>OGKG01000007.1_pt1 | contig 192969 bp, 164 predicted proteins | sample 1572201 | NCBI WGS metagenome assembly OGKG01 (sample SAMEA2582146, study PRJEB24529) | metagenome | biome: Human gut stool | place: China | collected 2011 | reverse complement strand
AAACTTGTTTATATCATTTTTATCTTCTACTTTTGAAACATCAAATTAACGTTTAGATAACATTTCAAAAACGCAAGGTCATGGAAGCAAAAAAAACATCCCGTTCCAATTTGGAAAACAAGCGGTTCATTTTCCGCGAGATAGGGCTTGTTATAGCTCTTGCAGTCGTGTTTTTTGCCTTTGAGACAAAATTCTACCAAGAAGAAACAAAAGAAATCATTCTCGTGGATACAGAGACCATTGAAGATGACGTTCTTCCGATAGTAGTACCTCAACAAGCATCCAGACCGTTACCCAAGATCAAAATGATGCCGATCGATTATATCGACATCGTGAACGAGGAATTGGAATTGGATGATCCGGACATCATTGACGTTACCGAAAGTCAAAACGGCTCGATAAACGGCATCGAAGGTATAGAAGATCAATATTCGACCGGTACGGGAGATGAAGAATTTGATGAAACTATACCATTTCTTAACCCGGAGCTCATGCCCAAATTTAACGGAGATTTAAACAAATGGCTTAGGAAAAACTTAAATTACCCGGAAAGAGCAAGAGAAAGCGGAGTTCAAGGAAAAATATTTATTGAATTTATTGTTGAAAAAGACGGTAGCATTACTGCGGCAAAAGTGTTAAGATCCGTTCATCCGGACTTGGATCGCGAAGCACTTCGAGTGGTAAACTCCATGCCGAAATGGAAACCGGGAATGCAAAGAGATAAGACCGTAAGGGTGAAATTTACTATCCCTATCACATTCCGCATCAGTTACTAGAAACATACAGTGATTTACATACAATACGAACATCCCGAAAAAGGACAATCCAAGTGGTTGTCCTTTTTTACTTCTCTTTATTCATGAAGCTAAATCTAACATTTTCAATAAAAAAGAGCGAAAAATTTGCATTTGCCACTAAATTTTATTATCTTTACAGATACATTACGCGAGAGTTACAGAATCTAAACAGCAAGAATATGGAAATCAAAAAAACACCCAAGGCAAACCTCGAGGGGAAGAAAGGTATCTTCTTCGAGATCGGTTTGGTCGTTGCTCTAGGTATTCTACTTTGCGCTTTCAACTGGAAGGCGACCACCGAAGTAGAAGAAGGTTTCAATACCGTGATAGATACACCTATGGATGAAGAAATCATCCCGATCACTCATTCGTACTTAAAACCTCCCCCACCCCCTCCACCAGCCCCTAAATTAACCGATCTGATCGAGATCGTTGACCAAGAACTGGACATTGACGACGAATTAGAAATCGAAGATGCCGAAGCAGACGTGGAGAATCAGACAAATTATTCTTATACCGAAAACGGAAACGGATACGATGACGACGGGTACGAACCTGACATCTTCGTAATAGTGGAGGATATGCCCACATTCCCGGGAGACATTAACAAATGGTTAAGCCGAAACGTGAAATATCCGGTTATCGCTCAAGAAAACAATATTCAAGGCAAAGTAAGCGTACAATTCGTGATCGAGAGAGACGGAAGCATCACCGACGTGAAAGTATTGAGGTCTGTCGATCCTTCATTGGACAAAGAAGCCGTTCGCGTGATAAAATCCATGCCCAAATGGAAACCCGGCAAACAAAGAGGTAAAGCCGTAAGAGTATCTTACACGGTACCGATCAATTTCAGATTACAATAAAATCCAATACCTTCTGGAAAAGAGACTATCAGTATTGACAGTCTCTTTTATTTAAGAATATTTAAAGGAAAATCAATCCTATATTTAACATTTTCTTCAAAAAAAAGAAGAGAACTATTGTGGTTTATACCGAATTTGATTATTTTTACCGACGCAAATTGAAGAAATATAGAGCTTATAATATTAAACTAATAACATGGAAATCAAAAAAACACCTAAGGCAGACCTAGAAGGAAAGAAAGGTATTTTCTTCGAGATCGGTCTGGTAGTGGCTCTAGGTATTCTACTTTGCGCTTTCAACTGGAAAGCCAACACGAAAGTAGAAGAAGGTTTCGTTACCGTAGCCGAAGAGCCCGTGGAAGAGGAAATCATTCCAATTACCCAACAGATGATGAAACCGCCTCCACCTCCTCCTCCAGCTCCCAAGTTAACAGACTTGATCGAGATCGTTGACCAAGAATTGGATATCGATGAAGAACTGGAAATCGAAGACGTGGAAGCTAACGTGGAAAACCGCACTGATTATAGCTATGACTATGACGGAACCGGTTATGATGAAGGGGATTACGGTGAGGAAGATATTTTCCAAGTAGTAGAGGATATGCCCACGTTCCCGGGAGATATTAATAAATGGTTAGGTAAAAACGTGAAATACCCGGTTATTGCACAAGAAAACAATATCCAAGGTAGAGTTACCGTACAATTCGTGATCGAGAGAGACGGTAGCATCACTGACGTGAAAGTATTGAGAGGTGTTGACCCTTCTTTGGATAAAGAAGCCGTTCGCGTGGTAAAATCCATGCCGAAATGGAAACCCGGAAAACAGAGAGGTAAACCCGTACGAGTATCTTACACTGTACCTATCAACTTCAGATTACAGTAAGAAAGACACTTTAAACTAATAAAGGGGCTGTCGTTCATCGTCAGCCCTTTCTTTTCCTTATATATGAGCGATTATTTTTACACTAAAAAAGAAGCAGAAAAAGCAATTCTTGTAGGCGTAGCGCTACAATCAGAAAATATCAGCTACGGTACCATGTGCGAATACTTGGACGAACTCGCTTTTCTGGCAGAGACAGCAGGAGCGGAAACCGTGAAAATATTCACACAAAATTTGGATAAACCGGTAACGGCAACCTTCGTAGGAAAGGGTAAGCTGGAAGAAATCAAAAACTACGTCGAAGAAAACGACATTGACTTGATTATTTTCGACGATGAACTCAGCCCGACACAACTCCGGAATATCGAACGGGAATTAAAAGGCAGGAAAGTCCTCGACCGCACGAACCTGATCCTTGACATTTTCGCTAAAAGAGCCCGTACCGCAGAAGCAAGAGCCCAAGTGGAACTTGCCCAGTACCAGTATTTACTCCCGCGACTGACAGGTATGTGGACTCACTTGGAAAGACAAAAAGGAGGTATCGGTCTACGCGGTCCCGGGGAAACGGAAATAGAGACCGACCGACGCATCATCCGGGATAAAATTACCCGCTTGAAAGAACAACTGGAAAAGATCGACAAGCAAATGGTCACGCAGCGCAAGAACCGGGGTAAACTGGTACGTGTGGCTCTCGTGGGATATACCAATGTCGGCAAATCCACCTTGATGAACCTTTTAAGCAAATCGGAAGTGTTCGCGGAGAACAAACTCTTCGCCACGCTCGATACAACCGTCCGGAAAATCGCTATAAAGAACGTACCGTTTCTTTTAGCCGACACGGTAGGATTTATTCGTAAACTTCCTCATCATCTGGTAGAGTCCTTTAAATCGACTCTGGACGAAGTGAGAGAAGCCGATGTGATTCTCCATGTAGTAGACATATCACACCCTCAATTCGAAGATCAGGTAAGGATTGTGAATGAAACTTTGAGCGAACTCATAGATACCCCGAAACCAACGATCACCGTGTTCAATAAAATAGACGCCTTTACCTACACGAAAAAGGACGAAGACGACCTGACACCCATTGAGCGCAAAAATTACAGTCTGGATGACCTGAAACAAATGTGGATGTCCAAGCAGGGTGGGGAAACGGTCTATATCTCGGCAAAGGGAAAAGAGAACATTGATGAACTAAAGGAAAAACTATACGATATCGTGAAAGATATCCATTCCGCACGTTTCCCTTTCAACGATTTCCTGTATCAAGAATACGAAGAAGAATAGTTCGGGCAACTGTTTTAACCGTAAAATCCTTATAATTTATAAAGTCCATAAGATCAGCACCAATCGGCTATCTTATGGACTTTACAGTTTTACAAACCATAACAATTCCAGAGTTTTTTGACTAATTCACTTCTTTTACGGAAAAGTAAACCAATATATTTGGCTTTTCGGCTAACTTTTTGTATATTAGAGGTAAAAGCTTAACTAAGACAATTAAGTTATGGAAGTAAAGAAATCATCTAAAGCGAGTCTCGAAAACAAAAAGGGTATCTTCTTCGAGATAGGTCTAATCCTAGCATTAGCCTCTCTACTCTTTGCTTTCGAATGGAGAACTAACGTGAAGGTTGAAGAAGGCTTCATAACGGTCGCGGAAGAGCCGCTGGAAGAGGAGATTATTCCCATCACCCAACAATCACTGATGAGACCACCCCCTCCCCCTCCTCCCGCTCCTAGGTTGACTGACCTTATGCAGATTGTTGACGAAGAATTGGATATCGATGACATGCTCGAAATCGAAGATGCCGAATCTAATGTCGGGAATCAAAACTCATACGGTAACAATTATTCCGGAAGTAGTATGGGAGACTATGATAGCTATGGAGATGGTGAATACACGGGAGAATCGGATATATTCGTGGTCGTAGAGGATATGCCCAGATTCCCCGGCGGAGATGTACAGGCTTGGCTGTCGAAACATGTCAAATACCCGATTATAGCGCAGGAGAACAATATTCAAGGTAGAGTAGTCGTGCAATTCGTTATCGAAAAGGACGGCAGCATCACGGATGTAAGAGTCATCAGAACTGTCGACCCATCACTTGATAAAGAAGCTGTGCGGGTTATTCAAACCATGCCGAAATGGATCCCGGGGAAACAAAGAGGCAAAGCCGTAAGAGTTTCCTACACGGTACCCATTAATTTTAAACTACAATAAAAGAGAGGCTGCGATGCAGCCTCTCTTCGTTTATAAAGTTTGTAACGTTTATAAAACCTATTATTTCACCGTAATCAAGAAATAATTCTTTTTCCCGCTCTGCAAGAGGATGAACTTATCATCTATCAAGTACTCGGGAGTAACAATCAATTCCTGATCCTGCACTTTCTCTTTATTAATACTAATAGCATTTCCTTTTAGAGCGCGCCTAGCCTCTCCCTTGGAAGACATCATGGAAGTCTTTTCCGCCATCAAGTCCACAATATGGATACCTGCCTCCAAATCGGCTCTCTCGACATCAAATTGAGGCACCCCCTCGAACACGGACAGTAAAGTATCTTCATCCAATCTCTTCAAAGCATCTGAAGTAGCATTGCCGAAAAGGATTTGTGATGCTTCCAATGCAGACTCGTAGGCTTCTTCATCGTGAATCAAACAAGTCACCTCTTTCGCCAATACCTTCTGCAATTTTCTCAAATGCGGAGCCTCTTGATGTTCGGCAATCAGCGCATCAATTTCAGCCGGAGGCAATATCGTGAATATTTTAATATATTTAGCGGCATCCTCATCCGTACTGTTCAACCAGAACTGGTAGAACTTGTAAGGAGAAGTCCGTTTCGGATCTAACCAGATGTTACCCGATTCCGTCTTTCCAAATTTCTTTCCGTCACTTTTCGTCATCAACGGCCACGTGAATCCGTAAGCCTCACCCCCGTCCTTGCGGCGGATCAACTCACCCCCAGTTGTAATATTTCCCCACTGGTCTGAACCTCCTACTTGTAACAAACAATTATAATTCCGACGTAAATAAAGGAAATCATATCCCTGCACCAATTGATAGGTAAATTCAGTAAAAGACAATCCTTGTGTAGAATCAGCACTCAACCGTTTTTTCACGGACTCTTTTGACATCATATAGTTCACGGTAATATGTTTTCCCACCTCCCGGATAAAATCAAGGAAAGAGAAATTCTTCATCCAATCGTAATTATTCACCATAATCGCGGCATTGGATGCATCCGAGTTGAAATCAATAAACTTGGATAATTGAGCCTTGATCCCCGCCATATTCTTTTGGATCGTTTCTTCATCAAGCAGATTACGTTCCAAGGATTTGCCGCTAGGATCACCGATCATTCCAGTAGCTCCCCCGATAACAAAGATGGGTTTGTGACCTGCCATTTGCAAATGCTTCATCATCATCACCGAAACCAGATGCCCGATATGCAATGAATCAGCCGTCGGATCAATCCCCACGTAAGCAGTCGTTAACTCTTTTGCAAGTTGCTCTTCAGTACCCGGGATAATACTATGAACCATCCCTCTCCATCTTAGTTCTTCTACAAAATTCATCGATTCTTAAATTTATATGTTCGTATTCGTTCCAAATTATTTAAAAGCGCTCTCGTAAACGCCATTCGCGAAGTTAACAAAAGGTTGATACAATAGACTATCACTTTTTGTTTTTACCGAGATAAATTCATAACGATTGTCCATCGCGTTCACGATAAAAAGAATCACGCATACCACGATTGCCGATTTCAACACGCCCATCACGATCCCGAACAGTTTATTAAACAACCCGAGCGAAACCATATCAATCAACTTCGTGAGCAATTTCCCCAACAAATGAATCACGATAATAACCAGCAAGAAGGTAACCGCAAAAGCGATATAATAGGCATACGACTCCGGCATCGCTATAAAGTCTTTCAAAAAATCCTCCATGTTCACGGCGTATCTCAAAGAGATAAAAACCCCCAACACCAACGCGAACAACGTTGACATCTCAACTATCAATCCTCGACTAAACCCTTTATAAGCCCCGTATACTAACGGGAGCAATATTATCACATCAATGTAATTCACTGTTAATTATTTAATCACATCATTTCAGCACCCAAAGATAAGGAATTGTCTACTCTTACACGAGTATTCAAACCAAAATTATTCAACAAAAATATACCCGCGTTCAATTTTCGGCAGTTTATGTCTTTAAACTGACAAATTCTTACTATTTTCGCAGGATATTTATGCCAGAATCTAAATTTGATAATTATGTATAGAACACATACTTGTGGGCAATTAAGGATAGAAAACGCGGGAGAGAGCGTTTGTCTTAGCGGATGGGTACAAAAGGTAAGAAAACTGGGAGCCATGACTTTCGTGGATCTACGTGATCGTTACGGCATTACCCAATTGGTGGTTGAAGAGTCCGCACCCGAAGAAATTAAAAACAACGTGGCTAAACTCGGACGGGAATACGTGATTCAGGTAAGAGGAACCGTGATCGAGCGAGCCAGCAAAAACAATAAAATCCCGACGGGAGATATCGAGATATCCGTGAACGAGCTTACCGTGCTGAGCGAGTCGGAAACTCCTCCTTTCACGATAGAAGACCAAACAGACGGCGGTGATGAACTCCGTATGAAATATCGTTACTTGGACTTACGCCGTCCTATTGTACGCAAGAACATCGAATTACGCCACCGGATGGCGCAACTGGTAAGAAATTACCTGAGCAACCAGAATTTTATCGAGGTAGAAACTCCCGTGCTTGTAAAAAGCACACCGGAAGGCGCACGTGATTTCGTGGTACCTTCCCGTATGAACCAAGGTCAATTCTACGCTTTGCCGCAAAGTCCGCAGACGCTAAAACAACTGCTGATGGTTTCCGGTTTCGACCGTTATTTCCAGATCGTGAAATGTTTCCGGGATGAAGACCTCCGCGCAGACCGTCAACCCGAATTCACGCAAATTGACTGTGAGATGTCGTTCGTGGAACAAGAGGATATTCTGGATACATTCGAGGGATTGATCAAGCATTTGTTCAAAGAAATCCGGAACGTGGATATTCCTGCGCTACCGAGAATGACGTGGATTGACGCCATGGAGCAATACGGCTGTGACAAACCCGATATTCGTTTTGACATGAAATTCGTCGATTTGACAAACGTGGCAAAGGGAAAAGACTTTGCCGTGTTCAACGAGGCGGAATACATCGGGGCGATCTGTGCGCCGAAATGTGCCGGATACACCCGCAAACAAGTGGACGAATTGACGGAATTCGTGAAACGCCCGCAAACAGGTGCAAAAGGATTGGTTTATGTGCGTTACAACGAAGACGGCACATTCAAATCATCCATCGACAAATTCTATACCCCCGAAGATCTGAAGACTTGGGCGGATGCCTGCAAAGCAGAACCGGGCGACTTGCTGTTGATTCTCGTCGGACCGAAATTCAAGACGTTGGCTCAACTTTGCGATTTACGCTTGGAAATGGGTTCCCGCCTCGGTTTAAGAGATAAGGATGTATTCAAACCTCTGTGGGTGGTAGACTTCCCGTTATTGGAATGGGACGAAGAAACCCAGCGTTTCTACGCGATGCATCACCCGTTCACCTCCCCAAAACCGGAAGACATTTCTTTGATGACAACCGACCCGGGTAAGGTTAGGGCAAACGCCTATGATATGGTAATCAACGGCGTGGAAGTCGGTGGTGGTTCTATCCGTATCCACGACTCTGCACTACAATCCAAAATGTTTGATTGCTTGGGAATCTCGCACGAGACAGCGCAAGAACAATTCGGTTTCCTCATGGGTGCGTTCAAATACGGGGCTCCTCCTCACGGCGGTATCGCTTTCGGGTTTGACCGTCTTGCTTCCATGTTCGCCGGACTCGATTCAATCCGCGACGTCATCGCTTTCCCGAAAAACAACTCCGGTCGTGACGTCATGCTTGACGCTCCCTCCGAGATCGCGAAAGAACAATTCGATGAACTAGGTATTCAATTGAAAACGAATTAATTTACGATTTATGAATTACGATTTACGATTACAAAAGTGTTGGCTTGCGGACGAGAAATCTAAAATCATAAATCTTTAAATCTAAAATTGATAAGGTGTTTTTTAAAGACGTCATAGGACATGAAGAGATAAAGCAACGACTGATATCTTCCCTGCAATCGGGAAGAGTCAGTCATGCTCAACTTTTTGCCGGGGAAACGGGAGCGGGTTCACTGGCTTTGGCCTTGGCTTTCACACAATACCTGTTTTGCACGGGAGACAAACACGAAGATGCCTGCGGTGTCTGTCCCGAATGCAAAAAAATGCAGAAGTTGATTCACCCGGATCTGCATTTTGTGTATCCTGTTGTAAAATCCACGAGGATAAAAACACCTATCAGCGACGAGTATATCAACGAATGGCGAAAACTCTTGCTCGAAAGTCCCTATATAGACCTTGAAAAATGGTTAAGTGCCATGGGAGCGGACGAGAACGCCCAAGCCATGATATACACGGAGGAAAGCGGCAACATTCTCCGCAAACTAAACTTGAAATCATTTGAATCGGAATACAAGGTGATGATCATCTGGTTGCCCGAAAAAATGAAAGTGGAATGTTCCAACAAACTACTCAAGATACTGGAAGAGCCTTACCCGAACACGCTTTTTCTGTTAATAGCGGAACACGCGGAAGAGATTATTAACACGATCCTCTCCCGCACGCAGCGAATCAATATTCCGCCGTTGACACAACAAGATATCGCGGAACAACTGGTACTGCAAAAACGACTGGTTCGGGAATCCGCCGAGGAGGTGGCTCACGTGGCTTCCGGGAGTTGGCTGAAAGCACTCCGGATGTTGAACGAAACTGACGAAACGATATATAACCAAGAGAAATTTGTACAGATGATGCGCTTGTGCTGGGAGCGCAAGATGCTTCCTGTCAACGAATTTGTCAACGAATTGGCCTCTCTCGGGAGAGAGAAACAAAAAAGTTTTCTAATCCATTGCACCCGGATGTTACGGGAGAATTTTGTCCGGAACTTTGGGATAGAAAAAATTGTATACATGACAGAAAGAGAGAAAACTTTCTCCACGAAATTCTCTCCTTACGTGCATGAAGGAAATATCATTCCTCTTTTCGAAGAATTCGAGAAAGCATACAGCGACATCATTCGAAACGGGAACGGGAAAATTATCCTCACGGATCTTTGTATCAAAGTGATGCAAAACATCAGACCGTGACGGGAGAACTAAAAAATAAAAGATAAAAACTAAAAATTGAAGCATTGGAAAAACGAAAATATTTACTCGAAAGACAGAAGTCCACTCATTTTCAATTTTCAATTTTCAATTTTCAATTAATACACTATGAGCGAAATAACTGAAGATAAACAAGAAAACATTGAAAATAAAGATATAAAGCAGCACCCCACGGTTGTTCCGGTAATTGACCATCGCCTGTTGGCAGGAAAACTTACCGTCTACAACTGGATGCAGGACATTCCGGAAGGTTGTACCCCATCCGATATCGTGGAAGTAAGATTCAAAAACACGCGCAAGGGCTTCTTCTTGAACAACAGCAACTTGAAACTGCATATCGGGGACATCGTGGCGGTTGAAGCGGCTCTCGGGCACGATATCGGAATCGTATCGCTCACGGGTGAACTCGTGAAAGAGCAAATGCAGTTGAAAAGGGTTGACTTGGAGCGCAATCCCTTGAAAAAAGTATACCGGAAAGCCAAACCGCACGACATCGAGAAATGGCAACAAGCCATCGCGTTGGAACACGATACCATGATCCGGTCGCGAATCATCGCCGCAGACCTCAATCTTGACATGAAGATCGGGGACGTGGAGTACCAAGGAGACAAGACCAAAGCGATATTCTACTACATTGCCAACGACCGGGTGGATTTCCGGAAGTTAATCAAGATTCTGGCGGAAACATTCCATATCCGCATCGAGATGAAACAGATCGGTGCACGTCAGGAAGCCGGACGTATCGGTGGTATCGGTTCATGCGGGCGTAAACTATGCTGTTCGACCTTTATCACAAATTTCATTTCCGTATCCACATCCGCGGCAAGATATCAGGATATTTCATTGAATCCCCAAAAACTCGCGGGACAATGCGGTAAATTAAAATGCTGTCTTAATTACGAGGTGGATGCCTACATTGACGAACAAAAGGACTTCCCCTCGTCCAATATATGGTTGAACACGGGCGAAGGTATGCTCTATCACCAGAAAACAGATATTTTCGGACGGAATATGTCCTATTCGTTTGACAAAGAAGGACGCGGCGTGCTGATTAAATTACCCGTGGCACGAGTAAAAGAGATCATCGCCTTGAACAAGAAAGGGATCATTCCGGCGAAAGCACTCGAAATCGACAAGAACGAAGCGGTAAATATCAAATATACCGACGGTGTCGGCGAAGAGAGTTTGAATCGCTTCGACGAGAAGAAGGAACAAAGTGGCAGACGCCGTAATAGAAACAGGAACCGGAGAAATCCTCAAAAAGAAAATAACAACGAGGAAAACAAACCGAGAGAAAAAGACGTAAATGCCTCCGGGGAAAAGACCGAAAAGAAGACTTTGACCAAGAACGAGAACAGACCCGGCAACAGGCAAGACAATCGCCAAGGCAATAATCGTCCGAACAACCGTCAAGGTAACAATCGGAATCCCCGAAGACAAGGAAATAATCAAAATAACAGACCGGAAAACAAAAATAATAATAAACCGGAGAATAAAGAAAACAACAAACCAGCTGAACAATGAACAACTATAGACCATTCGCGGGCATGACTCCCGCAGTAAAGGTTATCATCATTATAAACGTCATCATATTCCTATTGATCAACACGGTAGGACAGAAACTGAATTTAGATCTGGTGAACATACTCGGCATGCACCTGCCGCAATCCCCGGATTTCAAAATATACCAGTATATCACGCACATGTTCACGCAACAGGGGCTCGCGCACCTTTTCTTCAACATGTTTGCCGTGTTCATGTTCGGTCGTATTCTTGAATCCGTGTGGGGTACCAAACGATTCGTGATTTACTATTTCGTTACCGGTTTGGGTGCCGCGGCACTCCATTCACTGGTAAGCTGGTACGGGGTTCATAACATGCAGGAACAATTCTATGCCTTTCAAAGCACTCCCGAACCGGGACTGTTGGCCGAGTTCGTCCGGGCACACGTGAGCAACCCGAAATTCGTGTCATACGCGATGCAGATCGTGGATCAGTGGAATCAATATCCCTCGAACACCCAGTTCGCGCAAATGGGTGAAGAAATATTCAGGAATATCATACAGGCATACCAGAATACTCCGACAATCGGGGCTTCCGGTGCCGTATTCGGTATATTGTTAGCATTCGGAATGTTATTCCCGAACACGGAACTCTTCCTGATGTTCATCCCGATTCCGATCAAGGCAAAATATTTCGTGCTCCTTTACGGTGCAGCCGAATTATTCTTCGGGCTTCAAAATTCAGTAGGGGACAACGTGGCACATTTCGCACACCTCGGTGGTATGTTATTCGGCTTCTTCCTGATCCTCTATTGGCGGAAACACAGTAAACGATTTTATTAGAAACAAACGGATATGTATAACAACTCGTATGGATCGAACTTTTCAGAAGGAATTTGGGGCGGGATAAAAAGCTCGTTCAGACAGGGTTCTGCACTGACCAGACTTATCTATATCAATATAGGAGTCTTTATCATCATCAAGTTGATTGCCGTCGTGATCACCTTGACAGGAGGAAAAAATGTCGACGCCATGCTATTGCCTTACATGGGAGTTCCCGCCCTACCGGAAAATCTTCTCCATACCCCGTGGACCATCATCACCTACATGTTCACCCAGTTCGGATTTATCCATCTACTGTTCAACATGCTATGGTTATACTGGTTCGGGTCTATTTTCCTGAATTATTTCTCCGGCTCGAAACTCACGGGAGTATATCTTTTGGGAGGTATCAGCGGGGCAATCGTGTATATCGCCGCTTATGCCATATTTCCGGCATTCGAGGTCGAACGGTTCTACTCGTGGGCTATCGGGGCTTCAGCCTCCGTCATGGCTATCGTGTTTGCAGTCTGTACCTATCTCCCGAATCACAAGATATACGTCTTCCTGATCGGTCCCGTGAAGTTAATCCATCTGGCCATTTTCACGGCAGTAATTGACCTTATCAGTATCCCGTCGGGAAACGCAGGGGGACATATCGCCCATTTGGGAGGTGCCGTATTCGGCTATTTGTTCACGCTGTCCATGCGCCGCAACTTTGACCTCACGAGCGGTCTTATGTCACTCCTCGACAAACTGGGTAAACTTTTCAGTAAACCGAAAAAGAAAATGCATGTCAAATACAAAAAGAAAGTATCCGATATGAACGACATAGAATACAACGAGTACAAAAAACAAAAAGACATCCGCATCAACGATATTCTGGATAAAATCTCCAAACACGGCTACGAAAGCCTGACAAAAGAAGAAAAAGAGATTCTGTTCAAATCAAAAAATTGAAAGTTGAAAATTGAAAATTGAAAATGACAGGTCACCGCTCCTCCTCTGTTTATAGAGAAGGTGGCTGCGAAGCAGACGGAGGAGTTCAATCTAAAATTTAAAATCATAAATTAATTTGGTTCGTCTATTTAACACGGTTATGAGGATCATCACGATTGCGGCAATGATCGGCTTGCTGGGAAGCTATACTTCCCCGTATGTAAACCCGAACACGTTTTATCCTTCGTCACTACTGGGACTCGCTTACCATTACCTGTTAATAGCAAATATCATATTATTCCTCTATTGGCTCTTCCGGTGGAAGAAGATCGCCATTCTTTCTTTTTTAGTCATCGCTTCCGGGTACCCGTTTATCACAACTTACTATGCCTTAAACCCCAAAGTAGCACCGGACGCACCTCACGATCTTTCCATCTTGACTTACAACATCCGGCAAATGAACGCGAATAACTGGATGCAAGAAAAAGACGCACCAAAAAAAATCATGGATTACATCAACAACAGCGATGCAGACATCGTGTGTATACAGGAATTTCCCAACCGGGACGCTTCTTTCCAGAAATTTCCGGAATACAAATACCGCTATCGCAACAAGGATGTTGCCTTAATCTCCCGTTATCCTATCATCCATAAAGGAATAATCAAATTCCCTCCCGGCAATGCCGCCGCTTGTATTTACGCGGACATCGACGTGAAGGGTGACACCGTCCGGGTATACGCCATTCATTTGGAATCCTATCGTCTAGGCAACAAAGAAGAACAAATCTATAAAAACCTAACCAGCGGTAACACGGAAAACGCCACGCAAGGCGTCAAAAAGATATCCTCACGCCTCGTTCACGCGAACCGCAATCGAGCCAACCAAGCCGTTGAAATCAAAGCCCACATGCAACAATCCCCCTACCCCGTGATTATATGCGGCGACTTCAACGACACACCTCTCTCCTATGCCTATCATACTTTATCCACCGGAATGACTGATAGCTTCAACGAAAAAGGACGTGGCCTCGGGAACACTTACATCGGGGAATTTCCCTCGTTCCGTATCGACCACATCCTGCACACACCATCATTCAAAACAGTATCCTATACCCGGGATACTGTCAGGTATTCAGACCATTACCCCGTGAAAACGAAACTAAAATATGCCCCTTCGCATAGATAACAGGAAGAAATTATCGTGTAATAGAACTATCATATATATAATATTTAACTAAATTCTGTGGTTGTAACCGCAGAATTTATATGAATTTTGCGGTTACAACCACAGGATTTCATATATTTGTCCAAAAGAACGAATTAAGTAATTTATTAGGAGTGGACAAGGAAACCGTGGAAAACTACATCAATCTCCTTGAAAAATGCTTTGTTGTCTTTAGACTGGACTCATTCAATCGTAACCTTAGAAACGAAATTAAAAAAGGAAAGAAAGTATATTTTTACGATAATGAATACTAACAACCTTCGAATTTAAACACCAGACAACTTTTGGGAATTTGTCAAATAAACGGGATGACCGATAGCTTCAACGAAAAAGGACGTGGTCTCGGGAACACTTACATCGGGGAATTCCCCCCCGTTCCGTATTGACCACATCCTGCACTCACCATCATTCAAAACCGTATCCTACACCCGGGATACCGTCAAGTATTCAGATAAAGCACACTACTTTCTATAAACCTTCCATATATTGTTTTATCATCCGTTGCATATATTGCATCTGCATGGGGTCAGCGATTCCGGCACTGACCACAAAAGCTTGGTTCAAACATTGCTTGGCTTTCTCCACGTTATCCGTGTTTTGGAAACATTGAGCCAGTATAATCAAAAAACGAGTGTGCATTTCCGCATCCATATCTTTCTTTTCCAAAGCCTTCGTGATCCAATCAATGGATTTCGTATAAGCACTTTTTGACAACTGCCCGTTATAAGCCATCGACAAATCCTCCAGTGCCTGCCCGTAGTCCCCCGCCTCAACTTGATCTCCTTTTCCCGCAAAGTATTTATCCATATTCTCGAAGAACTTTGCCTCGTCATGCCGGTACAAATAATAAGTGGCATCTGCCAGCAAGGTAATGGCATCCAACACGCTCAACGAACCGAACGAGATTCCGGCATACACCAGTTTCAGATCCTTATTTACCCGTTCCAAACGCTCCTTGTAAGCCGCATTGCCATTCTTACACAACTGGATAATATACCCGTTATTCAAGGTGAGCAAGTAGCCGGCTACCACATCCCGCTTTACTACTTGGGCATATTTATCAAAATTGGCAGCCACGAAGTCAAACACCGGATCTTCCTTTAAAGCCTGCGGGTGGTATAACGTCAATATCTGGAAATCCTTCTCGTTAATCATATTTTCCAACTTCTTGTTTTTCACGTAATCCGAGAAAAGGCTTTCGAGCCGGATTGCCCATTTTTGTCGGTCATATTCCTCCTGTGTCGGCAAGAAAAGAGGAGCATCCAACAATAACTGCTGGTGCATATTCAAATCATTCTTTTTCTTCTTAAATTTATCGTACAATTGCATGAAACTCAACTCTTCCCCTATCGCTATTTTCGCTTCTTTCAAAAGGGTTGCCGCCTCCATGGCTCCCTGTGCACGCCTCAACTCTTTCCCTTCCCGGCTGACAAATACCATCGTGGGCAAAACCTTCACGTCATATTTCTTCGCCACCTCGCTATTCTCCTTCGCCTCCACGTTCACCTGCACGCAAACAAAACGAGCGTTAAAATAGTCACCCACCTCCGGCAGCGTGAATATCCGCATAGCCATCGCCTTGCATGGTCCGCACCAGTCCGCGTAAAAATCAACGAACAAATCCTTTTTTTCTTCTTGCGCCTTCTTCAAAGCCTCGTCAAAAGAGCCCTTGAACATGACCATTTGAGCAGACAACGTCCCCAGCGTCCCGAACAGGAACGCTAACATATAAAACAATTTTATCATAAACTCTGATTTAATTTATAAAAGAATCAAATTCAAAATTTATAAGGGTGGGTTCTTAAAAACTCCTCCGTCAGCTACGCTGGTATCTCCATCCACAGACGAAGAGTAATTCAGCTCTCCCTCTGTTTATAGAGGGAGTCCCCGAAGGGGGAGGGAGTTAAAAAACAATTTCTCCCCCTTATAAATCTCGAAATTCATCATACTATTCCTGCAAAATAAACGTAAACGCATCCTCCAGTACCGCACGTTGTCCCTCGTTTTCAACGACAACCGACACCGTATAAGTTCCCGCAGGAGCCTCTACGTCAAAGGCGACGAACATGATTCCTCCGCCCATGATTGACAGGGATTTACGGAACATCTCCGCATTTTCCGGCTTTTCGTTCTTTACCTCGCCAATAGAATAAGTCATGGGCTGAGTTCCCAATATTCCCCCTAACGGAGAGGTATTCCACGGTATATTATACTTCAGCGTATTCTCCAACTTCGCCACCCCATCCGTAATCTGTGCTGCCGAATCAAAACCCAGTTCCTTTGCTATCCGCTTAAGTTCCTCCCTTTTATCCCATCGTTCACTTTCCAGTGCCTTAATTTCAGCATTAATACCCTCCCGTTCCTCCATTAGCCTATCATATTCAGCCACCATCTCGTCAGTTGCAGTTCCCGCATCTATTGCATCTTGAATATCCTCCAACTTATCATCAATATCATACATATCATACCGTTTATCTTCCATTTCCTCTTCTATCTCTTCAAGTCGTTCATTTATAGTGCCCGCTTTTTTATTAAATTCTGCTTCATACTCTTTGTATTCTGCCAACCGCTCCTCCACGTTATAAAGGAATAACGTGTCTATCGGATAAACAGCATTATTCGTCTCCAGATATCCGACCTCCACATCCTCACAGGCAGATAGGCCAAAGACAAAACCTAACATCAATACGTATATAATTCTTTTCATAACACACCTATTTAAAAGTTTTTGAAGTCGAAATCGTAATTCAAAGCTTGCACAACACCATTCGTGGTCTGTATATCCGTTGAAGCAACTACTTCATTTTTACCACCCACCACGTTATGACTGGCAATAAACAAGCTTATAGCTCCGACATCCTCTACATTTTCCCATGCACTTCTCACCGTCCAGAGAAAAAGTTCCCCTCGGATACCCGGCAAAGTAATTCCTTCTCTCTCATCGTAATCACTTAAAATTCTCACCCGGTTACCTCGCGGAACATCCTTCAGCATCAGCCGTTTCGGGACAACCAACTTTTCCAATATATCTTTACATTTAGCAGGAGAAATATCCGTCACCCGGTGCAAGTAACCCGGAGCATTTTCCTGCAGATTCTTGTTAATATCCAACATATACCCGCGGATACTGTGATTCGTCAGACCGAAAAAAGTAATCTCTTTATACTCTCCCGTCCCGTCAAAAAGAGACTTTAACCCGGCATGCTCAATCATAACAATCGTGGAGTCCCAATCATACCCGTCCGTGTGAAAATAATCCCACATGGAACAATCATGTACCCCGTTCGCCAAACCACTATCGATATAATTGTATTTCGTGCAGGAACTTCCCAACACAACCATCAGGGCAATAAAACCCATGAATGAATATCTTAATTTTGATGCCATAACCAATATGTATTTTGTTTCACTGATGTATTCTCTTCCATAGATTTTCTCGCTACCGGTAAATATAACGCCCCGTTTTTCACGTCTTCATCCGTCAATGCCGCATACTTGTATGACAGGAAATAACTTTCCCCGTACCAGTCTATGTAAGGATATTCCTCCCGGTAATAACCATTTCTCACGATATCGAAATAACGTTGTCCTTCCCCGAAAAGCTCACGTTCCCGTTCATAGAAAATCTCCTTTCGTAAAACTTCCGAGTCTGTGCTTCCCGAGTATTTTTCCAGTCCCGCACGCTCCCGAATCCGGTCTAAATCCTCCACGGCTGTAGCCATTTTCAAACGTGTGCGACATTCTGCTCTTAGTAAGATCAAATCAGCCAATCGCCATATCACCCGGTCGCCATCCATCGCCAACAAAGAAGACTCACCCCCTGCAATAATAGCTGGATTAGTAGAATTAATCGGCTTATTCCACTTGTCTAAAAAAGCGTATTGAGAAATCATTTCCACTTCTTGTTCCACGTAATCACCTAACTCCGGGTCATAAACCCAGTCTGTACTCGGGTAAGTCACTTCTCCCAAATCTTTCCAGTACACCGCCTTTCGCGTATCAGCAGGATCCGAATAAATATTCTCAACGGTTTCAACCGTTATCTTCGGTACATAGTCATACTCAAAGTTAGCCACGGTAATCCCCGTGTAAGGCCAAGCCAATAAAAGTAATCCCGGATAACGACACTCGAAAAAATTAATCCAGTAACGATCTTCATCTTGCGAATTTATTGCGATACTAAAAATCGTTTCATCACTATTCCGACCACTCCCCAGGGTTTTATCTCGCATCTCTCCAATCGTTTTCTCCAAATCATAAAAACCGACTTTCTTATCAATCACGAGAGAAGCATGCTCTTCCGCCTTTCTCCAATACTCCTCCTTACCGTAAAGTCCACCCATCCATGCATAGATATTGGCAAGCAACGTGTGCACCGTCCCTAAACTGGCGTACTGCTTCGAGGAAACACTATTCCCACTAGCATCTGTCAGTTTATCATGAACAGGAAGAATCAGCGCTATCTCCGCACACCGTATCGCTTCCTGCAAAATCGTGTCCACGGAACTTTTAGGCACCTCATTAATCGATTCCGTTCCCGGCGCCAAAGGTACATCTCCCCAGTTACGCGCCAGATCGAAATACATGTACGCTTTTATAAAATTAGCCTGAGCAATCCAATAATCCGCTCTTTCCTCGGAAATATTTTCAAAACGGAAACGATTTTCTTCAAGCATATTGGCTAAATAAATAGCTTTATATTGCAAGCCCCAACTCTCCTGCCTCTGCTTACTAAAAAAACTACCCTTATCCAACTCCCGATACCCTTGCAAAGTAGCCATTTCATCACATCTCATACCCGTGTAATCAAATGTCCGCATGATGGCATCCCCACATACACTTTTTTCATAACCGAACATCGCTATTAACGTACTTTCCAAATCCTGCTCGCCCTTGAAATAGTTCAGATAAGTAACCGACTTCTCCGACTCCACGTTCAACCAATCATTACACGCAAACAACGGCAAGAGCAATATCATGACAAATATCTTTTTCATATCCATACTCTTTAAAAATTAATGGTTAACCCTACGGTAAACTTTCTCGGTAACGGGTAAGCTTGCAAAGCATCTACACCCGAAGTAATATCCACGGTTTCCGGATCCAAACCGGAATAATTCGTCAACAAAAACAAATTTTCCATCGTCAAGAACAACCGCACTCCCGAAAGACCGACTTTATTGGCGAGCCGCTCGTGCAAGTTATATCCTAAGGTGAGTTGTTTCAATCGAATAAAATGCACGTTCTCTATCGCTACATCATACATACCGGAATACTGGTTATTCAAACCCGTGTACAGCTGCACGCGAGGGAAATCATGATGCTTATCATCCGGTCCTGTCCATACGTTGTATTTACGCACGTCCCCGAGCAAAGGACTTCCATCCGTCATTGCCACGTCCGCATTCAAATATTTATACGAGTTAATCGTGCGGCGTCCCAAAGAATAAGTAAACACCACGTTCAAATCGAATTGCTTCCACGTAACTTCATTGATAAAACCGCCATGTGCCAAAGGAAGAGGACTATCCGCATAATACATATCATCGCTACTAATTTTACCGTCCCCGTTCAAATCAAGAATCTTCCGGGTGCCCGGGAAAAAAATCGCATAAATTCCTTCAGCCGTTAAAGGTTTGGGTATCCCGTTCGATTCCGTGAAATAACGCGGCACCTCATCCATGCTATTGTAAAACCCGTCCGTTTTATACACGGAGATCCGGTATAACGGTTTTCCCAGTACATTCTCCTGTAGATCACGATTATTGGCACTTTTCGTGAAACGATTCCAGTTCCGGGAAATGTTAAATTTCATTCTCCATTTCACAGCTGTTTCCCGAAAAAAATCGGCTGTCAATTCCACTTCCACTCCTTGATTTTCCACACCTAAATCATTCCTCCACTGGAAATTATGGAAAGAGACATCGGTAGGAAGCTTCATTTGATTCAATTGTCCGGTAGTCTTGCGGTAATAATAATCGGCAGTCAACTTCACCCGATAATTGAACAAACTGACATCCAAACCCACATCATACTGATCTGTCTCCTCCCATGTCAACTTCCTGTTGATAACACCCCCGGCAACATCCGGTTCGATCCCGAAACTCCCGTCAAAAGAATTCTCGCTATCCTTCATCAAACCGTGAGCCAAATAACGCTGTCTAAATTTTTGTCCCGATTTTCCCCAGCTGACACGTACTTTACCGAAACTCAACCAATATAAATTCTTCAAGAAAGGCTCGTCCGAAAAAGCCCACCCCAAGGCTACCGACGGGAAAGTTGCCCAACGTACTTTTTCACCGAAAACAGAAGAACCATCCCGGCGAATCGTGGCTTCAAACATATACTTCTCCTTATAGTTGTACGTTAATCGACCGAAATAACTGTTCATCCGTTCTTCCTCGAAATCCGAAGAGTAAGTATATGCAGAACCATACGACGGCTCCTGTTTATCCTTAAGTGCAGGATCAACCAAATTTACTAAGCCATCCTTATTTCCCCATTGTCCCTGCACGTAATGCACGAAATCATTCGGACCGTTACGACCGGAACCGGCGTTTGAATAAGCTTGATCTTTTTGGAATGACAACCCCAATAATATGCCAAAATTATGATTCTGCCTGAGCGAGAAACTATAATTTAACAGGTTTTCATTCAAAATAGACAAATTACGACCGATATTCCCGTCCGATACAGACCAATGATAATATTTATCCAAATCACTCGGTTGGAACTGATTCAAGTTCTCCTGACTGTAATCCACGCTACCCGAAATCTTCAAATTCAAATTACGAATAATATCATAACTCAACACCATTCCGTAACGAGCGCCATACCCGTGATTTTTCTGGGAAACGGAGTTCAACCTCTCCAACATATATTCCTTAATATAGGAACTCCCGGGATACAGCGTCGTCGTTTGCATGGGATTCACGACAATCCCCTCCACCTTACTGGCAGTAGACGTCTTTCCACCCCTGCTCCGATCCGTGTAAGAAAGAGAAATCTGGTTATCCAAAGTAAGACGTTTCGTGGGATGAACCGAAATATTCGTCAACACGTTCACCCGCTGGTAATCACTGCCATACATGATACCTTCTTCCTTGTAATAACCGGCACCCAGCATATACCGCACCTTTTCCGTTCCCCCGCTTGCTTGGATATTCGCATTATACACGTTCGCCGTGCGGTAAGTATATCTCCACCAATCCGTGGAATTGTTATAAAACTCGTTCAAACTATCCTGCAAGAAAAGCGCGGTATTACAATTCCCGTTTGTACCCCAGAACCAATCATACTCGGGTTGATTCATTTCTGAAGTAGACTTGAAATTATAAATCTCCTCGTAAGACATTGGAATCTTCCAATTCCCATCCTTATCTTGATAAGGGGTAACCGTATTCCGTAACCCGTAAATATTAAACCTACGTTCCAAGTTTCCCCCCGTTTGCTTGGGCGTTTCCGGCAACCATGATGCAGAATAGGAAACATTTACCGAAAATTTGGCTTGCCCGGAACGCCCTTTCTTCGTGGTAATCAAGATTACCCCGTTACCGGCACGCGACCCGTAAATAGCGGCAGAAGCGGCATCTTTCAAAACTTCGATAGACTCGATCATGGACGGGTCCAAATTCGACAAGGTATTCGTTCCCGTGATCGGGGAAGTAAATGCCTGAATAGGCACCCCATCGACCACGTAAAGCGGAGTCCCGTATCTCCGGTCATCTCCCTCGGCACTGCTCCCTCCGTCTTTATCGACAAAAAGAGAGTTATATCCTCGGATTGCCACGATGGAACCTCCCCCACCGGGAGCCCCGGACAAATTATTTACCTCCACACCTGCCATGTGTCCCTGTAACAAACTCTCCAAGCTATGCGTCGGCAACTCCTTTATATCGTCCGCCCCCACGGAAGAGATCGCACTGATCACCGTCCGTTTCTTCTGTTGCCCGTAAGCGATTACCTGTACTTCATCCAGTCCGGCAACATCCTCCTTCAGGATTACCCGGATAGAATCCCGCGTACTTTCCGTGAAAGCGATTTGCTGTGGCTTGAAACCCACGAACGAGAACTCCAACGTTCCCTTCGTGATCGGCAAATGCAACGCAAACTTACCGTTCTGGGCAGTTGCAGTACCTACCGTGGTTCCCATGAGTTTTACCGTCACGCCCGGCAAGGGTTGATTCTTCTCGTCCAATACCACCCCCGAAACCAGTAAGCCCTTTTGCCCGGAAGCCGTCGTTTGCACGAACGGGCGCACGACAACCACGTTTTCCTCGATCTCGAAACGATAATTTTTCCCGAAAACGAGGGGAAGCACCTCTTTCAAGAGCTTAGCCGTCACGTCAACGGTCACCTTTTGATTCGCGTCGACCTCCCGGTTGCTAAAAAGGAAATCTTTACCGGTTTGTTTTCTCAATTCTTTAACGACATCCCCCAGCGGCATATCTTTCACGTGGAGAGTGACCTTGCTATCTTGGGCGTTTACTGGCATCGCCGCCATACACAAGCCGCAAAACAACAAAACCCAAAACGCTCTCGTCATCCGAAAAGACCGCGAACAGAAACTCCGGGGAGCCTTTTGTTGCATGGTTTGATTTTTTTCCATAACTTTGTATTAATAGTTTAACATCACTAATCCAGAATCCTACTTCGGATTAGTTTGAACAAGACGGTATCTGCGCTAACAGATGCCGTTTTTCCTTATAATGAAGCTGTCACCGTCACCGTGCGACCGGAAACCGTGAAGCAAACATCCGTCGTTTTCTCTATCATATCCAATGTCTGCCGGATAGAATTATCTCTCCAAACCGCTCCCGTGAACTCGTAAGACTTCAACTCCTCGCTCGCCCAGAACACGTGCAAGTCGTACCACCGTTCCAGTTGCAACAATATCTCTTCCAACGGCATTCTTTCAAAATAGAATCGTCCATTAATCCACGTGATATAATCCTCCGGATTTACCTCTCGCACACGGATATTTCCCCCCAACAAAGCCGCCTGTTGACGAGGTTGTAATACAACAGCCGTATCGGACATCATACCCGCGACCTTCACGCTCCCTTCCACCAATGTCGTGAAAATTTGCCCGTTCTCCGGATAAGCATTGATATTAAATTCCGTTCCCAATACCTCTATCATAGCATCCCCGTGCACATCCACCCGGAACGGGCGTGTCGTATCCCGTTGCACCTCAAAATATCCCTCGCCTTTCAAGAATACCTTTCTTTCCCCCGAAGCAAATTCTATCGGAAAACGCAACTCGGAATCAGCATTCAATCGTACCCGACTACCGTCATTTAACACCAGCGTGTATTCTCCTCCCCTCGGAACGATAATCGTGTGATAAGACAACTTGGGATTCTCAGCCTTCACCGTGTTGTACATCAACGTTCCCAACGTATCTACCGCTAAAGCGATCCCATCCTCCCGCCGGATCGTGTCCACGTGAGGTTTTGACAACTCCACCTTTGTCCCCCCGTCCAGCACCAAGTAAGCCCCGTGCAGACCGGTAGTGTCCGCGATAGTATTCTCCGCGACAAGTTTCGGCATCTGCCCATCCTCCCGGTACAACAAAAACAATATTCCCAATGCTAACGGAAGCATCAACACGGCGGCATACCTCGCGAAACGAAGTATTTTCCGCTTCCTCGTCTTCTGCCTTAAACCATCCTGTATCTTTTCCCATATCCGCTCGTGATTCGCCTCCAGTCGGGTTTCTCTCAAACGAAGCAATTCCTTTTTCACGTGGGCATATTCATCCTTTCCCAACTCCTTTCGCAGTTCATCCCACCTTACCGCTTCCCCTTTCGTAAGGAAGCGGCGTAGTATATTTTCAATATGAACAGTATTCTCTTCTTTCATTTCTTCATCTTATATCCCATTAACAAGATGAGAAGAAAAAAGGGTGAAAGAAAAAGATATTTTTTTCAGAATAAAATCAAATTATATTTACCTCATCACGATGAACACCTCTATTTCAATAGAATAGTCAAAAGTACAATCAATACTTTTCCCGGAATATTCAAATCGGAACGTAATTTTTTATACCCGAAACGCACTTGTGTCTTTACCGTGTTGATCGAAACACTCAACTGGTCAGCTACCTCCTGATACTTCAACCCTTCCACGCAACTAAGAATAAATATTTCCCGACATTTCTCCGGCAATCGGTCAATCGCTTCCAACAACTGCCGCCGCAATTCTTCCAGTTCATCGTCGTCTTCCCAACAAAATTCATCCTCGTCGGAATGTAAAACCGCCTGCCGATATTTTTCCTCCACTCGCTCACGCACTTTCTGGTTAATGCATATATTTCTTACCGTTCGTTGAAGATAACCGTAAATCGACTCCGAGTAAGACAACTTCTCCCGCATCGTCCAAAAACGCACGAAAGCCTCCTGCACCAAATCTTCCGCCACGTCTTGATCCCGGCAAAAACCCATGGCATAAGCATACAACATATCCACGTACGTTTTAAAAAAATACTCAAACGCACATTTATCACCTTGCTGCATTCGTGAAAAATAATCCCGTTCCTTCTCTACTGTACTCATTTACGCCAATTTTGGAAGGCAAATGTAACAATAATAAGCAAATCACGAAACACATTTCCAAATATAAATACCAATCAACATGTCAAAGAACTTCTCCAATACAAAGATACTACCCGCCTTACCCTTTCTCCAACCATTTTTCATAAAGAGTCCACGTGTTTTCATAAACACCCCCGTTCAAGACATGAACACACCTTCAAGCAATCTATATCCCGTACCGAATCCGGCCTAATCAGTACACACGCCTACACCACACTCTGAACATTCCCGCATCAAAAACACTCCCAAGCGCCTTTGATGCGGGAGTGATTCGAAGGTGATGCGTGTTTGACACGGGAATTCCACGGGTTCTCTTCGGATTCTATCCGAATCCTAATATACCACATAACCCCGCAACCACCTATCAACTAACCGAAAAGAAAAATCCCGAACATAAAGGTCGTCTTTCCCCTAAAGTAAGCTCCTTCATTCAATGTTCTACCGTTATTGATTCGCCATAGATATACCCCGAAGCATCTCTACACTGTATATACAACAAACGCACAACCACATTACAACTCAAGTATTACCCATTTACATCACGACATTAGGCGGAATAAACCAAATGTAAATCAAAAGTTTACTTCACCACCCGAAAAATTCATATCCAAGAATTTTCTATTTTCAATAATTTATCTATATTTGCATCCGCAAACGGGGAATTAGCTCAGTTGGCTAGAGCGTTTGAATGGCATTCAAAAGGTCGTCGGTTCGATTCCGATATTCTCCACAAACACAGCCTAAATTGTTGATTTTAAACAAATTACAATTGCGGTTTTATTAAAAGGTTTTGCGGATAAATATTGGACTCTTTTTTTGAATTGGGGAATTCACAGAAAAAAGAGCAAAATGGACGAAAAAATTGCAACAAAACCGAAATTAATCAAGACTCAAAATAAATGGTATATTTATTTTTCAGTCAGAGATCCTAGAACAGGAAAATTAGTTCCTAAAAGAATAGAAAAAGGATTCCGAGCATGCAAAACGATAAATGAGAAATATACTCATGCAAAAAAATTAATAAACGAATACACCCAAAAACTCGAAAATGGCTGGGTTCCATGGAGAGATCCCGATTCAATTTATGAAGACGAGATAAATTATCGACATGAGAACGTAAAATATAGTCACAAGAGAAAATCAAATAATACAATTAGGCGATTACTCTCGAATTATTTGAGTGAGCGTAAACAAGTTCTAAAGAGAAAATCGTATCAGACATACCAATCTAAATTTCGCCTATTCAACAAATTCCTAGAACAAAATAACTATGCAAATTTTGACATCACAGCCATTAACAATAGCATAATTATTAAGTTCTTCAAAGAATTAATCAAGAAAGGATTAGATCGCACAACTGTAAATAATTATAAAATAAATATTTCGGCCTTCTTCAACAATATCATTGACCAAAAAATAATCACAAAAAATCCCGTACACAATATTCCTAAAGCTCCAAAAACAAAAGACGAAGCACCACTGCCTATTCTACCTAACGATTTGCAAGAATTACTAACAAGAATACAAGAAAAAGATACACAACTTTATCTTGCTTGCCTTATGGAATACTTTTGTGCCGTTCGTCCAGGAAATGAACTTCGCCAATTACGTATAAAACATTTAAATTTTTGGGCTGGCACAATAACAATTTCAGTCTTAGCTGGCAAAATGCGAGAACGAGTAATAAATATTCCAGAACAGTTTCTTAAAATTCTAACTTACAACTATAAACTACATAATTACCCTAAAGAATTTTACGTCTTTGGCAAGGAACGCAAACCAGGAGAAACACCTATTGGCATAAATAATCTTCGGGTAAGATTTAACGCCATCCGGGATGAACTCGGTTTATGTAAAGATTATAAATTGTACTCGTTAAAACACACAGGAGCCGGACTCTTACTTGACACTGGGAATATAACTATAAGGGACTTACAAGAACATCTAGGTCACACAAACATAAATAGCACATATCAATACATTAAAAAATACAGAGGCATGACAACAGAAAAAATAAAACATAATTTCCCAGACCCATTTTCTGGATTTAATATAAAGAGCGAGGATTGACCCCTCGCTTTTTTATCTCTATTTCGCCCCTAATTGAAACATTCTTAAAAAATGAGAGATACCTTTACAATGTATCTCTCATTTTCCTATACAGTAAAAAAGATCATTTCATTTTTTGAGATGAAATTGGTTTAGTTTGAACTTCAATTGTTCGATTTTTTACATATTCTGATACTGTATTTTTTTTAGCAGAAGTCTCTACAAACACTTTCGAGGCATAAGAAGAGGAAGTGCTTGTTATTGCCGCAGCATATGAAGAGCCTAAAAATTGTTGTGTTTTCATTTTATACGATATTAGGTTCATGTCTCCAACCCTCAAATATTCGGTTGTCATTAATAAATTCACGAGGTCCTGCTGGTGTTGCCTGTATTCCTTTTTGCATGGTTCCTTCGCTAATAAAAACATCAGTCCCATAGGATAAACTCTCTATAAGAACTCGCCGGAAAGAATAATCACATGGATTTTGGCTTGCCAACATTATCCCTGGATTGAATACGTTATTTAGTTCTAATTCGTTACTTATATCATCAAATATATTTTTAATTATGCCATACAATTCCATTGTAGGTTTTTCAATAGTTAATCCTAAATATTCGGAAGCCTCTTTTCTTCTAATCGAATAATCATGGCTTCCAGACTCACTACAAAGAAATTTTATAATACGTTCTTCTTTTTCTTCGTCCAAATTTTGTAAACTCAAAAGTTTTTTTGCTAACATTTGGATCTGTGTACTAGATTTATACACTTGACCTAGAGTTAGTGGATGAATCTTTTGAGAAAGATCTATTAGTATTTGAGTAAGACAATTTTGGTCTGAAATTCCTAATTCATTTTTAGCTAAATCTATATATGCATTTACAAATTCGACACTAACAGGGACTTTGGCATTAGGATCCGAAATGCCAGGAACCATGGGATTCAATGGACCATTTACACTTGGATCAATAGGACCTAGACAAGCTTGTTTTGTCATTAGTAAATTATTAGCTCCTAAACAAATCAAAGTTCCAGAACTAAAGCAACTCGAAGGTATAATTACTTCAAAATTTTTACAAAAACTACGAATTAGATTAACAAGACTCCATGCTGCCAGTGTATCGCCACCATTCGTGTATAATAACAAAGAAATCTTTTCCACGTCTCCAATTCGATCTAAATGTTCTACAAACATTGGCAAGATATCATTTGCAATTTGAGTTTCTAATCCAGGACGTGTGCCTGTAATATACACGATTAACTTAGAATCTCGCTCTTTTTCTATAGTTTTATACCACTCTTTTCTATCACAAAACATAAATGTTGATTTTAATGAATAGTGTGCAAATATACGTAAATGATAATATTTACAATACAAAGATTGATAATTTAAAAATCAAATCAAAACTTCAAGATGAAATTTTGATTCTAAATAAACTTATCTTATTTCAAATCGGTACAAACTAGAATTTATAGAGTATCCCGATATTTAAGCAATCAGGCGAGTATTCAGCACGGAATCCGAGATCATGATAAAAGAACCCACCCCCGATACTAAAAGTAGCATTAACGAGATAAGAAGCCGAAACAAAAGGCTCGAATACTCTTTTCTTCACGATCTTGGTTTCTTTGTGCATCGGGGTAAAGGAGTAGGACAAGCGTTGCAGTTCGTTATATTGTACAGAGAGATCAACAGCCAATTTACCGGATTCGTTGTCGAAAAGCATTTTTTTATATTTCCTCGTTTCATTCCAATCCTTAACCGTCTCTACAATACTTTTCTCCCGATCTATCACGGGGACATCCTTGTATACCGTGTCTGTTTTATATACATACTTGTACTTTAATTCTCCGGCTAGATAAACCGTGTCCGGAACAAATCGAGTTATCGTGTCCCGGATCGTTGCACCTTGTACGTATTTTGCAACTTCTTTCTCTCTAACATTCATCCGACCGAGGAAGAATCCGATCACCAAACAGGCAACACTGCATATAATTAGGATTTTTTTCATTTCAACTTTTCTGTCAATTTAGTAAATTTGTAACTCAAATAAACCAAGTTATTTGGTTCAACAAACGCCGATCCTCGCACGGGAGAATCCTACTCACATACACACCTTCTAAATTTCTCCCGTGCTTTTTTATTTTACCTCGATCGTGATCTTTTCCCCGGACAACATCGCTCTCTCCAACATTTCCGTTAGCCTCAACTCATAAGGTGTAGAATTAATCACTCTCCCCAGTTGTTTGTTCTCTCCCACCAAGATACACCCAGACGTGTCCTTATCTGTATTGCCTCGGTGAATCCTTATGCCCGTGAAATGGGGTACATCTAAAAGTAAAGGTAATTTACGTTTAAATTTCGCCGACACGTTCACGATAACCTCATAAACTCCTGCCGGGATCGCTGTCTCGTTCATAACTTTTTCCTCTCGGTCGAGATCACGGCATCGATCTTCTAGTGTGTCGCAGAAATACTTCCCATCCACGAACAATTTGCCGATCGTGTAAAGGGGCTTCTTCGCTATTCTATTCAATTCTAGTCTCATCTTCGATGTCTATTATATCCGCCTTTTTAGCGAAAAACTTAAATACATTAATTTTAATCTTCTTCCCGTGTGCCTCAAAATAATTACCGTAACAACTATTCACCTCGCACCCGTAGATAACCAAAAGAACGATTGCCGGAAGAATTGGGACATCAAACGGCATTCCAAACGCTTTCCCCATCGCACCAGCGACAAGTATCCAGCACAAGTAATCTATTATCTTATTCAAGGTTCGCCGAACCGCACGGGATGTTCTAATCTTCTCCCCTCGTGTCCTGGCTGCCAGTATTCCGAACCGCAAATCCACAACGATCAAGATCAAACCAAGCAAAAAGAACCATTTTAACGGCTCCATGAACTCGAAAAAACCGCTCATGATTGCGGCCATAAAGCCCCCTATTACATTCCTATCTTCCATTTCACACCTCCTTTTCTAATTTTACCACAAATTACTACAACATTGCACTATTTATTATACTTTTGCATCACGTGGTTGATGTCCATCGCCACTATTAAGCTGGGCGGGGCCGTGACGGTGACCCGCCTTTTCGCTTCAATTCGCAATAACTAACATTTCTTTTTCTCCTTTCCATAGCCTTTATCCGCATTAATCTGTAAATTTGTAGAATTGTTAACAATTAAAATTTATACGTATGAAGTTTTCTCAAGAGAAAAAAGAAAAGATTTTAAAAGCATTAGATGCTCACAAAATCAAGCAAATTTGCCCCGAGTGTCAAGGAGCTATCCTTCCCATGAATTTAGAAAATTCGGAACAATTATTAATCTCCTTTGATCGAAATGGATACTCTATTTCGATCAGTGAAGGAGATATTGATTTTTCTCCAATGGCTGTCATCACGTGTCCTCATTGTGGTTATTCCAAAATGTTTAACTTGATAACCTTACTCGGGGAGGAAGAAGCACTTAAGGCATAATTCCATCATTTCTTAATCCACCAGAGATTTCTTGCCTGATCAACTCGCACTGGTGGATTACTTTTTCAACGTCTTCAATGGTTTCCAAATTCATCGCTATCACGGAATACTTTTTCCGTTCCGAGAATACCGCTTTCCCTCGAATAGAAAAGTTATCAACCGATTCTACCGTCCAAGCCTGTTTTTCATCTTTCTTTTCACTCATAATTCTTTTATTTTAAATTAATATTCAACTTTCTTTTGTTTCAAATAGCGATCTATGTGAATCAATCCTTGACTCACTTCTCCTTGTCTATCTCTCCCGTATCCCCTGGACCCACATAACAACTTGGATGTTTTCCCTCTCCATAACATGCTGATAAAGCATATTTCTTGTGACTATCACATTTATATAGCCAACAACAACGGTTTATATTCTTCAAATAAAAACCATGCTCTGCCAAATAAACTTTATCCCGGTTAGTCTTCATCCATGCCTTAATCTCGCCATGTTCTCGTTCTATTCGCTCGCGAAATTCCTGTCCCATTTCGGGAGAGGGTACTATCGGCCACACGAATTGCCTCCTACCGTTGTTAGCTTCAACGGTATGGGACATGATAAAATAAATAAACCTCAACTCCTTGTCATCAGTCATGATCACTATTTTAAATTCCTATTTAAACTCTCTTCTTGTTTCAAATACGCGGTCAAAGCACTCATTCTTTTATCTCGATCACCTGTCCCAGTATCTGCCTCTCGATAAAAGGAATATATTTCCCCTTTATACATTCCTCGAACATTCCCTTTTCTCGCTCGGTAAACTCCACCTCGTTCCCCCGGTGTATCTCTCTCGCCTTATCGGTTAAATCAATATCACTTGCTTGTTCGAAAACGAGATTTCCGACTACTTTCTCGAAACTCACTTCGTATTGCTCCTCGAAATTTTCTTTCAGGTCAACACCGTTCAAATTAACGATGTCAACCTTTTTAATATCAAACTTGAATTTCATAATTAAGCGTTCTCGTTTAATTCTGACATCAAGTACTCGTGTGCCTTGAGCATCTCTGTCTCCAATGCCGCGAGAAAACCTACCGGAACACTACCAGAAGTACTGACCTGTACTTCACGGGATTCCGTGTTTAACTCGCAGCTCACGTTAAACCATTTCACGGGATCACCTTCTTGCATTGGCTCTACCTGCCCCGAAATATTACAATTATAAACGACGGGAGTCTTCCCTTGTTTATACTCTGTCGTCACTACCACGCTTGTGCCTTGCACGGTGGTTTCAATGTTCGTTTTAATAAAAGATTCTGTTTTCATAAAATTCTACTTTTAATTATAATCAAGTGTAATATAGATTCCCAACTTGAACGGGTAACCAAGTTTTGTCCGTGTAATACAGTAACGCGGATGATTCACTTGGTATTTTGGTCGACAAGCTGTTTCTATCATTACGATATATCGAGAAACTTACCCCCGAATAATTTAACAAGGCGAGGCGCTGCCCCTCGAATCCTGGTTTAATTTTTACAACCATTCCAGAGGTCGCGCTATTTATTGACCCGGTCAAAAAATTACTATCTATAGTCGCCGAAGCACCCGAGAGAGAGAAAGATCGAACCATTCCCCCGAAACCACCATTCACGATCCTCACGTTTCCATTTTCTATAATGACATCACCCGCTCTTGAATAAATTGAACGAGGGCGGGTCTGGGGACTCGAATAAACGGTTCGGGCTTCAACTATTAAGGCATTCTGCTCGTGAAGATATGCCGATGAATACGTGTCTTTAACCACTATCTCAAGACCGACAATTAAGGCTTGATTACCTATAGCCTCGATCTTGGCAACCTGTGTTACCCCGCTACTAGGGGGGAGAATTCCCGTCCCGCCACCGCTGGAAACAACAAAACCGCTTTTACTATACCGTGAGCCCACGGTTGTCACGACCGCACTTGTTCCTGATCCACTTACCGTCGTGTTATAGTCGTTTGAAGTCAGACTACCGCTAAACACGATATTTCTAGCAAAAATGCTATCAACATCAATTAAATCGGTTTTAATATGCCCACCTTGGATAACGGTTGTGCCTAGTTGTGCTTGTTCGACCTTGCTTAAATAAGCTAGAGAACCTAGACTGTTTTTTAACGTGTTTACCTGCGTGGTGGCGATAGTCGTCGCTTGAACGGAAGTTATCTTGCCGTTTACCGTGCTTTGAGCGTTCGTGTCAAGCATCGAGAACGTGACTTTACCCACGAGGTCTATTTTAGCTGCTGATATCTTCACGGTCTCTGGAGAAGCGTTGATTGCAGCCACGACACCATTCTTCGACACTTTTAACTCTATATTGCTCGCTTGCGTCTTTATCGTTGCCTCGGTAGTACTGACCCTGGTTCCCAAAGCGTTAAAATCGGTTTGCTTGGCGTATAACGTGATACCCAAGGTATTCTGATTTATTCCCGTTACAAGTTCCGATTTAGCGATAGCAAGTAAATTATCAATTCCCTCGTCCTGCGTTTGATCAAAAACAGTACAATACGCGAGATACCATTCTAGGGGGGCAGATGCCGTCGGCGTGGGTGAACCAGAAAGGTAAACGTGTCCCCCGCTACTAAACGAGCCAGTTGCCCCGCAAACAACTTTACGAAGATACGTTTCATACTTACCCGTGCCGGCACGGGATGTCAACCAAGTGTCCGTGTAACCGGTTCCCATGCTATTTGAAGCGTTAGTTATCGTGTAACCAACAGGTATTTTCGCTATAATTTTTTGTATAAACACGGCGTTAGCCCGGGATTGTATTGACAAGACAAAACCTCCACACCCAGGAGAAGCGGCTCCCGCCGTCTTGATCTTCAAGCAATATCCCGAGGTTGTCGGGCAATCAGAAGGACGGGCGATCCTCGTGACCGTGACGTTACCACCACTGGTATTATTGTACATGGATACCCCGTTATTTCCCTTACGAAATTCCGGATCACGATTGAGCATCTTCCCGTGCAATGACTCTCCCGGGATTCCTTGCGCTCCCGTGTCTCCTTTCGACCCGGTAGCTCCAGTCGCTCCCATTTTACCTATGGAATACGACGTGCTTGTCGTGTTATCCGTGTAAGTGATAATTGTCCTCGTCCAAAGATAACTATTAGCGGCTACAGAAGGTATCGTGGAACCCCACGTTCCGGCAGGGATCATTGTTCCGCTAGTAGATGACTGGTAAGTCACGGCTGTCGATTTCACGCCTTTGCCTGTCGCTCCCGTTGCCCCGGTTGCTCCCATTTTACCGATAGCATAGGACGTGCTAGTAGCGTTATCAGTATAGGTGATTATGGTTCTCGTCCAAAGATAGCTATTAGCAGCCACCGAGGGTATTGACGAGCCCCATGTTCCGGTCGGTACAGTCGTTCCACTAGTAGACGCCTGATAAGTCACGACTGTCGATTTCACGCCTTTACCTGCCGCTCCCGTTGCCCCGGTTGCTCCCTTGTCACCTTTAGCTCCCGCATCCCCTTTCACCTTCGTCCACGTGTACTTCGAGAAGGTGGTACTATCTGCCACCATCGTGTCAACGTACTGACCGATGTATGCTCCGGGTGTTTCTCCCCCGTTAGCGGTAAACGTCGTTCCGTTATCAGAGTACTTGATGTGCAGGTAGGAACTAACACCGTTTGCTCCCGGCGCTCCCTTTATTCCCTGATCTCCTTTAGCACCTTGCGCCCCTTTCAACTGTACCCATTTATACGCAGTGTAAGTTGTCGGGGCAGTGGCGCTACTCGTGACCGATGTACCGATGTAAGTGTTCGGGGTATCAACCATCGGGTTACCGTTGCTGTTAGCCGAGTACTTCACGTGGAAATACTGTGACGTTCCAGGAATACCTTGTGATCCGGTAGGACCTGTATCACCCTTAGGACCCGTCGCCCCGGTTGCACCTGTCACGCATACGGGAGAAGTTGTGGTTATCGTGTTATCAGCATAAGTTATCAAGGATCGTTTCCAAGTGAACTTACCATCAACCCAAGCTGGAGATGTTGATACCCAACTCCCCCCGATTAACGAGGTTGCCGAGTTAGAAAGATAATATTCTTCCACGATACTTGTAATCGTTTCCGCGATAGCCGTGTTAATTTCTTTTTTCGTCCAATCTATAACTCCCGATACCTCTTGAGTGATTTGGCCAGGTAATGCTTCGACTTTTGTCCGGATCTCTGTTATGTTTCCCTCTTGCGTGTCCTGACGACCGGAAACAGTTACTAAATTATCCTCTAGATTATCTAGTTTTTCACCAATCTCGTCGCCAGTATCAAGAGCAAATTTTCCTCGTAGGTAAACACGTTTCGCGTATAACCCTGTCCCGCCAAGTTGCCCGAATACTTCATCAACGATCCCGGAGAGATTACCCTCTCTCGTGCATAGTTTACCGTCAAGAGAAAAAGAATTTATGTCATCGTACGTGTCCATGTAGGGAGCATCATCCCCCACGGCTTGCAGTATCAACGCGTTTTGCCGGGAAACATCCGTTCTATTCCCGAGAACGACGACCTCGTCTCCCACAGTCGGGATGGCTGAATTCTCCTCGCAATCTGTTTTAGATAGATTAAAATAATCCTCGCCAACAGAGGTTATTCTACGCCAGTAACGCCTCGTGTTCCCTTCATCAAAAGATTGACAAAGAAGTTGATCATCCACGACAAACGGCTGCTTCAACTTTCCATTTTTCGTGTCAAACGTGCATTTATAGTAAGTTCCACCATCTACCACGCTCGTTATCTCGGTTCCACCGGGAGAAAGTATTAATATACCACCTTGATGCATCACTTTCTGTATAACGAGCTGAAACACGTTCATCCGCTTGCGAACGGTTATCTCGTCAAGTTCAAGATGATTATCTTTCAACCTTGCTCCACTACCTAGAAGTCCAGAAACAAAATCCGGAGTCGTGATTTCGTTCGTGGTCAAGATTTTTGTTAAAACACTCTTGAATTCAACATCGCTTGTCGTGAGCAAAAATTGATTCAAATAGTCGTCAAATTGATGGCCCGCCCATAACTCTGAATCATCCGCGAAAGCTGCCTTGATCTTCTCCCCTAAAACCGTCAAATATCGCTCGACAACTTCTATCTCGGATTTACTCCAGTACTTAGATAAATCAATATTCCCGATTGCATCCCCCACCGCCTTACCCAAAATTGATGCCACCGAAATCCGACGCCACTTACTCTCGTAAGCGTATTGGGCCGGTAACATCAAATCATCCGCGGTTACAGCTATCGGGAATTCAGATAACCGCGGAACGAGAAAAGGGATTTCGTAGTCCACCTCCGGGAACTCAATTAACTCTGGTAAATTCTCGTTATTCCGGATCACGTAATTATACCGTGTCTGTCGCGAATAAAAAAATTCAAAAGAATAATCATTTAAACTATTAACCGTATATTCGTTCTCTGATTCACGTGTATAAATCCGTCTTATAGCATCTGAAACATGGTACTTCTGTTTTGACACAAAGAATCCCAATAACCATCTAGCATAATCCCGTGAAGGAATAAAACCAGTATTCTGTTCACAAGAAATTTCAAAGTCTATATCACAATCACGGGATTCATCTAATATGGTCGCAATTTTTCCTTCTGTTCTTATTTTTTCAACGAATTCCCCACTAAATATTACCGTATCAATACCCCCAAGCGTGTTCTCGAAAAGATAGATATTCGAGTTTTCAGGTGTTCCCAACACGAATCTTTGTATATATGTCAAACGGTTACCATCAGTATCCTCCACCCAAACATCATAATATCCAAGAGCCTGACCAAATCTAGCTCGCATTTTTAGATATGATACGTCTATTGCATATAATTTACCAGCCTCTATATCAAGTATGCTTTTTTCTTCTGTCCCATCCGGCAAATAGGCTTTAACCCGCACTTTCCCCACTACAACACCAAAATAAGACAACCATTCCGGCTGGTTTAATAGAATTTCCTTTTGTTGCGGTTGCAAAGTAAGCCACTGGGTTTTCAGAAATACGGCCGAAGTTTCTTCCAAATCTCCAATTCCACCTTTTACTACCGTAAAATTCACAACCATATTACCCAATGTAGCCCTAAATACCTTTACAGCATTCGACTGTACAAAAAAATCGACATCAGAAGTCGGTATTACTACCGACAATAATTCGTCTATAACATCTCTACATTTAATTCTAACACGCCCTGCCTCTGGTGTATAAATCTCATCAATGACTATTGTATTATCAACTTGCAATTTAAAATGTACGTTTCCAGTAATGCCTGTCAATATAAAATCTTCCACATTCCCAGAAAAACACAAGCTATCCGGTTGTTGAATTATATTCATATTCAATTAATTTTCCTCTAAAATACATCAACACAACAGTTACCTAAAGGACAATTATAAAGGATAACAACGTACGATATGAGATACAATCGACTTTTTCGAGAAGGTGATTTCCTGCTCAAAACAACGATATAACCGGTTTCGAATCATTAACCTCTTAGCGAAAATCTGCTGCAATTTACCCAATTGTAAAATATCCGGCTTTAAATAGAATTCGTGATTTTCTTTAATAGAAAAACGAAGATCATAGCTATCCTTGTGATATTTATTAAATAGTCCCTCTTTCCACAAAAGAGAATATTTATTATCTGCGTAAGAAACTGGAACCGGGGTTGCATAAGGGTATTTAATCGGACAAAAATAATTCTGCCCGGATTGATAAATTTCCTCTGCAATATAACCTCTATAAACCGATAATCTAAATTCTGATTCGATCTGATTCATATACTCCGTGGTACTCCCATACTCCATATTGATCGCTACGTTCCTTATGTACCAATATGTTACCTCTCCGGTATAATCATCCGGACGGAAATCAATATCCGTCCACTCAACCCCAACAACCGTGGATATACACTCGATCGTTTCTGCATCCGTTGTATCACCATATTCGATATTTAGTTTACTCGTGTATTCCTCGATTCTCTTATCCGCAATACTTTTATCTTTAATAATTATCCCTTTAATTCTATCATCTTTCTCTACCAAATGTTTCGACATATCGTCAAATATCTCAACATCTATCACATCATTATTCCAACCGCGTATCTCCACGGAATGGTTATTTTCATTTACAATAAAAACGACACCAAATTTGTGTTCGATCTCTGTTACAAAATCAGCCACCAAAAGATGGGGAACGTGCATATTATAAGATATTGAACACCCTAAACTATCCTTATACATTCCGTTACGACGACACATTAGTATTACATCTTTAAAATCATCATCTAGCAATAAATCATTTGAAGTTAGTTCATAACCAAGGGCTTTTACAACCTTTTCAAGTAGCTTATACAAACGGATAAAAGGAGTAAAAATGCAATACTTGTCATTAATCTGTTCCGTGTATTTTGTATTTGGATTTGTATTTGCATCAGGATAAAAACAATTATAAAAGTCGTATGTTTGGTTAACTCCTATATTGGGTAGATACGGATCAGACAACGGACAAATAACATAATCCTTGTCCCCCTTTTGGGCGCTATCCGTAAACGCATCCAACATCGCACTTTTAGAGGAATATCTTTCTTCTCCCAAATCAAGACCATCCAAGTAAACATCTTGCGCTCGTCCAAAAAAAGTGTTTTTGTCTGTGGCGATAAAAAGTTCAACATTCCCCTCTGTAACATCTGTCATCACACATCTTCCCTCCAAAAGCTTATAAGGCCCGAAATAAACTGTCGCTGGAAATTCTTCTTCCAAATTCCCGGTATACATTCTATCCAAGAAATCAAAAATATTCCGATTGGCATTTACAGGCAAAGTCAACGGATAAGTTGCATCTTCACCTCGTTCATCAAACATCGTGTTTTTCAATTTAATCACGATCTCCACTTCATCAGGCAACGCCACTTCCTTGTTATTTATTATTATTCGTAAACTCATTTCCCGGATATTTTTTGTTCATATTTCGCGGATCTTTCCATTTTCTCTTTAATCCCACCTTTCCCGTACCAAGGAACTTCTATTTTTTTATTCGCTAATGTTTCCATCATTTTTATATTTTCCCGGAGAAGCTGTTTCATTTCCGAGTCATAAACATACTCTACTCTATCACTACCACCACTAGAATTCCCGGAGGAAGTAAAACCACCCGATATAAAACCACCACGCATGAACCGGGATAAATCTAATGTCGAAATCGTTCCGTCCCGCTGCGCTTTATCAATCATCTGTAAAACAGGTAACACCGTGGGATTTCGTACCGCTTTAGCATTCGCGACAAATTCATTAGCATGTACAACCCCTGCTTCCGAATCATCATCACCCGATTGTTTTGTAAAACCTCCTTTTTTATAAGCCGGTTGTGCCGCGATTGTAGCCACCTGTATAGCTCCAAGTGCCGCCGCCACGGCAATAAATGGTATTGCAGCCGGGAAACCTAAAGTCGATGCAGTTTTACTAATAGATAACGCCGTGTTAATAATGGCTGCCGTGATCGCCATCGCCTTTTCCCGGTTCGCTTGTTTCTTGGCTATTTCTTCTTTTTTCTCGTCCAAATCAGAATCCAACTTCGCTACACGGGCATTGTATTGTTCTTGACTTATTTCCCCGGAATCAAGCTGTTTAGCTAATGCGGTCTTTTGTTTTTTCGTACTTTTCTCGTACTCTTTCAAACGCCTATTTTCCGATGCTGTCATGAAATCATTTGCCACTCCCCACATGTTCATCATAGCACCAGTGGCATCCTGCATATCTTGTATACCGATCTTCCCCTGCTCCAAATTTTCAAATAGAGATTGCCAACTCTCCGGTGACATTCCAAGAATATCCACCCCACTCTGAGGCTTTGCTAAAGATTCTGCATCAGTATTTTCCTTGGATATATTAGCTAAAGCTTCCCTAAGTTTCGTGATTTGCTTTTCAAGTTCCTCTTTCTCTTCCGGGCTAAAAATCTTATCTGCAAGTTTTAAATCAGGAATAGATTTTCCATCCGTCAAGGTTTGTAAAAGTCCCAACAATTCTGCCGTCTGACGGGAGACTAAATCCCTGGATTCTTTAGCGTGTTGTTCCTGTAACGCCTTTTTAGCTTCCGACAAGGTGTTTATCCCGGCAAGTTCTTGTGAAGACAAAGTTTGAGCCAATGCACCCTTTATCTCCCCGAATGATCTCAACGAGGCGTATTCATTGTCTTGTTTGATTTTTAATTCGGACAATTCCTTTTGATAACCTACATTTTTCTTGTTTATGTAAGTAACAATCGCACTTTTATCAAGTTCATTCAGTTTCTTCTGGTGAGCCTTTTCGATAGCTTCAAGAACTTGCAAATTTTCCCCGGTCAATTCCTCTTTCTTTTTACCGAACAATCCCGTGTTAATTAACCTTTCCTCGTACGCAAGATTTTCTTGTTCTACCTCGGTCATGGCAGCTTTCAATGCATCTTCCCGGGCTTTTTGTTGGGTAATGGTTAATTCCATACTGGCCTGCGCATTTCCTGCCGTGATCTTTGCCAACGAATCTTGCGCTTGCAGCATACGTTCCTGTAATAACTTGGCTTCTTCCGGGCTTATTATTTTATCTGCAAGTTTCAATCCCTTAATATCCTTTCCGGATTGTATACCCGAAACAATCTTAGTCATTTCTTCGGCTTGCTTCCGGGTTAATTCCCGTTCCTCCCTCCCATTTTTCTCGTTAAGGGCTTTGCGGGCCTGCTCCATAGTTTTTATATTATCAAGTTGCTCAGCAGACATGGTTTTACTCAAAATAACCTTGGCATCTTCTACTGTTTTCACCGTGGCTAGTTCATTGTTCTGACTTATCTGCAAATCAGTTAACGCACGCTGGTAACCGACTTTCTTTTCATCCAAATATTTCGTTATCGCTTCTTTGTCTAATTTGGCCAAATTATCCTGATGCGTTTTATTTATTGCTTCCAAAGATTCAAGAGCCTGTTCCGTTAATTCTTCTTTCTTTCGGTTATTTAACCCATTTTTTTCCAATTCTTCCTCGTATCGTTTATTTTCCTGCTCGACAGTTGATGACTTAGCAAGCGCCGCCTTTTGATTTTTTATTTGTTCATCCGTAAAAGTAGGTGTGGTTCCTGTCGCTTTATCCTCTTTTTTCCCCCCAGACAATTCATCTTTAACTTTCTCTATTCTGGTAGTAAAATCCATTGTTTCTTTTTCCAACTCCAAACGCTCCTTTGAAACTTTAGCCCAAAAACGATAATAGGAAATCATATCTGCCAGATTCTTTTCTTCCTCAGTACGCTGATCTTTTGATTTACCAGCATCCGGATCAGTAATATTATATTTTGAGGGGGTAGTTACATACTTAATCTTACTTTCTGAATACCCTCCAACGATTTTCCCATATTTCTCATCTAAACTCATTTCTTTGTCTAACGCAACATCCGAATCCAATTTCATCATCGCATCCCCTAGTGAAATTCTAGCCTCTGCTTCCCGTACTTTTTTATCAGCCAATTTCGCCTGCTGGATCCTTTCCTTCTGGCTTAAATTTTCAAGGGCAATAGTTTTCGCTATTTCATCATTATACTTTTCAAGGTTCGTTTTCAAAGTCTGAACACTTATACTCTCGGCATTAAGCCCTTCAACAATTCGGGGATTGATATTTTCAAGTTGTTTCAATATTTCTACTCGTTCAGACTCGGAAGAATTTGCATCAGTCAACCTTACCGTTAAAGAGTTCACAAGCCGGGATTGTTTCGTCAATCGTTCTTCGACTGTTTCGTCAAATGCTTGAACGAAAGCTTCTTTCCATCCCCTCACGGTAGCTTTCAATCCCTCCCACATTCTAAATAACTTGTTTCCCCCGGCAGCATAAGCGATTTGCGCATCCTTTGATTTATTGTACATCAATTCTAAAGTTGCAAGAGCTTTCGCCTGATCTAAAGAACAATTCTTTTCTTTTTGTTTTGACTTAATCAAGTCTTTATATTCATCTGAATCCTGACGTATAATAATTCCAAGACCTTTTAACCGTTCCATTTCTCCAGTCATCGCTCCATTCAGTACTTCCGTGATCTGGCTAGCATCATACTTACCCTTGCTCCACTCTGCGAGAGGTCCCGCCAATTCTTGCATCTTTACTGATAACTCCGCAACTTCCTTCGTGGTAAAACCTAACGGTTTTAACAAGTCAGCAGATGAAGCGGCGTTCGCGACAAACTCCCGATCTGTCACCCCCATCGTTTTACTCAATCTTGCTGCCTGTTTTTCAACATATCCCAACTCATCTCCAAATATTGTCGTGTTCCGGATATTGTCTGATTTCATCTGCATGGAAAGTTGAAACAAATCCTCGCTTAAAGAGATTAGTCCTCCAGTAATTGCCGTGAAACCAAAAGCTGGAAGCAATCCCTTAGCGTAATTCATGATAGATCCTACCCCCTTTTTTACTGCACCGGAACCACTATTCATTTTATTCAACTGTACAGAAGTTTCTGAATAGGCCTTATTCAATTTATTCCAACGATCGGGAAAAGCCTCTTTATTTACCGCCTCCATTGCCTTTTTCAATTCTGCTTGACGTTTTCGGAGCTGCGATGAAGACATCTCGGTAACTTTCAATTTCCTGTTTACTTCCTCTAGCTTAGATTTTTGTAAAGTAATTTGAGCATTATTTGCCTTGATTTGTGCCGTCAATTCTTTAACTTCCTTCGAGTTATTACCAAATTGTACGACAGCCTCTTTCTTCTTACGTTCCAACTGCTCTGTTTCACGTTTTAGTTTCAAAATTCCATTAGAAAGCTTCTCGATCTCCTGTAATGTCTTACTGGAAGAAACCGTGCGGAATTCTGCCTCGATAATCTCTTTCTCGAAACTCATAACTCGATAGGTTTATTAAATACTTGTTTTAGTTTTGCTCGTTGTTGCCGGAATGCCTTGCGGATAATACCCCGGATCATGGGGATCGTATAGCGATAGATTTCCCCGTAAAGAGGGCGATTATAAATCGGATAGTATTTATCCTTCTTTCGACCATAGACTGTCCGCTGCCGGTCGAGCGCACGTATATGCTTCGGGTAAGAAAATAACAAACTTTGCACGTCACCGGAATCAGTCACAGAAAATGGCGATCGTGATAAAGAATCCTGTAAAATTCCTGTTTTTCGAAAGTATTTCCCTGCCGCTTCACACTGTCGTGCCAGAAGCGTTTCCCCGGACTCTGTCAGCAAAGATTTTATCTCGCCAAAAAGTAATCCCCCGTTATCGTTATTGTTAGTATCTATCATGCTACTAAATAACAACGATAACGGGGGAGTATAAAGGACAAATTAACTATTCCTCGTTCGATCGCCCGCTAAAAAATCTTGCAAATGAACCGATCGCCAGAAGTCCAAAAAATCCGGCTAACACGATTAATATTCCTATGGCGATGAATATTCCCATTTTACTTGCGTTTTATCATCCACTTCAAAGATAGTGAAAATTTATGAGGTTCAGGCATATAGCCGAAATTATTTTCCTTTAACAAGGAAATAATATCAACGGGAGAAATATCCACCGGGAAAATATCTTGAATAGCCTTGATAATCTCTCCGGTAGTGAAAAAATCCGTGGCAGAATCCACGTTAGCCGGTTCGTAGAATTCAAGGAACTTGTTAAAGCCCTCGATCACCCTGTTATCAATTGCTTGTTCCTTCATCATGTGCCTCCTCTCTAATAATATTGCTCAAAATACCTCCCAAACAATCGAAACAATGTTCGACTTCATCCAAGAACCCGGATACACACACTTCTTCACGGGAACAATCTTTCAACCGTGTTTCATCATTTAAATTGGGATACAATTTAGATAGTTGAGAAGATAAATCTTCAAGTTCTCGAATAACATATCCTACCACTCGTCTACGATCTGCCACCGTAGATGTAGAATTGACTTTGCTTGTTGTCATAGCTAAAAGTTTTTAATATTAATAAAAAGAAGGCGGTCACTGACAACAAGTTCAACCATAGTTGAAAAGTCTCGGGACTCACACCCGTATGCCGCCTTTTTATCCTCAAATAAGATCTTTGCATTACTACTATAATTAAACTTGTTGTCACTGCAAAGATTATTATTTTCTATGAAAATAAAAAACGATTAAGCAACTTTCTTTATTCAAAATATTCTATCGTTCTAATTGATATAAGAGTAGGCACACCATCATCATAGGTTATCTGCTTAATAATATTACCTTTTTTGTCGTATTCATTCTGATATTCATATTTAATAGAATAATAAGATTTATTTTCCTGATACATGATTAAATTTGAATATTCATCACACACACATTCTGTCATTAAAACACTGTCAGATGAATATTCAAGAGTCTTTCGGGTTACTCCATTTTCTCGAAATATTTCTCCATAAGATTTTAATTTCCCATCTGAATCATAGGTCTTATAATATCTCTTACTTTCTTGCTCTGTATATTTCGTTCTATCAATAAATTTTCCAGACCTAAAATAATCCTGTTCAACAAGTGTCTTACCATCATAACGATTTCTAGATTCATAATCCCGATGTTCAGTCTTTACACCTCTACACAGAACTAGCCCCTGAGCATTATACTCAAAAAAACGTTCATTTTCTACCGAATCACCAGTATAAATGACAATTCTTACAATATTACCACATTCATCACGATCAATTTTTCGTGTTTTCCCAGAAGGTAATTCCAACATTCCATCTTCTCCAAAATTTAAAATTTCCTCTTCCTTTTTGTCTTCTGGCACGATCTCTCCAAACTTTTCCTTAGCCTCATAATCAACTCTTTTCATTGATTTTACTTTACCTTGCAAGTTATAATACTTCCAATCAGAATATTCAACTTTCGCCTTCTTTGTACAACCGACAAAAGCGAAAAGTAAAACGAAAACACATACAATTCTCATAATTAGGTATTTAAATTAGTACTCAAAATGCCGTTTATATTAACAAAACACACGCAATGTAGTAAAAAGAATGATTATTAATCAAAAAAAAAAATACCCTCGGATTGTTTCGAGGGTATTTTATCTTTAATCATAGCAAATTTCATTCGCTTATTTTTTCTTATTTCTTTTTTTGATCTTTTTAAGCAAGTCTTCCGAATCTCCATTTAATTCCTGAACTAATACATCTACCATAGTACAAGGATTATGCTCATGATATTTAAAATCGGCATAAGAACTCCTTAAATTACCCGCTCTTGCTATTGCAAGAGCCTGATCACCATACGCCTCCAACACATCATACATATTAGGTGCATTCTTCTCATATTTAAACTTTTCGCCTTTTACTTTAGTAATCTTACGACCAAGTGTTGTTCCATAGTCTCTACGACTCATTGCATGTCTCACATTATCAAAATGTAACAGATACCACAATTCAAAAGCCTCATTACTCCATGCACAACCGATATTATTATTTTTTGCCCGTTCAATAGCGCCATTAAAATGCCCTGGAGGAAAACTGTCTTTATCAAAAACAACCCATACTTTATCATACCCCCGAGTACTTTGATCACGTATTTTAATACATTTATCCACCAATCCCAAAGTGCTTATGCCTTCGCCATGAACATCAGTATCACAAACATAACTCTGTATATCTCTATTATTAAAAGATTTAAAATAAAAATATTCTGTTTTCTTTCCTTCACAGACAATTAAGAAATATACTTTCCTATTTCTCACATTGTAAATACGTTCTTCTGTTTTTGATCGCCCAAATTTTTTCTCAAGGGCATCATTCATATTTATTGCTTTTGCCATAATATGCAAAATTAACGAATATATGGAATTGCGCCATATCGCCCCTTGATATAATCAGCTTCAAAACTTCGATCTTTTCTTACTGTACGATTATCATCACCTTTAAACTCGACTAAAGAATAAAGATCTGTTGCCTCCATATTATCTTTTTCCGTAAACCAAATTTGATCTCGCCTAAATAATTTACTGCTTAGCAAATTCGTATCATGAGTAGCAAAAATCAATTGTCCCCCTTTAGGGTTACTTTCTTTAGAATTAAACATACGAATAATCTCAATCGTAAGTAATGGATGTAACTTTGCATCAAGTTCATCAATAATTACTGGCAATCCAAATTCTAAACCACAAAAGATATATCCAATAATATCAAATATTTTATTAGTCCCTGCAGATTCATTAGTTAGCATTTTAAATTCATGCTGTCCTACGATTTCTCCATTTTTATCATATTTATTATGTATCGTCCGTACTTTATACTCAAAAAACATATCGTCATCATAACCACAAATATTACTAAAGCCCAATTGCAATTTACGAAGAAGTTCTTTCACTTTTTCACAAGAAGAACTATCTCTCAAAATAGCAATAGTCATCATATAATCTTTTTCATGCTTAATGCCAGAAAGAATTTTTATCTTGCTAAAATATTTCATATATTCTTTAGCCAAAGCAACCCCCCATGTATCGCATACTGCTAAAAATAAAGCATTATCATTAGTACGTTCAATAAACTCTTTAGCATGATATTGCTGCTCAAATTTATCACTTACCGCTATTCCACCTTGCTCTCGAACAAACAAGGGTTCTTCTTCTAGATTTTCATTCTGACAGTACAACCACTCGGAATGAACTTGATGATCATCTATTTCAAAACCATATCGAATTCTCGTCCCATTTTCAAGAAATAACAATTCAAAATAAGACGGCTTATCTTCCGTTTCTGTACTTAATAAAAAAGGAGTAACATTTAAAGGATCAACTGAATTTAGCTTAGAAGAGGTCAAAATTGTTTTCCTCATAAAATCTATAGCCTTAATAAAATTACTTTTACCACTTGAATTTGCCCCATAAATTACAGCTCCATTCAAGACCTTGCCTTCCCCACTTGACAATACATTATCAGGGAGTTCCGTGATTTTTGCGGGAACTAAGCTCAATGTTTTCTTATCTTTAAAAGAAAGAAAATTTCCAACGGTGAATTCTAGTAACATAAGCTGAATTTTTAGATAATTACGTCCAATTTATACGGCAAATATAATTCAAAGTTTTAATTAAAGTATCATTCGTGAGAAATTTTCTCACACAATATTTTTCAAATCAAATTTTACAGTCCACCCAACAGACTGAAAAACAGAACGAGATATAGCTGGCGTAGATGATAGAGGAAAGGTCACACGCTTCATAAAAGGGTTAGTATCTTTCCGCATTACCTCTATAATTCTTTGTAAAAGAACATACATTTCATCAGCAATAATCAACCTCTCAATATTATCAAAATCCCGTTCATTTACTCTCTTGGCAATAGTCAACGCAAGAGTGAAAACATTCTGCCGGACCTTAATTGGAAGTAATTCTTCCGTCCGGATATCACCGTAATCGACAAACAAAAAGATGCCACTTATTGAATCAATTTTTTTTATCACGGTTTCCTCTGTCACGTCAAAAATGAAATCCCTGATTTCCGGGAATAAAGAGTGTTGCCCCTCTACTGCATTCTGAATATCTCGCAATAACTCTTCGTAAGCCGGGTAATTAGATTTTCTCTTGTTAAACATACGCATCACGGCTTCCCGGTCAGGAAACTTAGAAAAATACCTTAAAACATCATACAACAAGTTCATAATATATCTCTGATTGTTATTACATCTAGTTTTGTTTTTTCTGCAATCTCAATAACGCTTTTCCCCATCGCATCCAATTCTTGCACGTACTCGATCAGATTATCCAACATCATTTCCAAAAAATCAATTAACCCACCATTTCCGACCACTTCAACACCCCCGAATTTTTTCCCCATTGCAATTAGGGAGCCGGCAAGCCCAGAATTGTACAGTTTCATTTTTCCCTTTTTCTCGCTTCGTCCAAACAGTATTTTATATTTCGTCTTATTATACAAGAATGCTAATACACACTGCAAATTAAAGAAGATCGCAGCCTTAAAATTCTCTGGAAGCTCCGAAAACAGAGATGCTCGTTCAAGAGCCAGAATGGGATCATACCTACACTCGCAATATAGTATCGAAACCAAGGTATCAAGCAACTTTATATCATTCGTCTGTATAAAGCGATCCGAAAGAGTAACTGCATCACAAAAACGGGCTGCCGTAAAATCGGTAACCAATATACCGCTCTGATTTTCTATTTTATATCCTTGAATACCATCTATACATGGAATCAGATTCTTACAGAAAACACTATCCACCTCGTAATACCTTGTAAAACGAGTTGCCAAACGTTCTTCCGGGCAACCGGAATCATCCGGTTCCCGACGTGATAACTCATTTTTCAAACGTTCCGGGAAAGCGGCAAACCTCTTATCCTCGTAGACAATCCGGAAAATAAAATCAAGATGCTGTTGAAGCTTGTAAATATTCTCCGATAACAAATTCTCTTCCCCGACAGTCTTAATTTTAATTCTCGAAATTCCCGTAAGTTTCAACACCATTTTCACCCGTACATCTCCAACCGTCAGTTCTCCCCGGTTGAAACTTTCAAGAAGATTGAACAAATAAACAAATTCATCAGGAGCAAGTTCCTCCCAACGATTTTTTATTTCATGCCGATTATTACCTAAAAAGAATTCATACATAATCAATTAGCAAAATAAAATTTATCATTTTCCGAGAGAGGTTCATTATCCATTATCGTGTTACTTCCGGTTTTCTTGATTTCTAAACGAGCCAACAAATCAATCCCAGTATCATGATATGACTCCGAAACGCATAACAAATCATCTTTCATCGAGGTGGAACCGGAAAATTCAGACTGAAGTGTCGAGCGTAACGGTCGAGGCAATTCAAGAAAATCAAATGTTTTAATCACACGTGCCAAGGTCAAATTTACCAAAGCCCGTTTCAATATTCTTCGTGTACGTTCATCAAAATCATTTATTCGCACCATCTGGTAACGAGGAAAAATTTCATCATCTGCCACATCACGAATTATGTTCCGGATCCGGAAGAAAAAGTACATACTATCCAACCCGCTCAATTCTCTCATTTCGGCTGCCGTGATTAGCAATTTTTCAAGGCTCTTTTTTTGTTCCGAATTTTCCCATTCTTCCATATCGCTATTTTCGAGTAGGGCGATCAATTCATCCAGGTACGAGTACCCGTAATCAATGTATTTTCCCCGAACTTGCTCATACTCGTATTTGAACATCTTTTTATCCTTCTCCTTGCCGGCTTCTGAAAAAACAATATTTTCGTTCATCATGAAATTGACAAGAGAGGATTTCAAACAACGTTGCATATCGCCCGGTTCTGTCGTGATCTTATTATACACGTCAGAACCAATAACCTCTATCACTTTCGACCGGGCAATGGTAAAACCTCGTTCAAGATTCTGCATGGGTGTCGATACATCCAGCTCCGGGGCAAATTCTTTTATTCCCGAAATGTCATTAAATAAATCCATAACTATTCATTTTGATTTTTTAGCCGATCTTGTGGCGATGTTTCTTCCTGCCGGGGCGGCATATACAACCGGAAGCCCAAGCGAATCCCCTGTTTGTATTTCTCCGGGAAATTCAACTTGATAGCAAAATTTATATCCTTACAAATCGTTTCTTCCGCTATCGCTTGATTGCTCACGTGTATAAGATAATTGTAATACGCATCAGCCCCGGATTTAGAGATAACCCCTCCTTTTGAAATATTACTTATCGAAGAATCTATACCCAAAGCTGCCACGAGGATTTCATCCGCCCGCTTATCGTAATTCGTCAAACTCTCTATAAATTCTTTATATTTTACCGGGATTTCCTCGAAGCGCCAACGAGCCTCGTCCCGATCACTCTTAAATGAATACGACACGTACGCTTTCCCTTGGTTTTTCCCCGCACCAGAAAGATAGTTACTCAATCGTCGTAATTCATTTTTCACATAAATATCAATAAATCTCATTGAAAATTCACAGCCCACATCAATACCCTCGCACTTTAACAGCTCTCTTCCGGCCGCTTCCCGTTCCCGGTTCTCATTACATGTTTCGGAAATTTTTTGTTTTACCATCTCGATCCACTCGGAAGGAATAATAACGTGTATTTTCGCGGATAGAGAGTTTTCAAGATAAGAATTAATGTAATCTGGGGTAAGGTTACTTCCAACAATCCACGACTTTATTCCTTTAAAGAACGTGTTATACCCATAAATCTCTTCTCCAAAGCTCCGGTTCTTGTTGTACGACACTGCCACATAACTCTGCAATGGTGCGGAACGGTCAAAACGTTTGTACACTTTCACTCTGCGCAAAGCGATATCCCTCCAATTACCCACGACAACATGAGTAAAATCCCGATCCACAAGATCATCTCCCAAAGGAAATATATTTTTCTTGGTAGCCAATCGGGCACGTGTAGTTTCTATAAATTCTAGTCCGGATACGGGCATACGAGGCGTATCTAACAAACTACTAACACTAAAACGCCACTTGGTATAATAACACTCCATGTAGTAATACGAACGGATCACGTTAACAAGATACGTTTTGTAATCATCCAATCCTCTCAATTCCCAACTTTCAAGCCAATCAGAGATCTCATCATCTGCCACATATTTTTTAGTTACTTTCCCCTCTTCGTCAATTTCGTTATAATATAACACCGGTCCCTGTCCGTACAAGAATTGTATTAACTTTTCCAACAACTTAGGAAGTAAACGATTTCCGGATATCATCTCCTTAACTGTATCAGGTTCCGCGTTATTCTCCCCGTAAGCCAAAACTTTATATTCCTTAACGCTATATATCGTCGGCATGGAAAGCTTTATTGCGTTACCAATTTCTCTCCGAGAGATCGCACGCCCAGACAACCCACCTTCAATTTCATAAGTAAATGCATTCCCGGTATTCTCAACGAACCCGAAATCCCCATAACTATTAATCTTCATAACTATTGAAATGTTTTATTTTTAGCAAATTATCTTCATCTGGCGGGAAAGCCACGAACCGGAGCAACATCCGGAAGCACGTTCGGGGTTCTCCTGTTTCATCTGTAAACAAGAAATAGTTCTCGCTATCCTCTTTGAATTTATCTCCCGGTAATTGTGCCCGCAAGCGACAACCATGACGAATAGAAAGTTTCGCGGAAGCTTCTCCAGTCACTCTATTGTATTTGAAGAAAGCCAAAGTGAAGGTACGATCCGTGTTCGTTAACAACTTCATTCGTTCAAATGCCTCTTTATATGTTATTTCTGTTCCCATGTAACAAATATCACGAACCACTGGATTAGAAGAAAGGACTTTTGCTATGCATCTGTATTGATTTTTTTCTTTGATATTCCCACTTCATCCCATCTACACGAGTAAAAAACGACAATCGTATTCAATCCTCTGACCTTCAAGCTTTGTCATATTTCCCGAAATTTTGCACAAAAAGAATGCAATCCGAAAACTTAGCGCGGCGTCGGCGATCAGAAAGCGAACACACAAAAAAAAGCGAGTTTCCGCAAATAACTAGCTTTATAATCAAACGGATCACCATAAAAACTCTATCTAAAAGCTTTTTTATTAACATCTTAGATAGAAATATTTCATAAAAAAGCCCCAAACAGGGGCTAAAACACGGCAGAAAAATATAAAGCTAATCACTACCCGGCAGATAAGAAATATTATTCACACCATCCGGCAACCATTTTTCATACAATCCAAAAAGCAAATAAAGCAACGCAGAGGGGATTTGTGTTGTTAGTCCGGCTTGATTTTGTAAAGGAACCTTTGTTTCGCTCGTTTTATCTAGCTCAATATAACCATTTCGTTGAGTTACCGGGGAAAGATATATTGCAGATTTTAAATTCGGGCACTCGTTTTCATCTATTCGTACTCGTGGAGTATTATTTTCTTCCTCCCCAAATAAACGTTCACAAAGCGCATAATGCTCGTAGTGAAATATCGTGCGTTGATTTTTGTTCATCAGGATCACTTGCCACCCATAACGTTCTAATTCTTTTCTCAATCGCTCTGCATCCATTTTCAATTGTTTCTTCGTGTTCAATGTTTGATTTCCGGCTCGATCGTAATACAACATAATCGTCCTACTTTTTCTCGCTTCTCCCCAAAAAACATTGAATTGTTCCGCTAAATCCGCATGACTTTTCGGGTAATAGATAAAATGCTCTTTCAGCACTTTCAACTCTTTGCGACCGAACAATGAACTTTCTTGTGCTACCACGATTGATGAAAATTGTCCCGGATCATAGCCAAGCAACAAGGGTGCATTTGCGTTATAATGTTTTAAGTATTTAGATGTTATTTTTATCGTGTTTCCCAGATCGAGAGAGAGAATAATATTATACCTGTATGAATCATCAAAACAATGTTTTTTCTCATCAAAACGGCAAAAAAACATCTTCTCGACACGTTTGGGACGAATACAAAGTATCGAACTCTTAAACTCGTCAAAAGAAAGCGTTTCAAGCATTGTTTGAAAAAAATCGAACCCAAGTATATCTTTGTTCACGAAACTACTTGCACGAATGAAAAAGGTCGCGTTTCTACGCATGGAATACAGAATCTTTATCCAACGATCGTATGTACGCTGGTTCTTTTCTATCTCTTTCCCGTTATGAATGTTATACAAGGCCTTATTCACGTGTAATGCGACAGTTATAATCTCTCCGATCAATTCCTTATTAACCAATTTCTCGTACTCCGTGAACCAATCATCTTCCCCTAGATCAAGACGTGCAGTATCGGAAATACCCGTTATTCCACGATAGTAAGGAGATTGCCACGCCTGCCGATTATTAGTACGCAAAGCCGGAAGAACACGACTACGTAATTTATCTCCCCTATTATGCTTCATTTCCTCAATAAAAGCATGAACCCCATTTGCCCCCGCAATACTATCCGGCAAATCTGTGGCGACAAGCTGATTAACATGTCCATTCACGTAAACAATAGAATGTTTTGGGTTGGTAATAGGATAACGAGGTTTCAGGAAATGTTTAGGCAATTTCTTCTCTCCGACAACATAGTCTTTGCCTTCTTCCATGTATAAACGTCCAGAACCGTCATTCATTGGGGTATTAAACGAAGCTCTAATATTTGGAATTACGATAGTTAGAAGTGCCACGTAAGTAGAGTGACACAAGAAAGATATTTCACCCGGCATGGAATAAGCAACATTGATTATTCTAGGTCTAAGAATACCTTCGGTCTTACCTCCTGCCCGTGCGACCTCGGCAAATAACTTGTTACTATCAACAAGTAACGCGAGAGTCTGCATCGTGTTAAAATACACCTCCGTTATTTTTTTTTCACGGGCTGTATTCACTTCTAGTTCATCAAGATTTATATAACTCATTCTTCTACTTCTTGAAAATCGACATCCTCTATTCCGGCATCCTTTTTTAGCCGTTTCTTATCCTCGCTTGAAACTTCCAGTTTTTCTATAAACAACTCGTATTGCCCCTCTTTAAACTTGGTCGCAATCTGATGAAGATTTTTTGATTCATAACCAAAATCTTCCGGTTTTAAACTACTGGAAACTATCAGAACCGGAGCCTTAAAGTCTGACGGTTTAAAGCCAGTGTTTACACGAGAACGAGTTTCATGTGCCAATGTTTTAGCTCGCAAAGCCGTATCATACTTTTTTGCCAGTAAACAGTGCTCCGCAAAATCATCATACCAATCGGCATACTTAGCGTTCCATGCTTCCTCGGTTACATTACAATCCACGTGAAAAAAATTCAACGCATCATAAAATCGGGTTTTAGCAGTCGCAATACTTAACTCCGGATGGCGTAACACTATTTTCCTCGCGGCATTAGTGACCGAGAATGTAAAGCGAGATATTTCCAAAGCTGTTGTTAGTTCCCGAATGTACTGTTGTATCTCGGGAGAGATAACGGAAGATTTATCTGAACGTCGAAAATCTTCAATAATCTCTGGTGGTATTTTCTCCAATGTGGCAAGATAACTACTCATATTCCAAAACGTTCTATTCTATCGGACTCCAAGTCACGATTCAATTGTCTAATTTTCAATTCCTGTATAGCGTATAAATCACCGTTCTCCGCTTGCTTCATCAATGCCGCATCTTGGTTATACTCTCCAATTGCAACACCTTGGTGGTAAACTTTATATATCATGGAATTAACATCATAAAAATCTCGAAAAAAATCATCTTGATCCACGGATGCAAGATTAACAAGCACCGCAACACGCCGGGCAGGATAACCAAGAGCCCCGCAAGTCTTTATCTTTTGTAATATGTCATTTGTCAATTCCATATTACAAGTTTATCCCTCTTTACACGCTTTAGAAAGGACAATTCAATTCTACGGGGGCATCAACTTCATTATAATTCTGCATGAACCTCCTATCAATTCGGAACCCGATCAATTCCTTGAACACTTCCTGAATCTCTTCTATCTTAACAAGTAATTCATGTTTCTTGTCCGGATAATCCTTTATAAACTCAGCGATATCCGAGGGAGTTATCTCCCTATTATAAGTATTGCTTAGTTCTTCCGCCAGATCATCTATATGTCTTCCATCCGATCGGAGATAATTACGTCTTATCTCCTTAGTTATCCAATTCCGATCCCCAAACCGGCAAAACCCTTCCTCCTGGATATAAGTTATTTCTTTATATATTATTCCTTGTATTGAATAATCATTATCATATACTTCTATGGCATTACAATACTCCCGGATAAGCCCACGAACATTTATCCCGTTCCGCTCCGCTCTCTCTATCATTCTTTGTTGTCGTGTAAACCATGCTTTTATCCCGTTCTCCACATTTTGCAGAACAGTCCGATTATTCTGTGTCAGGCTTTGCAAATACTCGAAGCTACGCTGTTTCATTTCATTTAAAACATCTTGGTTTGGAACGGGTTCAATCTAAACGGTTGATAGAATAGTTTCTTTTGCATAAAACTTGAAAACCATTCTGTTATAGTCCTAGAATGTTTCACGTGATGTTCTTTTTCTACCCGAATTTTCGTGTAATAAGCATACTGGAGAATATTCACGTTACCTTGGTTAAACTTCACTCCAGTACAACACCATTTCGATATATTTCTTTCTGCAAATTCATCCAGTGTTTCGGTTTCTAGTAATTTTTTCATAGTTTTGTTTTGCTTTAAAGTTGAACATTCATTTGTTTAGCTTGCTTTGGAAAAAGGAACCCGGGCCAATGGTCCGGGTTCCTGATTTTTATAGTATTTCGATTCAATTGTTTCATTATCTTGTGTTTTCATCCATAAAAATAATAAATAAGTAACTAATATACAAACATTTGACCTATTTTTTAGGTTCCCAAGCCTTAGAATACTTATGATTTTTAATATTTAGATTTGTGAACACGTTCTCTTGAAGAAGCAAATCTATTTCGGGTATGGTCGCCCCAATTTCTTGCGCGATTCGTTCTTTCGAGTACCCGAAATGATCAAACAATTTCGCCACAAGATCATGCATCCTTATCGCCACATGTGAACCTTTTGCCCGGTTAATTCTAACCGTTAAAAGCATCCTTTCCGGCTCGTTTAGAGCCATGCGTACCACGGGAACCATATAATTGTACCTCTCGATCACATCTTTGTGTTTCCGGGCTAAATGTGAACGGTGGAAACCGTCAATTATCACGTTCTCATTCGTGATTAGAATAGGCTGAATCCAGCCCGTTTTCAGCAGGGAAAAAGCCAACAAGTTCAATTCTTGATTAAGAACCACATTCGGGTTATAATCGTTCGCATTCAACGTTCGCACATCCACCCATTCCACGTTAGAAATAGGTTGTTCATTAATTTTTGCTTTCATCATAGCCTTTATATTTGTTTTTATTAACCGGGAACATCTTCAATTTATGAAACCACTCGTTCCCGATTGTAGTGGGATCAATTCTTTCGTACTCGGGGTATTTAAAACGTCCTTTTGGTGTCGCATAGTATTCCCGGTTTGATTTATAAGCCGGGCATACATAACCAGCTTTCACATCAATTAAATGCTTTATCCAGTACCCCGGAAATCTGAATCTCATGTGTAATTTCATGTGACACTCTATACAGAGCGCATAAAACGTGAACGGGTTGCTATAATCTTCACAATGGGAATGCATAACGCTTCCCCGTCTACCGCAAATGTCACATTCCTGATCCACCCAGTTTATTATACCTCTTTTCTGTAATTCGTTCATTATTTGTTGAACGATCATCCGTTCCGATCCTGTAAATCCGTTATAATCTTTCATAGAAAATTCAATTCTAATTGTATGGGTTGTTTGGGATTACTAGCATCCTTTATTATCAATTCTTTTTTACCCCGTGCTACTTCCTGCCGTTTTTCGTCCCACACTTGCCACGTAAAACTCTCGGATTTTTCAATTTCATACACTTGTGGTATTCCTGTTATAAATGGAACAATCCTCCACGCTCGCCTGATGTCCTCCGGATTCAAAGAATTCCCCCAAACGACCTCTCCTTTACACCCGTGCAAAATCATGTTCATTATTGTCATTTTACAACATACTAGGTCAATATCCTGTCCCACGAGAAAATTACCCGGATTATAAGCCTGAAATGCTATCAATGTTCTCCCGGAACCACAAGCAGGATCTCCGACTAATACTCCTTTCCCTTTTAGTTTCCCTGATACACCTTGTATTTGTACCATCAAATCCACCACGGAAGCTGGTGTAAAGAATTGCCCGAACCCAGACCTTTTATAGGAACTAGCAAGGACCTCGTAATATGCTCCAAAAACATCATACCAATCGTCCTCTCCTTTAAGTTGTTTATCCATCACAAGTATTGCCTCTTTAATTAAATCCCCGAAATGGAATCTCTCTTCTTGCGTGTACCGTTTCTGTATTAATTCATTCAATTCTGTACAATCATCGAAGGTAAATTGCTTGATAAACAAATCCAGAAAATCAATAAATACTTGCGATGCATCGTGCATATACACGAGCCGCTCAAAAATCCGGTTAAACTCCCCGAGCTCTTCCGGCACTTCATTCGCTTTTGCCATAATTTGTGCTTTAAATTATTCATTCATTTTTGCTTTGGTTCATTAAAATTAATAATTAAAACACACATTATCAAACAGTTGACCATTTATTTTTTCAACTCATACAATCGTTCTCTCTCGGTTATATCTTCTTCTTTTACAGGCAAAATATTCCGTTTATACGCTCCATTTACAATCGACTTGAACACGTACAAAATAGGATATCCCCCGTATTTACCTTTACCATTCCGAATGTTATTTAAACGCCTTTTTCTTGTTTGAGCGACACGAAACATGGCGATCTCTTGCATCGACGGGTCAACACAATCATTTATATAATCAATAATACCTTTAAAAGAATGTTCGTACTTTTCAATAATGGCATACCTGTCAATATCTCGAAAATACCGGGCTTGAATTTCGATATCAGGGAATATATCAACAAGCTGGTTGTAAAAGGTTGGATAAATAGTCTTTAGCTTGAATAATTTTTTTGCGGCTTCGGCGTGTAAAGGCGTAGAAACTCGCATAGCTTCACCATTAAACATCTGTTTATCGTAAATCTCGCAATACTGTATTTTATTATCATACAAATATTTAAATATATCTCGTTCTGAAAAATCATAAATGACACGACCAAGAAATATATCCGGTTCATTAGACGATGCTATATATGATTTATTCTTTTTGGCAATGATTCCCTTGTAACGCATTAGACTTTCATCTGCACGGATACCTGTTATAATGCATTTACGCCCTTTCATGTATCCTGTTGTGATTGGTCCGGAGTTATATTGGTCATAAACATGCTCCCAATCCGTTATAGCAAAACCAGGGATAGGGCGAATATGTTTCCGGTTAGGATCCCATTGGATATATTCGACCTTATTTCCAAGCACGTATTTTTCACTTCGTAACGGTATACAGAAATAACGGAAATCATACTTCTCAGAATGATAAATATCCTGTACAAACTTTATCACGTCATCCGGTATCAGTTCTTCATCCCGAAATATAACTTTCAATTTTTCTGTCAGTCCAAGTTCTCCGTAAACTTCTTGAACGATATTTAAAGCGACAAGACTATCTTTCCCTCCGGAAAAAGAAACAAACACGTGATCGAAAGTTTGTATAATTTCTCTTACACGCATTTTTGCGGCCTCGTATACGTTCATATCGAGTTCAACCCTTTGTTGCATCGCTCTCTCACTCATTGCCAATATATTTCATAATTCGTTCCGCAATAGTTTCACATTCCGGGTAAATACCTTTCAATTCACCTAAGAAATCATACCAACGCTTTTGCTGATCTTCATTGTCAAAAATTATCTCGTATTTTACCTTATATCCACCATCTGGTGTTTCGGGATGTTCCGGGAGTTTACCTATATTATCCCAATCCAAATCCTCCGGATCATCATGTAATGGTGTAACGTTCAATTCAAGATTAAAAATCTGCAAATCATCATCCGAGATATTATACTTCTCGAAAAGGATTGTATCCGGATTTAGTGTTGCAAATTGCGAGTTATAAGCCGCGATCTCCTTTACGGCATCTTGTTTGTTCTCTGCATATATTTCCTCGTAAGGAATTTCCGGAATTTCGAATCCCTGTTTGCGTAATTCAAGTAAAGCACGCTTACGCTGATGAGCATCTATGATCCAAAGTTTTCCACTTTCATCCCGCCACGCTTTAAAAGCATACTTAAATCCTCGGGTTAAAATTAGCTGCTGTAATTTTTTGTTTTTACTCTCATCATATAACTTCAAATCCTCCTGTAACTCGTTGAATGTTTCAACAGGAGCTGTCGGCATTTTGCTTAGATTGTAAACTGTTATTGTACTCATATAATATACTGGTGATTAATTCAAGTCTCTCTTCGTGTCTTTTAAGATTCTCTTTCCACTTTTCCTCCTGTGATTGCGATTTATTTTTTCGGTTCAAATAGCTGCTATACCTCGCCACGTTATTTTTGCAATTGCCATATTCTTCTAGGAACGCATCCGGCTTTTTCCGTAGAAGATTTATTAATTCCATTCGAGCCGTGTATTGCCGAATTAAAGGATGCTTGAATAGGAATACTCCTTTATTGTTATATTCTGCCAATTCCCGAAAAACAAGGATATTCCTAATTCTCAATTCCACAATTCGTTTTACCGCTTCAGCATTTGGCTTATTGTCAAGTTCTGCATCCAATTCTCGCATTTCCTTAAAACAGTTAATCCTGTCATTGTAAAGGATAAGGGCTTTTTGAATATTTTCATTTTCGAGTTGTTTCCAATCAATTTGCGGGTATTCAATCTCTTTTCCGAAGCTTTTTTTTTAGCAGGAAGTGGCGGTTTATCAGTGGTTTCCTTGATAACAGCCTGGGAGAGTTCGGTCGTCTCCCGGAAACGAATTATTTCATCCCGGGATACGAGATCCAGCAATTCCCAAAGAATTTCTTTTTGTTGCTTCTCGCCGCTACCAGCAATGTATATTGCAGGAGAATCAGCCTTGTAGTGCTTTAACATCATCCTATCACGTTCAAGGTAGCACGTATCCAATAAACTATTAAAAGCTTGTTTTTTCTCTTTAAAGTTCATAGTTCTTATTTTTAGGCTAATTTCTAAACCTCCTAGAATAAAAGAAAAGACATAAAAAAAGTCCCCGAAACCGGGGACTAAAAAGAGAAAAGTTAAGCAGTTTGTATCCGATCTATTTCAACAAGTGTCGCGGAATCAACAACTCGTAAAACAAGTTTAGAACCCACATTACCAGTCCAAGCCTGTCCATTCACTAACACGAACACGGCATTATCCGCAATTTTGGTCGGGTGAGCCCCACCTGTACCATTAATTTCTATAATTCGTCCCCAATCCGCTTCCGCTAGCCCGGATACAGTAGCCAAGGTCGTTTCAGCCGTATTCACCCCGGTACTGTAACGGTCATTACCTTTAATTACCAAATCCGTGGAATCGGCTGTTAATGTAGCTGGGGCTTCCAACACGATCGCCCCACTATAATTTTTAGGCTGATCAAATGATTTACTCTCGAAAGTTATAGAAGCGTAAACGCCTTCCTTACCATTTTTTCGTTCAAATTTTTTGAATATCATCGCCTTTTTGGGATGCCCCATGATACGCTTCTCCCCGGTCAAAGCGTACTCGTAAATAATCAGAAAACGGCAACCTGTTTTCTCTTGCAAAAACTTCCGTAATTGCACGGATTCCCCGCCAAGAAGAAACGTTATCGTGTTCGTCATCTCGACAGTGATATCTCCCTTTTCCCCAGTAGAAGTATCATCGAAAGAATCGGAAATAACTTCCGCGTAATGCATATACTCCCCCACGTTCAAATTCAAAGCACTAACCGAAAAAGTAGCTTCATTATAAGTCCAAGGATTCAACAAGTTCAATTGTTTTACCTCGACAAGATACACCCGGTCAGAAACTTGATTCGGGGCTTTTTCTTTTTCTGATACTTCTTCAAAATTACCAATTGCCGCCATACCAATCACCGCAGAGCAAAGCACCCCACTCGTGTTATCTCCTGTTTCCATTGCAACACCGATCGCAACAACACATAATACGGCAAACACGCAAAAAAACAAACGTGCTAAAAGTTTCAAACGTGCATTCCTGCACTTTCTCATCGAGTATAGTAACTGTTTTGCATTCATAATTAGTTATTTATTACATTTTTAAAAGAACACGGGGAAGTTCTCCCCGTATTTTGTTTTATCTCGCTCCTGGTACATTAGGTTGAAGAGCGGCATTAATCTTTCTAACGCCACCAACACAACGTTCCAACTCGTAGAACTTCTCACCACGTTTAGCAACCATAATATAATCTCCTACTTTCGTAGGGGTATAGGCTGCCGTTATCGTGTCAAACTTTCCTGCCTTGGCAATAGTCTGGGGCTTCGTTTCCGAACCACATTCCACAATGTAAGCAATACCCTCTTTTGCATTGAGAATATCCGTGAACGCTTTATCTGCTGTATTCTCCCCGGTAACGAACCAAAAATTCAACGCTCCATTAATAGAGTCGGCATCAGCCGCAAGTGTAGAAGCCGGCTTATTGATAAATACCTGTTGTAACTCGAAATTATTGGACTTCAATTCATCCACTGAATCAAAATGCTTACCAACCCAAGCGGCAGATACACCCTCTTTCCAAACGCTCCACGTTTTTACATTTTCCATTGCCTGTTCAAAATTTATATTGAACATCTCACCCGGTAGATTTTCTAAGCATTGGATATTTCCCGGGAGTTGAAGTAACATTAGTTTTGTCTGTCCCAAGTTCGGAACCCAACGGATCGGGATGCCCGTATCCGGGACTTTCATGTCATCCGGACCACCAAAGTCGTAATCCTTACCATATTTGCGACGAACGGAATTCTTGAACCATTGCTTATGATTTTTATTCAAGTGCAATTCTAACGCCTCGATATCCTCTACATTAGGACGAACCTTTTCTACAAAAGCATTCACGGCATCAACCATGATTGTCCCGGTATCCTCGTAATCCGCACATTCTTCATCATCAATCGGCAACAAACAGTTTTCATGCACGTAACGCACAAGAGTGTAAACTACTCCCGTAGATGAATACATGTAATGCGCCGGGGTTCCTTTGATCGGGTGCATATAGATTCCTAACAAACGTCTTTTATATTGCTCGTTGTTCAATACTTTCGCAATTTCAAGCAACGCCCACTCGATCATGTTCCATTTCACCGGATCAGAACCATTCGTATTCAGATAGCCAATATATTGACGTTCTAACCATTTCATTGATTTGAAAATAGTTTTCATCATGGCATCATCAACGTACCCAATTTCCGGTTTTAATTCAAATTCTCCCTTGAACACTTCTCCTTCTTGATACGGTTGAGAGAACTCTCCAAAGAAAGCATTCGTTATTAACTCCCGGTCTTGAACTCCATAACGAAGAGGATAAATAGCATACGGATTCGGCAAATTAAGAATACGGGATATAAGGGCATCTGTCCGTCGTACCACGTACTGTTCCCCTAATCCTGCATTAGCTAAACCGGAATAATCAATATCACCCGCGGCAGCCACAGTAACAAGCAATCCTTGATCGTGCAATTCTTGCATCCGGGTACGAACACGCTGCCCATAGCTACCAACCTGTGCCTGAAAAGCTGCATAATCAGCTTGAGTTGGCTCCGTTGCCTTTGCCAAGGCGGGATTAACAGTTACACGATTGCACCGTAACGTGGTAGCAAACATATCATCCGGAATTCCAAAGGCATAAGTTTCGGTGTGCCCACGACCATTCAACTTCACGACCACTTCAACCTTTTCAGAATTATCAGGAAGAATTGTGGTCGTCATTTTCTTTTTCAAGGCTTCATTCTCCTTTTTCAAATCTTTATTTTGTTCCACGACGCGAGAAGCTTTACCTTTCAAAGACTCATCTTCATTTCCTTCCTCCCCGTCATTTTCATCCACAGATGCAAGAATTGCCATCGCGGCTTGTTGCTGTTCCTCCTGCTCGTTATCACGCTGTTGTTCCTCGGAGATATCATCATACATATCCGAACCATGCATCTCCTTGTACTTGGCCGCAATTTTTTTCCAATCACTTTTGGTAAGCTCGTTTTTCTTCGCTTTCTCGGCAAGTTTCAAAGCCTCCAACGTGGCATTCAATTTTTGTTTAAACATATTCCTCATATTAAGTTATTAATCGCGTATTCTATTTTTTTGCTTCTATCCGTGTAATCCTTTGCTAAACTGTACGCCTCCGCCACGGCCTGATCCAAGGTTACGATACCATCAATCAGTTTCAAATCTTCACAAACATTAGCGTAATAATCCTGTCCGGCTAACACGTGTTCATCGGTAATTCCCCGAAAGTTTTTTACAGTATCAACAAAATTTTCAGCAAGCAGATTTAATTCCTCCTTAACAACCGGCTCCGGGTTTCCATTTTTCAATTCCCGTATCCGGGAATTTTTCTCGGAACTAGGATCCGCATATATCTCGTAATACTTCATCCCAAGTTTTTCAAAATACGGGATAATATCCAACCCAGACATCATCGAACCAATACAACCAATCGTATCAAAACGATTTGTCGCGTATATTCTATCCGCAGCACATGAAATATGATAGGCCGCTGAACAATTATACTTGTAAGTTACAGCGATAACAGGCTTTTTTAGATTAGCAATAATGTTAGTCGCTTCATCAAGCATATAAGCTTCCCCACCTCCAGAATAAATATATAAAAGATGAGAACCGATTTTCGGGTTATTATCTGCCGCTACAAGATTTTGAATTAAAGCACTCGTGGAAAAAAAATAATCCCACGGATCCTGATCCGCGAATATCGTTCCTTCCACCCGGTGTAAAGCGACGGAATTATCTACTAATTCCTGATTAGAATAATTTACCGTGAGTGGAACACCTTTAGTCGAAAGCTTTTTACACAAATCACACGTTTCATTTGTATACGAATAATCATCATCCAACTTAACGTCTTGAACCCGTGATAAAAACAATAATAACGAATCTAAACCTTGTTTGCTTATAAATAATTTAGAGTTGATAAAATTGGCTAGATATGATTGTAAATTCTTCATGCAGATTGATTTTTGTACAATACTACATGATGATAGGATGTAAATAAAAGACTAAAATATAGGAGATAAGCTACTACAACTAACATTTATCTCGCACGTTTCTAATTTAGGAATAAGAATTATGGTTGCAGGTAGATTCACGTTACCTATATAATAATTTTTCTTATCATCAGTAATAACAATGATTACCTTGCTTTTATTTAAGCGTTTCACGTCCCGTTCAGATAATTCCCCCACCGCTTTTATCTCGTGGTTATATTGAATATTCCCGTTCTTTTCCTGCGTTTTGGTCGTTAAAGTAAATTCCTTATCCGTGTATATACTAACTAACTCTCTTCCCGGTATCAATTCCAAGCCTGTAACACGTCCTCGAAGATCATAAAAATACTTGTTCACATCTATAACTCGAATAACCTCTAAATAATTCATTAATTGTTTCATGGACAACTTTAATCTTAATATGACACAACTATTTCTTATTACTCAAAAACATCAGGAGGACAAACTTCCCCTGAATCTGACATAATTTCTATCTCTTTTGTCATTATTTTTTCACCGGGAATACCTAATTGGTTCATTTCTCTCTGTATTCGTTTACGAAAAGTAGCGAAACAATCTTCCGGTAACGAGTACTTCTCGATAAAATGCCAAATGGCAGAATCAATTGTTTCCCCCCGCTTATATTTACGAATTGTTTCCCGGTAGTACTCCACAAACAATAAATTATTAAGCGCTGATCGGATCGAGTTCATTCCAGCTTTCGATATAGTGTTATAATAATTCACGTTTTTTCTAGTGAAATATGGCAATTCAAGCGTTATATAATTTCCTTCAACATTTTCACCGGGTATATAATCTTTATGGATCAGGTACTCGTAAATTAGCACGTTAAGATGTGAATGCTTGGGGAAACGTACAGGATTACCAAATTTCGCCTCGCAATATTTGGCGAGATATTTCTTCATTTTTATATTAACGTACATATTACTACTCATTATCAGTCATTTTTATGAGATAAATATATGAAATACTTCCGGGATAGCAAAGTATTACTATTTAAAATATATAGTTTTATTATACATTGATATGTATTTTGCTTACTTCACTTACTTCGCTTACTTCGATCTTCACAATTCCCTAATTACTAATACATTATATATAAATACCTTTTACTACATGGAAGAAGATTTGTAGTAAATTATATGAAAGCGAAGTAAGTTGTAGTAAAGCGAAGTAAGTTGTAGTAAAGGTATTTCATGCCATTTTGTCACTTAAAATATTGATTTTTAATGAAATATACCAAGCGAAGTAACCGAAGTAAGCGAAGTAAGCAAAATGTCACGTATGTAATAACATTCGCATAATTTCGCCCCATTCGCATCGCTTAAGGTTATTTCTTTAGGGGGGTGGAAGGGGGGATTTTCCGGTGTTTCCCTTTATAAAAAAGGAATCCCCGGACGTTGCCCGGGGATAAATTGTTCACGCTGCTAAAGCAGCGATTAAAACGGGAGCTCCTGTTGCTTCTCTTCCGCCTCTGATGTTTGAATTTCTTCTTTCTCTCCCTCGGATTCTGTCTGGATGGATAAAGGTAACTTAGAGTAGTTAAATATTAGCGCGGACGTGCTTGTCCGTAGTTTGTTACCGTCCCTTGATTCTTGTAATCCCGTTTTAGGATCAATCTTTTTAAATGTTTCCTTCTTCGTTTCACAAATAAACGCTTTTGAATTCCGGAGGTAACTAAGAATCGTACTTTCCGGGAGTGGTTGAACCCCCTCTCGCAATACTTGTGTTCGATACAAGTTTATTGCTCTGGACGGATTCAAGTAAAACAGTGTCAGCGGCTCGACAAAATTAATTACCTCCTTTTCCCAATTACCTCCCTCCATGTATGACTTAACGATTTTATTTTCAAACTTAAATTTATAATCACCACCATCATATAACACGTTAGAGGTCGCGAGATATTGAATAGTCTTCCAAAACCGTCCAAGATCATCATTACGTTCCCCTTCCCGGTTTTGGATTACCATTTTAGATGCTGCCATTCCTATTAACTCCTGCCAATCCCACGGTAATTCCAAATGATCTTCCAATGTCGTGTAGGCAGCTAATACCATTAGCCAGTTATTAAAAATTCTATCTATAACCACGGAACCATGCAATTGACGCTCCAATTCTTCCTGTGTTCGCTTTAATGCCACGGAATAGTTCTCCACGAATATCGGGCGCAATTTCAATATTCGATGCGTTAAATGCGTTATCCCACGCATTTCGATCGCTTTCAGTTCTGAATAGCGATCTCTTTCTTCCTGTGTATGCGTATCGTCCGTGAAAGAGAGAAATATAAAACGAGAAAGCAAAGCCGGATCCGCATCCGCCATTTGTTGCCCCGTGACAATCACCCCCTGATCCACGGATGTCGTTTCTCGCTTTTTATCTTTATCCATGTTCATCCGGGTACGTCCAGTTCCTCCCCAGATACTCTTTAATATCTCTCTTTTTTCCACGTCCAAATCATTCCGGTACTCATCCAACACGCAAAGCGCATTTGCAGCAGCAGCGATATGTTCGCCCATGGCTGCCTTCGTGATCGAAAATAGGTTAGGAGATTCTGCCAGTTTTCCAAAAAATTGTATGAGAGATTCAGCACAACCAGACTTTCCAGATCCTTTAGGTCCGAACATATTTAATAAAGGGAATACTCGAAAACGATGTACAATTACATCCCGGAACAAACAAGCTAGATAAAAACAAAAAGCTATCTTTCCATTATCTCCATGCACCGCAGTAAATTTTCTCATGTACTCTGACATGGTAACATTTCCTTCCATGTGGCTAAAATTCTTCTCGAAGGTAAAAAGATTCGCTTCTCTCTCGTAAATACGAGATCGAGCGGGTAGATAGTAAGCTTTATTCTTATACTTAACGATACCGATGTCATCCACGGGCTTAAATTCTTCTTCCGCAAAAATACCATTTCCCCATGCGAAGAAGTTATCAGGTTGCCAACCTAATTGCGTTATTTCCACGCATGATTCAGTATGACCGTATAACCAAATTTTCAACTTGTTTAAATCAGCATCCGAACCGTTCCACCAAAAATTACCCAAGCTTTCTATTTTTAAACGGAACCCGGAAAGAAGATTCAACTCTTTCTGAGCAATTTCGATTACCTTGGTTATTCCGAACTCGTTCGTAACCTCGTAGGTTCGTTTGGCATTAATTGAACTCTCGATATGAAACAACGGACGCAGGAAAAAATTAGAAACCTGCCGACGCCCTTCCTCATTTCTTTTATCAACAAAATAATAACTGTTATTATCCACGCAGAAACCATTCTCGTTTAACTCAACAAGAGCCTCTACCGGTATTTTATTCTTACGTTTTAACTCCTGTGGGCCACGTTCTTTATTCCAACGAGAAACAGCATCACGCCAAGCTTTTAATGGTTTGATATGATCCGATACGCTTTCTATGTATATATTTTGTAATTGTTCATCATACCGGGAGATTAGAAAAGCAACATCCTTTATAAATTCAGTTTTAAATGCTGGACTATTACATTTGCTACTATTCTTTTGCACATAATAAACAATATAATCAACCGATTCTTTTTCTTGAAAACCTTCAAACGTGTTTATACTTGTAAAGAACGAATCCGGATCCTCTCCATCAGGAAGAATCATCACGTTCACGTTAAATTTTTTATTTATCAGGGCTTGTGCATTCTTATCCGTGGCTTTTTGTCCCGCAATATCCCCGTCATAAATTAATGTAACGTTATGAGAATATTTAGCTAATAAATCTATTTGCTGATCAGTTAGAGCTGTCCCACATGGAGCAACGACATTAGTTACTCCTAGAGTATACAAACGTATCGCATCAAAATTTCCTTCAACTACATATACCCGGTTTTCATTCCGAATTTTCGCCCTAGCCAAATTAAGAGCGAATAAATTTTCTCCTTTTATAAATATAGGGGTATCTGGAGAATTTAAATATTTGGGTGCATCTTTCTTTTTTTCAAGAATACGCCCGGTAAAAGCAATTACTTTACCGGTTGGAGAACAAATTGGAAATACTATGCGATCCCAAAAATAATCTCTTAATTCGCCACGTTCGCTCTCCCGAAGCAAACCAGCTTCAAGAAGATATTCCGGTTTTATCCCTTTAGATTTTGCCCAAGAAAGTAATTTCCCACCAGAAGGCGCATAACCAACACTAAAATCATTATCAGGAGAAATATTTCTTTCTTTTAAATATGCAATCGCTTTTTCAGAAGTAAGGAGTTGCTCGTGAAAAAATTCACTAGCGTATCGGCAAGCAATCCGTAAAGCTTCCTCGTGTTTGTACTGTTCCTGGTCAAAATCTTTATCTTCTTTCCACGAAAAATCAATCTTCAATTTTTCCGCACCAATCTTTACCGCCTCTCGAAATTCAACTCCCTCGTGCTTCATGATAAAATCAATAGCATCCCCAGAAACACCGCAACCGAAGCATTTATATCTTCCTAAAGCAGGAGTTACAGTAAATGATGCAGTTTTCTCGTTGTGAAACGGGCATAACCCTTTATAAAGAGAGCCATTTTTCTTTAGTTCAACATAATGACTAACTATCTCTACTATCTCATCATTTATGCGTTCTATTATATCTTGTACTTGCATATCACTGTTTTTGAAGAATTAATACTTCAACTTCGGCATCATCTTTTTTTAAATTCGGATAGCGATAGCGTAAAGCCTTTATTACCGCGTACCGGGATAAACCATAAGACAAGTAACACAATGATTCAGGCAATTCATCTAAACGGTAACAAAACATATCAAGCAATATTGCTTTTGTTACATGCCCCGATTCGATGTTTTCCAACTCGTATACCTCTCCTTTATCTCCGTTTACCAACAAACATCGATTCCGATATTCACCCCTCGCAGGCAATATAATCATGAAACAACCATGTACCGGTACAGAATGTTTTACCCTCATGCCCCCTCCTTTTCATTATAACTCTTATAAGGGTGAAGTTCGATCGCACCAGAATATTTCACTAATCCATTACCGTCACATTGCTCGCATTTCTTCCTGACTCTTTCCAGCAAATTTATATCTGTCGTTTCAACATAACCTTTCCCGTCACATTCAAAACATTTATGTATTTCATCAATTCTAATAACCTTTATCATAGACAGTAGATTAATGTGTTTACTCCATTGGTTGTAATAAAAGATCAAATTCTTTGGCTCGTTCATGACAAACATAAGCTAATCCGGAACGCTCCCAAGTGACAAAAATTCGTCGTTCCTGCACAAACACGATCCCGATTATATTCCATATCGTCTTGTCCTTCATTTTTATAATCTCGAAGATTTCTTTACGATATCCTCCACGGGTTTTAGCATTTTGAAAATCCGAATCTTTCCGGGTTTTTCTCTTTTTTTTTCGTGCAAATAATATTTTCATACTCTTAATTTTGAATTGGGGGTGGAACGTGCGGACTCGAACCGCAAGCATTGTATCCCTCTCTAACGAAATTGTTTCCAGCCTTCCAAACGTCCCAAAGTTAAACGCTACCTAATTGAATCATTTTTCTTGTAAAAATTGTCACGTATCTCGTTAAATTCTTTAGAAGTAATCTCGATCACATCTTCCAAAACAGGAATGTGACCATCGTCTAAAAACACAACTAAAACATCATCACATTGCTCAATGAAAGGAAATTTAAAGCGAGGCAAATCGTAACCACAGCCAAGTATTTTTAACGGATCGTTATACCATGATTTCTCCATTCCATTATTTAAAAAATCCAACATTTCCCTTCCAGCTTTCGTCCGCCTATTAGGAAACCACATACCATCTTTCTCTCTCCATACTTTGGTATCAACTTCTTCCGGATTCAAAAATCTAAACCCAGAATATCTAGAAGTTCTAAGAAAATCCTGTTGACCCCTACTTCCATAAAATACTTCCCATTTGTAAGGGATTTTCTCATCTAACATTTTTCGATTATTAGCTTCTATTTCCTCCTCCTTCAACAGGAGTGATTTCATGTCTTGATAGACTTTACTATCTTGATTTACTATTTTGTAATACATAATTCAAATCGTTTTAAATTTGTTTATTTGGCATTATTCAGCCAGTCTAGTGCAGTTTGTAGATTAGATGTATAATCGGCATTGTAGATATATGTTACTTCATCTCCTCTTTTATATAGTCGATTATTATCTGTTTCTCCCAATATAAATTCCATGCACCGAGTTCCTAACTTGAATACTCCAATGCAATATGTTGTTCCTTGATACTCTTGACTTTTCTTAGTTGCCAAAATAAATATTCGTTCTTCCATTTTATTTCCCATATCCCAAATTGTTTAAGTTTCAGTTATTTTAAATAGGTTAGTAATTCCTGAATGCATTCAGGTACTTCAGCTAACTGAATCTCTGGTATATGCTGGAAATTAAAAGCATTATTTGTATGAATTTCTATCTCAGACAAGCGAGATCCCGACGGGGAACCATTCCCAAAATCCCACTTAGAATCGTATTCTATGCATAGACAATGTTTTTCATCCTTTGTAAAAAAATAGGTTTGATTCCCCGGTTTACGAGTCAAACAATGTATTTTAACTTTTGATTGTTTTTTATTTATACCCATATCGTTTATTTCAAATTGTTTTCGATGAATTTGCCCTAGAATATTTTTTTATAAGATTCATATTACTTTCTACAAGTTTTACTATTCGCTCATGAAATTCAGTATTAACATTTCTCTTGCCCCGGCTCTGCACTACGGAGTAATTTCTTAGTGACACTTCAATCGTTTCAAGCCGCCGTGCATCCATCCGAGCCGAAAGGATAAGAGAATCTTGTTTTGCAAAATATTCATTTGTAAAAACACAATGCTGCATTATATCTCCCTCTTCAATAAAATCTTGTACACTTTGAAGTACGCCGATCTGAATTTGTCCATCCGAGAACTCAATACCTAAATATTTTCCTTTACTCCTTTTATACGGCTCTTCATTTTTAATTGCTTCCTCTTTTTTCTTTGCTAATTTCTGCATTTCTTGCAATTGTCGCTTTTTTCTTACTAACCGATCATGTTCATCATGCAATTTTTCAGGAAAAATAATTTGGGGATTCCGAATATCTTTATTGAAATACAAGAGTAATTCAATATAATCAACCCATAGATGTTTATCTTTTATCTCATACTTATGTCTCAAGGCGATCTTTATCGCTGCCCAACATTTACTTACAACTCTAGGATTGTTGTAAGTAAATTTAAACCACTCGATTTCGCCACATTTTAAAAGAGTTTCAGCTAAATTATTTTCAAGAATTAAACTAAAAAAATGGAACGGATTAAGTCCATATAGATTTCCACGAAAACCGTTCCGTTTAACTTCTGTCAAATATTTTACAGCTGGATAAGTTTTATACGGGAGTATACTATATGCAATGTGAGAACTTTGTCGAATTTCCATTTCTTCCCACCACCGCCATATATCATAATACATTAAATTTGCAGCTCTCGGTACCGATAATGTTACGTTCTTTCCATCCTTTGCGATCCATCGTTGAACAACTTCATTACAGCTATATTGAGGTTTTTTATTATATTGTAATCGACTCTCTAGAAAAAACAACCTAAAAAGCTGATGCTGTTTATAAGTTGTCGTGATCCCGAAATAAGCAGAATCTTTGAACACTCGTTTCCTCGTATTGTCAATGGTCAGCTTACGCCCACATTGAGGACAGATGCAACCGTCCAGTTTTGTCAATAATGGAGGTTGACAGTCCTTCCATGTATAACCACAATCAAGGCATACTGTCCATTTTTTCATGACCTTTCCATAATGTCCTAAACAATGTTCATACGCCCATTTCACCTGTTTTTCTGAAATTGGAGAAAGTTGTTTCTTTAATAATAGGACTGAATTTTGAAATCTCGTTCTTGGCTTCATATCAAAATAAGCTTAACTGTTGTACTGACTCACTATCTGAATCCTTTCTTTTTCTTTCTTGTTTCTTTTTCAAGGCTACATAGGCTTCATCTTCTATTCTTTTTATAGCTTTCTCTCGTGCTTGTTGTAATTCATCCTCTGTTAACGTTACATGGTGATTGACCACTACATCACATTTTATCGGGCTACCGGGTTTTATATTATCTTCGTCATAATAATGAACTGCCATCCCAAATATTTCTTCATCAGTGAAACCGTTATTCCCGCTAGCTTTAACCGCATTTAGTATATAAGTTATACATTCATCAATATTCTTATTTGTCTTATTATACATTCTCGCAAATAAAGTATCACACTCAGCCCGATTCTCCAAATATGCTTGTATTGTGTCTTTAAATTCTTTTGTCCCTTTCATAACCATAAGTTTAAATTCCTAATTCAGTTGCGATTGCTGCCAATGCCGCCACATTAGCAACGGCAAATTGAGTTTTCAACTTTTCATATCGACTTTTTATTGCTGATATTGAAACATGTAATTCTTCTGCAATCTCTATTATAGTCTTGCCATTTTTTAAAGCACGCAAGGTTTCTATTTCAAAACCTTTCAACCCGGAATCTCTACCACAAAATTTCCCTCGTCCAGGACAACGTGTATCCAAACAAGCAGAATTATACATGTCTGGGGTAATCTTTCCGGATATATAATCCGGATTACCATCTAAACTCCCAAATTTGCAGAATAACCATTTTTTAAATCCGGCCTCAAATCCAACAATTCCAAAATTATCATGAATGAATTTCTGACCTTCTCTGTCCTGCAAATACAAATTCAAAAATTGTCTTTTCTCCACGCTCGGTAAATTTTCAAATAAAATTAGATTACCATTTTTTAAAGCATACATTTTCCCTCTAAATGCGAAAATTTCAGTCCCAGAAAAAAATCCTGCTGGAATGTTGGAACTACCTTCTAAGTTGTTTACATTTGTATTCATAATCATTTTGATTTAATCCCGCTGATAGTGCCAACCAGAAGCGGGATTCATTTTTAAAGTGTTTCTATCAGTTTTGTACGTTTCTCTATCTCTTCTTTTTTAGTTAATGCTAGTTCAAGAAGCGCATTATATACCTCATTATTATTTGTTGACCCGCTGACAACCTGATAAATATAAGATATACTTCTCCCGGTTTTTTCACTAATAATTCTAGCGTATCCCCGTGGTAACCATCTTTTGATTTTTTCTAATTCTTTCTTATCCATTTTTATCACTATTGATTTTCATACTTTTTACCATTGCTTTTCTTCTACATTTCTACTATCTTGCTATCAAATTACAATTACAAATATATAATTTTACTATACATTTACCAAGTAAAATATATAGTATTTTTATACAAACAATTTAATGTATACACAAATGACTATAAGAGAAAGACTTAAAGAGTATATTAAATTTACTGGAATGTCTGAACGCCAGTTTTGTAAAACAATTGGCGTATCTTCTAGCTATGTAAACAATATAAACAAGTCTATCCAACCGGACAAAATAGATAGTATTGCTATGCATTTCCCCGAATTAAACACAGGTTGGATATTGACTGGTGAAGGTCAAATGCTAAGGCAACATGAAGAAAACAAAGTAACACCGACACCTGATTTCATATCAATCCCGATGGAAGTTTGGTCGGTTATAAAAAATCAATCAGAAAGTTTAAAATCCAAAGATCAACACATTAGCGAATTAATATCACTATTAAAAATTGAGCTTTCTGAGCTCAAAAAAACATGTGCCCAAAAGGAAAACACTGCCACGAGTGCATGTGCCATTTAATTTTAGGCAGACACATTCCAAAATATTGATAATCAAAACATAAATCAGTAATCATTGAAACAAAAAATCTCTTTCAATATCAAGAGTCGCAAAAATCGCAACATCATAAACAATTAATTAATAAATACTTATGACAAAATGGCGATTCCGATATTCTCCACAAATAGGGTTTAAAATACTGAAAATCAATAAATTACATTTAAAGTGCTGTTTTCAGATTTTTCTGTTCTCTTTTTAGGTTTTGGAACAACATTAAAAAAACAGGAAAAAATGGAAATAAGGATTGCTAAAAAAACAAATTGATTGAATCCAAAAAATAGAACGAGGATTCAAAGCGTGTAAAATCAAAGAAGAAAAATACATTCTTGCTGAAAGATTAATCAAAGAGATTACAACTAAATTAAAAATTCCCGCTTCTTATATATTACTTAGGTTGTAAATTCCATTCTCCCGTTTTCGTGTCAAACACCCATTTCAAGCACTTCATATCCTTATTCCATTCCGGCTCTATCTCTTCGACACACAATCCAAACATCTCAACAACACGTTTCCTCTACCCGCATTCCCGATCAACCTCTTCCTAATCTTCTTCGCCATAACCTGCAATTGTTCGTAACTCTCGAACTCATCTTCCGGCGAAATCGACACCTTCCCCAAATACTCCAACACGAACAAAAGCACCGTGTTATTATCTCCCATGCTATCCTCGGTACACCTGACGGGTACACTGCCGCCAAAATCACACATAATACGATAACTGAATACCAAAAGCGATAAATAAAAAATGGGGCAGGTCACCATCACGGCCCTACCCCTATAAACTGAAATTTTCAAAAAATTGTCACGGAAATTGTAACAATATCTTTATATGTAACGTATGCTCTTACTTGTAAAGAGCCTCCGGTCTCTTTTCTTAAATCGTTTGCTCGATGAAATAAAAAAAGAACGCTAATAGCATACCGGAGGCTAACCCTTCTTATGCAACTAGCGTTCTTTATTTCATTCGAGCACTACAAATATAAGTATTAATTCTTTCGGTTGTAACAAATTGTTGTTATTTTTTTCTACTTTATCGTAAACCACTGTAATAAAATGACATCCTAAAATCAAGAATCAGAGTTCATCCATTATCTTCCAATCAAAGTCACCATAGCCTAACTCTACACAAAATTCCATATCATAATAAAAGCATCCGTTTCCAACAATGGAATCATGAAAATTAACAATCGTAACAGGAACAAATGATACAAACATCTTTTCTCGGAATTATTGTATCCCCGGGTATCGCGGTAATGACGCGAGATAGCACTATCTTGTCGCAAATCAAGCCGCACAGCATATAATTGAGAATATTCTTATCTTATTTTCAAATTTAATTCTTATATTTGTGACTTCATAAGCCATGATTTTTTGGTTTAGTTAAACGCCGATCCTCGCACGGGAGAAACCCCACACACAATACTTTTCAGTTTCTCCCGTGCATTCTTATAATACATAACTCCTCGCGCATCTGCTTCCCAATCACCCGTATAGACATATCGACCTGTCTGAATCTAAAATTGGCACAGAATATGCTGCAATTATTTCCCGTAAAACCTAAAACAACAACAAAATGGAAGTTATTGCAGCACGTTCGATGAACGCTCTCTACATGTATCTGGACTTCGCTTTCCTGCTTTTTTTGGGTGCAACCCTTGTTTACACCAAAAGATACCTTGCCATTATCGTGGGGCTACTTGCCGGAGTGCTCTATTTTATAGTCGATTATGGCTATTTCTATCTTTATTTGGGTACCCGTTCGGTAGAAGGAGCTGATCCCTTTTGGTTTTTGCTCTGGTTAAGCATGAGTTACGGTTTCACGAACTTCGTGTGGCTCTGGCTTTGGCTCGACCGGGATAAAAGGGCTCTCGAATGGTCGATACTCATCATCGCCTCATGGTTCACCTGCTCGCTTCTCAGCCAGAACTTCGGGGGCGGGTTCGCCCCGATATCCATATCGCGGGGAACCGGAGCGTATCACGGTATTATGGCATTAATCCTATTTGTCGGCTACGCCATACTCTGCATACATAACATAAAGACCAAAGACGAAAGCCAAAAAATCAACATCGTCTGGATACTCGCCATTGGCATTCTAGTGCAATTCGCATGGGAGTTCGTGCTTCTGGTAACGGGTATACGCAATCCCAGCTTCATGACCATTGTAGTAAATTCACTTCTGGAAACCAATCTCGGTTTACCCTACATGTACTTTATCCATCGGGCTGTAAACAAACGTTACCATGAAGATCTGACGAAAAGAACAAATACGCTTGCCGCGTAAAATACAATTTCGTAATTTAGCCAAAAATAAACGAACGAAGTTATGGCACAGGAGAGCACGGAGGAGAACCGGAAACTAACAAAGAAAATCAGGCCTTACAAGATCATATACCCCATCGTCATCGGCTTGGCGGTGGTATCCTACATGCTATACCGGGAATTCGACCCGAAAGCATTCGACATGATCACCTTCACGTGGAACACCGTGTTCTGGCTGTTCGTGGCTGTGCTCTGCATGGCAATCCGGGATTTCGGGTACGTGGTACGAATCAAAGTACTTTCGGGCGATAAACTCACGTGGATACAATCACTCCGCATCATCTTCCTGTGGGAATTTACCTCGGCGGTCACCCCCTCTGCCATCGGGGGAACCAGCCTCGCCATCCTCTTCGTGCACAAGGAAGGTATCGGTGTCGGGAAAAGCTCGGCAATGGTCATGGCAACCTCCTTTCTCGACGAACTGTACTTTATCATCATGTTCCCGATCATCCTTTTATGCGTGAACCACCAAGCCTTGTGGTATATGCCCGACACGACCAAGGCGGTCGCGGACAGCTTGATCGCTTTTGCGGCCATCGGTTACGGGGTGAAATTAGCCTACCTCCTCATATTGAGTTACGGGTTATTCAAAAATCCCCGGGGCCTCAAATGGTTGATCATGAAATTATTCAAATGGCGGATTCTTCGCAAATGGCGTCACGATGCCAACGAGGCGGGAACCGACATTATTCGTAATTCCCGTGAATTGCGGAAGATGCCCTTCTCCTTCTGGTTAAAAACCTTCGGGGCTACATTCTTCTCGTGGACTGCCCGTTACTGGGTTGTGAACGCCATTCTTGTAGCTTTTTGGTTCGGACGCTATGATTGGGCGCAACATTTTCTTATCTTTGCACGACAACTTGTCATGTGGATCATGATGTTGGTCAGCCCTACACCGGGAGGTAGTGGTTTCGCGGAATTTGTTTTCTCCAAGTATCTCGGGGAATTTCTACCGAGTGCGGGAGTTGCCATCGCGATGGCCATTCTCTGGAGACTCATCAGCTACTACCCTTACCTGTTTATAGGAGCGTTTATCGTACCCAAGTGGGTTGCCCGCAGTTTCGGGAAATCCGCCAAGCAAACGAAAAAATAAACAATTAAAGAGGAGAATGAACCATGGGACTATTTAAACAACCGGAATACAGACGCTTCAATCTGAAACCCCGTTACTGGGACCCCGAAGCGGAAGCCCGTAAAGAACGGGAGAAACGTATCCGTGCCGAACTGGGGCTCGCTGAAAACGGAACGGAATACGTCCCCGACGTGCGTGCCGGATTACAACGGGAATTTAATAAAAAGAGAGCTACACGTCCAAAGGCTGGATTAGGATACTCCACACGTTTGTTTCTCATATTAATTATCCTGCTCATGGTTGCTTTTTATCTGGTGACCTACAAGTTGGATGTAATCATGAAATTCTTCTAGGAGCTCAGGTATGGCAGATGTTATTCAATTATTACCCGATTCAGTGGCAAACCAGATTGCCGCGGGAGAAGTCGTGCAACGTCCGGCTTCCGTCGTGAAAGAATTGATGGAAAATTCCATTGACGCGGGAGCGACAAAGGTTCAGGTAATATTAAAGAACGCAGGAAAAGGATTCATTCAAATCATCGACGACGGGAAAGGAATGTCGCCGAGAGATTCCCGTATGGCATTCGAACGACACGCCACCTCCAAAATCTCTTGCGCCCAAGACTTATTTAACATACGCACCATGGGGTTCCGCGGAGAAGCCCTTGCCTCTATCGCTTCGGTGGCAGAAGTGGAATTACGTACCCGTCGGGAAGAAGACGAGCTGGGAACTTATCTTTTTGTCGCCGATTCCGAGTTAAAGAATCAGGAAAGCATCAGTTGTCCCCGCGGAACGAATATGCTCGTGAAAAACTTGTTTTACACGATCCCCGCCCGCCGGAAATTTCTGAAATCGGACAACACCGAATTGCGTAACATCACGACCGAATTTCTGCGGGTAGCCCTTGCCACGCCCGAAGTGGCATTTACCTTGACAAACAACGGGAATGAAATATATAATCTTCCCGCATCCGGACTACGGCAACGTATAGTGAACGCCTTCGGCAAGGCGATCAATTCCAAACTACTCTCCGTGAATTGCGAAACCGGTATTGTCACCATCAACGGTTTTATCTGCGTGCCGCAGCATGCCCGTAAAACTTACGGGGAACAATATTTCTTCGTGAACGACCGCTTCATGAAGCACAACTTCTTCCACAAGGCACTCACGGAAGCCTACGCGGGACTGATCAGCGCAGACATGATCCCCTCGTATTTCTTATATTTCACGGTAGACCCGTCTATTATAGACGTCAATATACACCCGACCAAAACCGAAATTAAATTTCAGGACGAGAGTGCTATTTTCCAGATTATCCTTGCCAGTGTCAAGGAAGCATTGGGAAAATTCAACGTGATCCCGACCATCGATTTTGACACGGCGGACAAAGTAGACTTCGTGCTACCCGACACCCCAATCATGCCGAAAGTACCGAAAGTAAGCTACAACCCGAACTATAACCCGTTTAACTACTCCACCTCCATTTCAAAAGAGGATTCGGATTTCGAACAAAAAGCGAGAACGAGCGGAAACAGCGGGGGCGGTAGCCAACGGGAGTACGAGCACCACCGCAAAGAACAGGTGCCCGCTAATTGGGACGCCCTCTTTGCCGGACTGGAGGATAAACAGGAAGAAATCCAAACCGAAATCCCGGAAATGGCGGAAAAACAGGAAGAGCACGAGGGCGTCATCTCATTCGTGCAAATGAAAGGTCGTTACATCGTGACCCCCGTTCATTCCGGACTCATGTTTATCGATCAGAAACGGGCACACGAACGCATCCTGTTCGAGCGTTACAAGGAAACATTGTCCCACCAAGCCGCGGGAGGACAGAAAAGCCTGTTTCCCGAAACACTGGAATTATCGGCAGAAGATTTCATGCTCGTGAAAGACATTCTCGACGATCTCATGCTTTTAGGATTCGAGCTGGGAGAATTCGGGAAAAATTGTTATGCCATATATTCTACACCTCCCGACTTATCGACCTCACGAGGGAAAGAAGTTCTGATGAGCCTGATCGAGCATTACAAGAACACGGAAGGTTCCATCCGGGACAAGATGCGGGAACGAATCGCTCTCTCTTTGGCAAAAGCCGCCGCACTGGACTATAACACCCCGCTGGACAGACAAGAAATGAGTGATCTTTTTGACAACCTCTTCTCTTGCCGACACCCGAATTACACGGCCGACGGCAAAACTATCATCCACATCCTGAAAAACGAGGATGTGACCCAGTGGTTCAAATAAAAATCACTTGCTACTTTTCAGATAAGCGCGCAATACCTTCGCCGTTTCGGGATTCGATGGACGGGACATATCCGAATCGATAATCCGCCCGTCGGGACTGATCAGTATAAACCGCGGGATCCCCCGTATCATGTAAAAGTCCATAAAGGAACGATCGCTTCCCATGTACAATTGCACCTCGCCCTTCGGATTCTCCCGTACCCGTTTCTCCCACATGGCACGGTCTTTATCACAGGCAACGGCAATAAACACGATATTCTCGTTCTCGAACTCTTTTTCCAACTTCTCCCAATAAACATTTTCCGCCCGACAGGGTACTCCCCATGTCGCCCACACGTTGATAAAGAGATATTTCCCCCGGAAATCATCCAGTCTGAAAGCCTGCCCCGCCATATCCGTGAACACGAAATTCATAGCCGGTCTACCGGACACGATCTTCATACATCGCTCGTACCCGTCATAGAAACGCTTCCGCATCTTCACGTCTTTCACGTACGTGTCATACGTTCTCAAGATCGTTCCCATGTGTTCGTCCACTCCCGCACCCAACAAATAATTATAAGCGTAATGATCGATCAGAAATTCTATCAACGTACTGTTTGTCAGATTGTGAATCACGTAATCGAATTGTGCCGTCACCCGTTTGTAAGCGTCATACTCCTTCAACCGGGAGGTGCTGATTACCGAAACCAAAGAAGCCATACCCTCTTGGTATTCTTTCAATACCAACAATTTCTCGTCTTCCTTTATAAACCCTTTGACACTGTCAAGATAGGACGTATCGAGTTGATAATCCTTATTCCCCGTGCTCCACGCGTGATACAACGGATAATTTTCCAACACCGTGTAAGCCGAAAATTTTATCCGGTTACGCTCCATCTCCTTGAAAGCCTCGTCAAACTCCATCGTATCCAGATAATAAATCTGTTCTGCCACATGCTCCTTCAGTTGTTGCAAAAACTCTTCCCCATCCAACTCGTACTCGAAGGACTTATTCCTCGATTCCAGACTGTTCAAATAAATTGTTTTGGAAGCCCCGGTGCCCTCGAAACGCGTATTTCCTTTCGCATGGTCACCGTACACATAAACGACCAATGATTTCCCATCCTCTATAAATAAAGGAATCCGGTCTTTCCCGTACCTCAAAGTGGCATACCCGTTTTCGCCCTCTTGCATGACCAATTTGGCATACCCCATCTCGTTCACGTCTATCACACGCTCGCTTCCGTTCATCACTAACTCCGGTTTCATCCCGGAAGTACCGACCAAATTCAACTCCATGACAGTTTTGCGGGTATTACAACACCACATCAAACAAATCATCACCAACAATATACCACCAATTTTACCCATCATCTAGCCTGCCTAGTTTACAATTTGCTAAATTAATAATAACTTCTTTTAACCTCGATTAATATTTAAACTTTAACTTTTTATTAACATTCGGCACCTTGTTATTTGTATTAAGTCTAAATAGTTTTACAGTTTATTAAAACAAGCAACAACATGAACAAAATGGACAAAAAACAAGCTTTGCATTACCATGCCATGGGACGACCGGGAAAGATAGAAGTCATTCCCACTAAGCCACATAGCACTCAATATGACCTTTCATTAGCCTATTCCCCGGGGGTAGCCGAGCCCTGTCTGGAAATCCAGAAGAACCAGACCGACGCTTACAAATATACCGCCAAAAGTAATCTCGTGGCAGTCATTTCCAACGGAACCGCCGTACTCGGCTTGGGGGATATCGGGGCACTCTCCGGTAAACCCGTTATGGAAGGAAAAGGTCTGTTATTTAAAATATTCGCCGACATCGATGTATTCGATATCGAGGTAGACACGAAAGACGTTGACAAATTCATCGAAACGGTCAAAATGATTGCCCCGACCTTCGGTGGAATCAACTTGGAAGACATCAAAGCTCCCGAGTGTTTCGAGATCGAACGCCGCCTAAAAGAGGAACTGGATATCCCCGTGATGCACGACGACCAGCACGGCACGGCAATCATCTCGGCTGCCGGCCTACTCAACGCGCTTGAACTGAACGGCAAAAAGATAGACACCGTCCGCGTGGTTGTCAATGGCGCCGGAGCCGCGGCAATCTCGTGTGCCCGCCTGTACAAAGCTCTCGGGGTAAAGAAAGAGAACATGCTCATGTGCGACAGCAAAGGAGTCATCTACTCCGGCAGGGCGGGACTCAATGCCGAGAAAGAAGAATTCGCCGTGGAAACTTCCGCACGCACATTGCAAGAGGCTCTCGTCGGGGCTGACATGTTCCTCGGACTTTCCGTGGCAGATATTCTGTCAGAAGAAATGATCCAAAGCATGGCAAAAGACCCGATCGTCTTCGCCTTGGCAAACCCGAATCCGGAAATCAGCTACGAGAAAGCCATTCACAGCCGCCCCGATATCATTTTCGCCACCGGACGTTCGGACTACCCGAACCAGATCAACAACGTACTCGGCTTCCCGTATATCTTCCGGGGTGCACTCGACGTGCAAGCCCGGGGAATCAACGAGGAGATGAAATTAGCTGCCACTTACGCACTGGCAAAACTGACCAAAGAACCAGTGCCCGAGAACGTGAAAATGGCGTACAACGATCCTTCACTGGCATTCGACAGGAATTACATCATCCCGAAGCCTTTGGACGGCCGTCTTATCAGCCGGATTGCACCCGCCGTGGCAAAAGCCGCCATCGAATCGGGTGTTGCACGCAAGGAAATCACCGACTGGGAAACCTATCAGGATCAACTGGAAAAGAGGATGGGACAGGACGAACGTTTGATGCGGAGAATGACACGCAAGGCAAAAACAAATCCCAAACGCATCGTTTTCGCGGAAGGAGCCGACATCAAAACCCTCATGGCGGTACAGGAAATCCTCTCCGAACAGATAGCACACCCGATACTCATCGGCTCCCGCGAAGAGATCAAAGCCCTGCAAAAGCAATACAAACTGGAACTGCCAGAATTCACGATATTCGATCCCGCCCGGGAAACCGAAAGAATAACCCGTTACACCCAGCTTTACTACGAGAAAAGACAACGCAAAGGAGTGACTCTGGAACAAGCCAGAACAGGCATGAAAAACCCGAACTTCATCGGACTCATGATGGTGGAATCCGGTGATGCCGACGGCTTCATTTCCGGTGTTCATTCCGACTATCATGACGTGCTTCGCGCAGCAAAGGATATCATCGGGTTACGGGCTTGCTGCAAATATGCCGTGGGTATGCATATCGTCACGAACAAAAAAGGAACCTATTTTCTGGCTGATACCACGGTAAACAGCCACCCGTCAGCCGACACGCTGGAATGTGTAACCGTCCTGACTTACGAGGCGGTGAAACAATTCAACGTGGAACCCGTGGTGGCACTCACCTCCTATTCTAACTTCGGCGAGTACAAACTGGGAAGCCCGGCACAGATACAAGAAGCCGTGGAAGTCCTGCAACGCAAATACCCGGAGATACTCGTGGACGGGGAGATGTCCGCTTCCGTTGCCTTCAACAAAGAGCTGCGACAAGCCCGCTACCCCTTCTCCCCGTTAGCAGACAAGGATGTAAACACCATTATTTTCCCGAACCTCAGTTCCGGTAGCATCGCCTTGGGCGTACTGCAAGAACTCGGCAACAACGAGATCATCGGTCCCGTGCTATTGGGCTTGAACAAACCCGTGCATATCTTACAAATGGGATGCAGCGTAAGGGACATCGTTTACATGACTACCCTCGCCGTCACCGATGCCCAAAAGGAAACACCGGTGGATATGTGCAGAATTTAATGATTTATGATTTTAGATTTACGATTTATGATTCAAGTATTTCCTTCAATCATAAATCGTAAATCTAAAATCACAAATTACTTCACCGGAATCTTCTCTATCCTCCTCTGGTGGCGACCGCCTTCAAAACCGGTAGCAAGAAATGTATCTATTATCGCCTGTGCCTCCTCGTAAGCGATAAAGCGGGCGGGGATACTCACCACGTTAGCGTTATTATGCTGGCGTGCCAAAGCGGCAAGTTCCGTGTTCCAGCATAAAGCGCAACGGATTCCCTGATGCTTGTTCACGGTCATGGAAATACCGTTACCACTTCCACACAACACGATTCCTTTCTCGTGTTCTCCCGCTTCCACGGCAAAAGCCAACGGGTGTGCCGTATCCGGGTAATCCATACTCTCGGTGGAGTGTGTCCCGTAATCTTTTACTTCATGTCCTTTCTCCCGAAGATATTTCACTAATCTCTCTTTGTACTCGTAACCCGCGTGGTCACATGCTATCCCTATTTTCATCTTATTTAAAATTAACGCTACCCCGGTAGCCATATTATACATTCCCTACAAAGGTAAAAAATAGTCACAAATTAACAGGTTGCAAACCACAAGTTTTTTATCGAACTTGTAACCTGCAACCTGTCAACCTGTAACTTAAGAAGGGTTCCTCAAGAACCCTTCTTAATATCATCAAAGAATCAATTTATATCCTTTTCCGTGAACATTGATGATCTCCACTGACGGATCTTTCTTCAAATGCTTACGCAACTTCGTGATATAAACATCCATACTTCTGGCATTAAAGTAATTGTCATCAGCCCAGATATTTTTCAAAGCATAGTTTCTCTCCAGCACTTTATTTACATTCAAGCACAATAAACGGAGCAACTCTGATTCTTTTGTAGTCAGCTTTTGTTCTTCTTCGCCGTCAAACAAAGTTTGTTTCTTGGAATTGAAGGTCAATTTACCAATTTTAAAGATTTCCTGCTCGTCTTCAGGTTTCAACCCGGTTGATCTTCTCAACACGGCCTCGATACGAAGCAATAACTCTTCCATACTGAAAGGTTTGCTCATATAATCGTCGGCACCCAGTTTGAATCCTTCCAACACGTCCTCTTTCATTGATTTAGCTGTCAAGAAAATAATTGGAATTTCGCTATTAATCTGCCTTACTTCTTTCGCTAATGTAAATCCATCTTTTTTAGGCATCATCACGTCGAAAATGCAAATATCAAACGGTTCGTTCAAGAACGTTTCATACGCAATTTCTCCATCCTCACATAAAATAGTTTCAAAACCTTTAGCTCTTAAATACTCTTTAAGAAGCATACCCAGATTGGTGTCATCCTCTGCCAATAAAATTTTAATTTTCTCATCCATAGCTATGTTGTTTTTAATAATTCGTGTTGATTTTCATTATTCTCTTTTCTAATTTGTCTGAAAAAATATACGAAATTAGAAAAATAAAGTTCTCTTTATCTTTTGCTTTTTTACAGTTAATGGTAAAATAATATCAAAACAGCTACCCTTTTCCGGGGAACTTTCCACATCAATCCTTCCACCGTGAGCCTCAACAATTTTCTTCACGTATGACAGTCCCAAGCCGAAACCTTTCACGTCATGCAAATTTCCTGTTGACACCCGGTAGAATCGTTCGAAGATTAGCTTCTGATCTTTCTTAGCAATTCCTATGCCATTATCGATCACACTTATTACAATTTCTTTATCTTTATTACGTGTATAGATGGTAATTTCCGGTGGTTTTACACAATATTTAATAGCGTTATCCACCAAATTGGAAATCACGTTTGTTACATGTACCTCATCCGCCAGCACCTCATCCTGCTCCGCCTCCAAATAAGCCGAAAACTTTCCGCCTTTATCTTCCACGCGCAAACTGAATTTAGGCAACAAATCCTCTATCAGTTGATTCATATTAATATTCTTCAACTTCAGCTTCATCCGGGTTTCCGTGAATAAAGCGGTCTGTAACACACGCTCGACTTGGAAGGTCAGACGCTTGCTCTCGTCGCGGATAATCGTCGCTATCCTATCGACCGAATCCGGAGTATTCGTCACCGCACCGTCTTTCAACATCTGGGATGCTAAAGAGATCGTGGCAATCGGCGTTTTGAACTCGTGTGTCATATTATTAATAAAATCATTCTTGATCACTGACAACTTTTTCTGCCGTACAATGACAATTAGGCAGAACACCCCACAAAAGACAATCACGATCGTGATAATCAATCCCGGCAATATCATCCAGAGCGAACCCGCCGTGTCGGAAGAAGCATCCGGGAATTTCAAGTACAACACGGCAGAATTTACCTCACCCGGGAATATCTTCCGGTTAAAAGTGACATCGGACGCCTGACTCAAAAAATTGGCGGAACTCAATATAAACTTACCATTCTCTTTTATACCGAACTCGAAACGGGAGCGCACACCCGCATCTTTCAACGTATTACCGATAAAACCGTACAGGTTGTCCAAATCCACCCGACCTTCAATCTGATGTTTATCCTCTTTCCCCTCGGGCACTAATTTGTAATCTTCTCCCGTGCGTTCCTTAAGCGCTTGCCGCAATTTCAAAATAGAAGTTTCCAGATTATCCTCTTTAAACTTACTTCCCACGAAATCGCTTATATCCTGCACGTCAGAATCGTCGTCCACCGAAACTAAAGTTGACCCCAACATCAACGCGACATCATTCTTTGACGCCACCAAACGCTTGGGATCGATATACGTGGGTGCATTCAGCACGAGTCCCGACTTTTTTGCCTGCAACAAATTCTGATCCTGCACAAATCTCCCCGACTCTTCTTTCTGGCGGATATAATCGACGACTTCATCCATGGCACGGTTCACCGTGAAAAAGAATTGCTCTCTTTTCACATCGTAAGCCGTCTGGAAGTAACTCGCTTGGAGAATAACCAACCCCAGCAAAGAAATGCCAAACACAATCCCTAATATGATTATCTGTTGCTTTCTCATACATGCAAATTTAACAATTCGATTTTAACAATTAGCACGCTTAATAAAATTTAACTAAACTATAACTATTTGACATTCTATCAATTTTTATCAAATTCATAAAACAACGCCATTTTCAGCACTCGTACTTAACATTTAACATTTGTGAAACTTCTAAAAACGCTCAACGGTTCAACAACTTACACTTAAAAAAGTGTTGCTTGCCAATCATCTTTCCTTCTATCTTTTCTTAAATGCTTATAAGCCAAATCCGTGACCTCTCTACCTCTGGGTGTCCGCTTCAAAAATCCTTCCTTGATCAAAAATGGCTCGTACACCTCTTCCAATGTACCCGGATCTTCACTCACCGCCGTGGCAATCGTGGTCAATCCCACGGGACCTCCCTTGAATTTATCGATAATCGTCAACAATATCTTATTATCCATATCGTCCAACCCGAACTTATCGATATTCAACGCTTCCAAAGCATACGTGGTAATCTCGTGATCCACCACCCCGTTCCCTTTCACCATCGCGAAGTCACGCACCCGACGTAACAAAGCGTTCGCTATACGAGGCGTACCCCGGCTACGGGTTGCGATTTCTTTGGATGCCTGACTCGTGATCTTTGTCCTCAATATGGCGGCAGAGCGCTCCACGATTCCGGTCAACACGTCCAGATCATAATATTCCAGATGGCTGTTAATCCCGAAACGAGCCCTTAACGGGGCTGTCAGCAACCCGCTACGAGTTGTCGCCCCAATCAGGGTAAACGGACTCAATTGAATTTGCACCGAACGAGCCGCAGGCCCCTTATCAATCATGATATCGATCTTGAAATCCTCCATGGCCGAGTACAAATATTCCTCCACGATCGGACTCAACCGATGAATTTCATCAATAAACAACACGTCATTCGGTTCCAGATTGGTCAGCAACCCGGCCAAATCTCCCGGCTTATCCAACACCGGACCGGAAGTAATCTTTATCCCCACACCCAACTCGTTGGCTATAATTGCCGACAGAGTTGTTTTTCCCAACCCGGGAGGTCCATGCAACAGGACATGATCAAGCGATTCACCCCGCATCTTGGCAGCCTGCACGAAAATCTCCAAGTTCTCAACAATTTTCTTCTGTCCCCGAAAATCACCGAAACTCAGAGGCCGTAACGCTTTCTCCAGCTCCTTCTCACCATCAGGTACGCTCCCGTTTCTTATATCAAAACTTCCCATGAAACTAATCCATTTAAGATTTACGATTGTCTTTGCAAATTCAATTGGTAAATGTACAACAAAACAATTGAAAATGGAAAATTGAAAATGGAAAATGAAATTACCCGATCGGAAATCACAGAATCAGTAAATCTTAAATCATAAATCATAAATCATAAATAGCGTTAGCACGCGCACAGGCTACCGTTCTCTTTTTCTTGCAAAAAACTCCTTCACCAAATCCCCGCACTCTTCCGCCAGCACGCCTCCGCTAACTTTCGTCTTCGGGTGCAACACCGAAGGGGTGAGCCGGGCATATCCCCGGTGCGGATCGGCAGCCCCGTAAACCAATTCGCCTAATTGCGCCCACGCCAACGCCCCACCGCACATCACACAAGGCTCCATAGTCACGTAAAGCGTACAGTCATTCAAATATTTTCCGCCTAACATGGATGTTGCCGACGTTATTGCCAACATTTCGGCGTGCGCCGTCACGTCATTCAGCCGTTCGGTTTGATTATGTGCCCGTGCTATCACCCGATCCTTGCATACCACCACGGCACCCACGGGAATTTCCCCTTCTTCTTCCGCCAGTTTGGCCTCTTCCAAAGCTTTCCGCATAAACATCTCGTGCTTATCCATCATACCTATATATTATATCATTTTTTATTCCGAATTTTTACCCACGCGATCCACGTGTAAACCATAAGCACGCCAAGCACCCCTATCGTCGCGACCAACGCGAATATCAACCACCAATTCGTTTCCTCCTGCTTTTGACTCATGGCCTCGATCTCTTGAAGCAACTTCCGATTCTTGTAATTCTGCAACACGTTCCTGTAACGCCCCTCCTCGTTCAACACTTGATACAGATCCATTATCGAATCATGCCGACGGAAAGCCTCGTGCAATTCCGCCTTTCCTTCCAGATGTGCATAATACTCGCACAACTGCTCCAACACGTCCATCTGCGCCCGCAGACTTTCCGGCGTCTCCGCCTCTCTTCGACTTACTTGTTCAAGATGCTCCAAAGCCTCCGCCTGTTCCCCGTTATCCCATAAACAACGGGCATAATTCAAATGGTTTTTGAAACTCACTCTGGGTGTCCTTAAGCCTTTCTCCCGGGCATATTGATCATATAAATCTATCGCAGACTTAAAATAAACCAAGGCGGAATCACGCGTTTCCTCCTTCAAAAAAGAGTCGGCAATTCGCCCCAACAACGTATTACGCAGCCCCGGTCGTTTTTCCTCTCTCAATGCTTCTTTCAATATTACCCTAGCCTCCGCGTGTCTTCCCAATCCGGTATAAGCCTCAGCCACCTGTATCCCGTAACGCCCGAGACCGGCCGTATCCGGCAAATTCTTCAAAACCGCCCCGTACAAACGCAACGCCTCATCGTAACGTCCCAATCTCTTCAAGCTCGCCGCCATTTGTTCGAAAAAGGGACGCACATCTTTTTTATACCTCACTTTTCCCAACAACCGATAAGCCTCTTCATAACAAGCATATTGCTCTTCAAACTCCTCCAACACCCCGTAAAGCGTTGCCTTAAAACACCACATCTCAATCTCCTCCTTCGTGTCCCCCATCCCCCGGTACATAGTTATCGCTTTCTCGATAGCGCCAAATGCCCGTTCAATATCTATCGCCTTGTAAAACCGTGCTTTTAAAAAATAGAACTCCGCCTCTTCCTCCTGTACAAACACCACCTTTGAATTTGCCCTGCCGATAAAATGAATCGCCTCTTCCACGCAATCATCTCGCAACACAAGAGTCCCGTACAGTCGCACCAGTTCCAAAGTTGCTCTGTTCTTCACCTCCCGTGACCCGATCCGGTTTGCCTCCTGCAAATACTCCTTCGCTTTTTTAAGTTGTTCCGTCTTCATGGAATAATTCGTTCCCGCCACCAATAACACTTTTGCCCGCAGAAACTTAGGCAACTTCGCGGAAGACTCAACCAATGAATCAAACACAGGCGTCATCATGACAGAGTTCTTCAACTCGTCACACAACTCCTCCATTTTAGCTTTCTCGCTTCTCCGGCACCCTTGCAAGATCAAGAAAACAAACAGACCTATAAGCAACAAAATGCCATTTCGTCTCATACTGCATTATTTTCGTAACGGCTACAGACTACTGTCTTCGCGCATCAATACACACGACCGGTATTCATCAGGCTAACCTTTTTACCTGCAAATCCGTAACATCTTATACGGGTGGTAAAAATCTGCATTTTCCTTGACTGATGCAAATTTTCGTCCCTGTTTTTTCATTTTGATATAATTTTATACGTATCTTTATCTGTCAATTAAGTAATCTATTCATTAAAATAACAATTGCTATGCAGACAATTGATAATTACAACTTTAAAAACAAGCGGGCACTTATCCGCGTGGACTTCAACGTGCCGTTAAATGACAAATTCGAGATCACCGACGATACCCGCATGCGGGCAGCCGTTCCCACGATCAAAAAAGTGTTGGCAGGCGGTGGTTCCGTCATCTTGATGTCCCACCTCGGACGCCCGAAAAACGGACCCGAAGACAAATTTTCACTAAAACATATCTTGAAACATCTGGAAGAATTACTGGGTGTTCCCGTGAAATTCGCGGATGACTGCATCGGCGAAAGCGCGAAAGAGCAGGCTGCCGCGCTAAAACCCGGCGAAGTACTCTTGTTGGAAAACCTCCGTTTCTACAAAGAAGAGGAGAAAGGCGACGAAGGCTTTGCTCAAAAACTAGCTTCCCTTGGCGACGTGTGGATCAACGATGCATTCGGAACCGCCCACCGCGCTCATGCTTCGACTGCCGTTATCGCCAAGTTCTTCCCGAATGACAAACTATTCGGTTACGTGATGAAGGGAGAATTGGAAAGCGTTGACAGAGTGATGCACAATCCCGTTCGCCCGTTCACCGCTATCATGGGTGGTTCAAAAGTATCTTCCAAGATCGACATCATCATGAACTTAATGGATAAGGTCGACAACCTCATCCTCGGTGGCGGAATGACCTACACGTTCAAGAAAGCCTTGGGCGGTCATATCGGAACCTCTATCTGCGAAGATGACAAACTCGACTTGGCTCTTGAAATCATGAAAATTGCCAAAGAAAAAGGTGTAAACCTCGTGTTAGCTACCGACACTGTCGCCGGCGATGTTTTCAGCAACGACGCCAACACACAATTGGTATCTTCCATGGAAATACCCGACGGCTGGGAAGGCTTGGACATCGGTCCGGAAACCATCGCCACGTTCTCGAAAATCATCGAGGAATCCAAAACCATCCTTTGGAACGGTCCCGTGGGAGTTTTCGAAATGCCTAAATTCGCCGTGGGAACGAAAGCAATCGCTGACGCCATCGTGAAAGCTACCGCCAAAGGCGCCTTCACACTCATCGGAGGCGGTGACTCCGTGGCTGCCATCAACCAATTCGGGCTTGCCGACAAAGTGAGTTACGTATCCACCGGAGGCGGTGCATTGCTCGAATACATCGAAGGAAAAGAATTACCGGGTATTACCGCTATCCGCGGGAAATAATCCCAAGTAAAATACTCAAAGAAATAAAACAGGGGCTGTCAATTCATTTTTGAACAGCCCCTGCTTTTTACTCCAACAAAGAATACGACTATCCGATTAAAAATAATCTAATATCACCTATTATTTTAACTCCTTCTGCAACAATTCCCCCAGCACCGGATCAGAGGGGCGGCGGGAAGAAGCGTCCCAAACCTTTCCGTCAGGATCCAAGATAATGAAGCGGGGAATACCATTGACAGCCATACGTTGCATGAAAGGATGCTTACGGGAGCGGGTGCACAATAATTGTACCCCGGTCATGCCTTTTTGTTTCATGAAAGCCCGCCATGTATCTGCATTAGAATCCAAAGAGATAGACACCCAAGCCAAAGGAAGAGAAGCTAAACGTTGCTCCAAACGTTTGACATAGGCGATTTCTGCCACGCAGGGATTACAACCGGTAGACCAAAGGTCAATAAAGACGTACCTGCCTTTGAAGTCGGACAGATAGACGGTATCCCCCTTTTCGTTGGGGAATCCATAGTCACTCAAATCCACACCTTCCATGGCGGGATAAGTACTTTCGGCCAACCGCTCGGCGTAAGCCTTCAATCGCTCCTTCCCGCCTTTAGATTTCACAATTTCGGTTGCTTTTTTCAGCCGTTCCCCAAAGTCTTTGACGTTTCCCCGCAGCACTTCTCTCCAAAGTGCTCCCAGCAAATAAGCTTCCCGCAACTCCTCGTTTTTTATAGCGGCAGCCATATCGTTCAAATAGCTCTCGCGGGAACCTATTTTGATCTTTCCGGTTTGCACTTGGGCAAACAACCATTCTTGAAAAACGGGAAACCAATCCCCGGCAAACACCAATTCGGGTAGCCAATCGATATTCAAAAGAGGATCGCTGTAATCGGTATCAACCTCCGGGGCGGCAAAAGCCTTCCCGAAAGCCTTCGAGAGATCAATCATCATATACATATCTCGCAACAACTGGTATTGGGCAACCCCTTGCACGACTTTTTGTTCTTCCGGCAAAAGTCCGGAGGCTTCGACTTGTTCCATACGCCCTTGATAAGCACGAACCAATGCTTCCGCGTACCCCCGGGAGTACTCCTTCAAACCGGAGGTTTTCGGTTGATACTCGTCGGTAAACAAGCGTGACAACAAATTATTGATTCCGGCGTGTGTACCTCCGAACTTATCCTCACGAGAGAAATCCACCTCGAGCTTTGCACCCGGTGTCAAGAAAACGGTATTGGAAACAGTTTGCCTGCCCAAGGAAAGAGAAACAATCATCGGCTCCTTGACGGTCAGGGATTCACGATAATCCCCCTGCACCTTAGCTTCCAGTAATCGTTGGGACATCCCCATTTGCCGTTGGATAACCAACATCACCGGATTCTCCCCTTCCACTCGTCCCGAAACGACAGCCAAAGTATCTTGTGCCCGCGTAACACCCCAGCAGGCGAAGGACAACAATAACATCATCAATATTTTTCTCATACCTATCATATATAAATCAATTATCGATTCGACCGGAACGATATTTAGCGAATGTTTCCTTTACAGCCTTTTTCAAAGGTTCATTATCCATCGCCTCAACCATTTCATTCTCCATGCCTATATAGCGGTCTACCTGTTTCCGGCTCCCTTCCTTAACAATAAAATCCAAGAAAGGAGCCTGCCACAGGAAAGCACGAGACAAATCCCGCAAACTCTTTTCCATGATATCGAGCAAAACATCGATATCCTGATTATTACGGGCTTCCACGTAGCGAAGAGATAAAACAATCTCCTCCTTTTTCTCGAAATCAACGGAAGCAATCTGTCTTTTTATCAAGGCAACCGACTCTGAAACCGGAACGTTAGCTTTAAGGGCCGCCAATCTTTGAAAATAACTATCATATATTCTCTTATCCACGATCTCTTTCCCCACCTGTTTGTCAAATTCAGTCTTGTGGGCTATCAAATAAGCAAATCTCTCGTCCTCAAAGGTGATCTCATCTTGGTCGTAAAGATACCAGTATTGGGACAAACACCTCTCCGCGTCAGAGAGTTGTTTAAACTCTTCCCCGGTGATATGTTTCAGTTCGGCATTTCTTTTTGCGTCCTTCAAGGCTACACGATAAGAGGGAAGTTGTTCCTTGCTCAAATTCCCTTGCCGATAGAGTTCGTCCAAGTAAAATTGGGAAGTTTCCTCTTTCGCACCCCGCTTCACGCATTCCAGAAAATCCGTCCCTTTCCGCGCACCCACGATACGATGTTGCAAAGTGCCGTCGGGACGGAGAATCAAAAAGGTGGGGTAAGCGGTGATACGAAATTTTCCCCGTAACCGAGGCCCTTCCCCCTTCTCCATATCATACTTGACATTAATAAACTGATCATTGAAAAATTCGCCCATCTCGGGCAAAACGAACACCGTGTTCAACATATGTTTACAGGGACCACACCAACTGGTATAACAATCCATGAAAACCAGTTTGTCTTCCGCTTTCGCTTTATCCAAAGCCTCCTGAAAAGTTAGGTTTTGAAACTGTACTCCTTTCTCTTGCGCGTTCAGTTGAATGAAACACAAAACGATACCACACAATATAACTATCCTCTTCATGATATTTTCTTGTTAAATTATTTTCCTATTTATCCAATTCCCTCTCCAGCAACGCTTTCAACGCCGGTTCGGAAGGACGGGGAGCGTCTATCATAATCACATTGCCTTCCCGGTCGAAGACCATAAAACGGGGAATGCCTTTAATCTTGTAATCCTTCACAATCTGGCTCCACCCGTCGGCAAAAAGTTGTACGCCTTCCAGACCTTCCTTGTCGAGAGCTTCCAGCCATTTTTGGTGGTCTTTCTTCTCATCCACGGAAACCCCGATGAAAACGACATCTTTCCCGTGCATCTCTTTTTCCAATTTTATCAAAGCGGGAATCTCTTTCCGGCAAGGTCCGCACCACGTCGCCCATACATCAACCACCACGATTTTTCCCTTGAAATCAGACAAGGAAACCATTTTACCATTCCGGTCGGGATAAGTGAAATTTGCCGCCTTGTCACCCTTGTTCCCCACGTAAAGTTTTGCACTGAGTTCATCCATACGCCGGTGATGACTCTCGGTGGTCAGATAACGTGCAAAGTAAGTGACAATTTCATCGTATTTCTCGTACGTCTTTGCCCGCCCGGCATGACGCAACACAATTTCTGCCTTCAACAAATCACAAGGCACCCACCTCAATTGATCGGCAATCGTACTCTTTCGATTTTCCAGCTGTAACGCAAGGGGTGTATATTTTTCTAGATAATCGGTCCCATAAGGTTGTTTCAGCAAATCCGCATTTTTCAATTTATCTTTCGTTACCAAAGTTTTATAATAAACCGGATACTCATCCAAAGTCGGCCGACACCCTTTCCTCACCACCCGATCAATCTTGATTGCGGTCAAGGCGCGCAAGGCAAAATATTCAACATCATAATCCACAGTCTGCTTTAGCAATTCCGCAAACGAACGATTCCGACAATGAATCTTTGACTTAAAAGCCTCGGCCTGAGGCAAAAATTCCATATAATACGGGAATAATTCCTTATAAGTAAAGAAAATATAATCCATGTGATCCACCCTACGACGGACAGGCTCAAACAAGCCTTCCCATTCGGCAAGCAACAGGTTTTCAGGAGAATTACGAGAGGTAATAACGAGAGAATCCTCCAGAATATTAACCTCCGCGTTCATCCCTGCCTCCAAGTAAACACGAATACGCTCACTCGTTTTCTCCCCTCCCACGGTATAAAAACCGGGAGTGACAACTTCCACGGCAAAACCATACCAACCGTTCGCACCGACACGGGTTTTGCTAATCAAAGTCTCGCCCCCGTCTACCGCTTCATACAAACCGACTTCCTGCATTTTGTCGCGACTGACCAATCCCTTCACTTCCGCGAAAACACTCTGCTCCCGTGATTGAATACGCCGTTTCCCCTTCTCTCCCGCCCAAAGCCCCGGACAGAGAAAAGCACAACACGACAAAAGTGCCAATAATACACCAATCCTTCTCATGATAATCAAACTTTTATGAGTCCGTAAAGTCTATAAAGTCCGTAAAGTCACAGATGTCCTTCGGACTATATTTATCGGCAGCTTCACCGCCGTAAGCAAAGTGTCCCGCAGGGGTCCATCGACCTTACGGACCTTATAAACTTTATGGACCTTATAGACTCATTTTTTCAATTCCATTTCCAACATCTTTTTCAAAGCCGGGTTCGAGGGACGAGGGGCATCGAACGACGCCACGTTTCCTTTACGGTCAATCACGATAAAACGAGGAATCCCGTTAATACGGTAATCCTTGGTTATCTTACTCCAACCGTTGGCAAACACCTGAATACCACCTAATTTCTCGCTTTCAATAAAATCGAGCCATTTCTGTTTATTTTTGGCTTCATCCACCGATACGCCCAAGAAAACGACATCGGTTCCTTTCATCTCCTCCTCGAGTTTTTTCAAATGAGGAATCTCTTGCTTACAAGGTCCGCACCATGTCGCCCATACATCGATCAACACGACCTTCCCCTTAAAATCGGACAAGGACACATTCTTGCCCCGCACATCCGGATAGGTGAAATCAGCAGCTATCCCCCCGGAACGGGTTTGGTATAGTTTAGTTCCGACAGCCTCGGCACGGGTCTTTAAAGAAGGTGATAGCCAATATTTCCCGAATTTATTCATCCCATCGAGATACTCCTCGTAAGTACGATATTGTGAGAAAAAACGGTCAACAACAAACTCCCCTTTCAACCGATCATTAGGCAAAGCCTCCAAACAGGCTTGCTCGTAAGCCGCCTTGTCGGAAGGAGCGACATTTTTTTGATTCGCGGCAAAAATCGCGTACAACCGCAACATAGTAGTCCCGTTCGGAAAGGCCAGCACGCTCTCGTCAGCAAACTTCTCGGGATTTACAATCTGGTTATAATATGCCGGGTAATCGGATGCTTTCGGATGTTTCGTGCGAGGCGTGTAGAGAAACACTATACCGTAATAATCCGCCGAATAATCTATCCACTCTTTAAGGAGCGCATCGAAAACTTTATTACCGCTCTTCACGTTTGCTTTGAATGCCGGCAACCCATCGACAAATTTCTCGTACTCGGGGAAAAAATCTTCATAGGTAGAAATAATCTTCTGAAAGAACACACTTTTCAACCAAATATTATAAGCATATTCTTGCCACTTATACAATTGCACGTTCTCTTTTGTATTCTTACCCGTCAAAGTAGCTTTATTCTCCCGCAACTCGATGTTAATCTCTTCTCCTCCTTTCACGTAAACAGGGAAATTCATCTTCTCGTCTTCTCCCAACACGTAAAAACCGGGCTTTTTCGGTTTCACCAGAAAACCGAAACTGCCATCGGGTTCCACTTTAGCCACAGCGCATACCACGGGTGCACCATCAATGGTTTCGTATAATTTGACTTGCGGCAACCACTGGTCGGCGACCTTACCCTTTATTGCCGTAAAATCCTGGGCATCAAGCATTCGGGCACAACAAAGCACCAACATCAATACGAATATCTTTTTCATCTCTTTAAAATGTTTATTTCTTCAACAATTCCAGCAACATCTGCTTTAAAGCGGGATCCGAGGGAGCCGGAGCCTGACGGGCTACCAATTTCCCGTCCTTGCCTACCACGATGAAACGGGGGATTCCCTTGATCTCGTAATCTTTCGAGATCTGGCTCCACCCATCGGCAAAGAGCTGCACGCCTTTCAAGCCTTTCTCCCGAATCATCTGCAACCATTTCTCCCGGTCGGCGGCTTTATCCAAAGATACCCCCAAGAACACGATCCCGGAGTCTTTCAACTCTTCCTCCAGCTTCAACAAATGGGGAATCTGTGCCTGACACGGTCCGCACCACGTTGCCCACACGTCGATCAAAACCACCTTGCCTTTAAAATCAGACAACGAAACCAGCTTCCCGTTCACGTCGGGATACGTGAAATCGGGTGCCGTCCCGGAGTCTTTCGCTTTCAATGTAGCTTCCATTTCATCGACTTGAGCAATTATATCCTTCGATTGCAGGTACTTCCCGTATTCATTCTTGCATTCCATAAATTCCATGTATCCTTTGCAAGCCCCCAACACATCCTTCACCAAGAATATTTCCCGGCATTTGTCGTCTTGGATAAAGCTTATCATCTTCTCGTTAGCCTCCTCGTTAGTTCCGTTCTCCGTGTAAAAACGCATAGCCATAATCTGGTACAACCGGAACATCGAGGCACCGAAGGGGAGCGCCAACAACCGGGCATCCGCGCTGCGCTTATTCATCATTTCCCGGTAGTACGCGGGGATATCGGCATCTTTGGGATGTACACTTCTCGGGGTTTGCACAAAGCGCATCGCCCAATAATCCATCTGGTAATCGATCACCCGGTCTAATAACCTATCGAATTGTTTATTCCCGCTTTTCAGGCTTTTGCGAAAAGCCGGCAACCCTTTTTCCAATCGCTCGAACTCGGGAAAAAACTCGACATACGTGATAAAAGGACTTTCCATCCAATTTTGAGCATTCAGTATCAGGTAGTCGGCGTAAGCGAACCACTTGAACAACACCTCGTTTTCAGGAGAGTTTTTCCCTTCCAAGGCGATATTCGTTTTTTCCAATACGCGCAAATTGACTTGATCTCCTTTTTTCAAGTAAAACATATTCTTCTTCTCCGCGTGCCCGATAGCATAAAACCCCTCGTATTCAGGCGTATATTCAATGCGAAAAGTGCCATCTTCCCGAATGGGATATTTACCACACTCCGCGGCAGTCCCATCCACCACCTTATAAAGCCGAAGATTATTCAATCCTTTTTCTTCTACCACGCCGCTAATGACGGCATGTTCTTGTGCCCCTGCATTAAACAAACAAAACAGGGACACGAACAAACATACAAATACTTTCATTCTATTTCCGATTTAATTCTTTCCACGTCAAATCCCGCACCCTGCAACACGTATTTCACAAGAGTATAACGAGCTTGGATATAAGGATAATCCTCGTATTTTTTCTTAAATTCTTCTTCACTGTAATCCAACACGGCATCCAAGTAAGCGGCAAAATCCTCTTCCGCTGTCGGAACATAATAAGAAGTTGACGAATTCACTTTAGCTGTTGTCAATGCCAGCAAACCAAAATTCTCGGGACTATACAGAGCCAAATTAGCTTTATATTCATCATAATTAGCTAATTGCTTATCCATAGTAGCTATCACGTTATTAGCCAAAGTAACCTCATTTTCCCATTTTTTCCGCTCCGATTCCGGCAAATCATCGCGCTCCAACCATTCCAACGCTTCCTCCTTTTTTTGTTGATAAATCTCTTTCATATCCGCATATGATTGCATATTATTTACACCGGAAAGCCAAGTCGAGTAAGAAGATACAAATGTTTCGTAATTCACCCCCCAGCACTCCTTCGCTATCGCGGGAGATACCGAAGTGCCACTTTCAAAGGCATCAATGACAATATCGTGAAAAGTGGATAATCTTTCTTGCAAAGCGCCATAACACACTTCATGTAAAAAAGTCCGTTGAAAAAGAGAGTCCGCGTTCGGTTGGTCATACCCGTTCAAGGCAAAACCAAGCACCCCGAATCCCCGGTACACGTACAAAGGCTTTTTCGATCTCTCCATGTCTTGCACGATCAGAATAGCCGGCACGAACACTTCCGCCCCGTCAATCCAAGAAAACAACTTCTCATCCATCAACGTCAACAATGGAAGCATGGCATTCTTACTCTCCGGAGTAGACACATCCACGAGATTATAGGTGATTTTCGTTTGTATATTATCAAGTTCCGTCATATCATAACTCAACCGAAGCACCTCATAATAAGGTTTCGGATCCCCGTTCTCGTCTTTCCATCCCCGGTCTTCGGAACCGATCGTGTCTTTGTAAAATACAGCTTTATCATACTTTTCGTACAAGTTATAAATAGCCTCGTCTACCTCGTCCATATTCTCGGTAGGAGTTATCACGTACCAATTCTTCACCTCCGTGGGGGTCAACGCGTCTTCCTCTTTAGAACATGCCGCAAACACCCCTATTAACAAAATATAGATCAACTTTTTCATAAAGCTTCCTCCTCTTCTTCTTCAATTACAAAATTTGCAGACACTCCGTCACGCACCGGATTTTCCATATTGCCGTCGCAGAATGTAATTACACCTTGCGGTATCGGGATCAGCCATGACCCCATGCTATTCTCGCCATACGCTTCAAGAGTCGTTTCCCCTATTTTTTCCGCCACGGTAGCTCCCACGCTATTTGTTGCGATTTGGTAACAAACGTGCTCTATCGGCTTTTTATCCGGATAAGCCGTGTTCACCGCGTAACGACGAAGGTCAAACCAGCGGTGCCCCTCGAAACACAACTCTTTCCGCCGCTCCAGGCGCACGAAGTCAACCAATGCTTTCCCGCTCCCGGGAATCGTCGGCATCACCTTGTAACGATATTGGAGTAAACCCTTCAACGTGTTGGCAGCATCCCCCTGCCCCAGGCAAGCCTCCGCCTCCGCCTTGTTCAAAAGCACCTCGCTATAACGCAACCAGCCACCGGAAGCTGCCGGAGTTCCCGTATTCGCGAACACCACCGTATCCATGCTTACCGGATCGTATTCCGATATCGTTAGTTTACCCTTATATTTTCTCGGCACCAAATTTTTCGCATAACGAGTCCGACTAAAAAAACGATTCAAACGATAATCATTCTCGTCAAACAAACTCTCGAACCCTGCGGAACAAGCATACGACCAACCATTTTGTTTTACTTCCCGTGTCGTAATCATGATAACCTCCCCCGTTGCCAACAAATGATCGATATCTATCCGATTGGTTATCTCTATTTCCGCATCATCCCCACAAATCCAATACATCGCGTGCGGACCGTGAGAAAATATCGTTTCCACTGACTCCAACGTGGCAAAAGATTCGGTTATAGGCAACGAACCAAGTCCCCTTACCCCGAAACCTTCAACCTTATCAGCAGCCGCAATACAATCCTCGTATCTCTCCATGTACAAGTAAACCCGGCTCAACAAAGCATAACAAGCTGCGGCACTTGCTACTTGTTTCGACTTTCTGGAATAACTCAACTTTTCGAAAAATCCAATCGCGGTCTTTAAATCGGAAACTACCGTTTCGTACACCTCCCCGACCGTGTTCCGGGAATAATATATATCAATCACCTCTTCCGACAATTTCAAGGGGACACCCCACTTGGCATTCGGATTTGCCTTATCGTACGGAGCGCCGTATATATTGTTAAGCATGAAATAATACCAAGCTCTCAAAAAATAAGTTTCTCCTCCCACTTGATTCAATATATCCTCTTCTCCAACTTTATTTTTTGCCCTCTGTTTCGGAATTTCCGAAATAATAGAATTCAAAACAGCTATACGTTTATAAAAATCCTCCCAAACGGGATCAATGAACGACGTCCCCAACATATTTATATTCGGGTCATCTGCCCAACGATAATACCCGGACATGATTTGCCAAGGTCTCTTACTACTATCCTTCCCTTTAGGAGCGGGCGCCTCTTTAAGGTCGTCATCCATCAAATGGATATACGTCATGAAATCTTTCATCTGCGTATTATTCCATCCTTGGCTTGCTATTTCCGCTCCCGGAATTAAACTCATAGCAGGATCCTGATAACCGCTCCCTAACAACAACTCCTCCAAATCCGTTGCCGTTTCAATATAAGAAAGATCCTGCGAGTACTCGTTCAAAAAATCTTTACACGCCCCGCTCAGCCAGCAAAGCAGCACCGTCAACCACAATATACTGTATCTTTTCATCATACATTCATTTTAAAAAACAACATTTAAACTAAACGAATATTTCGGTCGAATCGAAATGTTCACCACGCTGGAAGTTCCCGATTGTTCCGGGGTCTGTCCCTTCAATTCCTTGCTCGCCAAAGTGAACAAATTGGATCCGGACAATGACAAATACCCGGAAGACATCCCCAATTTTTTCAACAAATCCTTGGGCAACATATACCGAAAGGTACAAGATTGCAAACGCAAATAATTACCGCTCGCCACTCTAATATCCGAATCATCATACATCGAATATATCGTGGCGCCCCCGCTCGGCTCCCAGCGAGTTCGGTACGAACCATCATACCACCATCCCTTATCTTGTCCCCCGTCAATGGACAATGCCGGTATATCCGTTATCTTCTCGTCACCCGGGTTTCTCCAACGATTCACGAACTCCCGGCGCAAATTCTGCATCGGCTTGGGAGATACGGCGCTGTATTCCCCGGAAGCGATACGCAATAAACGAATCTTATTTCCGAAGCTATAAGCGAAATTAAGCGACAAACTGAAACTCCGGTAACCGAAATAATTGCTAACCCCACCCTGAATAACAGGTACCCGGGTGCCGGATTCATCCAATACAGCCAACCACACGTCCTTCTTGCTTAAATTTTTGTATTTCTCGTCCAATTCATCTGCCCGGTCCGCTTCCAAGCCCTTGAACGTCGGCTTTCCCTCGCCATCCAATCCCGCGTATTGAAAAGAGAAAAACGTGTTCAAGGGAGTTCCCGCCAACTGAACGGAACCATTTAAAAATTGCGATAACGTCAATTCGTCTTGCAAAGTTTTGTCATTTTTCCGCAATTGGTCGTTCAATAATTTATTCAACGTCTGCCCGATCTGGGGGTCGAACCTCCACACGAATCCCCTTTTCCCGTTAGACGATACCGCTTGATTTACAGGAATAAAATTCAATGTCAACTCGATACCTTTGTTCTCCACGTTACCGGAATTAACCACGTAAGAACTTACCCCATTCACGTTACACACGGTTTTCGACAGGAACGCGTCAATCGTTTTCTTGTAGAACCAAGAAACAGTACCCTGAATCTTATCTTTCAACAAACTGAAATCCAATCCCGCGTTAAACGAGTGCGTTTTTTCCCATTTCAAATCGGGATTCGGAAATTTGTTGATGGTCGAAGTATATCCACCCTTAGAGTTACTAAATCCACCCTTATTGATAATCAAACGCGTAGGTTGGTCGTTCGACATATTTCCTTGGATACCGTAAGACACGCGCAAGGCCAAATTATTGATCCAATTCACGTCCCGAACAATATCCTCCGTCATGTTCCAACGCCCGGAGAACGACCACACGGGAAGCAATTTTTCGTTACTGCGGCTACCGAAAGCATTCGACCAGTCCGCCCGGGTATTCACGTTAAAAATATACCTGTCCTTGTAGCTGTACGTCAACGTGAGATAAGCCGACATCGTGTTAGTCAGCGATTTCGTGTATTTCGGATTATTCCCGATCATCCAATTATAATAATCCGGGTAATTGGAATAATCTCCATCTCCAAACGAGGCAAAACCCATCCCGCGATTCTTATAATATCCCCGCTCCGTGTTCGCAGTTCCCCGGTAAGTCGAAGACGACACCTCGTAACCGATAGAGGCATTCGTGAAATGGTTTTTGTTTTTATCCCAGTACCGGCTGTAATCCGATTGCAACCGAAGCATATAGGAACTATTCCGCGTGGAATTAGTTTTCAACTCTCCCCCGAAAGGACACTTGCTCTGTTTCATCGAATTACCGGTATTTTTCAACTGAAGAATATAGTTGGAATTTTCCCCGTACCACGTGTTATCATCAGAAGTACCCATGGAATAAGACGCCGTACCCACCAATTTCAACGCCTCCGACACCCGGTACTGCACCTGCGCATTCACGCTGGCACTCTTTTGGGCTATCGTGTACTCCGACTCCTCCATCTCCCGAACGATATTAAACGGTTGATTTTTCTTTTCATACGTGTACAATTCGCCATTTTCCAAACGCAGAGGAATGGCACGGGTCATATTGTAAGCATAATTCATGATTCCCAAACCGCTCGGGTTGTACAATTTATCCTGCACGTTACCAGACATACCGAATTGCATTTGGAATTTCTTGTGCTGCACCGTTACCCGCACGCTTGCCGTGTAACGCTCGTTCTTTTCCCCGCGAATCTCTCCTTGGTCATTCCCGTAACCAAACGAAGCGTAATATCTCGCGTTGGCGCTTCCCCCGCTGACACTCAACGAATGGTTGTGAGAGAGTGCATCCCGGCACAAAATATCAAACCAATCCGTGTTCAGCGTCTCGTAATAAGCCGAACGTCTTTGAAACTCTTCAAAACTGATCGCGCCGTATTTAAAATAATCCAAGTAAGCCTGCTCGTAACCGATCCAATCCGTGAAACTGTTATACGTTCCCGTGTAACGCACACCCCGTTCCATCAATTCCCGAGAAACATCCACCCTCTCCTTGGAATTCATCAAGTTCAACCCCTTGTCCGAGTACCTTGGGCGAGTCGAAAAACTTCCCGTCAACGAATAAGATAACTTGGGAGGTCCCACTTTTCCTTTCTTCGTGGTAACGACAATAACCCCGTTAGCAGCCCGCACGCCATACAATGCCGTTGCCGCGGCATCCTTCAACACGTCGATCTGCTCCACGTCGTCCGGGTTCAACCCGGCAATAGCATTACCCAACAAATTCACGAAATCGAGGTCGTTCAACTGTTGCGGATCAATGTTCACCGGATCCTGTTGAATAATCCCGTCTACCACCCACAACGGCTCCTGATTCCCGAGGACAGAAGAAGTTCCGCGTATTCTCAACTTCGGGGTAGCCCCCACCTGACCGCTATTCTGCATAAAAGTCATTCCGGGGATACGCCCCTCCAGCATCTGGTCAAGACGGTTTATACCCGGCACATCAATATCATCCATTTTAAGCGAAGTCACCGCCGCCGTCAAATGCCGCCTGTCAATCTGTTGGTAACCGGTAATAACGACATCTTCCAACTCGTTCACCTTCTCTCTCAACACCACCCGCAAACTATCCGTCTTCTCGTTAAAACTCACCTTCTGGCTCTCGAACCCCACGAAAGAAAACTCCAACGTACCCTTCGTCACCGGAAGTACCAACTCGAATCGCCCCCGGTGATCCGTGGAAGTCCCCATCGTCACGGAAGCCCCCGAGGACAACTTCACCGTAACCCCCGGCAACACTTCTTTCGTACTCTCGTCAACAACCGTACCGAAAATCCGCTTACCCTTCTTCTCGTCCTTTTTCTCGTCTTCCTGCTGAATCACGATCAGATCCCCGCGAAACTTATACGTCAACCCCGTGCCTTCCAACACCTTCTTCAACACGTTCTCCACCGTTTCGTTCTCGACACGCAAAGACAATTGCCCCAACTGATCCGTCTGCTCCGTGTTGAACACGAAATAAAGATTCGTCTGGCGTTGAATCTCATCGAACAATGTCCGTACTGCCACATCCTTCAAATTCAAGCTGACTCGTTCCTGTTGAGCAAATGAATTTGCCGAAACAGAGAAAGTAAAAGCGCACATTAAAATCCAAAAAAATTTCATCACTCTTTCAATTTTTTTTCTCGTACCACAGGGTAATCGAAAACATAATCGTTTTTTTTTCATACATTTGTCGTAATATAAATTAAACACTCAATAAACCCTCACGGTTCCAAGGCGAGGTTTATTGTTTAAATGAGAATGAAACGGAGGGTTTGCCGACCTTCCGTTTTATCTTGAAACACAAACTGTTTTCCCGTTTATAGTAAACACGACACCCGTCGCGTCCGTAATCGCGTGCAAAATCTCGTCTATCTGCTCGTAACGCTTCATATGCCCCGAGAAATGCAACCGCTTCGCGCTCTCCGATTGGAAAAACACTTCCACGTCATACCATGCCGAAAGTGTTTCCATAATACTTTCTAAAGACTCCCGCTCGAAAACAAACATCCCTTTTCTCCACAACGTGTACAAATCCGTATCCACTTCCCGCACGTCTACCTTTCCCGAGCCCCGGTCATAGAAAGCCATCTCACTAGGCTTCAACACGTATTCCCGCTCGGAACCCCGCACGGTCACCCCCACCTTTCCCTCGACCAACACCGTGCGCACCCCGTCCTCGGAACTCGTGTTCACGTTAAATTCCGTCCCGTACACCCGTGCCGTCATCTCGTCCGTGACAACAAAAAACGGTCGTTCCGCGTCCTTCGCCACCTCGAAATAAGCCTCTCCTTCCAGATACACCCGCCGTTCTTCCCCCTCGAAAGCCACCGGATATTTCAGTTTTGTCGCGGAATTTAAATACACCCGTGTCCCGTCAGCCAACTGCAATTTAAACTCCCCTCCCTTGGGCACTCGCAATATATTCGTGTCAACCCGAGTATTCCCCACGGAATCCGAGTACACCAACTCCCCGGCTGCCTGCTTCACGACTAATTTTTCTCCCACTTGAATCATTTTCTCCTGCTTCCCCTTCAGAACCACTTTCTTCCCGTCGGCAAGTTCCAGAATCACGTCTGTCTTCCGCAATACAGGCAAAGACTTTTGCGCCACCAACGGCTGCTTCTCCTTCCGCCCGGAAGAAATTCCCCACCAAATCCCCCCGACAATCAAGGGTATCATAATAACAGCCGCGTATCTCACCCACGTGCCTATCCTCCGTCGACGACCTAATCCCCGTCCCTCGCGAAAACGCTCCCACGCCCGCTCCGTATCCACCCGTCGAAACACCCCATACTCCTCGGCAAACCGAGTGTCATTATGCAATCTCTCGAAAAGAACCCGGTGTTCCTCCCTTTCTTCCAACCAACTATCCAGCCGTATTTTCTCCCCCGGGGACAACGTCCCGGAAAAATACTTCCGAAGCAAACAACTTATTTCATTTTTATTGGCACTGCTCATGGCGTAATTTCTTATTTACACCAAATACGACCGAGGGTACAAAAAGAGGGTATCCGAATCAAATTATTTTTACCGCGTTCAATAAAAAATACAAATCACCCAATCTTTTCTTCAAATAATGCATCGCGTTTTTCTTGTACGATTTCACGGTAAGTACCGACAATTCCAGCAATCGCGCAATCTCCTCGTTTTTCTTCCCCTCCAGATGCAACTCGAAAACCGCACGGCTCCTTTCCGGCAATCCCTGTACAGCCAAATGCAATTCCCGGTACATCTCCTCCTCCACCAAATCCATCTCCTCCCATTCCTTCCCTTCCCGCAAAGCGACAGCCACGTACTGCTCTACCACCTTCTGGTGTTTCAAATAATCCAGACAACGATTCGACACGGCATTATACAAAAACGCCTTCAACCCGACAAACGAATTGAACTCCTTATCGCCCTCCCACATACTCACGAATACTTCCTGAACAACATCTTCCGCCACATCCTGCCGTTGCACCCGCCTCATGGCATACACTACAAGGTAATTATAAAACCGCCGGAACAACTCATGATAAGCTCTTTCCTGCTTCCCGTTTACCTGTCGTACAAAAACATCATCAACGTCAGCCATGACACTCCGGATAAATAAAACATCACTTCAACGTCACAAATATATAACCTTTTTCCCTATTTTCAGATTTATCCTTCAAAATCACCACGCCCGAATACCACCCCATACTTTTTATCCTTATCTTTGTCCCGTCAATTAAAACATATTATTCTTCGATTTATGGATTTCAGCATCAATATAAAAGAAATATTCACCGCCTTCATGGTACTCTTTGCTATTATCGATATCACGGGTTCCACCCCGATCGTCATCGGTCTTAACAGTACCGGGAAAAAAGTCAACGCAGCCCAAGCGTCAGGAATATCTCTGGTTATATTTATCGCTTTCTTTTTTGCCGGGGACGGGTTATTGAGATTATTCAACATCGACATACCTTCTTTCGCGCTGGCGGGAGCGCTAGTACTTTTCGTGCTTGCCATAGAAATGACTTTCAACATCGAAATATTTCAAAACGACGGTCCCGAAGGAGCAACCACATTCATCCCCGTCGTGTTCCCGCTTATCGCCGGGGCAGGAGCCTTGGCAACAACCTTAACCCTCAAAGCCGAATGTAGCCCCTTGAGCATCATCATCGCCATCATCCTCAACATGCTCGTCGTCTACGTCGTCCTGCGCAACGTCTACCTCGTGGAGCGCATCTTGGGTAAAAGCGGTGTCTACATCCTGCGAAAATTCTTCGGCATCATCCTGCTTGCCATGTCCGTGAAAATTTTCACCTCCAATCTTAATATTCTACTGGAATCCCTGCACTAATCAAAAACAAGAAATCCCTGTTTCCCCGAAAAAACATTACATTTAACATCTTTTAATATCAAAATCGGAGAAAAAGTGCTCCAATTTATATTTTAATAGAAAAAGGAAGCTACTAATTCCCGTGAAAACACGTCTATCACAATGCCGTTCCCTTCGACGGGACAAAAAATCTACCCGGGTCAACACCTTCCAAAGCAAGCAGATGAACTTTTTTAGCAATACCTCCCGCGTATCCGGTCAAACTGCCATTACAACCGACAACACGATGACACGGTATAATAATACTAATCGGGTTATGCCCCACGGCACCTCCCACCGCTTGAGCCGACATATTCCGCACCCCCTTTTGCCGGGCAATTTCTTCCGCGACATCCTTGTAAGTTATCACTTTACCGTAAGGAATTTCCCTTAATATTTCCCACACGGCAAGACGAAAAGGCGTGCTATCCAAATGCAAATCGGGAGTGAAACCGGGCTCCTTACCGCCGAAATAACAATCCAACCACTCTTTTGTCCGCACGAAAACAGGCAAAGACTTCTCTTCATGCTCCGCCGACAACGTATCGGCAAAGTATTTCTGACCGTCAAACCATAGTCCTGTCAGACTATCGCCATCACTGGCAATCGTTATTCCACCCGCGGGCGAAAGATATTTACAAGTGTATTGCATAGCGTTATAGATTAAAAAAACATCTGATACTTACAAAAGTAAAGATTAATTCTTAACAAACAAATTTCTAATTTTTTTTCCAATACTTATCACCCTTTGTAACTTTTCACTACCTTTAAACGTCCCATTAAAAAATAATAATCATGAAAAAAATTACATTCATCCTCTTCATGTTCTGCTTCGCCATCACCGGAGCCATCGCGCAAGAACAAATCACGATTTCCCGTTTCCAAGGAGAAAAAATCACCGGGATTGAAGTCCACGGGGCATTCAAAGTTACCGCCAGACAAGGCGAATCCACCGGGGCATCGGTCACCATTCCCGCCCGACTGGAAAAGCAACTAAACTTCACGCTAAAACAGGACGGGATACTACTCATTACCTTTGAAGGTAAAATCAAAGGAAAAAACAACGATAAATTCACCGCCGAAGTCAACCTGTCCGCGTTAGAAAATGTCGAATTGACCGGAGCCTCCTCCCTCACCTTGACCGGAGAAATCACCGCGAACAACTTCAAGGCGAAAATTGTCGGCGCTTCCGCCATGAAGTCAACCGACCCCATCCGCGTAAATCAAGAAGCAGAAATACACTTGGCAGGAGCGTCAAAAATATCCGGTGAACTCACCGCCCCCGTGATAGCTTTCAGAATATCGGGAGCCAGCAACCTCACCCTCGCGGGCAAAAGCACGGAAGGCAACATTGAAGTAAACGGAGCCTCTCGCGCGAACCTTGACAACTTCCGGATCGACAATGCCACCATCGAAGCCTCAGGCTCCTCCCACGTCAACATCAACGTCGTGAAAGAACTCAGCGCCAAAGCCTCCGGGGTATCCTCGATCACGTACTCCGGCAACCCGAAAATCATAAAACTCGACGCCACGGGAGTATCCAAAATAAAGAAAGACAATTAAGTCGTTACTCCGGGTGACACACGCACACCGAATCGGCAACATCCTTCCCGTCGGCACCCGCCGCGAACACGTAAACGACAAGCTCGTCCGCCTCGACATCTCTCGGGAAATCCACGCTCGTGCCGATCGCCTCTCCCCGTGTACCCAACTCCACCACATGGCAACGCTTGTTCCGTACACCAGCCACCACGCCATAAATTTTATCATCCAAGAAACAATCGATCAATTCGAGTTGCTCCCCCGGGGAGGTGAAATGCACCTTCCGGTTCTCCGCGTCCACCTCGGCACTAACCGATGGCGGTACCAACTGCCCGGCTGCTACCCGCAATTTCCGGTAATCGATCTCGCCACGGAACTCCCGTCCGGCTTTCTTGCGCGCACTGATCGGTTTCTCCGGGTCAACCCTCTCCACTTCCACGGCACTCGTCACGTTCGCGCTCACGAACCCGTTGAATCCCTTCGGGTAGCCGTTTCCCCCGGGAAATCCTAACCGGATGGCGACCATCAGCCATCGTTTCCTCTCAGTCGTCGCACCGAAAGCGACGGACTGCCGTTTCTGCACCTCCCCGTTCGGCTTCCGTTTCAACCCCGCACTCTTGCAATAATTCTTCCCGTTCTTCCGCACGTAGCCAATCACGTTCCCGTATTTCCCCCGTATTTTTCCTACCGGATTCACAAATTCTGCCATACTCTTTCTGTTTTAAAATTTTTCCTGTCAAATATAAATATTTCCTACCAAAACTATGCCAAGATTAGGCAAATACATACATTAATTTATCACTAATCCCGTATGAATTCCGGTTCAATCCCGTATAAAACGCTATTAGTTCCCTATTAAAACGCTATTAAAACCCTATATAGTAATAGCGTTTTAATAGCTTATTATTTGGATTACTAAAATATTTTAAGTACTATTGCACCGGAATTGATACGGAATTAATACTTAAATCATATAGGTTATGGATAAGACTTCACCAATACTTCTTGCTCTACTTGCCAACGGTCCCGTCAGAATGGACGGGGTGACACTCTACCGCCACGGGAATGGAGTGCGGACGTGTAAATCCAAACGGGGACCCAAGAAATCCCGCTCGGAAGGGGAAGAACAGTCTTCCAACCAATTCACCGAAGTTCGGAAGATGTGGCGGGTGTACCGACGCACCACGGGAGGGCTGCCCGTGTGGAAAATCTGGGCAAAGGAAACTCATGCCGCCAAAAGCGACTCGGCTTTCCACTCCGTGAACGGCGGGTGTATCCATCCGGGCGAGGGAGTGTGGGCGTTCCCGACATTCCGTTTCTCCATGGGAACCTTGGAAGCCCCGGTGATTACCGATGTAGCACGAGATGGCTGGACGGTAACTCTCCGCTGGGAAAATGACGCCGACCGACCGAAAGCAAGCGCCTCGGATCAAGTGTACCTCGGGTATTTCTACAACACGCAACCCCGTTCCCCGCAAATGATTACCTGCCACAACGCGCACCGCGGTGACGGGGAAGTAACCGTGGAAATCCCCGCGGCAGGGCAACCGGACGGAACGCCCTTGCATCTATATTTGTTCTTCGGCAACGAGAACCCGGATCGCTTTTCACCGAGCGAATACGCGGGCATCTAGCTGTTTTTGTCCCGGTAATTTACAGACAGGTAATCGAGAAGAATTTGGACTTGGTTGCGACGCGAGTATTGTTTTATCTTGTCCCAATCTCGCGGAAGCACCTCCTTATTCTTCCATATCTGATAACATTTCATGATCATATTTTTAATTCCCTCTTTATTGGCGTCGTCAACGATAAACCCGGCTTTTGTTTCGGCAAGTAGCGGGGCAACCACATCGTTAGGGTCGTACAAAGCTAAAATAGGTTTATTCGTGGCAAGATAATCGAACAATTTACCGGAATACACTCCTTTCCGCCCGGAGCTATGCACCATCACGAGTGTATCAACGTCAGTCGTGGATATCCTGATCGCTTCTTCATGAAGCACCTCCTTACATTGAATCACGTTCGACGATATCCTGCCGGGTACATCAAGTTTTCCTATATTTCCGACTATTTTAATCCGACTGTCTTCGGGTAGTCTTCCCTCCTCGATTAATTCAGAAAAGGCGTTAAACAAATTGTCCGGAATAGCCATTCCATAAAACCTACCTATATAGCCCATCGTGAATTGGGATTGAAAATTCACTTCATGACACTCCTCGTAATCATATCCGTTTCTCACTTCCAAAAACCGCTCGTGTGAACACATCGTCTTAAAATCATCAATAAGGGGCTTCGACACGGACAATACCAAATCTGCCTTCTCGAGTATTTTACGTTCATAAAACGAGAGCCGTTTCGCATATATTTTGGAATAGACAGGATATTTTGACATTTCGTCACGCATGTCAGCAACCCAAAAGAATTTGTATCCCCTCTTTAACAATTTCATCACGAGCACATGAGGAGTCAAAGGCCCGTAAGAACTCAATACCACATCGAAATCATTCCTTCGAAATAATTCTTCTATTTTTTTATAGGCCTTGGCACGCCAAATACAGGGTCCCTTCAAAAATATTCTTGCTTCTAAAGCCCTAATCACTCGTCTTGGAGTCCATTTTTTATTTAATTGTATTTGTTTAAGCCTATACGCCGGAGTCATTATCGGATCTTTTATATAGTGAACTTCACAACCATTCCACAAGATGGTTTCATCACTTTCTCCTTCGGTCACGACCGTTACCGAATGACCCGCTTCGTGAAAATATTTAGCGAACGAGTTAATCCGAAAAGAGGCAATTCGATTGTAAGGATAAAAATGCTTTGTGATAATTAGAATATTCATGGTTAATTTCATTTTCATGGATTCGTTCGCGGGGATGACACCAACGGTTTCAACAGCCTCACGTAATTAATCCCCGCGATATATGAAAGAGGCAGATAGACAACAACCGATATCAAAAATCCCGAGAGAAGAACCGGGAAATCACGGGTAACTCCCGTTAAATTTACCGCACAACTCCCTAAAAAGCACGAGAAGACAGACACGAACAGAATTTTGAACATGGACTTCCATGGCATCAAGCCCAAAAGCCCGGTGTTCAGGAGCCGTGCCGTACTTACCATTAAAACCACAAGACAAAAGACTGTAGTTGCCGTTGCAATGACAGCGATCGCGGATAACGACGGGAAAAAGGTAACGCAAAGGAAATCAAGCCCGAGCAATAGTACCGCCGTGACCAAGTGGGCGTTGGCAAATATCTTGCCTTTGCCTAACGCGAACATTATCGGTCCGTACGGCACGATACGCACCAAATTTACTATCGTGACAATCCGGAATAAACCGGCGGCTTCACGATAAGCGGTCCCGTATAACACTCCCATTATTTCCGGGGCAAAAATGCAACAATAGACGGTAAATGGATATATTACTGACGCAGACTTGAGCACCACGTTTTTCCAAAGGACCAGATATTGCCCGCTACCGGAACCGTCCTTTGTCATCCGGGAAAATTCCGGTAATAAAATACCGGAAACGGCACCAATCATTATCCCCGCTACCGGAAGTTCCTTGTAACCGTTCGCGAACATGGCGAACTCTTCCACCCCAAGGTAACGGCTCACGAAAAATTGGCTCGCGGAACCAATGACAAATCCATACAAACTCGAAGAAAACACCGGCATCGAGAATCGCAATATATCCGCGGTTGTCAAATCCGTTCTTCCCCGTGTTACATTCTTAAAGGGCAATGACAAGAGTCGCATACCAACGAGAAAGGAGCCAAAAGAAGCGAGCACCAACCCGATAACTGCCCCGGGAACCCCGGTATTGAAAACAATCACGGGTATCACGGAACAAAGTACACTGAAAGCGCGACTCAATAGCACGTACACCAGCACAACACGTGCCCTCCCGTACACGGTCAATACGCGCTCGACGCCCAATACCTGCATCAATAGCAAGGGAGTTATGGCAAAATATTTCAAATTATCGGTTAGCAACGGGTTGCCAAGTAATTCGGCTATCCGTGATGCCCCCGTGAACAATGTGACTGAAAAGACGGAAGAAAGTCCCCAGAATAACACGCCGAGTTTGCGAATCACCGCCTGCCCTTCTTCTACCGGGACACGTGCAAGAAAGTAAGAATACGCACCGGGAAGCCCGAAGGAAAAGATCATCAACAAAGTCGAGTAAATATAAATCACCTGCCGATACGTGCCATACTCGACAGCAGTCATGTATCGGCTAAGGATAGCCGATATGACCAATGTCATGCATAATGACAAGGCATTAGCCAGCGCCAACCATAACGCTTGCGCCGTTCTACTGTTATCCGCCACGAAACTCCTACACATCATGTTTCAATTCACGAGCATGTATACAGTTATAAACTACAGTATCTAAATGTTTTACAATATCCCTTCACATACAATCAACATAAAGTTGCATGGTTGAAGAACAAACATACAAACGTAGTAAATTATCCGAGATATGCAAAAAATATGAAGTTGCATGGTTGAATAATAAATATATAACGTAACAAATTATCCGAGATATACAAAAACATGGCGCATGTACCGACATTTTCAGTGCCAAAACCCGGAATATCGAGAAGCGGAGCGTGATTCCGGAGAAATAAATCTTTTCCCCATTCATTAGCAATATTAAAAAATACATATTACTTTTGCGGCGTTATGGTTCTCGTGTAAGATATTCTACAATCTTACGTGGGATTAATAGGGAATCAGGTGCAAATCCTGAACAGATCCACTGCTGTAAGTTTCGTAACAACTTCTCCGGCACTCACGATCCACTGTCCATTTTAAGGATGGGAAGGACGCCGGGAAGGAAACAAGTCAGAAGACCTGCCATACACAACATTGTTTAACGTTCAAGGGGAAGGAAGAACGTGAACGCCGATAGCTTAACAATTGTCGACCGTGTACGTCAAGCCTTTTTCTGACTAAAAGGGAATTTATGTTCATGAAAAAGTGGTTTCATTTTCTGACAATCGTATGGATTAGCATGACGTTAGCGTCGTGCGACAAACCGGGGATGCCTTATCCCGACGGGGTACTGGGCGACGGGGATATTGAGGCTCTCGTGCTGAACGAGGGGTTGATTAACACGAACGCCGGGGCGATATCGGTGATATACAAAGACAGTACCGTGGTAGTGGATGCCTTTCAAGACGTAAACCATCGTCCAATGGGTGACGTGGCACAATCCATCACGCTGATTAACGGAAAGTATTTCGTGGCGATGAATAACTCGAAGAAAATCGAGGTGGTCAATCCCGTGACGTTCAAATCCGAGGGAACGATACTCTACACGCAGGCGGGTTACCCGCGACAGATAGTGCCTATCTCGGAAACAGAAGCCGTCGTGTCCGACTTGAACCGACAACTGGTGCGTATTCGCACGGTAGCCCCTTACGGGAAGCCGCTGGAATATATTTCAATCCCGAGATGGGTGGAATATCTGGTCGTGGCGGAAAATAAAGTGTTCGGCATGACGCAGGGAGGTTTGTACGTGTTCGATGCCAACAATATCAATAAAGAGTACGCCCGGGTAATCAAGGATATATACAACGAGGAGTACACGAAGACGTGTCGGATGCTGATAGACAAAGACGGTATAATCTGGGGATTGATGTACCAGAAAAGGAGCGGTGTCGTGACAGGCATCACGCTGAAAGGCGTAGACCCGAAACGGGAAAAAGTGGTAAAATCGTACACCCTCCCCATCGGCAACTCAAATTCACAGACACCGGGCGAGATTATCGGTTATATCAATTACAACCGCACGGATATCGACCCGACGGGAACATGGATATACTTCAACGTGAAAACCCGTGCGACAGAAGAAAACGCCAAGGGCGAAAAAGAACAGCAGAGCGTGTACCGGATGAACGTGACGACAGGTGAATTTGAACATTATTACGACCTGCCGGGCGTGGGTATGATGTACGGGTTCGCGGTTAGCCCCGAAGGCGACGTTTACCTGTGCGATTGTTTGGATTACACGGCACAAAGAGGTTATATCCGTCATTACCTAAAAGACGGGAGAAGGGTAAGCCACAAAGTGGGTGTTTATCCCGGACAAGTGTATTTCCCCGGGTATCAACAATAAAACAGTGATTATGCTCAAAAAAATAACGATAGGATTATGTGCCTGTTTCACGCTGGGCGGCGGGATACAGGCAGAGGCACAGCGGCGGGATTCGGTGGCGATGCACGGGACTCTCGACACGGTACAGGTGGTGAGCCGGCGTATCCAACACGCCAACGAGGCAAATGCCGGGGCGAAGGTTAGCCGCATAGACCCGGAAATCATGCAAGCGAATAAAACCCGTTCGTTGGCGGAATTACTGACGGACTACACGGCTATTTATATCAAGAGCCTCGGGATGGGAGCCTTGTCGACCGCCTCCTTCCGTGGAGCCAGTCCCTCGCAAACACGGGTGAACTGGAACGGCATCAATATCACGCCGCCGATGTCGGGAACGTTCGATTTCTCGCAAATCCCGGTTTTCTTCACGGACAATATCAACTTGTATTACGGGAGCAGCCACGTGAAGAACGGGACGGGAGCCATCGGGGGAAGTATCAACCTATTCACCGACCCGGATTGGCGAAAGGGAGTAAGCGGGAAAGTGCTGGGCGAGTACGGTTCCTACGGCACGTACACCACGGGGGCACAAGTAAACACGGGCGGAGAGAAATCAAGTTTCAAAACCCGCCTGTATTACCAGCACTCGGATAACAACTATACTTATTTGAACAAGATTCTGACCAACGTCCCCTTCCGCGAGAAACGACAGGATGCCGATTACACGCAATGGGCGGCAATGCAAGAAGGTTATTTCCGGTTGTCGCGCTACACCCGGTTGACGGCAGTAGCATGGTATCAAGAGGGCGAACGGATGTTGCCCCCCGCGCTTGGGGTGGTGAACCAATCACACGAGAAACAGCGGGAAACGAATTTCCGGGCATACACGGGACTGGATTTCACCCGGGGTATACACGCCCTGCACGTGAAAGCGGCATGGCTGTACTACCGGCAGAAGTACGACAAATGGTACGCCGGGGGGATGTTCGACCCCGAGGGTACTAAAAATCAATCGCAGACGTGGCAAGGCATTGCAGACTACACGTGTACCCCGCGGGAAAATCTCGTGCTGGGGACAAGCCTGACTTACTCGCACGATTTGATACGGGTGAGCAGTTACATTGATATTGACTCGTCGAAATACACGCTGGGCGACGTGGATTATGATATCCCGGTGGTGGAACCGCCATTCCACCATCACCGTAACGTGCTGTCGTGGCAGGCATCGGCGTTGTGGACCCCGGTGGAATGGATGATGCTGAACGGGCAGTATATGTTCGAGCAAAACGATAGCCGGGGAGTATCCACGTGGTCGGCGGGCGTGGTATTCAACCTGTGGGAAAAAGAGTTGCAGGTAAAGGGAAATATGGCTTACAACTATCGGTTCCCAAGCATGAACGACCTCTATTGGCGACCGGGAGGCAACCCGGAGGTGAAGCCGGAAGACGGGTACTCGTATGACGCTTCCGTGGCTTACCGGAAACACTTGTACCGGGGGTTATCGCTGGACGCAGAGGTATCGGGCTACTTGATGTATATCGACAACTGGATACTATGGTTGCCCAAGGACGGGAATCAATGGGTGTGGACGCCGCAGAATCACCGCAACGTGCGCTCGGAAGGCGTGGAACTGTACGGGAAACTGACATACGAGATGGGGGATTTAAAGGTGAACGCATCCGGTAATTACAGTTGGTCGCAATCCCGTACCCGCAAGAAACAGCACGAGGACGACGGCTCTTACATGAAGCAGATTCCTTACGTGCCACGCTTCAAATGGAACGTGCGGGTTGCCGCCGATTACCGGGGAGCCTTTTTCTCGTGGCAAGTGACTTACATCGGGCGACGCTTTATCACGACTGACCAAGCATACGCTACTGACCCCTATTCGGTACACAATATATTGGCAGGCTACCGTCACGAGTTCCGTAACGGGATGAGCCTCACCCCGCAGATACGGGTGGACAATCTACTGGACACTTATTACGAATCCACGCAGTACTACCCGATGCCGTTGCGAAACTGCCTCGTGTCACTGATGTGGGAATTTTAGAGGAAGAATAAACAAGTTATATAATATTACATGATGAAAATTAGAATTATGAAGAAGTTTTATTTAGCACTTTTGTTTTTGGGAATATTTGTAGGATTCTTGAGTTCTTGTAGTGATGATGACGATAACTGGACACCCGTACCACCGACCGTAACCATCGAAAGCGAGAATGGCAGTTTTTCGACGCTCCCGATGGAATCTATCGTACTGAAAGCCAAAGTTGACAACCCAAGGGAAACAAGTTTGGAGTGGTTTGTAAACGGGGAAAAAGTGGCGACAGATTCTATTTATACCTTCACGGCAGAAAGCATTGGAAATTATAACGTTTCTGTTATAGCATACACTACAAATAGCCGCAATCACGCTTCCACGTCAATCGAAGTTCACGGGAAATACAAGTATGGTACTTTTATCGTAAACGAATCACCCATGGGCAGTCCCGGGAGTTTAATTTTCATTAATCCTAAAGGAGAGGTGACAGATAACGCCTATTACCTTGAAAACGGAGGTGACTTGGGAAAGCAAAGCCAAGATCTATTCATCAAAAACAATAAAATGTATATTCTTTCACAAAACGGGGGTGATGACGGAGGCTTTTTAACCATCCTCAATGCAGAAACATTGAAAAGGGAGCGAAAATTTCAGGAAGAACTTAACGGACAGGTGAGTATGCCTACCCACGTGGCAGTACTAGGAGATGATGATATTTACCTACGTGACAATAATGGAATAAAAAGATTTCAACCATCAAGCGGAACTGTCACTCTTATTGAAGGCACAAAGGGTGCTCGGAAAAATACAATGGCTGTTGCTGACGGGAAAGTTTTTGCCACAGTAAAAAACACGGTTGTCGTAATTGAAGCAGGTAAAGATGCAATTAGCAATACGATTGAATTTGACGGGAATGTTTCCGGTGTAATTAAAGCATCCGACGGGAATCTTTGGGTTTCCGATGCATCCGGAAAAATCACTAAAGTTGACCCGAAAACATACGCCAAACTAGGAAGCAGCACTGTATCAGAGGAAGCAAAAAGCCTTCTGAATCCATCATACGCAGCAGCCCCCAGCATTACAGCCAAAGGGGACACGCTATACATGAGTGCCCTTAAATCAACAATTTACCGTCATATTTTCAGCACGGGAGAAACGAAATTAATGGTGGATGCCAAAACGATGGTCGACAACGTCGGTATCATTTACAACACGTGCGCTGTTCACCCGCTTACCGGAGAAGTTTATCTAAATTCCATAAAAGGATACGGCCAAGACTACAAGATTAATAACATCAGTGTATTCAACTTTAGCGGGGATGAACCAGAATTAAGTGCAAATTACGAAAATCACACAGCATTCCCCGCCGGCACATTCTTCACTTATAATTTTGAATAAACGGTTCATGAAAAAGAATTTACTTTATATATTAGCTATTCTGGCTATTGCGGGAATGTGGAGTTCCTGTAGCGATAATGATGGCGGAGAAGATGAACCGGAGATGCCTCTTACCACACCGGAGGTGTCTGTACAAAACTTGAGCTTGAAAAATGCTATTCTTCCCGCGAAAACGGTAAGATTAAGAGCGAATATCATCAACACCACACGTGCTGACTTGCAATGGTTCGTGGATGGGAAAGCAACATCAACAGACACGATATACGAATTCTCGTCCGCCACAGAGGGAGAGTATAAAATCAAGGTGACGGCATCCAACATCTTGGGCGAGACATCGGACAGCACGTATATCACGGTACAAGACGGTTTCAAAATCTCGGACGTCACGAACTGGACAGGCGAAGGCGATTGCCGTTCGGTGCTGGCGATACAATGGGTAAAACCGGAGGTGGAGGATTTATTGCACCCGGCAGACGAGGATGTCTTTTTCCGGGCGTGGGGATACAAGTGGAATAAACCGCAAAAAGGGAAGATACCCCCCACGGGATTTGACATGATTAAAGCCATTGCCAAGAGTGAGCCCCGCTTGTTCGTCATCGTTTCGAGCGATGCCCTAGGGACTACTATCAAGGGGTTCGGTTATGACGGCAACGGTGACGGGAAAATCTCGATTGAAAGCGATGATTTCGAGCACGACAAAAGAGAATACAAGGGGATTTCTTTGACAGAAGCGGATTTCACGGATGGCATATACGTGCAAAAGCAAGAGGATAACATTGACGACGTCAGGGTTACCAGCGAAGGCGACTGGTGGATGGGTGGCTGGTACGTGGCTTATGCATCCTACTGGTTGGGATACGGGGAAGCCGTACTGGAAGCGGAAGAGTACGAGTATTCCAATTTCTACGCCAGTAACAGGGAACTAGAAGACGAGTGCTGGGATGCATGGACATTCTCCCCGATTAATGATGCGGAACAAAATATCCTACCCATACCCCGCTTGTTGAAAGCAGCAGGCATCAAATAGCAATAGCATATTCCAAAATACTTAACTAAAAAATAATTTTATACTTGAGCTCCCGAATAATCCGGGAGCTTTTTTACTTCCACATCATCAATACATTTTAAGAATAGACTAAAAGGAGTGCGATTTGAATATAAAATAAAAAAAATACTTGATTATTTAACATCATTCCTCTATCTTCGCGAAGAATAATGGAAGTGAGTGGTGTCCCGATTCGCGAATCGCGTTTCGGGATGAAAAGGGAATCAGGTGCAAATCCTGAACAGAATCCCCTGCTGTAAGTTTCACTATACTTCCCGGGCATACTTTATCCACTGTCCCCGACACGAGGGACGGGAAGGAAGCCCCGGAGAAGGAAACGAGTCAGAAGACCTGCCACAAGCTAATATGTTTCATGTTCAAAGGGAAAGGAGAACATAAACGCCAGTACCGTTTACAAGTCGATATTTGACGCCATCTTTTTCCTACAAACAGAAATGTTTGTATCCACGTGGGATACATGGGTATGAATTAATTATTGCGTTTTTTAATATATAAAATTAATTCAAAAAAAACAGTTATGAAGAAGTTGTATTTCTTTTTTATCGTGTGGGGATTGATGATCTCGTTGTTTAGCGCATGTAGTGATGATGATGACTACATCCCAACCCTGCCCATCGTGGGTTTCGCACAAGGGAATTATTCCATGGAGTTGACGGATTCCATCGTGTTCAGGGCGGAAGTTACCAATGCTTTGGAAAACACGTTTAGTTGGGCACTGGACAACGATGAGGTTTCGACAGGTGACACATACGTGTTCAAAGCAGAAAACAGCGGCACCTACCAACTAGCCCTGACCGCAAAAAATTCAGACGGCACGACGACCAAAACCGCAACGATTACCGTGAATCCCGGTAAGTATAAAAACGGGACTTTTATACTGAATGAAGGGTTAGTTACGACTCACGGCTCGTTGATTTACATCAGCCCGGAAGGAGATATTACCCCTAATGTATATTACAAGGTGAACGGCGAGTATTTAGGAGATGTGTGCCAAGACCTATATATCAAAAACAACAAAATGTATATCGTATCCCAAAATGGAGGAAACGGGGGTGGTTTTCTAACCATTTGCAATGCTGAAACATTAAAAAAAGAACGTTCTTTTCATGATCCTTTTATCTTAGGAATAGACACGAGTTATTATGAAGACGAGGGAAAGATGGTGCAAGTAATCGATACCACTTTCTCGTATTGGCCAACACACATTGCCGTATTGGGAGATGACGATATCTATATACGTGATAATAGGAATGGCATCTTCCTAATGCACCCGTCAACAGTGGCAAATGATCACAGAGCGACTCTAATCAAAGGCACCCAAGGCGCCCGGAAAAATACCATGGCTGTGGCAGAAGGAAAATTATTTGCCTCACGAAGAAACACGGTCATAGTTATCGAACGAGGCAAAAACGAGGTTGCACATACAATTGCATTCGGGAAGAAACAGATTTCCGGGCTAATCAAAGCCACAGACGGAAACCTTTGGGCCTCGGATGAAGGCGGTATTATCTATAAAATCGACCCGAAATCATATGAAATATTAGCACAAAATCAATTGGAAGGTGAAGCAGCCTCACTTTTGCGTATCAGAGCATCGCAACCTGCCGCACCGAACATCACTGCCAAGGGAGATACGATATATATCAGCAACACGACCACAACAATTTATCGTCACATTTTCAGTACAAATGAAACAAAATACATGATTGATGCCAAAAATTGGATTCCCGCTTCTTCTGATTTCTGGGAAGGGAACTACGCGAGTAAGCCATTGGTATATAATACTTGTGCTGTTCATCCTATCACGGGAGAGGTCTTTTTAAACACGGTAAAGGGAATTGGCTCACAACGCCACACGAACCATATCACGATTTTTGATTTCAGCCGCATTAATCCCGAGAGCGAAAATTATGCCAGAATAAGTCGTGATTATGCGAATTACACGGATTATCCTGCTAATGTATTCTTTACCTATAACTTCAAGTAAATCATTTAAAACAATCACAACAATGAGAAGTTTATTATCAAAATCTTTCATAGCCTTATTATTTATCGGCTTTTTAGCTTCTTGTAACGAGGATACATCCATCTTAGCGGAAATGGAAGATTTAAAAACAAATACAACGCCTTTAGTTGTAAATGAAAATCTTCAATCCGTCAATTCTATTAATGATATCCAAAACTGGACAGGAACGGGAAATAACCGTTCCGCACTTACGTTCCAATGGGTAACAGCCTCAGATATTGAGAATCCCACTGATGATGAAATTCATTTCTTGGCATGGGGATACCGTTGGACTTCCGGTGCAACGGGAATAGATATGGTTAAAGCTATCGCAAAAAAAGATACTCGCTTGTACGTTATTCTCGGAAATAATTTCGGGGGAGTCACAATCAAGGGATTCGGGTATGACGGAAATAATGATGGAAAAATTAAAATCAGTAATTCTTCTCTCACTTTAACAGAAAAGGACTTCGTGAACGGCATCTATCAAGAAAAGAATGGGGATAATTTAGACGGTATGAAAACCTCTTCTCCCGAAGACCTCTGGATGGGCGGCTGGTACGAAGCCTACGCAAGCTATTGGTTAGGCTGGACTGACGCAACGACAGTACCGGATGGATTTGATTATTCACAATATCTAGTTGATCAACGTTCATTAGCAAATAATTCTTGGGATGCTTGGACGTTCTCCACGATTAATTCGGCAGAATACAATGTTGATCCCAAACCGGAATTATTGAAAGCCGCACCCAATAATTAAGAAAAACAATAGCAGGACAATACACTTATAAAAAAGACCGACCGAAAAGTAAAATTTTCGGTCGTTTTTTTTTACACAAATCAATTCAAACCTAAAGAAAAAAACTACATCAAGCAATCAAGATCCATATTTTTGAGCCAACAATTTTCAAAAACAAAACACATTATACTTATTATAAGCACAATAGAAAACATCAATCCCAATAAAATTATTTTATTTGAAAACCACTATTGAAATACAATTATTTTATCATACATTTGTCATGCATTCGGTTCACTCCGGTGACGAACAGGGAAGCAGGTGAAAATCCCGCACTATACCCGTAGCTGTAAGCTCTATTCAACGCTTGAATCAATGATCCACTGTCACGCTGTCGATGGGAAGGAGATTCAAAAGCGAGAGTAAGTCAGAAGACCTGCCGATTGCAAATAAATTGGAGCTTTCGGGTGAAAAGCGAAAAAGACAATTCTCTGCCATACACGATCTTTTCTCGTGTTTTCCCCGAAGTATTTTTTTTAATTATTAAAATTTTAATCATGGAAACATCAACCACGTTCTCAAGAATCGTGAAACGCAACGGGGAAATTTGCGATTTCAAACCGGAAAAGATTGAACAAGCTATTTTTAAGGCAACGAGAGCCATCGGACAGCCCGATCGTAAAACGGCACGTGCCCTGTGTGACAAAGTCGTGCAAATTCTTGCCGCAAGCACACCGGAAAAGGAACTCCCGCACGTGGAACAGGTACAGGACACCGTGGAACTGGTGCTGTTCCAACACGGCGACCTGCAACTGATGAAAACGTACTTGCTTTACCGCAAGCAACACGAGCAAATCCGAAACTCGAAGACCTTACTGACAAATATAGAGGTAATGGATAATTACCTGTCATTGAGCGATTGGAGGGTAAAAGAGAGTGCTAATTCCTCATACTCGCTGCAAGGATTGAATCAGCATATATCCACACAAATCACCTCCAATTACTGGCTAAGCCAACTCTACCCGGAACGGGTATCGGAAGCGCACAAAAGCGGGGCGTTGCATATCCACGACTTGGGATTCCTAAGCGTCTATTGCGTGGGATGGGACTTGAAGGATTTACTTACCGTCGGATTCCGGGGAGTGGAGGGGAAAGCGCAAAGCAGCCCGGCAAAGCACCTTCGCACGGCTCTCGGACAAATCGTGAATTTCTTCTATACCATGCAAGGCGAGGCCGCAGGGGCTCAGGCTTTTTCCAACTTTGACACGTTCCTCGCCCCCTACATACGCTTTGACAAGTTGAACTACAAGCAGGTGAAACAATGCTTGCAGGAATTCCTGTTCAACTTGAACGTACCCACCCGTGTAGGATTCCAGACACCGTTTACCAATATCACGATGGATCTCGTCGTACCCGATTTCTTGAAAAACGAACATATCGTGCACGGGGGTGAAATCAAAGAAGAGGTGTACGGGGATTTCCAAGCCGAAATGACGATGCTTAACAAAGCGTTCGCCGAAGTGATGAGCGAAGGGGATGCTTCCGGCAGCCTGTTCTCGTTCCCCATCCCGACGTACAATATTACCCCGGACTTTGACTGGAATAACCCGGAGTACGAGGGCATCTGGGAAATGACAGCAAAATACGGTATTCCTTATTTCTCCAATTTCGTAAATTCAGACATGAAGCCGGATGACGTGCGCAGTATGTGTTGTCGCCTTCGTCTGGATAAACGGGAACTCATGAAACGGGGCGGCGGTTTGTTTGCAGCGAACCCGTTGACCGGATCGGTAGGTGTGGTCACGATCAACCTGCCCCGCTTGGGATATGAAGCCGCATCGGAAGAGAATTTCTTCCAACGCCTGCAACACTTGATGGAAATCAGCAAGGAAAGTCTGGAAATCAAGCGCAAAATTATTGAACGCTACACGGAAAAAGGGCTGTATCCTTATTCCAAATATTACCTGCGTTACGTGAAAGAGCGTTACGGGTGTTTCTGGAAAAACCATTTCTCGACGATCGGTATCAACGGCATGAACGAGTGTTGCATGAACTTCCTCGGGGTTCCTATTTCACACCCGGACGGGATGGGATTCGCGCAAAAAGTGATGCACTTTATGCGGGATATACTGGCACAATTCCAAGATGAAACCGGTAATATCTATAACCTTGAAGCCACTCCGGCGGAAAGTACCTCTTACCGATTCGCTTTGCTCGACACGGCCGAATATCCCGATATTATCGTTGCCAACCAAGAACAATTCAAACAGGGTGCCGATCCTTATTACACGAACTCCACGCATCTGCCCGTGAACTTCACGGACGACCTGTACGAGGCACTCGACCAACAGGACAAATTACAAACGCTGTACACGGGTGGAACTGTTTTCCACGTGTTTACCGGAGAACACCGCACGTCCGCACAAGCGGCTAAAAACATGATTCGTAAGGTAACGGCAAATTTCCGCCTGCCTTATATCACGCTCTCGCCCTCGTTCAGCATATGCCCCTCGCACGGGTACATCGCGGGAGAACATTTCAAATGTCCGCGTTGCGGGGCTTCCTCGGAAGTGTACAGCCGGATAGTAGGGTACATGCGTCCCGTGAGCCAATGGAACAACGGGAAACGAGCCGAGTTCGACGACCGGAAACTGTTTGACAAGAGCGTCCGGGAAAAAGAAGCATGCACGCTATGAGAATCGGGGCATTTCTCAAACAAAGCCTGATAGACTGGGAGGGGAGAGTATCCGCAGTGATATTCACGAAAGGATGCAATTTCCGTTGCGGGTACTGCCACAATCCATACCTTGTTCTGCCGGAATTACTCCGGCAGACGCAAGATATAGAGGAACACGAGGTGCTGGACTTTCTCGACCGACGCAAAAACTGGCTGGACGGGGTGGTTATATCCGGAGGGGAACCGACGTTGCACGAAGACTTGATTCCATTTATCCAAAAAATAAAAGCCCTCGGGTTACCCGTGAAACTCGACACGAACGGGTCGCACCCGGAAGTTCTGGAACAGTTGATCGGCGGGAAATGGATAGACGCAGTGGCAATGGATATCAAATCTGCCCTTTCACTCTCGTGTTACCGGAAAGTGAACCGCACTATGACAGACTCCCTGCTGGAACGGATTCTTGAATCCGTTCGTCTTGTCAAGGACTCCGGGATAGAATACCAGTTCCGGACAACCGTTATCCCGCGGGTACAAACACCGGAAGAAATACAAGCACTGAAAAAAGAGTTCTTAGGGACACACTATATCCTGCAGGAATTCCGGGACGGGGATATTCTTGAGAAACACTTGCAAGAAACATTACCTATAAATTAAAAAGTAGTACTTTCGTATCATCATTTATATTCAAAATCATGCAGAGATTTTTATTGCTATTTATATTCGTTATCACGGTATTTACCGGACAGGCGCAGACGAACAAGCGTATCGTTTCACTTGCCGCCTCCATCACGCAAAACCTGTATTTACTCGGTGCAAATGAAAGCATCGTGGGCTGCACCCGTTTTTGCATCACGGAACCGGCAGATTCTATTCCCGTAGTGGCTGACGCAGTGAACGTGAACATGGAGAAAATCGTGGCTCTCCGTCCCGATATCGTTCTCACCGGAGGACTTACTCCGCCTAAAGTTCTGGAAGGACTCGAACGCATGGGTATAAAGACGCTACGACTGGAACAACCCAAAAACTTCGAGGAGATATGCGAGCAATTCATTATTCTGGGAGAATTATCAAATAAGAAGACAAAAGCGGAAAGCACCGTGCAGGAGTGCAAAACACGATTGGAAGAAGCCAAGAAAAACATTCCTTCCGACAGATATCCCAAGGTATTCATGGAGATCGGATGCGACCCGTTGTATACCGCCCTGCCCGGATCGTTCATGCACGACTATATCCAACAAACCGGTGGGATAAATATCGCCAAAGACCTCGACAATGCTATGATATCCAAAGAATTTGTTCTTCTCCAAAACCCGGATATCATTTTCATCGTCGGCATGGGCATCGTGGGCGAAAACGAGATTTCCAAATGGAAAGAGATCAATAGCCTCAATGCCGTGAAAAATGACAAGCTATTCCCGCTTGACGACTACATTTGCAGCCCCACGCCCATCACTTTCGTGGAGACGGTAGAAGAGTTGATCAAACTACTGTATTGATCAGGCAATTTGTATCCCGAGCTTACGGAAATTCTTCGGCTGACCGAAAAGCACGAACACGTCTTTTGTCGTGAACACAAGGTCGGCAGGAGGATTGTCCATGACCAGCGTTTTACCGGCCTTAGCATCGTAACGCTTTAACGCTACCAGCTTTAACCCGAACTCTTCCTCGAAATTGGCATCCTCTAACTTTCGTCCCACGAAAGTGGAATGTACTTCCCACTCGATAATTAAATGGTCGTCGTCCACCACGTAAGAATCAATTGTCGTACCCAACTCCACTTTCGTGGCAAAGAAATCGGCATATTCCCACTCGGGGTTTACGATTTCCGTGATTCCCATAGACGTTAAAATCACCTTGTGCACGGGAGAGATGGAACGGGCTACGATACGCTTCACCCCAAACTGCTTCAACAGCGCTATCACGAATAACGAGGTTCCAAAATCCTTACCGAATACCACGAACACTACATCCACGTCCAGCAACGGCAAGGTCTGCAACGCTTGGGCATTCTTCACGTCCAACGCTACAGTGTTCGTGATCGATTCCTTGTACAAATTGATCTTACTAATATCCGAATCGACGCCCAATACTTCATTCCCCCGCTTTGTCAACCGTTGTGACAGAGCAAGCCCGAAATTTCCCAGTCCAAATACAATACACTTCATAATAATTGAAAATTGAGAATTGAAAATTGAAAATGAAAAACATATTTTCCATTTCCGAGATTCAATTCGTTATTATATATCATTACCTTTTCCATTTATATTATCTGTCCAAATTATTATTCACGTCCTACTCTAATCATTTTCAATTTTCAACTTTCAATTTTCAATTATTAAAGTATTACCGTGTCGTCCGGATAAGTGTACAGTTTCACTTCCTGCCTGCGGATAAAGCAAGCCAGAAGGGTGAGCAAACCGACACGACCGACGAACATCGTGAGGCTGACGATCAGTTTGCCCGCAACACTCAGATGCGGAGTCAGATCCATGGTCAATCCTACCGTACCCAAGGCGGAAACGATCTCGAACACGGCTTGAGTTATCGTGGCTGTCGGTTCCAAGATGATAATAGCGAATGTACCCAGAATAATCCAAAGGATGGAAAGCACTATCACGGAATGTGCCCGATTCACGTTCTCCCGGGTCAGTTGACGATGCGCTACCACTACCCGATCGTTTCCCGTGAGATTCGCCCAAATATTCTTCAACGCGATCACGAATGTAGTTACTTTTATACCACCGCCCGTGGACATAGGAGCCGCACCAATCCACATCAACACGATAGTCAGAAAGATTGTCGTCGGGTGCAAAATGGATATATTCACGTTATTGAAACCCGCCGTACGGGGCGTCACCGCTCCCATGAACGAGGTCGCGAATTTACCCGTCAGGGACATTCCCTCCAAGGCATTGTGATTCTCGAATATCCAGAACAATCCCGTTCCCACGACCAGCAACACCAAGGTTGTCGGCAACACAATACGGGTTGTCGTACTCACGATACGGGGTTCATGAACCACCTTGTAATTCAGTCCCAACATACATTTTATCTGATTCCGGATTCCATAGTGCAGAAGACGCCCGTAATTAAACAAAATCGGGAACCCGATACCCCCGAAGATAATCAGAAACGCCAGAATAATCTGCAACCCGTACAGGTGGCGAATCAAGGGATCGTAGAGATTTCCCGGTAAAGTGGAGAACCCCGCGTTACAGAAAGCAGAGATCCCATGGAACAGGGAAAAAAAGATTTTATTCCCGACTCCCGCAACATCCTGTATCTGCAAATATACCAGATAGACACCTATTCCTTCTATAATAAACGTTGTCAAAACAATGTACACGACAGTCCTGAATATATCACTTAGGGAAGCCTCGTTCAGCAAGTTCTTCATCATCAATTGATCGTGAAAAGAGGTCCCGCTCAAAAACGACATGGCGAAAAAACTCGTGAAGGTCATTACCCCTATACCACCGACTTGAATCAGAAACAACAAAACGACCTGCCCCATTAACGTGAACGTTCCCCCGGTATCGACCACCGTCAATCCCGTCACGCACACGGCACTCGTCGAAGTGAAAAGCGCATCCGTGAAACTTATTCCCCCGTAGGTTGCGTTAGGCAACCTCAACAATACCGCTCCCAGCAATATAATAAACAGGAAACTCCCGGCAAAAAGAACTTCCGGCTTCACCCGGCTTCGTATCACGACAAATATCTGTTTAGAGAGCTGAATAATACTGAGCAGCAATACCACCCCGTAAGTCAATACACGCTCTATCTTGAATAACACGGGGCGTTCCGTTTCAAACCCCAGTGTATCGAAATGTTTGGATAACAAGGTTAAAGCGAACAAGAAGAACAGCACCAGCACTTCTACCCAAAAACCTTTTTCCGCTCGTAACAGTCTAAAATTAAACACGAACCGCAACAATCCAAGAGCCAGAAAAAGACGCATGATTTCCCGAAACACGTAATATATTTCGTGGGAATAAGTATCGGGCATCCTGAAACCGAACCGATAAATGACTAAAATAACAGCCAGAAATGAAGCAAGGAATAACAATACATTGCTTACCAGTTCCACCATTTTTTTGACAGACTTGTATATTTTCCTCGCTCTATATTGAAACTCCACTGAAAGCATAACATCTTTTTTTAGTTTTTAACGACAGCCCCCTGCACGAGGTTACAAAAAACGCAAAAAACTCATTTGCCCGGAGCATGTCAAAAGTCCCCGATACTAACCTGCTGGGCAAATGCGTAAAACCGCTTTTGCCCGGTCCATAAAGTCGAGCCTTCGGCTCTTAAGGTTCATAAAGTCCATAAGGTCACAGGCGTCCTTCGGACTGTGTTCATTGGCAGCAAAGCTGCCGTAGGCTAAGCGCCCGCAGGGTCTTATGGACTTTATGAACCTTATGGACTTTATAAACCTTTGACTAAAAGGGCGAAAGCGTTTTGCCGCATTTGCCCGATACTAACCTAGAAAGAACTTTCAAGTTTAACCAATATTTCGCATCTTTGCACTGAAAATCACTATTGAATTTCCCATGCAAGGAAAATATTATAAATGGATTCTATTTCTGGCTTTTTTACTGCTTCTCCTCGCGGGAAGTATTGTGGCTGGGCTTTGCTTCGGGGAGATTCGTTTTTCCATTCAAGATATATTTCAACTCTGGAACGGGGACCCGGAGGATGTTCGCCTGAACATCCTGCGTCAATTAAGAGTTCCCCGCATCATTCTCGGATTTATCGTCGGCGGTGCTTTAAGCCTGTCCGGAGTCATCCTGCAAGGAATCTTCCGCAACCCGCTCGTTGAGCCTTATACCTTGGGGATATCGGGGGGTGCATCGGTGGGAGTCACGGCTGCCATCGTCCTGTCACTACATACCCTGCACGGGAGTTTTATGCTTCCCCTCGCCGGGTTTGCCGGGGCTCTTGTCACGGTCATTCTGGTTTACACGCTCGGAGTCCGACGAGGTAATGTCCGCGTACACAGCCTCCTGCTGACAGGGGTGATGATTAGTTTTATCTCTTCCTCGCTCATGTTGCTGATCATGTCCGTCACCAAAAGCGAGAACTTGCACGGCATCGTGTTCTGGATCATGGGTTCTCTGAATGAAACCGACCCGACACTTATTGCGCTGATTTCCGTGACCAGTCTCGTCGTGCTATGCCTTGCTTTTCTATACACCCCGGCGTTGAACGCCATGCGTTTGGGGTCGGAAAGAGCCATACAATTAGGTATTAATGCCAACCGGGCTATCAAGGTTCTTTTTTTGCTCAGTTCCCTACTTACCGGAATATGTGTTTCTATTGTCGGGGTTATCGGGTTCGTGGGATTGATTATCCCTCAACTCATGCGTTTTATCATCGGTTCCGATTTTCGGATTTTGCTCCCGAGTTCTTTTATCGGGGGAGGTATCTTCTTGATTTTATCCGACATTTTCGCCCGAACGATTATTTCGCCCAACGAATTACCGATTGGGGTAATCACCGGAATTATCGGGGGTATTATTTTCATCCTCGTGATGAGTAACACCAAAACGGAAAAAACGATAGACTGATATGGACAACGCGATAGAAATAGAAAATCTTCAATGTGGCTACAACCATAAATTCACGATACGGGATATTTCGTTCAACGTGGAACGGGGTAAATTGACTTCCATTATCGGTCCCAACGGGGCGGGCAAAACAACTTTATTCCGAGCCATCACCGGCATGCTACCCGTGCAACAAGGCTCTATCCGGATAAACGGCACGGACGCATTCCGCATGACGCATAAAGCAAGGGCAAAACAACTTGCCATTGTCAACCAGACCGTGGAAGCGGATTTTATCTCTATCGAGGACTACGTTCTCATGGGACGCCTCCCCTACCACGCCCCGCTACAACTTTTCGAGAGCAAGGAGGACTACGCCATTGCCGAAAAGAATATGCGATTAACAGGTATATGGGAAAAACGTGCAAAACTCATGAACCAACTTAGCGGTGGCGAACAACAACTGGCAGCCATTGCCCGGGCTCTCACCCAACAAACGGAGATTCTCCTGCTTGACGAACCCACTTCCCATCTGGACATATCCCACCAGATGCGAATACTGAATCTCGTGCAACGCTTGAACCGGGAACAAAACCTTACCGTGTTGCTTATCATTCACGACCTGAACCTCGCCAGCGAATTCAGCGACCGACTGATTATGCTCAAAGAAGGAAGTATTCACTCGAGCGGCACCCCGGAAGAAGTATTGACTTACGACAATATCGAAAACGTCTACGACACTCTGGTTATTACTCAAAGTAATCCTCTTTCGGGTAAACCCTGCGTGTTCCCCGTGTCGGATAAACATCACTTCATAAATACAAAATAAACAGCAAGTACAAGACAGACGCAAGCCGCCAGATGATTCCATTGGAACGTCACCCCCTTGAAGAAGACCATGGAAAAAATAATAAAGATGGTCAAAGTGATCACTTCTTGAACGACCTTCAACTGCATTAACGAGAAAGGTCCCCCGTTCCCGATGAATCCCAGACGATTGGCCGGTACCTGCGCACAATATTCGAAAAGAGCAATACACCATGAAAAGAGGATAACACCGAAAAGCGGCCAGTTATCTATCCACTTCATTTCCTGCAACTTCAAGTGTCCATACCAAGCAAATGTCATAAAAATGTTTGAGACAATCAATAATAATATCGCGTAAAGTCCTTGCATAGTATCAAATATTAATCCATGAAATGATCTCTTAAATCGACGCGAAAGTATAAAATTTATTATCTTTGTTGATAACGATTGGGACAAACTTTTATCAAGTACCAGAATCATGAAAGCAAATAAAATTCAAAAAATAGAAATCCGCAATATATGGGGAAAATATAATTTCCGGTGGGAAAACTTGAATCCGGACGTGAATATACTCACGGGTATCAACGGTAGCGGTAAGACCACGTTTTTTAATATTATCGATGCCTTGCTATCTGCCGATGTCAAACGGTTGAAATTGTACAATATCGAGGCGGAAATCATGATCGACGGTAACGAGATCAATTTCCGAAAAGATAGTTCCGTGTCTTCCATAAGACAAAAACTAGCCGGGGTAAATTATTTGAAAATAAGTACATTCGATGTGCCTATCCGCGATAGACGAAAAATGGGTAAGGAAGACAGTCCCCTGTTGAGCGAGTTAAAAGAGATCGTGTACAGCGTGGGAGAGAACAACAACTCTTTTTCCGATTATCGTCTTCGTGCCACGAACTTTCCCGAGCAGGCAGAGAAAATCAACCGCCGGATTCGCGATTTCTATGACACGGTGAATCATCTGTTTGCCGGTACCGGAAAAACGATAGAAATTGACCCGATGACTAACCAGCTTGTTTTCCGTGACGGCAACGAGCTTATTCACCTGTACAAACTCTCCTCGGGAGAGAAGCAATTGTTAATCATCCTGCTCCGGGTTTTTCTCATGGACGGACAACCTTATATCCTTTTGATGGACGAGCCGGAAATTTCATTGCACATCGAGTGGCAATACCGTCTTTTTGAAGAGATTCAAAAACTAAACCCGCATTGCCAGATCATCACGTCCACGCACTCCCCGAGTCTTTTCGGCGACGGTTGGGGTGACAAACTCGTGTTTATCGAAGACTTATTAATTCAGTGACTATGACTAATTTTAGATTTATGATTTCAGATTTTAGATTGAGCCTGCCTATCAATCGTAAATCGTAATTCATAAATCGTAAATTAATTAATTTTCAATTGTTATGTTTCGCCCTCCTATATCAAAAGAAAAATATTACTACCACGCTGCCAAACGCTTTATGATGGACGCACAGTTGTTACGGTGTCGTGCCGCCATACACGTGGAAGACAAGGATGATATTGTATTCTGGAGTACCATTTTCAAACATTTTCGTCCTAATGACCGGTTTCACTTTATCGCCGGCTCCCGGAACGAGAAAGGACACGAAACCAAAGGCGTGACACAATGTTTGAAATACATCAAATACTTGAATCCTAAATTCTTTATCTGCATTGACAGTGACTATCGTTATTTATTGCAGGAACGGAATATAGATATCAACCATTACATTTTTCAAACCTACACTTATTCTTTCGAGAATCATCACTGTTACGAAGAGGGACTAAATGACTTATGCCGCCGGATCACCACGTTGCCCAATCATCTTTTTGATTTCAGGCAATTCTTGAAAGAATACTCGAATATCGTGTACAAACTATTCCTTTGGCATCTTTATTTCCTTGTTGCCGATCCTAAACGCTTCTCGATAGCGGAATTCAACGAACTGGCATCATTCGAGTGGCAACACCGCCCCGACATCCGACAGAACGGACGCAAAGAGTTGAATATCCTAAAAAACAAGGTCGATCGCAAACTGGCACAATTACGTAGAGCCTATCCTAAAGCAGACCTTTCTATTCTGGAAGATAAATATAAAGAAATAGGATTGACGCCCGATACGACCTATCTTTTTATCCGGGGGCATAACGTGTACGATATGGTCTATATGCTCAACCGGGAAGTGTGCAAAAAAGTTTTACGACAAGCGAAAGACGCCTCCGCGGGAACACATCCGCAAGTTAATTTATTCGGTTACCGGAATAGTATTGATGACCAACTGAAGAAAAATATCCAGTTCGGGGCTTATCCCGCTATCTTGAAAATAGAGGAAGATATTCACACGCTGTTCTGACATCGGATTTTATTTCCAAGGTTTTTCTGTTGCAAGGACAGCCGTATGCTTCGCTCCGGCTTTCCCAATCGTGAAGCGAACCGAAACATATATTCTCTTACCGGAAAGCGAGGATTCCCATTTCGGACTTTCCGCCAACAAGCGAATCAATTCTTTATTACTTTCTTTGGAGAAACCGTCTTTAATACGGATACGGCTAGGTACTTTCTTTTTATTCAGTTCAAAAGAAACCAGAATAATACCTTCATTTCCATTTTTCACGTCTTTTTCCGGGTATTTCAGAGCATCCGCCATGTAACGATTAAAACGTACAATATCATCCGCGGAAACTATCGTATCTTTTTTTAATTCATTCCCACTGACAGTCGCAACAGCTCCCACCATACTTGTTTTCTTTACTGTATTATAACCTGTAACGACGACCTCATCCAATTTCTGCTGGTCTACTTCCATCTTCACTTGTATCTGTGTCCCGGCTTTTACAACAACGCCTTGCATTTTCATCCCGATAAAATTAAAAGTCAAATGCGTTTTCCCCTCCGGAAGTTCCAACCGGAAAGTTCCTTGTTCATCAGTCACTGTCCCGACACTTGTTCCAGAAACAAGAATCGTTACACCCGGTAATATCTCTCCTTTTTCATCAGTCACGATACCCTCCACCGTATTCATCGATACCCCACGTTCTTTTTTCATCACCTCCATCGCAACTTCCGCTTGTTCCGGTTGTACCTTCCGCAACATGCTCACGTGAGCCGAATCCTCTACACCATGACTACTATCCGCGGAAAAAACCTCAATAGCCTCACGCCTCATTTCTTGCGGGGCAACCATAGCCATTTCCTTTTCCAGAACTTTCGATGTATCTTCCCTTTCGACAAGCCACAAAGTACCACACATCGCCAAAACCAAAAACGAGGCAGCAATATACAACCAGCTCCGGCTTTTCTTCTTACTCCCCCGGACACGCTCCTCCAAATGACGCTCCAAACGAATCAGACCATCAATCGGGTCCCCCGGAGTCGAGGTCAGTCCTTCCAATGCCTCGTATAGAAACGGGTCAGACAAAGCTTCCCGCTCCAGCCGATTGGCGGACTCCCCTTTCCGGTTGCCCCGCAGGTAATCTTTTATGTCATCATTCCGTTTCATACGATGTTATTCCTTTATGTTCCAAACACAATTTCAAATTTCGTTTCCCGTTCTGGATAAAACTTTTTACATTTTTCAAGGAAAACCCTGTTCGCTCTTCCACTTCCTTGTAAGAAAGTTCCTGCAGGAAGAAATAATTCACGCTGATACGCTGCTTCTCGGGGAGAGCCTCAATACAATCCTGCAATGCTTTTTCCCGTTCTTCATTCTCTCCTGCTATTGTAAGATGAAAATCATCGCAAAATTCCATAAAAGAATCGTCTAAAGAAACCGATAAATTTCTTGTCCGCTTCCGAAGTTCCATCAGACAATAGTTTCGTACGCAGGTATAAAGCCATGGCTTGAATGTTTTGATATCGCTCCCTTTTACTTTCACTATCAATTCCTCGAACAACTGCATAACGGCATCCTGTGCATCTTCCGGTCGTTTTAAATATTTCAATGCCACACCATACACAAGCGGCATATATCTTTTGTAGACCTCTACCAGATACACCAACTCTCCTTTTGCACAATACTTCTGCAAAAGTTCCTCATCCGTTCTATGTTCCTGAACCTGATTCACATCCAAGTATTGATTTTTACAAATATACGAATTTATAAAATTTCTTTCTCAAATTTATGGAATTTCTTCTGCCAAATCATCTTCTTGAAAAAATAACTCTAATATTATATCGCTTATGAGAACTTACCATTTATTCCAAAAGATCACATTTATAGTGAGTTTGCTAGTTAGCTTGAGCCTATTGGCTTCTGCCCAAAAATCTTTGGTCACGGGAAAAGTAATTACAGCCAAAGATGGTCAACCGCTTCCCGGTGTCACCATCATTATTAAAAACACTTCTATCGGGACGGTATCTAATGTATCCGGAGAATTTTCTATTCAAGCGCAAATTGGGGATACTCTTGTTTTCTCGTTTATCGGACTTCAAACCCGCCTAGTAAAAGTGGAAAAGACAAAATTACTCGTGAAATTACATGGAGATCAAAATCAACTGGAAGAAGTTGTCGTGAGCGGGTATCACACGGTCAAGAAAGAGGCCTTTGTCGGGAGTTGCGTTTCAGTCAAGGGCAACAGCTTACAACGACGAGCAGATTATTACTCTAACACGGAAGAATACAATAGTTTTTCACAAAATCAATTCCGTAAAGCACTAGATGCCCCGCTTTCCACGTTCTCCATTGACGTGGATGTGGCTTCCTACTCGAACATGCGGCGTTTTATCAACAACGGGCAAATACCTCCCGCTGATGCCATTCGCACGGAAGAATTGCTGAATTACTTCACGTATGATTATCCCGCTCCCCGGGGTAATGATCCGGTGAGCATCACGACTGAAGTATCCGCAGCCCCGTGGAATCCGCAACATCGCTTGGTACACATCGGAATCAAGGCAAAAGAAATTGCCATGGAAAATCTACCCGCCTCCAACCTCGTGTTCCTGATTGATGTTTCCGGTTCCATGAGCGACCAGAATAAATTACCTTTGTTGAAGTCGTCGTTAAAAATGCTCGTGCAAAAACTTCGCCCGCAAGATCGGGTAGCCATCGTAACCTATGCAAACCACACGAAAGAGTTGCTGCCTTCCACGTCCTGTGAAGATAAACAAAAGATCATATCCGTTATCGAAAGTCTGTATGCCAGCGGCGGAACTGCCGGAGGCGACGGGATACAAAGAGCTTACCGGGTTGCCGAAGCCAGCTTTATCAAGAACGGGAACAATCGGATTATTCTTGCCACGGACGGCGATTTCAACATCGGATTATCCTCTCCCCAAGAACTGGAGAAACTGATCGAAACCAAACGTTCTTCGGGTATCTACCTTACCGTATTAGGATTCGGTATGGGTAATTACAAGGACAACCGGGTACAAACGCTAGCTGAAAAAGGAAACGGCAATCACGCGTACATAGACAACCTGACTGAAGCAAAAAAAGTTCTGGTGAGTGAGTTCGGGGGAACATTATTCACCGTTGCCAAAGACGTGAAAATCCAAGTCGAATTCAATCCCGCGAAAGTACAGGCATACCGTTTAATCGGGTACGAAAGTCGTTTATTGGAAGACAAGGACTTTAACGACGACACGAAGGATGCCGGAGAAATGGGAGCCGGGCATAGCGTGACCGCCTTGTATGAAGTTATCCCGGTCGGAGTCAAGAGTAATTTGTTGGGAGATATCGATCCGTTGAAATACCAGAAAACCGAAAAGAAAGAGAAAAAATCACTGACGGATAGCCCGGAGTTACTGACACTGAAACTCCGGTACAAACAACCGGATTCAGACAAAAGTTCCAAAATGGAAGTTGCCGTCATTGATAAAAATACTTCATTGAATAACGTTTCCGAGAACTTCCGATTCTCGGCAGCCGTGGCAGGCTTCGGAATGCTGTTGCAAGACTCCAAGTATAAAAATGATTTGACTTACGATGACGTCATCCATCTTGCCCGTGAAGCCACCCAATACGACCCGGAAGGCTACCGGAAAGAGTTTATCCGTCTGGTCGAAAGTGCCGCCTTACTGAAGTAGTAAGGCGCACATCTATTTCATAAACTCGTACGCGGGAAGCATAACAATCTTACAGCCATCCTGCTCAAAATTAAAAAAGGTCTACAAAATCCGAACGGATTTTGTAGACCTTCCAAGTACTAAAAACGAGTGATTATTTTATCAAAATATCCCCTTTCAAAGCTGCCCGCGGAACAACAACTTCAGCAGAACCACAAGCATAAGCCCCGAGTACGTATTGTCCGTACAAAAAATAAACTGACGTTGCATTAAAATTGATTGCCCCCGCCAAATCTAATGTAGGTTCCATCGTAAAACAACCGTCCGGATTCTTAAAATTAGCCTTTAACAGCGTGTTTATCTGTGCGGCATTGGCATAATTCAAGATTTCCTTGTTCGTTAGGAACTTTTGATTTTTCACGTCATAATTGAATGAATGATAAGTCGTCATTCCATGCGCTCCTCCCGTGAAGGTATAAACTCTTAAACGTACGCTGACAAATTGGTCGGTAGCCATAAACACGCTATCGTCAACCATCAACTCATACTTCCAGTCCGGACGTTCATCCGGTTTGTCCGCAAATGTTTGAAATAATTCCGTGGCATCCGCCCGCAAGCTATCTTTCAAGTCATTTACTAACTTTTCGATCTTGCCGTTCAATACCATGCAACTCTTGTTGATTGTCTCGTCCGCGGCAGAGAAGACCGAACGGTCGATCTGAATGTCACAATCTTCCGAACTTACTTCCGAGTGCTCCTGTTTCACGTTCAGATTCTGAACTTTAGGCTGGCATCCCACGAACACGAGAGCCAATCCAATTGCCATAATTAGTGTACTTTTCATAGTGCATTTTGTTTTTTGTGTGTATCACAAAAGTATGAATTTAAACGTGTGGTTATTCACACCTCACAATTATTTTTTTAACAAATCCAGCTCCGCAAGTTTCTGTTTAATTTTCATCTGTACCATTGCTTTTGTCATCTCTTGGGTAATCTGCATTGATTCCATAAAAGCCTGATTATAACACTTTTTCGATTCCCCATATTCCTTCAGCACTTTATTCGTATCTCCTAACATCGCCAAGAAATTAATCTTATCCAATAACGACACGTCCGTGTATTGCAACGCCTTGATCGTCCATTCTTTGGTTTTCAAAATAACATCTTCAGGCACTTTTCCTCCCGTGGCAATATATACTTTTTGTGCTGCCATACCATAATCCGTCGCCCGAGCCTCATCTCCCAATTCTTTTAAGTAAGCATCCATCGATTTCATGTACGCTTCGCCGTCTTTTTTATAAAATATCTGGTACTCGGCATCATACAGATAAGTAAACCGTTGGCGGGCAGACATTGTTTTTTGAGGCACCACGCTATAAGTCAATTTCATATCCCCGTCAATACGTTCCAGATATTTTTTATACTCTTCTTTCCCGGCACGTGCCAGATTCTCTATCATTTTATTATTATACTCCATCACGTAATAAGCGGGTCCTTCACCCAACACCAGATACGCTTCCATATTTTTATTCATAAACTCCATCAGTTTATCCCCCGGCTTATCCGCTTGGTGAAAAGTATTAATAATCCGATAATCCTCCGCGTTGATTAGTTCCGGTCCCATCTTCAAATCGATATACTCTTTGAAGAGTTTCTCGATTCGGGCGATCCATTTGGCACGCTCCATATCTTCCAACGTACCCACGTAAGCCGGAGCTCCCGCCAACACCTGCTGCATCAACTGCAAATCATTTTTTGAAGATTTAAGTTTCGCATAAGTCTCCTCGAAACTCATTTCGTCCCCTGTGGCAACCTTTGCCAATTTCAGAAAAGCATCCCCTGCCAATGCCCCCACGGACTGAGATAAAAGTTTTCCTTCAGCGCTAAAAAAAGCCAATGTCGGCAAAGACTTTACCTTATATTGTTTGACGACAGGTCTGTTTGCTGGCTCCTCAGTATCTATCTGAACAGAAATAAATCGCTCATTAAAATACTCCCCCACGGCGGGCAAAGTAAACACATCTTTGGCCATGCGTTTACAAGGTCCGCACCAGTCCGCGTAGAAATCCACAAAAAGCATTTTTCCCTCTTGTTTCGCTTTTTCCAAGGCAGCATTAAAATCCCCCTCGAAAAAAACAATGCCTTGTCCGAAAGCCCGGACTCCCCCGAGCAATACCAATAATATAACTAAAATCGTTTTCATTTCTTTTCTGTTTAGAAGTAAACCCGGCAAGGATGTGCCGGGTTTTACCCGAATAAATAATCTATTTTACTATAAACGTATATACATCCGATAATGCAGATGAATAACCGTCATTCGAAACCCTCAACGTAACCACATAGCGTCCCGCGGGGAGTTTCGTGTACAAGGGTAATTCCATCACACCCCCTCCGCGAACAATGATTTCCTGTTTAAATAATTCAGCATCTCCCCCGTCCGAAGCCTTCACGTTCACGAACTCGTACAGCAAAGGAGCCGTTCCCAGCACTCCTTGAATTTTCGGCGTCACCCAAGGAGCCTCATTAGCAATTCTAACAGCATCTTCTACCGGGTCTAACGTTTTTTTCACTTCCAATTCATTCGGCAAATAACCGGCATTATCCGCCTTCAAATACCCGATTTTCATATCCTGGCATCCCCAACAGGTCATGACCAGTACAAGAAATAAATATACTTGTTTCATCATCATATTCTGTTTTTATAATTGTCCCAAGGTGTAAGAGTAATCCAAAGAATGAACGAACCCGTTATCCGTTTCGATATCGGTTGAAGCCACATCAATCATAGCCCTCGAATCGAAAGAAATTATTTTCAAGTAGACGGGTCCCACGTCCGGGATATCATGATAAGTATTCCGAAACGAATATATCCAGAACTTCGTTCCAAAAGCATTCGTGAACACTTCGCCACCCTCGCCTTGTGTCTGCCCGAGAATCTGTTCCCCCCGGGGAATATCATCCCGCTTGTGAACACCCGCGACCACGTGTTTCAACAGCATATCCCGACATACTTCTACCGGAATATCTTGAATGGCGTCATATTCCTGTTCTATCATCCAACGAAGGATAGATAAATTCGTCGGTCCGAAAAAAGTCATTTTCTCATACCCTGTCTGTTTTCCTTGAAACAAATCCCGCAACCCGGCACGTTCCACTAAAAGCAGAGTACTATCCCAATCGTAAGAACTGGAATGTAAATAATCGTACATCGTCCCGTCAAAACGACCGTTTGCCAATCCCGTATCAATGTAATTGTATTTTGTTTCACAAGAAAAAAGCGAAAACAAAATCAAAAGCAATCCTATATTTTTCATCATCTTCATTTTTATTTACTCGAATTTTGACCAATAAATATTCTGGCGTATCAAATCATTATAGGTAAACGCATCACCGCCTATCGGCAGGAACAAAGCCCCATCCTTCACATCTTGCTGGGTCAACGTCTTGTAATTGCCTTCCATACACGCGTGAACATACTCCAAACCATTCCGCATAATATCGAAATAACGGTGTCCCTCGAGCAACAATTCCCGCTCCCTCTCCTTGAAGATAGCCAACCGGATATCATTCTCACCCGGGCGGGGATAAAGTGTCGCATGGGCTCGCCCGCGAATAGTATTCAAATCATCTATAGCCAAATCATCATCCAGCTTCGCGTAACATTCGGCTCTCAACAAATAAATATCCGCCAGACGCCAGTAACAATAATTCGCGTCAATATATGCCAATTGAGGAGTCGGACTCCACGACACATCTTGATAAACGGCATCCCTCCATTTGTAGATGTAAGCAAATCCTTGGTTTACCTTATACATCGTGTCATGTGACATAGAATCCAATTTATAAAAATACTCATCCCGGCGATCATCCGTCTCTTCATAAAGATTTTTCACTGTTTCAGCTTTGATAGCAAAAGTCTTCGTCACCACGGAAGCAGGAGTTTCCGTTCCCTTCACCGGCCAAGTAATATATTGGCGTCCGGGGAAATAAGCCATCGGATAATCCTGAAAACGATCCAGCTCGAACTCCAGAATATTTTCTTGGCTGGCTCCCATCCCTTTCATCGCTTTCGTGCATACCTCACCAATCGTACGCTCCAACTCGTAGTAACCCGCTTTCTTATCTATCAAAAGCGAACACCATTCAACAGCCTTTCCGTAACAATCTTTCGCATCTCCGTCCAACCCGTGCATCTCAATCATACTTCCTTTCCACGCGTACAAATGCGCCAACAACGCCGCACAACTTCCTTTGCACCCGTATTGTTTCGACACCCACGTATTTGCTCCCAAAAGAGGCATATCCTCGTATTTCGGCAATAGTTTGTATCCTTCCGAAGCATTCTTTATCGCCTCATCCAACACGTCCGACATCGAACTCTTGTTATACACTTCCATACTCGTGCTATTCTTCGTGATTACGGCCTCTCCCCACTTTCTGGCAAGATCGAAATAAACAAAACCTTTCACGAAATATGCCTGCCCGGCATAAAAGTCCAGTTTATCTTTTGAAACCCCTTCAGCCCGATGCAAATTATCCAATATCACGTTCGCCACGTAAATTAAATCATAATGATTTGCCCAATTGTTATAATTGGAATAAGGACTTACTAATGATGTCTGATTCAACATTCGCTGATCCTGATACGATGTCGAATTCACCATATCTGCAATAAATCCGCGAAGAGGCATTATTTCATTCTCGAATGCTTTGTAACGGGAAAAAGCTTGTAGTTGAAACACTATCGCGTTAAAATCTTCCTCTGTCTTAAAGAAGTTCGTGAACGTGATGGCATTCTCCGGCTCCACGTCCAGCACGTTATCACACCCCCACAACAAGGGGAAAAGCAGTATATATATAATTTTCCTCATGGCTAAAATTTTACAGTTAATCCTAATGTCAATTTCCGGGCTAACGGGTAATACATGAAGTTATCGTACCCGGTATAGGGGTCTACGACTTCCGGGTCCACACCGGAATAATTTGTCAACAGGAATAAATTCTCTGCCGTGAAAAACAAACGGCAACCGTCAATATTAATTTTCCGCATCCACTCTTTCGGGAAATTATACCCCAACGTCAATTGTTTCAACCGCAAATAATTCACCCGTTCTATGTTGGAAGAAACGGCTCCATCAAATTGTCCCGTGTAACCGCGGCTACTGGAAGTTATGATCGGATAATCAGCCTTATCTCCCGGTTTCTCCCAAAATGTCGTATTTGCATAATCCACAAAAACCGTACTCGGTCTAAAATCGTACTGCAAAGAAGTAATTTTGTACAAATTAATAATCTTTCTCCCTAACGTGTACGTGAACAAAATATTCAAATCAAAACCTTTCCACATGATCTCGTTAGCCCATCCCCCGTAAGCTTGCGGTAGAGTAGATCCAGCATAATACCTATCGTCGCCATTAATGACTCCATCTTGATTCATATCTTGTATCATTCTGGTTCCCGCAGCATACGGGTAACTTTTGTTCATCGAGTACAACAGATTTTTGTTCCCTTGTTGGTCATAATAAGCCGGAATATCTTTTTCTGACTCAATCATACCCAAATCTTTATAAAGATAAAGCCCGTAAATAGGTCGCCCGAGTACCAACTGTCCGGTTCCGTTCACCATATCCATATCCGTGTACGACTTCTCGAAACGATTCCAGTTTCTTGAAATATTAAACTTTCCACGCCATTTAACCTCCGTGTCACGCAGAATATCATAGTTCAACTCCATCTCGATTCCCTCGTTAGAAATCTCCATCGCATTCTGCCATGCCGTTTTATGAAAATAATAATTCCCCGGCAAAGAAACGTTGAACAACAATGATTTGGAATACTTGTAATAATAATCCAATTTGAATTTCAAACGATAATCAAAAAGATCTACATCCAAACCTATATCGTATTGATCCGATTCCTCCCAAGTCAGATTAGTATTAATAATTTGAGAGGGCAATACCCCGGAATTTCCCAAGAAGTGATTCGCGAACTCAAGCGTCCCATGTGCCAAATAAGCATCCCTGAACTGTTGTCCTGAAGTACCCCAAGATGCACGAATCTTCGCGTAACTCAACCACCATTTTTTGAAAAACGGTTCTTCCGAAAATGCCCAACCAACGGCAACCGACGGGAAAGTAGCCCAACGCACGTTTTCGCCGAACACGGACGAACCGTCCCTCCTTAGCGTGTACTCGAACAGATATTTCTTTTTATAATTATAAGCCAAACGCCCGAAATAACTCAGCATGATTTTTTCTTCAAAATTAGATCGGTATGCCTGCAAGGCTTGGATACTCCCGTATTTTTCGTAAGTCGTCGGGAATCCGTCTAAAACATAGTGAATCTTATCACTCGGGGAACCTTTACCCGAAGCACTAAACTGGTCTTTTGCCTCTCTCAAATAAGACAATCCTAAAAGGATCTCCATATTATGATTATTCCGAATCGTCTTATTATAAACAAGCAAATTCTCGTTAGAAAACATCGTTCCGCTACTGATACTTCCCGTTGACACACTTAATTTATCTGTCGGATCCAAATAACTGGGTGTAAAAGAATTTCGTTTCCCCTCGGAGAAGTCCATCGCCAAACTGGAAGACAACTTTAGCCCTTTAATAAACTCATACGCCACAGCCAGACTTGCCCGAATCCGGTAAGTGATGTTTTTCTCGGACGACTCGTTTATCTGTTTCAACGTTTCCTTTTCAATATCCCCGGAACCCGGTAAAATAGAAAGATTCGATTTCGGGTCAACAGTCAACCGTTCGTACTTACTCGCGCTCGAGAAAGAAGTATTCGCCGCCCCCCGGCTCCGATCCGTATAAGCAAGATACAAACGTGCATCCACGTTCAAGTTTGTACGAGGAACGACATTAATATTCGTCAAAATATTAGCCCTTTTAAACTCGCTCCCCAGCATAATCCCTCTCTCGTTATACCAGCCTGCCCCGATCATGTATTTTATCGTTTCCGTCCCACCGGAAGCCTGAAGATTCGCGTTCAAAATCTTCCCTGCGTCGAAACAATATTTCCACCAATTCGTCGAGTTATTATAAAAAGGATTCAGACTATCCTGCAAAGGTCTTACCAAATCCTTCTGCGCATCATTTAAAACATATCCGTTATTCCAAAAGAAATCATACGCACCATTCTGGTGATATGCCTCCCGGTAAGATTCCGGCATTTTATAAATACCTGTCTGCCAACTCCCGTAAGCCGCACGTACACTTCTAAACTTATAGATATTAGCCATACGCTCCAAGTGTCCCCCCGTCTGCACCGGGGTTTCGGGCAAAATGGAATAGGAGTATGACACGTTAGCCGAGAATTTTCCTCGTCCCGTTTTTCCCTGCTTCGTGGTGATTAGGATTACGCCGTTACTTGCCCTTGAGCCGTACAATGCGGCAGAGGCGGCATCTTTCAAGACTTCAACGGACTCAATTGTCGAGGGATCTATCTCCGCCAAGGTGTTCGTCCCCGTCACGGGAGAAGTAAAAGAATGCACGGGTACACCGTCAATGACGTACAAAGGAGTTCCGTCCGTCTGGGATTCTGATAACAACGAATTGTAGCCCCGGATATTGATACGGGTACCGCCACCACCGGGAGAACCGGAAATATTAGTGACCTCGACTCCCGCCATATGCCCCTGCAACAAATTTTCCAGACTCGCGGAAGGCACCTCTTCCAAATCTTTCGCTTTCACGGAAGACACCGCACCGATCAACTCTCTCTTTTTCCGCTCTCCATAAGCCACCACGGTTACTTCGTCCAAACCGGAAACTTCGTCCTCCAACACCACGTTCACGGTCGTTTGCCCCTTCAACTCCACCTCTTTCGTCTTCATACCCACGAACGAGAACAACAATCTATCCACCGAACCGGGAACTTCAAATTTATAAGCTCCATTTACATCGGTCACCACCCCAATCGTCGTCCCCTTCACGTAAACAGAAACCCCGGGCAGCACCTCATTCCTCTTGTCTTTCACGACTCCGGTAATCACTTTTTTCTTCTCGTCCAAGGCAGCTTTCTTCTCTGCTTCCGCCTTTTTCTTGATCACGACCACGTTCTTCTCCAATGAATAAGTGTAATCGGTTCTCCTTAAACAGACATTCATCACGCTATCAATCAACACGTCTTTGACGTCAATCGTGATTTTCCCGATTTTATTCACCGCATCCATGCTGTACACGAACGTCATCTTGCTCTGTTTCTCCACGGCAAAAATGATGTCCAACATCGAAGCATTCTCCCTTTTCAAGGTCAATCTCTCCGTCTGGGCAAAGGCGTTACCAAGCATCCCGCCGCCCAAAACAAACGCCAAACAGAGGCAGACTTTCATACAAATTGTATTTATTCTCCTTTTTTTATCGTGCAGGAGCCACGTCCAAAGATTTTTTTTCATAACTTTGAAGAATTAAATTGATTTTGAATTTAACCAAATGGGTGGCAGGAAATAATCACCACAAAATTTCCGCTACCCGTTTTTATTTATATTCAGCTTAACATTAAGTTCCACTCATCACGGTCAACGTCTTTCCCTTCATCGTGAATCTCACTTCCCCGGTCAATTCCAATATATCCAAAAGTGTATCCACATGCTCGTATTTTTCCAATTTAAAACCGAACCGTTTATCTGCCATCTCCGGGTTCTGGTAAAAAATCTCGAAATCATACCAACGTGCCATCTCCTGCAAGATATCATCCAACCGCTCCTCGTCAAACACGAACACCCGTTCTTTACGCAAACGATAACTCTCCCCATTTATTTTCCGGTAAGAAAAATCTCCCGTGTTCTTATGGAAGACAGCTTGCATATTCGGACGCAACACGTTATCCTTCACGCTTACCAATCCCTCAACCAACGAGGTTTCCACAACCTCCATATTATTATAGGCTTTCACGTTAAAACTTGTTCCCAGTACCTTCACGTCAAGCGACTTCGTTTTCACGTAGAAAGGATGTGCGGGATCATGATGTACCTCGAAATAAGCCTCTCCCGACAAATACACTTCCCGTTTATTTCCTTCAAAACGGGTCGGGAAACGAATTTCAGATTCGGCAAACATCCAGACATTCGTACCGTCGGCAAGCTTCAGATTATATTCTCCTCCCCGGGGTACCACGACCTTGTGATATTCCACCTTCGCATCCATAACGGAATCCAGACCGGAATAATCCAATCCCTGCCCTTCGGCCAGCGTGACACCAAAATCATTCAATTCTTTCGTCACGTTTTTTACTGTATCCAAAGCTATACATTTTCCCCCGGGTAGTTCCAACATCGTTTTGTTGGATTCAAAATAAGCATCCACGATATATTGAGGACGATCTTCCTGTTTGCTTTTATTTACCAGAAGAATCGAGGCGGCTACAGCAAGAGGCAAGGCAAAAACAGCCGCCCACCAGAACATCCGGTACATCATCCCCGAAGACTTCTTGCCTGTAACTTTCCGAATCCTTTCCCAACTCTTATCCGCGCTAAACGATGCGTACATCTCTTTTTTAGCGGCAATAGATCGTTCGTCCCGAACCCGAGCCAGAAGTTGCTCTCCCTCCGGATGAGCATGTAGCCGTTTTTTCAACTCGACCTCCTCCTCCGGTGAAAGTTTTCCCTTCAGGTATTTCGTGATTTGTTCTGCTAATTCTATCGATTCCCTATATTTTTCCATAAATGTTTTCCTGACTATTCATATATAATATGCAGAAACACGATTTAGGGGTGACCGGGAATGCGTTTTTTTTGAATTTATTTCAAAAATCTCTCTACAAATTCATAAGAACAAGAAAAAACACGAACAAATTCTTCAATTCCTCCCGCAAAAAAGCATAGGCTTTTCTTTTCTGGGTCTTGATCGTGTTCACGGATATATTCATCTTCTCGGCGATCTCCTCCTGCGAACAACCATTCATACTCATTACCACGATTCGTCGTCTTTCGGGAGGTAATTTATCAATCGCGCAAATAATTTCCCGGTGTACTTCTTCCTCGATAATAGCATTTAATACACTATCCGAATCATCTTCTATAGCCGGATTTACATCTTCATTTTCCCGGTGTTGCCGTAAATAATACAAGGCATTGTTACGAAGAGCCTTGAATAAATAAGCCTTAAAATAAACCATATCCGTGTAGATGCCACGCTTTTCCCAAATATGGATAAAAGTTTCCTGCACCACATCTTCCACCGCTTCATGCTCTTGAATATACCGTTTCACGAAAGCACACGACGGATTAAAAAAGTTGTCAAACAACTTTTTAAAAGCTTTCTCGTCACCGTGGTTAAACTGATACAATAACATCTGGCACACCGTATAATTCGAGTGCAAGTTATGACTTTTTTCAAAAATATCAACACAAAAAAGGCGCCCCTTTCGGAACGCCCTTATCTTCCCTACAAATCTCCACTACTATTTTAACAATAAATCACCCTTCAAAATCATGCGGGGAACGGATACCTGAGCCGCTCCACAATAATGAGCACCTAATACCAAAGGATCATAGGTAAAACAAATATCATTCGTTGAAAAATTTACGGTCGTCACGTTTGACAATGTCGGAACATCCGTGAAACAATTGTCCGGATTCTTGAAATTCGTCTTGATCTGTTTGTCAATCTCGGCACTCTTGTTGTAATTCAATATATCTTCCGGTTCAAGGAATTTACCCTGTTTCATGCTGTAATTAAAAGCATAATACTCCGTCAACCCGTTCGCTCCTCCCGTCAACGTGTAAACAACCAGACGCAAGCTGATATAACGGTCGTCTGCCATAAAAACACTATCCTGAATATCCAGAGTAAACGGTATCATGGGATTGATCTTCATCTCCTGTGCTTCTTGCAGGTATTCTTTCAATTGTTCTTTCAAATCATTTTGCAGACTGTCAATCAATTTTGTCACCCGCTCATTCACCTCCTTGCATCCTTTCTCCAAAGCCGCATTCTGAGCCGAAAATACCGGGCGATTCACTGATACATCCCATTCATTGTTCGTGTAAGACAACGTATTCTCCTCTATATTAATCGTCGGTTTCTGACACCCGACAAAAAACAAAGCCAACAATGCTGCAATAAAAGTATAACTCCTCATAATATCTTCCTTTAATAACAATTTCCGTTGTATACGGAATGACTTAAACAAAAGTTTAGCTTCTTCTTAAAATAGCTATCTACATTTTTAATAATCAACTTTTTACTCCAGCAAAAAACTCTATCAATATCCACTTTTGTAACAATATCGAATATATTCCTTTGTAGTATCCAAATATTCTTTTTAATTTTGATAACAAGAACAGATACTGATTCAAAATGAACAAGATATCAAATATAAATAATCAAAAGACAATTGAATCATCATACAACTCAATTCGTAAAAGTATTGTAATAGCTTACAATAAAGTTTATACTGCAGTTAATATCGCTATGGTCGGGGCATATTGGGAAATTGGGGAACAAATATACAAAGCGTGTGGAAATAACGATCGGGCCGAGTATGGTGCAAAATTTCTTGATTTTGTTTCTAAACATTTGACAGATGAATTTGGGAAAGGATTTACTGTTCGCAACCTACGCAATATGCGACAATTTTATCTGACATTTCCAATTCGGCAGACACTGTCTTCCGAATTGAGTTGGTCGCATTATTGTCTGTTGATGAATGTCGAAAACGAATCCGCACGTAACTATTATGCAAAAGAATGTGCAAAAGCACATTGGAGCGTGCGTCAATTAAAGTGACAGATAACAACTTTCTATTATGAACGAATATTAGCAAGTCAAAATAAACAAATAGTTTCAGCAGAAATTGAAAAATCAGAACCCAAAACCGAGTATCCAACAATTATTAAAGATCCATACGTCCTAGAATTTCTCAATCTCGAGGCAAATCCACATTTCTATGAAAAAGACCTAGAACAAGCTATTATCAATCATCTTCAGAAATTTTTGTTAGAAATGGGACGAGGGTTTTCTTTCGTTTCTCGACAACAGAAAATCACCTTTGATGGACGTCACTTTTTTATTGACCTTGTTTTTTATAATTATATTCTCAAATGCTTTGTACTTATAGACTTAAAACTAGGAGATCTCACACATCAAGACTTAGGGCAAATGCAAATGTATGTCAATTATTACACCCGTGAACTAATGAACGAAGGAGATAATCCGCCTATCGGCATAGTTTTATGTGCAGATAAAAGCGAATCTATTGTACATTATACTCTACCGGAAGACAATATGCAAATCTTTGCATCAAAATACAAATTATACTTACCAACTGAAGAAGAACTTAAACGGGAAATCAACCTGGAAGGCTTTGAGAAACAAGACAAAGTCTAAAATTGATTTGAAAATCACAAAATCCAGAAATCGCTAAATCAAAAATTAAAGGGCTGCCCATACAGACAGCCCCTTCCACACACACTTGTTTTGATCCTCACTATTCCCAATCCGACAACGGATTCTCTTTCTCCGATTTTATTACCCAGTCCCGCAATTTCACGTGTTTCAAAAACTTTTGAGCCACACGTTGAATATCTTTCACGGTAATACTATCCAAGGCTTTGTCAAAAGCACTGTGATCCGTGATATCTTTTCCGTATTCCGCATAACTATTTAACACATTCATCCAGAAATCGATACCGAGATTCTCGTTTGCCTGCTCGTTACTTCGTTTTATTACCGTAACGACAGGAGCCAATTCACTCTCCTTGAAAAGTTCTTTGGTACTCTTCTCCAATTCCCGGTAGATAATCTCTTTCATCCTTTCCACCTTATCGCTCTCCGTCTCGAAACCGATCATCAGGGTTGCTTTCCTATCCGGAAAGTCCCGGTAGCCGGCATCCGCATTCACACCATAACTCGCGCTCTCCTGCTCCCGCACGATAGAGAAGTAACGAGCCCGCAACATCTGTCCCCAGATATTAAAAGCTATCTGCTCTTTCAGCGAGAACTTGCCATCATTCTCCAGCACGATATTCACCATCCCCTTGTCCCCCGGCATCACCACTTTAAATTCACGTGCAATAGTATCGGTATCCACGCTATAATCACGGATAATATACTCCTCTTTCTTTCCCCCGCGAGAAGGCAAAGCACCGATATATCCACACGCCAAACGTGCAGCCTCGTCCCGATCGATATCCCCCACGATACAAAAAGTAAACTCCCCGGCATTCGAGAAACGTTCACGATACAAGGATTCCAATCGATTGAAATTCATCATGTCGAAATACGCCACTCCATAATCCTTATTCCGTTCGTCTTCTCTCACGGTCAACATCCGGATAGTATCCTGCACGAAATCCTGCGGGGTTTTCCGCTGGTTCTCGTACGCGTAGCGGGAACGCTCTACATATTTGTCAAATTGTGTCCTATCGAAACGGGGTTGCTGGAACAACAAGTAATACAACTGGAACAAAAGTTCGGCATTCTCCGCTTTCGTGCTTCCCCCGAAGCCTTCCGTGTAATCACTGATCATCATATTCAAACGGATCTGCTTGCCTTGTACCAATTCTTTCAACGTATTCAAGTCATACTTGTACAACCCCGACTTCAAAGTCAATGCCTGCATAGCCGTTAATGTCGGTAAATCCCCCGTGGCGACAACCGAACGACCGCCATGACTGCTACATGCCAGCGAGAAGAACCCGTGTCCTTCCTCCACGTGCTTGTAATACACCTTGGCACCATTAGACAATGTCCACTCTTCCGCCTTGAAACGATCCAGCTTTTTCACTTTCCTAATCGTTCCGGCTTGAAGTTGCAGGTCAAACGGTTCCGGCGTCTTGTGTTCCTCGACCTCCGGCTCTATATCTTTTTCCGCCACCTTAGCCATGATATTCAGAATATCATCTTTAGTCAAGTATTTATAATCCTTGTCATTCCCGGACACCACGACAATCTGATTACTATCGTTCGCCCACGAGTGAATCCAGTCACTCATATCCTCCGCGGTGATTTCCAGCAAAGCCTCTTTCAACAAACCCAACTCTACCGGTTGCTCGTGAAAGGGCATTCCCGCCAAGAAATGATTCTGGAACACGGATACATAATACGGGTTACTCTCCTTCTCTACCTCACTTTCCATTTTCATCAACTCTTGGAAAAGAGCCTCCTGCACTCTCTCGACCTCTTTGTCGGTAAAACCGTAACGACGAATCTCTTCCCACGCCGTCCACACCTGCTCGAAAGCCTCCGCATCCTGATTTTTATACGGAATCACGTCTAAAGAGAACCCGTTATAATTACGCACGAAACTCTCGAATGTACCGGAAGCGCTCAAAAACTTCTCCTTGTTCGCGTTCACGATACGGGACAGACGTTGTCCCATCAAAGCGTTAAAAATCCGTGCCTTAAAAGAATACGCCTTGCGTCCGACCTCATCCAATCCCTCCTGCCGGTGTGCCCGTTGGTGGAAAGAAATCATCTTCGACGGGTTCTCCGCGTCAAGAATCAACATGTAATCCATATCCGCCCGGTCAGGAATCTCCACCTCGTACCGTTCCAACGGATTCTCCCTCGCGGGAATCTGCCCGAACAGCTCCTTTACCCGCTCCTCGAATTCCTCCTCGTCAATATCCCCGACCACGATCACGCACTGCAAATCCGGTCTGTACCATTTACGATAAAACTCCCGTAATACATCCGAGGGGAACGATTGCAATAATTCCACCGTCCCGATCACGTTCCGTTTGGCATATTTCGTGTGATTGTACACCACCGGAGCCGATCCTTCCTGCAAGCGACGCCCCACGTTATAATGACTCCGCCATTCCTCGATAATCACGCCCCGCTCCTCGTCAATATCTTTATCTTTCAGCAATATCTCGCTACACCAGTCTTTCACGATAAACATACACGTGTCCACCAATCCGCCTTCTGCCACGGGTACATCCTCGATATTATACACCGTCTGGTTTATCCCTGTCTTCGCGTTGAACGTGAAAATACCTCTTCCCCTCAAATAAGGCATCACCCCTCCCGGGAAATGCGTGGTACCATTGAACGCCATATGCTCCAAGAAATGCGCCAACCCGTTCTCGTGATCCTCTTCCAGTATCGCCCCCACGTTTTGCAACAGGTAAAAACTCACCCTTCCCGGCTCCGCCTTGGAATGCTTCACGTAATACGTCAGACCGTTATCCAGTTTCCCGTGACGCAATCCTTCCATGCCTTCCTGCGCGGACAAAGGAGTCCCAACCGTGCAAAGAAACACGGCAATCGTTACTAATAATCCCCTCATACTTTATTTATTTCGCTAATTCCAGTGCTTCCAGTTTACGTTTCATAATCATTTGCACTTGAACAGATTGCATTTTATTCTCGATCTGTAAAGCCTCCATGTACCCTTGGTTATAAGCTTCTTTTGCCTTATCAAAATCTTTCAATGCCTTATACGTATCCCCCAACATCGTCACAAAATTAATCCTGTCGATCAATCCGGTTCCCTCGTATTGCATAGCTTTCACCAACCAATCCTTCACTTGTCCTAATTGTTCGTTGTTCAATTTTCCCTTACTCATGACATACATATTTTGAGCAATCTCACCATAATCATTCGCTCCCACCTGATCACCCAAAGCCGCCAAATACTTATTCATTAATTGAACATAAGACTCCGCATCTTTCTTGTAAGACAATAAATACATTCCATCATAATAATATTTGAATTTCTCATAAGGAGTCAACGTTCCCGTCGGCATAATAGCGTAAGCCGCTTCCAGATCACCATTGATTCTCTCCAAATATTTCTTGTATTCATTCTTACCCGCTTTTGCCAATTGCTCGATAACAGCATTATTATACTCGACCATCAAGATACCCGGAGCTTCTCCCAATTTACTCATGTACGTTTCCAGATTTTTGGCAATAAACTCCATCACCGCATCATCTTTCACGTTCTTTTTATTAAACTTATTCGCGATTTGGAAATCCTCTTTATTAATAAAATCCGGTCCCATTTTTGCCTTCACATACTCGGCATATAATTTATCAATACGCACAATCCATTTTTGTGCTTCCATTCCCTGCAAACCACCCACGTAATCCGGAGCCTGTTTCAATACCAACTGCATATCAGTCAAATCTTTTTTCGATTTAGCACGGTCATACAATTTCTCGAAACTTAATTGTTCTCCGCTAGCCACTTTGGCTGCATTCAAAAAATCATCCTTTTCCCGAGCTCCAGCCAAACGGGATGCCACGTTTCCATCCGCTTTAAAAAATATCAATGTCGGTAATACCGTTACATTAAATTTCTCGGCAGTTTCTTTCTGCCATCCGGCTGCCTCGACATTGATTTGCATACACACGAACTTTTCATTCATGTATTTTTCCACTTCTTCGTCCGTGAACACCTTCTCTGTCATTTGTTTACATGGTCCGCACCATGTTGCAAAAAAATCCACAAATACGAGTTTATTCTCTTGTTTTGCTTTCACTAATGCTTCCTCGAAGGTTCCCTCGAAGAACTTAATCCCTTGGCTATAGCCTGATACGCTCCACCCCATGAACAGGGTGAAGCATATCATTGTAAAATATTTTCTCATTATATTCATTTCAAAATAAACGTAAACACATCCGGCAAAATCGCAGAATAATCTTCATTACTTACCTTTAAGGTAACAATATAGCGTCCCTTGGGAGCCTCTGTCCTTAACGGGAATTGCATACGTCCACTACCACGTACAACAATTTCTTTTGCGAATATATCCGCATCACCTCCATCAATCGCTCGTACACTTACAAACTCATAAGACAACGGCTCTGTTCCCAACATTCCGCTAATCGTATTCGTTACCCATGGAGCATCGTTATCCAATTTATTTTGACTTACTTTGCTCAAATCAGTCTCAACGACCAATGAATCCGGATAATATTCTGCATTATCGGCTTTCAAATACCCAATCTTCACATCATGACATGCACTAAAAGCCAAAACCATCACAAATAGAAATAATATTGTCTGTTTCATCTTGTTCCATTTTTACATTTCATTATAATTGTCCCCAAGTGAATCCATAAGCCAAAGAATGAACAATCCCATTGGTCGGTTCTATGTCTGTTGATGCAACATCTATGCTCGTGGACATATTCATTCCACCTTTTATATACAAGACCACGGCTCCCGCTTCCGGAACTTTTTCGTACGGTTCCCGGAATGAAAACACCCGGAATGTAGAACCAAAAGCAGAAGTGAAAATGACTCCTGATGCATCATCATCACTCGTCCCTCTCGGAATATCTTTTACTTCATATTTCCCTTTCACGACATGCCGCAAAATCAATTCTTTACAATATTCGACACCTTTTGCCTCCACATATGCTTTTACACTCTTATAAATCGGTTCTTGCACCCAAGTCTCTGTATTCAGTTGGGTTTCCTCGAACATCTTCCGACGGATAGAGTGGTTTGTCGGACCAAAAAATGTAATTTCTTCATATCCAGCTTTCTCTCCTGTAAAATACTCTTTCGTTCCTGTATACTCGATCATTAACAATAATGAATCCCAGTTATAAGAATCCGAATGAAAATATTCATACATATTCCCCGGATACTTTTTCCGGGCTATACCCGTATCAATCTGGTTATACTTTGTACATCCGATAAAAACGGATAATAACAATCCTAATAATATAATCTGTTTCATATCTTATTCCTTTATTTTCTCATATACGGGGCCCAATACACATTCTGCCTTAATAATCCGTTCATTTTAAATGCACTCTCGTGAATCGGGAAAAATAATGCACCATTTTTCACATCAGTCAATGTCAACGTCTTCAACGCTCCCGGTAAATAAGTGTTAATATACTCCATCCCGTTACGTACGGCATCATAAAAACGATGCCCTTCCATTAATAACTCACGCTCTCGTTCGTGGAAAATAGCATATTTCAAACCTTTTTCATCACCACCGCTATTAGGATAAGACTTCACATTATTAATTTCTCGAATCTCGTTCAAATCCGCTTGCGCCAAACCCTCTTCTCCTAATTTGACATAACACTCGGCTCGTAGCAAATATATGTCTGATAAACGCCAATAAGAATAATTTGATTTGATTGCTATTAATTGCATCGTACCCGGATTATAAGGATCAGCTTCATACACGCCCTCGCGCCATTTAAAGGGGTAAGCGACACCCCCGGTAAGTTCAGTAATTTCTTTCCGAACACTATCCTGCAAATGCTTCATAACTACCTCTGTCATATCAGTAAACATAAACTGAACTGAATCGGTACTATAGTAACTATACCTATGAAAATAAGCATCCCGTCTCAAATCCAGCGTATCATACAACGTTCTGATTGTACTATAAGAAATTTTGCTTGACTTATACTGTTGGTCCCCCGCTTTCGTTGAAGGATTAACCGGATATCCTATAAATTCTTTCCCGATCAAATACGTCGAAAGAATGATTTCCGCCGACATATCCAATGAAAATTCAAATATTGACTCCGGATTATTTGCCTGATAATCAGAAAAATATTTACACAATTCTTCAGGATCACGTACTAAACTATAATTTCCGGCATCTCCTTTTATCAAATAATTGGCATATTCTACTGATTTTTTATAACATTCATTCGAATTTCCATCAAGTCCCATCAAATCAATCATACTTCCTTTCCAAGCATAAGCATGAGCTAACAAAGCACAAGCAGAACCTTTACTACCGAATTGTTTCGAAGTTATAGGCGTTCCCGTGCGATCAACCAAATCAGCTTGAACCGGCAACATCTTATACGCTCTCTCCGCATTGGCAATCACGGTATCCAAAACCTCAAGCAAAGGTCTTTTCCCGTATACTTCAGATGAAGAACTATTCCGTGTAATAGGGACCTCTCCCCAACGACGTCCTAGGAAGAAATACCCTAAAGCCTTACCGAAATACGCTTGGGCTCTATAATAATTCATACGCTCGGGTGATACATTCGCTTCTGCTTTATACATATTATCCAATAGTACATTCGCCATATACACAACCCAATAAGTCTGATCCCAAAGCGTACATACTTCACCTTGTCCCTTCATACCTACCATCGTAGACGGATCCCAGAAATGCTCCTGTGTCCAATTCGATTCTGAGATAAAACCAGCTCGTTCTTGCACATTCTGCTCTAACAATCGGCCATGTATAAAACTTTGAAGTTGATATAACGAAATTTCCAGATCCTGCTCCGTTTTATAATAATTATCAAAACTGACTAATGTTTCGGGTTCCACATCCAACAAACTGTCACATGCTGAAAAAAGCCCTATCAATAAAACATAAAGAATTTTCTTCATAATTAAAATTTAAGCGTTAATCCCAATGTTAATTTCGTTGCTGACGGATAATTCTCCATTTGATCCAAACCTTGCATCGGATCAACATTTTCCGGGTCTAATCCTGAATAATTCGTCCACAAGAAAAGATTCTCTCCCGTGAAAAACACTCTTAATCCTTGCAAATACAACTTCTTGGCCCATGCAGAAGGAAGATTATAACCTAAAGTCAATTGTTTCAACCGAAGAAAATTCACCTTTTCAATATTAGAATCTAACAACCCATCAAACTGTCCTTGATGATAATAATTAATTGCAGAAATAATAGGATAATCGGAATTATCCCCCGGCTGTTGCCAGAAGGTCACGTTACGATAATCCTCGAACACAGCCGAACCAATATTCATAGGATTAAAGTTCAAAGATGCTTTTCTGAACATATTAATCATCTTTCGTCCCAAAGAATAGTTGAATAAAATATTCAAATCAAATCCTTTCCATTTAATTTCACTCGCGATACCACCATGAGCCAATGGCAAAGTCGAACCGGCGAAATATCTATCCTCATCAGTAATATTCCCATCTCCGTTCAAATCAGCGATCACATTCATCCCTAAACGGGTTGGTTGCGCCATACCACCACTACCTAATGCCTTGTAATTTCCTTGTTGATCCCAATATTTAGGAATATCACTATCACTTTGAGCGTACCCTAAATTTTTGTATACCAGCAACTCATTAGCAGAACGCCCTATAACATATTTACTGTCGACATCCATACCCGTGTAAGTTTTTTCCAAACGATTCCAATTGCGGGAAATATTAAATCGTGCACGCCATTTAACCTCGGTTTCTCTCAAAACATCAAATTGGGCTTCCAATTCTATACCTTCATTTGAAATTTCCAACGCATTATCCCACATCTTTGAATGGAAATAAACCGTCCCGGGAAGATTTATCTGCCACAACAATGATTTCGTGTATTTATAATAATAATCCAACTTCATTTTCACTCGATAATCAAACAAATCTACGTCCAATCCCAAATCATATTGATCGGATTTTTCCCATGTCAGATTTCTATTTTCCATTTGGGCTGGCACCAATCCTGTCACTCCCAAAAAATTACTGCCGACATCAATCGCACCCTGTGCTAAATAAGGATCCAAGAAAGTTTGTCCTGACTGTCCCCACGAAGCACGCACTTTTCCGTGGCTTAACCACCAAAAATTCTTCATAAATACTTCATCTGAAAAATTCCATCCTACTGCAATAGACGGGAAAGTCGCCCAACGCACATCTTTACCGAAAACAGAAGATCCATCCCGACGAAGCGTAAACTCCATTAAATACTTTCTATCAAAATTATAAGCCAAACGCCCGAAAAGGCTAACCATTTTTTTCTCCTTGAAACTTGAAATAAATGATTTCATTGCAGTTGTAGTCCCATTCAGATCTTTCAAATCCGGCATACCATCCACAACATAATGTATATAATCACTAGGAGCTCCTTTACCAGAACCATTCAAACCATTGGATGCTTCTCTCGTGTAAGAAAAACCAAAAAGCCAATCAAAATTATGCCGTTCTTTTAAACTGAAATTGTAATGTAACAATTCTTCTGTCTGCATTAACACGGAACCGGACATTTGACCGTATGACTTACTCAACCCGTAACTTGCATCCAAAGAACTGGGTTCAAAACGATTAAGCTGTGATTGAGAATAATCCACTGCAAGTGAAGCCGAAACATCTAAACCTTCAATAATTTTATACGCTAACCGAGTATTAGCTCGAATATTAAAATTATATTTCTTCTCAGACACTTCATTGATCGTAGTAAATATTTGTTCGTAAGCAGATCCACTATTAGGGAATAACGTCGACGTTCCTTTGGGATTAACTGTCATATAAGAAATATTTCTCGCTCCTAACCCCCCAGAAGCCATACTCATATCCGAATATGATAGAGATAAACGCATATCCAAACTCAAATTTTTCCGAGGGGTCAAATTCAAATTTGAAATCAAATTGGCGCGTGAAAATTCAGAACCGACATTAATACCTTCCTCGTTATACCAACCGGCACCAACCATATATTTAACACGTTCCGTTCCTCCGGATGCCTGAATATTAGCATTCAAAGTTTTACCTGTATGGAACACGTATTTCCACCAGTTTGTTGAGTTATTATAGAAAGGATTCAAACTATCTTGCAACAAACGCTCTAAAGGAATCTTATTATAATCACTAACCACTCCATTTCTCCAAAAATAATCGTATTGCCCGCTCGTTCTAAAAGCTTCTTCCGGGGAAGTCGGCCAAGTAACATTATTCGTCACACGGTCAGTCATTCCTACTGCCATATTCCGTGCGGCATATAACCACCATTTACGTTCCCCGTTTCCTTGTATTTGCATGGGAGTCTCCGGCAGATAAGTCCATGAATAAGAAGCATTTGCCTGAAAGGTTGCTTGACCCATTTTACCGTGCTTTGTCGTAATCAAAATCACTCCATTACTTGCACGTGAACCATAAATGGCAGCAGAAGCAGCATCTTTCAAAACTTCAACGGATTCTATCGTCATCGGATCGATTTCAGCCAATGTATTCGTTCCGGTTAACGGGGAAGTGAATGATTGAATAGGCACACCGTCTACAACATATAACGGAGTATTCTCACTGATTCCATCAACCATCAATGTATTATAACCGCGAATTGCAACACGAGTACCTCCTCCACCGGGGGCTCCGGACACGTTATTCACTTCCACTCCCGCCATATGCCCTTGCAACAGATTCTCCAAACTAGCTGAAGGTACCTCTTCCAAATCCTTAGCTTTTATTGAAGACACGGAACTGATCAATTCCTTCTTATTCCGCTCTCCATAAGCGATCACAGTTACCTCATCCAAATCCGATGCTTCCTCTTTCATGGTAATAATCAACTCATCTCCCGCCTTAAACTTTTTCTTTTCTTGCTTAAAACCAACAAAAGTAAAAATCAACTGTCCGGATTCCACTGGTAAAGAAAGCGTGAACTCCCCTTTTGCATCCGTGGCACACCCCACGGTAGTGCTATCCAAACGTATAGTAACTCCCGGCAGGGGTTGTTTTTTCTCGTCAATCACCTTACCTTTCACGATGAACTTCTTTACCTCTTTTTTCTCGTCGTCTTTCGCAACAGCCGGCTTCACGATGATCACGTTTCCCTCGTACAAGAAGTTCAACCCGGAAAATACCCGTTTCAATAAAACATCCAACTCCTCGTCGTTTGCCGAAACGGTAATGTTACTGAAAGAAACCAGATCTGCATCATTATACACGAAATACAGATTCGTTTTCTTCTGAATCTCTTTAAAAAGCTCCATCGCACCAACATTCTTCATTTCCAGCGTCACCCTCTGTTGTTGCGAGAAGGTGTTAGCGGAAATTGTCATGCAGGTCATTGTCAATAAAATAACTAATAATTTCATGATTCGTAATAGACCATTTTTCTTTTTACCATAGAAATAGTAAAAACTTTGTTTTTTTTTCATACATTTGATTTTGAAATTAAAAACTACTCGGGCAATCATTGTCGCATTTGCTTGCCCACATTTATTTCACTCCGGATAAGTGGCGCTTGTCCGGATTCTTTTATTTACGCACTACTATCACTTTACCTTTAATTTCGAAATGAACATGAGAGGTTTTCTCTATCAAACCCAACAACTTCTCGATCTCCCCGTAGCGGGGCAAATAACCGCTAAACCGCTCGTTACGCACTTCGTCATTCATAAAAAATACATTTATATCATACCACAAGGCAAGCTCATCCAAGATTTCGCTTATACTCTTGTTTTCGAAAAAATAGTTCCCAAGATGCCACGCCACGTAAGGCATAACATCCACCTCCTGAACGGCAACCCGCCCGGAAAGCTTGTTAAACACCGCCTGTTGACTCGGTTCAAGCATCACCTCCGGTTTTCCTTTCGGCTTCACGGACACTGAACCTTCTACCAAAGTAGTATGCATCCGATCCATCCTTCGGGTATTGATATTGAACTTCGTACCGTACACCTTCACCTCCATGCCGTCAATCTCCACGATAAAAGGCTTGCCCGTATCTTTCGCCACCTCGAAATAAGCCTCTCCCTCCAAACGTACCCGACGCTCCCCCTTGATAAATTTCACGGGATAGCGAATCTCGGTGGCTGCATTCACCCACACTTTTGTTCCGTCCGACAACATCAAAGTGTACTCGCCCCCCTTCGGTGTAATCAACCGATTCTGAACTTCCACTTCCCGGTCTTTTTGCAAGGAATCCACGTACACCAAAGCCTGATCACTCGTGCGCATACTCATTCCGTCCTCCTGTCCCAACAACACACGAGAAGTATCCAATGCCACCACCTTACCGTCATTCAACACCAATGTCGCCTTTCTCGTCCCATGCACGATCTGTCCGATCCCGTAATCCTCCGCGTCAACAGCGGGCTTTTGTTCCCAAAAGAAGAACAAAACTATCGTCAAAGGTAACACCAACATTGCTGCGTATCCCGCAACCTTTATCCACATCCGGTGCACTCGTTTACGATAAGCAGTATTCAGTCTGGCTTCAAAATCCTTTTTAAAATCCTCCCTCGTATCTTTTTCCAAACGGTATCCCTCGCGAATGGCAACGAAACGCTTCATATCCTCGTACACGGCACGATGCTTTTCTGACTCGTCCAACCACACCCGCAAAGCCTTCTCCTCCTCTTCATTCAATGAAGAAGTCAAACTCCGCTTTATCAATAACCAATCTATTTTCATCTTAATCTCACTCAAATTCACACCTAAAACACGGAACACCCGAAAATGTTTACACGAAAAATGATTTTTTTTTACTCCTTAGGCAAAAAAAATAACACATCAGAATAATAAGCTAAAAATCAATTTACCACAAATGCCAACATCATCATAAACCATTTCACACCGATTATCTGGCGCAAAGGTACCTGTAGATTCAATCGACAATACCCTCGACAGTATTAAATAAGATACTTTTCTGTTAAAACGTGGGCGAACTGTGGGCGAACATCAGGCGATGAGTAGGCGAACCCGCCCAAAAGTCACTCAAAAGGCTATCTACCGCCACTCAATGGTAGAAAAGTTGCCTAGTAAGCAATCCTTACCCGGGAGTTTCCCGGGGCAAATTATGAACCGGATACCTTTAGTTCTATTTTTCCCCTTCCCTGTCCTATCTTTATTCTTATTATGCTTACAACAACTTCTTCAATTCATCCATATCCGGCAAAGCTTTTCTTAATTCATCCGGCATATCATTAGCAGTCTTGTAGGTTGCAACTCCCAATGGTTTGTTAAAATCACGAACAGCATACTCGACAAAATTACGATCAACACCCTTACAAAGAATTATGCCAATAGACGGATTCTCATGAGGTTTTCGCACATAGTCATCTAAAGCCTGCAAATATAAATGCAATTGTCCTAAATGTATGGGACGAAATTCCGAGTACTTTAACTCCACCGCAACAAGTGAATTGAGCTCTCTATTAAAAAATAACAAATCAATAAATACATCATGACCGCAAACTTCTATGTGATATTGATTTCCAATAAAACTAAAGTCTTGTCCAAAGGTCATTATAAATTTTTTTATATTCTGCACGATAGCATTTTCAACTATTCTTTCATCAATATCTTCTTTATCCCTTTCATCCAAATTTTCCACGTTGATAAAGTCGAGTAAATATTCATCTTTAAACATACTGATCGCTTTCACAGATTGTTGAACATCGGGTATCGTGTTTACAAAATTGTTTGGCATCGCCCCTTGATGCCGATAATCATTCGCTTCGAGATGAACACGTAATGTATATTTATTCCAACAGTTAACCACTGTTTGATGAATATAAAAAGCACGTTCCTCTATAGTACTCGTTTTATGAATAATCTCCATGTGGTGCGTGAAACTGATACTAAAGAATTCCTCCATGTTTAGATTGCTCGCCAGTGGCGAGCAATCTATCATCAGTAGAGTATTACTATCTATTTCAATGGGATTTAATATTTTATCTTCAAGATTTGCAAATTTACTCGCCAGTGGCGAGCATTTTAAGACAGAACTCCATTCCTCATAAAATTGCCTCATTTTCCGTATATGTTGGGCAGAAAATCCACGCAACCCCGGTAATTCCTTTTGTAATCGTTGGCTAATAGCTTCAATAGCTCCTGTTCCCCAAAATTTATCACGAGAATTAAGTGATACATATTTCCCGATCCCCCAATAAAGTCCCAACTGTTCTTTGTTTACCAACTTAGCGGCCTGATATTGACTACGAAGTATAGCTGTCTTTATAATTTGTACTGCCGCATTATAAACTGTTTCTAATTTATGATTTTCTTCCATATCCTCATGGATTAATTTTTACCGATCACATCCGAAACATCTCTTTGCTATCTAAAATAGACGTTACACAATTCAATATTACAGGAGGCTTTTCAATTATCGCATAAATATAGTAAATCATATTCTGGATTTGGGATATTTTATACATTAAAATTTTTAAGAAAATTCCTAAATACAGACTCGCATGTAGATTTCCATACCTCTTTTAATTACGTTTCAAAAGTAAAACAATCGAAACATTTTGTATGTTAGTCAATTACTCCCATCCACTTTGAATTAGAACAATATTATTCTATATACAAAACAAAAATGACTATTTTTTATTTTGCATATAGAATAAAAATATACTGAAAACAGTTATAGCCGAAAAACTATTGATTATCACGCGGGATACAGAACAAGTGTTGGAAATGAACGGTAAAACAATCGAGGTCATTCCCGCGTGAAAATGGCTGTTAAGCCTGTAAAAGCAAGCACGATTGACTCATCACGAAAAGGAGCAGGACGAAATCGTAATTCGAAAAACTTTCTTTAATTTTCTCCATACCCCGGTGCAATTGTACCTTCACCGTGTTTTCATTCATAGACAATTGCTCCGCGATATCACTGTATTTATAGCCATGCACAAACCGCAAAAGACACACTTCCCGACACCTGTCCGGCAATTCATCCATCACTTGCCGGATCTTCTCCAGCACCTCTTCCTCGTCGATCGTGTCAACATTATTGGAATATACTGCCGCCTCCGCGTACAATGCCATATTCCGGTCTTCGACCTTGGCATCCCGCAGGTAATTGTAGCATCGGTTCCGCACGCTCGTGTAGAGATACGCTTTCAACGATCCCCTGTAATTGGAAAAAACCGATTTCTCGTAAATCGTGATAAACACTTCCTGCACGATATCATTAGCCACATCTTCCCGGAAAACCATATTCAAAGCGAATGTAAACAACTTATCGAAATACCCATCAAACAATTCAGAATAGGCACTCCGGTCATTTCGTCTTAATCGCTCTATCAATATCTGTTCATCCAAAATATCACGTTTTTCTTGTATCCACGGTCAGCAAAAATATTCCTATTTTCGATTCGATAAAAATATTTCCCGCAATTTATTATCAAATTAACATTGCTACCACGAGTACACCGCACACAAACCTCGTCCCGTGTAAACCGGAAATCTCTAAATCACTAAATTATTAAACTGTTCCCAGAAACCGGGGAACGATTTGGTGACCACCCCGGCATCCCGAATGGTTAGCCCGGGATACTTCAACCCGGCAGGAGCAAATGCCATTGCCATACGGTGGTCTTGATACGTGTCTATATCTAATGAAATCAACGCATTACGCACCTTATCCCAGCACAATTCCCCGTGTATCGGCACCTGCAATTTATATCCCAATTTACTTAACTCCCGCGTAACGGCATCCACCCGGTCACACTCCTTTATATATAAGGTTTCTATACCCCGCAAATGGAACGGGATACCCGATAAACAACAAGCTACAATCAGAGGAAGAGCCGTATCGGGCATTCCCGACAAATCCGCCTCGAAACGGGGCACTCGCGCATCATGGGTAGATAAACGAATCCCCCCGGTTACCCTTTCCGTGTGTACCCCTAACTGTTGCCATAACTCGACTTGACGCGCATCACCTTGCAAGTTATCGTACTCCAACCCCGGAAGAAAGAGTTCCCCCTCTCCTGCGACAACCAGCAACTCGTAAAAAAAAGACGCCGCACTCCAATCGGCACTTACCCGGAAAGCAACAGGCATATATTTTCCCCCGGGAATGACTACCCGATTCCCCGCGATACACACCTCTGCCCCGAAGCGACGCATCATTTCCGCCGTCATGTGAATATAATCCGCGGAAACGACTTTCCCTTTCAAATCAATCACGAGTCCCCCTTCCACCAAAGGAGCGATCATCATCAACGCTGAAATATACTGGCTACTGACCGAGGCATCCAAGCAAATCTCTTTCCCCCTCAACACGGCATTCCCAATCCATAAAGGCGGAAAACCCTCTCTCCCCAAATATTCAATACTTGCCCCCAGTTCCCGCAAAGCCTCTACCAGCACTTTTATCGGTCGCTGCTTCATTCGCCCCGAACCGGTTAATTCCCATACCCCGTCACGCAAGGCGAAATAAGCTGCCAAAAAGCGCATGGCAGTTCCCGCGTGACCGACATCCACGAGTCCGCCCGTTCGGGACAAGGCTTCCATCAACACAAGGGTATCATCGCTATCGGACAGATTTTCAGGCAACACCCCGTCCGCCAACGCACTCAACACGAGAGCCCGGTTGGACACACTCTTGGATGCCGGTAAAATTACCGTACCTTCTATTTCTTTCCCTTCCCAAGCGATAACGTTATCCATGCTTATATCTGGTTTAATGCTTCCGTAATCTGTTCTTTCGTGCAGTAATTATTGATAGAAAACTGCCCGACATCTTCCAGAAGTGTAAAATTCACACCTTTACGATCGTTTTTCTTGTCATGCAACATCAATTCATACAATGTATCCGCGTGCTCCATAACCGGGTAGGTTGGATAATATCTCTTGATAAATTCCCGCACCCGGCGATACACTTCGCCCGGGAAACCTTTCTCGCGCATGGAAAGATACAACTCGGCTATTATTCCCAACGCGATAGCTTCCCCGTGTAACATATTTTCCCGCCGCATCATGGAACAACTCTCGATGGCATGCCCAATCGTGTGTCCGAAATTCAAGGCTTTACGTATCCCTTTCTCATTCGGATCCTGAGTCACGATATCATTCTTCACGGACACGGATTTTTTAATTAACTCAAGGAATTCTTCACGTTCGGGCACGTTCGTGTCACAAACCAGTAACCGCTCCAGATACTCCATGTCAGACAATAGCCCGTGTTTCAGCATCTCGGCATAACCGGATACCCGTTCCCGAACGGGTAACGTCTGTAATAACGAAACATCAATAACCACTCGTTCCGGCTCGCTGAAAGTACCGATCTCGTTTTTCAACCCGTCAAGATTAAACCCCGTTTTCCCGCCTAACGAAGCATCCACTTGTGCCAGCAAAGTCGTGGGTACATAGATACAACGCATTCCCCGCTTGAACGTCGAAGCGGCGAAACCACCCATATCCGTCACCATACCCCCGCCCACGCATAATAATATAGAAGAACGACGAGCTCCCCGCTTACTCAACATAGACCAGACACGGGCAACACTCACCAGTGACTTGTTTTCTTCACCGCAATCGACTACCGCCACATTCAACGGCATCCAATTCACTTTCTCCAGTAACTTGTCACAAAAACCGACCGTGTGCTTATCCGCCACGATAAATAATTGCTCATGCCTGACACCTTGTAACAACTCGGCGAGGACAAGACTCGAATCCGTTGTAAATATAATACGCTCCATTTGTCCCATATTTCTGCACAAAATTACACTATTTCAACCGATACGGGGAATTAAAATTTAAAATTAATTGTTTTTCTCGCCATAAAAAAATAACTTTGGTCAAATTCATTAAAACTGATCGGCGCATGAACAATGACAATTCTACCCTGAACCGGGTGGCAATCACAATTGCTCCCAGATTAAACAATGCTTTATATTCTCCCCTATTCCAACAATGCGGCGGCATTACCGGTTTCTTTCAAGAGAGTGACAAAAATATAGAGTTGCTTTTCAAAGAGAACAACCTGACAAACATTCAACCGGAGCGTTCCCTGTGGCTGCAACAGGCAGAAGAGGAACTAAAGAACATGGAGAAACACCGTATTCAGCTCTGCGGAATAGAAGACACGAATTACCCCCGCCTGCTGAAACATTGCGCCGATGCCCCGCTGGTGCTTTTCTATAAAGGTACGCTGGAACCCGACGAAGCCAAGAATATCGCTATCGTGGGTACTCGCAAAGCCACCGATTTGGGCAAAGCCCGCGTGGAAAATATCCTCCAGCAATTGGCCGACATGGGATTCCGTCCCAATGTCATCAGCGGGCTGGCTTACGGTATTGACATTGCCGCGCATTCCGCCTGCCTCCGACACGGGCTTAGGGCACAAGCCGTGCTCGGTCACGGGCTACACATGATCTACCCGGCACCCCACAAAAATATAGCGGACAAAATTCTGGAACAAGGCGGAACACTACTTTCCGAATTTCCGACCTGTGCACCGATACATCCCACGAATTTCCTCCAACGGAATCGCATCGTGGCAGGCATGAGCGAAGCGATACTCGTGGCGGAATCTCCCGTGAAAGGGGGTGCTATGTCCACCGCACGACAGGCATTATCGTACAGCCGGGATGTCCTCGCCTTCCCCGGTCGCCCGGAAGACACGAACTACACGGGATGCAATATGCTGATCAAACAAAATATCGCTGCCCTCGTGGAAAACGTCTCCGACATATTGAAAGCGTTGAATTGGGAACCGCTCCCGACAGCACCTTATCAAACATCACTCGATTTGTTCCCCGAATCAAGCGACGAAGACCTTATCAGACAAACTTTGACCGAAGCGGGAGAACAAAACATCGACCAGCTTCATCAACTCACCCGGATACCCGTCCACGATCTGGCCGTCTTGCTTTTGAAACTGGAATTAGAGGGTATAGTCACCCGGCTTCCCGGTAAATGTTATTCACTTATTTAACCCGTTTTGTTACAGATTCATAGCACGGGACGATAAATGATTTTAATTTTAAACTATTATAACGTTTGCGGGTACCAAAAAATAGTGCGAAAAATTTTTGGAATCATAAACAAAAGCATACCTTTGAACCGAATTTCACAATTCAAATTAAAAGATGTTTTTTTAAAGTTTTTACTTAAACAATATTCAAATGAAAGCAGAGATTAAAGAATTCATGGATGCCTTAAAGGCTAGAACTGTGGGTGAAACTGAATTCCACCAAGCAGTTGAAGAAGTAATCGAAACTGTTTGGGATACCTATCAGGCAAACCCGAAATACAAGGCTAACAAGATCCTTGAGAAAATGGTAGAACCTGAAAGAGTTATCATGTTCAGAGTGCCCTGGATTGATGACAAAGGTGAAGTACAAATCAACCGCGGTTACAGAGTACAATTCAATAGTGCTATCGGACCGTACAAGGGAGGTTTACGTTTCCACCCGTCAGTAACCCTTGGCGGATTGAAATTCTTAGGATTCGAGCAAACTTTCAAAAACTCTTTGACTACTCTTCCCATGGGTGGTGGTAAAGGAGGTTCTGACTTCAACCCGAAAGGAAAATCTGATAATGAAGTTATGCGTTTCTGCCAAAGCTTCATGACTGAACTTTGCAAACACATCGGTCCTGACACTGACGTACCTGCTGGTGATATCGGTGTAGGCGCTCGTGAAATCGGTTTCTTGTTCGGACAATACAAGAGAATCCGCAACGAATTCGTTGGTGTATTAACCGGAAAGAACCGCGAATTCGGTGGTTCAAGAGTACGTCCGGAAGCTACCGGTTACGGTACCGTTTATTTCGCACAACACATGTTGGCAGAAAAAGGTGAGAAGATCGCCGGTAAAGTAGTTGCCCTTTCCGGTTTCGGTAACGTGGCTTGGGGTGCCGCTCAAAAATTAGTTCAATTAGGTGCTAAAGTTGTGACTATCTCTGGTCCTGACGGATACATCTATGACGAGAAAGGTTTAACTCAAGAGGGTGTAGACTATATGTTGGAATTGCGCGCTAGCAACAACGACGTTGTAGCTCCTTACGCTGAGAAATTCGGTGCTAAATTCTTCCCGAAAGCAAAACCGTGGGAAGTAAAATGCGACCTCGCGTTCCCTTGCGCTATCCAAAACGAGTTGAACGAAGACGATGCCAAGAAATTGGTTGCTAACGGTTGCCAAATGATCGTTGAGACTTCTAACATGGGATGTACCGCGGAAGCTGTTAGATACGCTAACGAGCACATCACGTTCGCTCCCGGTAAGGCAGCTAACGCTGGTGGTGTTGCTGTTTCCGGTCTTGAAATGAGCCAAAACTCAATGAGATATAGCTGGACTGCTGAAGAAGTAGACGCTAAATTGTCTCAAATCATGAAAGACATCCACGATACTTGCGTTAAGTTCGGTAAGAACGGAAACAAGATCGACTATGTTAAGGGTGCTAACATCGGTGGCTTCATCAAAGTTGCCGAGGCTATGTGCGCTCAAGGACACTGCTAATAATACAGTAAGTCTATATAAAGAATCCGCTCCAAATTCGGAGCGGATTTTTTATTACCAGAAATCAACGATATGAATAGTTTCCTGTACCTTTGTGCCGTAAAAAATTTAGGAAGATTTTCATCATGCGCGCTCAAGATAAATCACCACAAGGAACTGTTCGTATGGATATGTTGCACGGCAGCTTGCTGAACAAAATTCTATTGTTTGCACTGCCATTGGCAGCAAGTAGTATCCTGCAACAATTGTTCAACTCGGTGGATGTAGCTGTTGTCGGGAAATTTGCCAGCAGTCAGGCTCTTGCAGCAGTGGGAAGCAACGCCTCGGTTATCAGCCTGATGATAAACCTGTTTGTCGGGATATCCGTTGGGGCAAGTGTCGTTATCGCGAACTATATCGGACAAAAAAATCAACGCGGTATCAAAAATGCCATACATACCGTTTCCGTGGTCACGCTAGCAAGTGGCGTACTATTACTCGCGGTCGGATTGCTCATCGCCCGACCTATTCTGGAAATGATGGACACCCCCGACGATGTAATCGACCTAGCCGTCCTATACCTCCGTATCTACTTTCTAGGGATGCCCTTCTTCATGATCTACAACTTCGGCGCTGCCATTCTTCGCAGTATGGGCGACACGAAACGCCCTCTCTATTGTCTTATCATTGCCGGACTCATCAACACGGCATTAAATTTATTATTAGTCATCGTCTTCAAAATGAGTGTCGCAGGGGTTGCCATAGGCACAGTCGTATCCAATATGTTTTGCGCCGGCATGATCATCTACATCCTTTTACACGAGAAAGAGCCTTTCCGTCTGGAAAGCAAACACATCAAAATATCCCGTCCCGAATTACGAAAAATGCTCCGGATTGGCGTCCCCGCGGGGGTACAGGGCATGGTATTCTCCATTGCCAATATCTTCATCCAAGCCGCCATCAACCGCTTCGGTTCAAATGCCATCGCCGGCTCTGCCGCAGCCCTCACCTATGAATATTACTGCTACTTCGTGGTCAGCGCGTTCAGCCAAGCTACCGTCACCTTCATCAGTCAAAACTACGGGGCCGGACAAATCGAACGCTGCAAGAAAGTATTCCGCCAAACCATGCTACTAAGCGTTACCTCCTGCGCCCTCCTGAACGGCTTCTTTGTCTGGCAAAAAGAACTCGCTATCGGAATCTTCACCTCCAGTCCCGAAGTATTCCGATTTGCAGCCCTTCGCATGGAAATCGTATTGCTAACCCAAAGCCTCGCCTGTTCCTACGAGATAGCAGGTGCGGCCCTCCGGGGACTGGGGTATTCCATGCTACCCGCCATACTCACGGTATTCGGCACCTGCGTGTTGCGTTTATTCTGGGTATACGTCATCTGTCCTCTGTTTCCCACCTTCGAAGCCCTAATGATTATCTATCCCATCTCGTGGCTCGTCACGGGTGTAGCCGTATGCGTTGCTTATCGTATCATACAAAAGAAGTTGTTTATTCCCGAAAAAGCATACAATTTGCTAAATGGCAATAATTGAGTATCAGAGATACAAAGGCTACCTTTATTCCCATTCTCCAGAGAATAAGGTAGCCTTTTTATCACTTTTCAAACATTAACGTCCTCTTCTTCTAATCCATATTAAGATCGCAAATAAGATCAAAACCAATGGAATTACTCCCATAAACAAAATCTTTGTTACAGTCATTCCTCCTTTGGTAACATAGACTTTATTATCCGGGAGTTTCGGACGACGAATATCAATAGGCACTTCTCCATCTGACATCCAAAAGAATGAGGAAGTAATTAAAGAATAATTGGATGCTTCTACCCCATTACGAGAAATACTGATCTCTCCGTTACTCAAGCAATCCGCATCTCCCAAGATAATAATCTTCTGCTCCTTGTTCCCCATGGCGCGAGAAAGAGCAACCATCGTTGGAACCTGATTCAATTCAACCTCCCCCTTATCCGGATTCATCACAGGTATTTCGTCTACAAAGTCCGTACTCTCAACCTCATTCCAAACGGTTTTCAGTGAATCAGTAACTAACAATACTGTTACCTTGAAACCGCTATTCGGTATTCCGGATAAATCCAAGCCCACGGTAGAAGGCATCGTTGCCACGTATTCATATCTATACATGTCTTTTAGTTGGTAAGAAAACTCGGCAGCCTCTTTTGTTACCTTGGACATGATAAAATCCGACTGAAAATTCTCACTTGGACTCACCAAACGTCCCGGCATAAAACGAACCCCGAATTGCTCCACAAGAGGATTCATGTACTCCTGACGCTTAGGTTCTCCCGCTATCAAAAGATTCCCTCCCCGGGCAATATAAGCATCCAAATTCTTCCGATGTGCTTCCGGCAAAACCTCCCTCACATCCGCGATAACCAAAATATTGATATCTTCAGGAATTTCTTCGTCCAAAGTAACTTGTCTGAAATCAAAACCTTGATTAATCAAAGAATAGCGGAAAGGCTTATCTTGTGCAAAACGATTATAATCTCTATCGCCTTGTTTGATACAATCACGTTCTCCGTGTCCTTCCACGAATCCCACTTGCGGCAAATCCATCACCAATCGTTTAAAAGCCGCGGTAATTTCCGTCTCGAACGGGAACACATACATATCATCATAAATACGCAAAAATGCCTTCTGCCCATTCTCTCTTTCCAATACTCGCACGAAACGATAATTTTCACCCGACAAATCTTCCAATTTGCTCACTTCATTCACATCAAGATAAATAGAAGAGTCTACACCATAATTCTGGGTGATTTTCACCATCCTCTCGCGATCATTCAAAGTAGGATAACGCTTATTCAACTCCTTCTCGTTATTTCCTTTGGCATAATAACGGACATATTTCATCTTGATATCCGGCTTAAAACGAGTATATTGCTTGAAACGTTTGATATCGCTCAACTCACTTTTCGGGAAGCCATACCACAAAAATCGATCTTCATCCAACACGTTGGCATAAGTGGTAATTGTCAAATTCCCTTTCATCTTGGACACGATTTCCTGACTATTCGGAGTCAAGGTATTTACTTTAGTTCGCGTAGCATCATAATAACACATGAATGTAGGTCGAGAACTCAAATACCCAATCGACACAGCAATCAATATCGCCGAAAAGTACCAAGAAGTACTAACGAACCAACTTTTTTTCTTACGTATCACGGTCAACCTGATTACAGTAAAAGTCAGAAACAAAACGACAACAACCAAAAAGTAAATTACATCTTCGCTACAAAGCAAACCGTTGATAAATTCACCTGAACGCCCTCGAATTGACAACCAATACGTGATATCCCGCACAAAAGCGATATCCTGCCACATACCACCCACGTAATTCAACACGGCAAATACCGCAAAGGTACCCATCGCTGCAACCACCTGATAAGAGGTCAAGGATGACATGAAAAGCCCGATAGCTCCATACGCGCAAATCAACAGGTAAAGCCCTAGCAACCCTGCCAATACCGGAGGTAAATCAAATTCATGCACGAAACATACACCATAAATAACGAACAGACCAAGTACCGCAATCATCACAAGCGCATAAATCATTATTGAAATAAATTTCCCGATAACAATCTGAAAATTCGTCACTGGTGACGAGTAAAGCAACTTGATTGATCCACTACTCAACTCCCGACTCATGATACCCATGGTCAATAAAGGTATATACAAGTATAAATACCCTTGAATTTCGGGAAACAATCCCCCACGCCAAGGACTGGTAAAAGTCCCCATGGTCACATTATAAACGTAACGTCCCAATTCTTGAGAAACGACATACCCCTCAAACGCATTCACAAACGTCATGCTGGCCTGAAACGTGAAAATAATCAAGATGAACCATGCTATAGGTGAATAAAACATAGTCTGCAATTCCGTCAGGGCAATTCTTTTTATAGCTTTCATATTTCTTCCTTTACTTTGATTTTTTAGACAATTCTGCAAAAATGGCATTAAGCGAACTTTTCTCTACGCGTATCTCGTTCAAACGCCAAGCATTTTTATAACTATATTCCACCATTTGTTCGATAACATCATTCACGTCCGAGGCTATCAACCGGAACTTCGTTCCCCCCAACTCTTCCACTCTTGTTACCCCGGGAACTTCAATCAACACTTCCGGGGCCGGAGCATCAAGTAAAGATACGAATACGGTGTTCGGGGTAATGTAATTGTCAAACTCATCCACACTACCCGAGAACACCATATGACCTTCTTCCACCATAAGAATATGATTACATATCGCTTGCACTTCGGTAAGCATATGGGTTGAAAGAATTACAGTTCTGTTCTCCGCAATCTTTTTTATCAGATTGCGGATTTCAAGAATTTGATTCGGATCCAAACCATTTGTAGGTTCATCAAATACAACCAACTCGGGACTATGAATAATTGCTTGAGCGATACCCACCCGTTGTTGGTAACCACCCGAAAGATTACGAATCAAGCGATTCCGGAAATGCAATATCCCACACTCAGTTAAAGCATTTTCCACCGCTCCCGGAATCTCGCTATCAGGCATAAGTCGAATTCCCGCGCAATGATAAAGGAACTCCTCTATCGTCAAGTCCATATGCAAAGGAGGTTTCTGGGGTAAAAAACCCATCAAACGCTTCGCCGCAACGGAATTTTCTTTTGTATTTATTCCCTTTATAAAAATATCTCCTTCAGTTTGTCTCAACACGCCACAAAGAATATTCATCAATGTTGACTTCCCCGCACCGTTTGAACCCAGCAATCCATAAATTCCCCGGGTAGGTATTTCAAAATTAATATCCCGTATTGCCCATTGTACACTATACCGATGAGAAACATTTTCAATTTTTACAATTGGTTTTTCCATAAATCTTAATTCACATATTTAAATTTCACACACAATACATTTTCCAAATACTAGTAATTGTAACCGAAAGCCCAACCGACATAACTACTAGGTTTCCAAACGACATCCGTAATTTTACCCAAACCTTTTGTCACGTGATAAGTCGCTTGCTCTCCCAAACCTTCTCCTGTAAAGAAACGATCGTACGTACCCAACAAGTGGAACTCTCCATTTTCCAACGCCACACCTATCATCCAACTCGCCGGATTTTCAGTAACACTTGTAATCCTAGAACCAAAATCCTTGAACAATCTCAAACCTCGTTCCGGAATACTCATTTCATAGAAATACAACCTGCTACCTTCTGCCACAAACATATAATCACTATCGTATTTACATTTCATGTAAATTGAATTTTCATTCACTTTACCATCAGCCGGGAATTCTACGGGTGCCTGCATTTTAGAAATCTTAAAAACACCGGAATAATCATCCACGTAAGCATAGCACTGTTGTGAATAAAGCTTGTCCCCCTTTTTCAATAGCATAAATAGTGTCGATGAATTGTAATCACTGGATGATCCTATACTAGCCACATAAACCGGAGTATACTCGCCGGTATTCCCCAGTAGTACAAAGCCATCCGGTATCGTTTCTCCATAAGTTACATCCAAAAGACGAGCCGCTGCAGATTCATTAGCTTGTGCAACCGTAGTAACCGGTATAATCGCTTTATTTGTTTCATCATATACCAGCATCGCTCCCAATTTATAGATCCATGTATCAAATATTTTCGTGATTTTCCCATTATTACCGAAATAAAGCAGATTCTCCCAACGGCATTGTCTTGAATCCATTGTTGATGCATTGATTTTTCTCCAATAAATAGATCCGTCTTTCCCGACCATATAGTGAGAAGTCAGCGCATCGATAAACTGAACCGGTTCAAAGGCTCTGGCAACCCCGGAACCGAAATCTTCATTAAAAGCATAATATTTAGAAAAATCATTTGCATTCAACACCCAATTATCACCATTCTCTTGGATTACCACGATCTCAGCGTAATTATTACTGTAACCGACCCAACCCATATCCACGGAAACCGGTTTACTACCCAACGGACTATCCGGGTGCAATTCTTGATAAAGATCGATACCATCTTCCCAAGAACACAAATACCCTCCGCCATACACCTCTCCACTTTCCGTGATATCACCATCCTCGTAATCCACGTACCCCTCATCTCCTTCATCCAGATTATAATAATTCCGGGTTTGAATAAGCATTGACAAAGCCGTCCTTCCCTCCTTTTCAGACAAGATCAACCAACCGGTCTTGAAACGTGAATTCACGGTATAACTCACGCTCACCATTGTCATCAGTTTCGTGGCACGTTCTTGCGCTATCAAGTAACCGGTGAAAGAACCAACTTCATCGGGAACAATTATCAGATTCCGTTCTCTACAAATTGTATCTCCACTAAAAACATAAAAATAATCATAAGCTAATGTATCAACTTCCGGATTCACCCATGTAATCGTGGGGAATATTTTTACCGTATCTCCCAACGTCACCGTAGACACATTCTGTTTCGAATAATAATTAAGTTTTTCAATGTTCGAATAAATATGATCATAATGACCCTTATCTTCATAACATGCCCCGAACGCGAAGACGATCAGACATAATAGCATATACTTCGTTATCTTTTTCATATCTTCCTATTTAAAATTAACCTCCGATATAAGCGACCTTCATCTCGGTACCATCCTTCTCGTACACGGTCTGATCATTCTCCGCCATCTGCTTCAAGTAGTTTTTCAGTTTCAGTGTACAGGTTCGAATCTCGTTGGCATCATTAACATTCACGTTTACTTTTCCGTCATTTATCTTGATAAATAACTCGTACTTCATATCAGAATACTCACCCAACCAAGTTTTTACCACGGTAGAGTTCCACCAATCCGGTTTAAATATAATATTCGACACGTTGATAATTGCCACTAAACGATCTGCTTGCCCTAAAGCAAAATCTTCAGTTTCTTCCAGACACAACGTCAAACGACGGGCTACGCTAGAGAGTTCCGGTGTCTTTTTAAAAACAATCACACAAGTATCCACCACTTGACCGGCTTCCATCACAAACTTTTCCGGTAATATATAAGTACCATCCGGAGTATCAGTATAATCCTTCATCACGGAAATCTTGTATTCCCGATCCTTGTCTGAGGGAAGTCCTATCAACTTCACTTCCAACTTATACTCTGCTTGTTCCACGTTAGGATAAGCAAGAAAAGAGAAACTGGTGGAATCTTGAATATATTTCGTGAACAGGATATAATCCTTGTCGCTATATAACTTAATATCATCTTCGGAACACCCGCTCACGCTCCACGAAAACGATAAAAATAAAATATAAATCAAATACTTTCTCATAACACTTTTATTTTATTATAAATATGAAGTTTCGCCATCAGGAAGCGGTGCATACCAATTTTCAGATTTCATCTCTATATTAGTAGCTCCGTTATAAATATCCCGATTCAATCGTTTGAACATAAAAAAGGTTTGCCCTTCTGTCAAGGTTTCTCGAATAATATCGTTATACAAGATTTCAAGCAATACCTCTTTTGTCGTCTCTTGTTCAATATTCAACTTACACCCTCGCTTTGCACGCATGGTATTCAGCAATTCAATAGCTTCACGTCGTTCATTACGGTGCAGCAACATACATTCCAATTGAATGTGATACAATTCAGAAAAACGCAATAACGGCAATAGCGGACCTTGATCACTCACAGAGGCAGATACCGAAGATGAAGTGGATTGCGGGCGTTCCCATACCAACCAACGCTTATTATTGTTGTACCGACCGGTCACACCGTTTGTTCCATACATGCCACGCAAACGATAATCATCCTCATCTCCCTTAAACAAAGATGCCAAGTAATTAGCATTCATCACAAAACAGTTGGCATAAGAACCCGTCGTATAAGCTTCCCAGTTATCATAGCTATTGTTATTGGAAAAACAAAGTAATAACTCGTCAAAACGTTTAGGATATTGGCTGGCTGCATTAGATGAATATTGATAGCTACTGCTTGTCCAACGATACCACCCGGCATTAACAAATTCCAATGCTTCCAGCGCACGTTCATAAGCCTTGTCATAATCCCCTTTATAAAGATACATACGTGCCAACAATCCCGTAGCCGCCATATAATTCATCCGCATTCCCCGATAACTTACAAAATCATTAGGCGGAGCGGATGAATACGTGCTCGACTGGTAGATCCGTCCGGAAGTACTTTGGTTCCAACTCAAACAAAAAATAGTATCCACCGGGGCCAAAATCCCTTTTGCTTTCTCCATATCGGCAATAATACTTGCAAGCACATCATTCACACTCTTGTGTTCAGGCTGATGATCCGGATAAGTGGTCACGTAAGGCATTGCTAACCCTGTCGGGTTCGTCACCGGAGCAGGAGCAAACAAACGTAACAAATCAAAATGCATCATGGCACGAATGCCATACATCTCACCTAAAATCATATTCTTCTCCATACTTCCAAATTCGAAAAAGGAAGTGTCTTTCTTGGAAATTTCTTGAATAATATTGTTACAATTAGCAATCACATTGTATCCTTTAGCCCAAATATTAGTCATAATTGTTTGTACCCCCGAATACTCCCACGTGTATTTAGAAACATTATAATAGTTCGTACCCAAATTACTTGAAGAGGTAGAATTGTAATTATTTCCCAACACACTCGCTACCCCCCATGTTAATTCCCGTCCATATAATGAAGTTTCAGACAACAAACGATAAACCCCGTTCACGTACATATGAACACCATTTTGCGATTCAAAAGTTTCACCTTGCAGCATCTCCTGCTTGGAAGATACATCCAGGAACTCATCACACGAATTGAAGAAACCTAGAGGCAATAATAATAACAGATATATTAACTTTTTCATTTCTCTCTTTGTTTTAGTTAGAAACTAGCATTCAACGTAAATGTAAACGTCCGGGCAAACGGATAAGACAACCCCATCTCTTGCTTGATGGTCGACCACGTGTCGATATCCTTCATGTTAAATTGCAATTTCAATGTACTCAGTCCCACACGACGGATTAACTCGCGATTAAAGTCATAACTCAAAGACAAGGAATTGAAGTTCACGAAATTATTTTTCTGCACGAAACGAGATGTCGGACGAGTCACATTATACCGATCCTTCAACGCCTTTAACGGACTCACATCACCCGGCTCCTGCCATCTATCCAACACCACCCGGTAATCAGCGTTATAAGCGTTCAAATCCACATTCTCCACGTTACTGATCAAAGTACTATTATAAGCATCTCCACCCCATTCATACAGGAACGTCGTGTACATAGTGAAATTTCGCCAACGCAAATTAACACCGAAAGCACCTTGAGCCCAAGGCTCCGAATCCCCCACTTTCTGCTGTTCGGCAGAAGACCAATCATAAGTCAAAGTTCCATCACGTTTCACGTAGATTTCCTGTCCGTCCGCCGGGTTTATACCGATAGATTTCATTCCATAGATTGCCGTCAGCGAATTTCCCTCCTCATACTTCATATAAGGCTTCATATACGGTTCGTTTTTCTTTATGGTACTCATGATCGTTTGCATTTTCGAACCTTCCGCGATCTCTTTGTACCCGGCATAAAATTCATCAATCCGCTCATTATATCGTTTCAATGTTTCGGAAATAGATTTCAATCTATTCTTGTTATGCGCCAAGTTTCCGAAAAGAGAAACATCCCAATCCTTCGTAGAATACATGCGCCAATTCACATCTACCTCGAATCCCTTGTTCTCGACTTCCCCAATGTTATCCGTGTAGACCGAGAACCCGGAAGAAAGCGGCAAAGAAACTTCTGTCACCAAATCTTTCGTATTCTTGATATAATAATCAAACTTTATCATCACCCGATTGAACAACCCGATATCCGCACGGAAATTCCACGTCAACAATTTTTCCCACGTCAGGTTTTCATTTCCCATCGCCACCAAAGAAGCTCCGATTCCGGTTGGATACCAGTCATCCAACATCGCGTTCAACGTATTACGAGCTACATAAGGCTGGAAATTTGATTTACCGGTTTCTCCTACGCTGGCAGAAACTTTCAGATTATTCAACCAGCCGTACTTTTGCATATACTGATAATTGTGAATGTTCAATCCCGCTCCCAATGACCAGAAAGGAGCATATTTACGATCTGTACCGAACTCGGAAGAACCGTCAAAACGATAAGAAGCATCAAACAAATAGATATCATTCAAACTATAGTTCAAAATCGCAAATCCTCCTAACAAACGCGTTTCATTATCCGACATCGTAGGCTTCTTCACGATCTCGTAAGCGTATGCCTCGGAATGATGGTCCGCATCCGGAAAACCACGATAATGAGAATAAATATACTTCGTACTCGTTGATTTAATATTTGTACCGGCAGAGAAGTTTATATTATGTATTCCTATCGAACGATTGTAAGAAAGAAATGCATTCCCGTCCCAACTATTAGTTTTCGTTTCGGTTTTTATCAATTCACCCTTACTGAATAACTGCCCCCGTTCAGTATAAGTACCCGAAGTTGGAGATGTAAAATTTTCCGTCCAAGCGTCATTTAAAGTAACCGCCACTTGGGCTTTAACCATCCAATGTTCATTAAAGAACCAATTGACAGACAAATTATTCGTCCACTCCTTATATCCGTTCTTGCTGAAATTTCCCTGCTTGGCTTCATATAACGGATTCTTAACAGAAGTTGCCCCGTTAGAAATCAATTCCACCCATGAACCATCGTCATTCAACCAATAAGCATAAGGTTGTTTACGGGAATAATCGGAAAAAGAACCATAAGGAGAATTCTCGTTCTTCATCACGTTGTAATTCACTTGATTTTTCACTTGCAAACCCTTCCAACGATAATCCAATGTCAATCCGGCACCAATACGATCGCGATAAGATTCCTTCATAACACCGTTTTGATTATCGTAACGCAACTCCACTCCAAAACGAATATTCTCAGCCCCTCCCTCCACGTACACACTGTGTTTATGATTAAACTGCGTCTGCAATGGTTGTGACAACCAATAGGTATCCTTTCCTTGTAACACGTAATTCAACTTTTTGATATAAGCACTGTAAGCACTTCTCCACCAACTATCCCAACTACTTTCATAAGAAATTGCATTTTCCGGTTCAAATAAACCGGCAGCAACTTCTGCCGCTAATTTATCTTTAGCATTCATCAAGTTATAACTGCTCAAATCAGGAGCCGTAATCTCTAAATTACCATTGTAATTCACTGTCAATTCGCCCGGTTTTGGAGCCACCGTTTCGATCACAATCACTCCGTTAGAAGCGCGGGAACCGTACATAGCCGTGGCAGCAGCATCTTTTAGAATTGTGATATCCTTAATACGGTTAAGATCCATGTCATAAATCTTCTGCACGGAAACCTCGAAACCATCCAATATAAAAATCGGTGTATTCGGATTATTGGTTAAAGCATACTTTGACACATCTTCCGCTTCCAACGCATCCAACTCTCTTACATTAGAAATTCCTGAACGACCTCGTACATAAAATTCCGGCAACGTATTGGGGTCCGACCCCATATCGTTATTCCTCATCACACGCAAAGAAGGATCGAACACCTGCAAAATATCAATCACGTTTGAAGCCCCCACTTTCATGATATCCTCTTTTTTCACGTGAGTAGCGCTCCCCGTGAAACTGGACTTCTTGATATTCATGTATCCGGTAACCACCACCTCATCGATCTTCTGCTCATCATCCTTCATCACGATATTCAAATCTTTGCGCTCTTCGCCGGCTTTCAGCTTCACACTTTGGGTTTTCATTCCCACGAAAGTAAAAACGAGGGTTACAGTATCTTGAGGCAATGCTATTTTAAATGCCCCCTTGACATCAGTAACAACACCTAGCGAGGTTCCTTTAATCATCACCGTTACTCCCGGCAAAGGAATCCCTTTCGTATCCTTCACTATTCCCTGAGCTACAATTGTTTTCTCTTTCTTCTCGTCATCTTTTTCCCCCTTCCTCGTGATTATTATAAGCTCATCACGAAACTTGAAAGTTAAATCCGTATCTTTCAAAACACGTCTTAAAACTTCCTCTACCGTTTCATTCTTTACTTGTAACGATAATTTCCCCAATTGATCCGTCTGTAGCGGATTAAAGATAAAACATAGTTTGGTTTGTCTCTGAATTTCATCCAGCAATACTTTTACCGTAACATTCTTCAGATTTAACGTTACTCTTTCCTGTTGTGCCAAGGAATTAGCGGAAAGAGAAAAGGTAAAACCGCAAATTAACAAGAAACACAATCTCATAATCATCCATTTTTTTTTCACATGCTCTCGACTCAATCGATAGCATAATCGATTTTTTTTCATACATTTGTAAATTAAACAGTTCAACATTCCCAAAGCCCAACTCCAACAAGGGCCTATGGGGTAGAATCAACGGGAGGCCTTCAACACCTTCCGTTTTTATTTCGATACAACAATCGTTCGGTCATTTATAGAAAATTGCACTCCCACGACATCCGTGATTGCTCTCAAAATCTCGTCTATCTCGCTATATCGTTTCATATAGCCGGTAAAAATCATTTTTTTTACAGATTCGGCTTGGAAAAAAACATCCACGTTATACCATAAAGACAGCGTACTCATAATTTGCTCCAATGTTTCGTTCTCGAAAGCAAAATACCCGTCTTTCCAAGCCACATATTGACGTACATCAACTTTCCTCAATGTAATCTCCCCGTCCTTTCTGTTTCCGCAAGCTAACTCTCCCGGTTTCATGATTATTTCATCTCCATGCCGTTTATCGCAGATTCCCACCTTTCCGCTCAACAACACGGCTTGTACTCCCCGTTCCAAATGCGTATTCACGTTAAACTCTGTCCCGTACACCCGAATCACCACGTCATCCGCCACGACATAAAAAGGTCTGCTCTCGTCCTTGCTTACTTCAAAATAAGCCTCTCCTGAAAGATAAACTTTTCGTTCTTTTTGATCGAACACCATCGGATACCTCAAATCGGTCGCGGAATTCAAGTACACTCTTGTCCCGTCAGAAAGAGTAATTTTAAATTCTCCTCCCCGGGGAATTTTTAACGTGTTTATCATTGTCCTCTCTTCCACTATCATCGTTGAATCATAAATCAAATTCCCTTCTTCACGTTTCACTACAAGCCCGTCTCCCATTTTTATCTCTTCCTGCTCCACCTCCTTTCTCAACTCGTACACCTCTCCATTAGCCGCAATCAAAGTTGCCTTAGAAACACCCGGCTGAATCACGCTCTCCATGCCAGAAGCCGATTCTCTCTCTTCGTGAAAATTTACATCCAAAAACCATAAAACACCCAAAGTCAAAGGCATTATTACGGCAGCATACCACAACATCCGCCTTATTGTCCGTAGCTTACTCTTACGTTTTCTCAATTCTTTGAACTGCAACCATGCTTCTTCGTCATTCAACTTATTAAACACAGCCATTTCCGACCCCAAACTCAATTCCTTCTTGATTTTCTCAAAAAGTAGCTGATTTTCCCGCTCCTCCTCCAACCATACATCCAACTTATGTCGGTCTTCCGAAGAAAGCACACCTAATAAACAATTCCGAATTAATTGAATAATATTTCCTTCACTCGTGTACATGACGTCTATTAATTTACCTCATATACAACAAGAGGTGTAAAAAGTAGCAAAAGAAATTCAAAAATTTTTAGGAATAAATCAAATCTCTCGCATAAACATATACAAAAGGAATAAATTCCCCATGTACTCTTTCAAGCAACGAAGGGCATTTTGCTTATGGGACTTGACTGTTAGAACAGATATACCCAAGATTTCGGCAATCTCCTCGTTCTTTTTCCCTTCCAGATGTAACTCAAAAACCGCACGACACTTCTCGGGTAACGCACGAATGGCAATGTACAATTCACGATACACTTCCTCTTGAAGCAAATTATAACTCTCTTCTGTCTCTTCTCCCACCTGTTTAGCGTAAGACAAGTATTTATCTTCCACTTTTTTGTGTTTCAAATAATTGAAACATCTGTTTTGCACCAGATCATAAAGATAAGCCTTGAAACCATGATAAGAATTATACGTTTTCTTACCCTCCCACACCGAAATAAAAACTTCCTGCACAATATCCTCTGCCACCTCCTGCTGTCCCACCCGACGCATGGCAAACATGACAAGATAAGACCGGAATTTCATGAACATCTCATGAAACGCCCGTTCCTCCTTTTCGTTAATCCGACGAACAAAATCATATTCGACACCATTCATTTCCACACCAGCAGAATTTTCAACAAAGATATGACTGCCGGAGGAGAAATAAAAATTTATTTCGGATAAACGGATTAAAAAAATCGAAAATACCTACTCTAACCTTATAAATTTCACGGCATCCGCCACGATAGCTATTTCATCTCGTCCGCGAATCTCCTTATCCGAAAGCGTCACGCTCATCTCTCCCTCCGGCAAATCATACTCCCCGAGGGAAACCCAGCGTGAACTATCGAACCTTCCAGGCAACTCCACGTCCAAATTCACCTCCACCTCCTGCCGTTGCCCACCAAAGGAGAGCGTGTAATAATAAATGATTCCATCAAGTGGCGGAATTTTCTCGTCGCCAGACCACATCCTCGTGAACGCCTTGTAGACCTTGGCCATCACCCGGTAACGCCCCTCCTCCGGGATATTTGTCCGCCACGTGGCGGACGATTTACCCTTGCCTCCAGCAATGTAATGATAACCGCGTATCGAATCTCCATACGCTTCGACATTAATCACCCATTTCCAATGCGTGGCATCCCCTCCCCTCTGCGTGCTGGACACAAGCATCGGTTTCTCCTTTCTCATGCGCTGAAGCCAAGTGAGATTGCCATCCCGCAACTCAAAGCCCTTGTCTTGATCGTCCACCACCTCGCCAGTGTCCTCCCTTTCCATAAATTCCGACACGGGTATCGTGCGCCACTCCTCTCCCAACTTCCAAGCATCATCCCATTTCCCCGACTGATCTTTTTTAAAGTTAAAAATGGCAGGACGATTTGCCGACAATCCGGTATTGATACTCACCACGTCCTTATCGGTCACCAACGTGAAGGCTTTCGCTTCCCCCGCCTCTATGTAACAAATACTACGCTGGACATTATTAAAAGCCCCGTACTCCACGATGACATACCCTCCGCTTCTCCCTGCATTCAATATCTTTGCTTCCGCTCTGCGATATTGAGTTCCCGGTTCCTTATAAATCACCGCATCTTTCACCTTAAAATATTGCTCATGCGTTGTCGTGATCCAATCCTCTATGATACCAACGACATCTACCCCCCAACGCTCTTGCCACCCTCGCATCAAATCATCATAAGCCACCTCTCCCTCCCCGTAATCATACAAACTATCCAAACTTGCCCGCAACTCTCGCATCGGGATTTTCATCATCAACCGCATCCATAAATCTTGCTCTTTCTCAACTAAATTATTCAATTCTTTTCCATCTGCCACAATCTCCAACAACGACCGCCCGATAAAATCATCCAAATACTCCTTTGTGTCACCCAATGCCTCCCAAGGTAATCCTTGGGCAGAACTCGAATAACTCCGGACCAATTTATCGAACATCTTACCCATGAAAGGATATTTTTTACAATACACCCGAATAGGTTCCTCGTCCCACACGGTTATCCCGACATGATCATTCTCTCTGTGTACCTTTTCCCCTCCAATTCCCCAGAAAGGATGACTATCCCATCCCGTTTCCCGTGAAGTAAATATCGCACGATACCATCTCACCAGCTCCTCTACCCTCCCGTCAAGTTTCCAAACATCACCCACCACTTTTTTCCCCTCCAATATATGAATGATATCCATATCAAACCCTCTCTCCCGCCAAAAAATCATGCCGGGCTCCACCAATCCGCTTTCCGTTTTCCCCGCATGAGCGTCCAAGCGAAACGAAACCGGCACCTCCAACAGGTACAAGTAAGGCTCACTCTCGTAATACCAACTCGTTGTAGCGTTCTTTTTCCACTCGTTATAACCGACCAACGTGTCATTCCATAAAGCGATCCAAGGCTTTTTATCAATCCCCGTGACTCTTTTCACTATCTCATCTTGCTCGCTCACGGCATTCACCTGGAGTCCAAATTGCTCATCCATCGGAATCACATGAGATACATAATTTGCCCCACAAATGGAAATTCCGGACATACCCGCTTCTTCACACATGAATACAATACTCTCCTCTTGTTTCAGCGACTTACCTTGTGAAATCACCACCTGCTGCAAAGGATGCTTGACAACCAAGCGAAAACGGGTGAAATCCCGTCCCGTCGCCAATGGCATCAACGGGTTCACCGGCGGCAAAGCCACGGGATACCACACGACGGCTGGCGTCAACAATAATAGACTCTCCTCCACGAAAGCCCCCGTGCGCCCTTGGGCAAAAAAATGATCCCCACCCAAAGCATCCTCGTAAACGACATCCGTCAAGTGTATATCGCAGAACCTATCATCTACCCGTCCCCCGTAATCCACCTCTACTCTCGCCGAATCCCCCGCTTCCAAACCGCTCGCAATTGTCAACACTTGCCAGTCCCGATGCCACTCCGCACTCTTCCCATCCACTTGCACCCCCGTGACATCCAATCCCGGGTTCAAGAAGAGTGTAATTTGTTGCAATGCCTCTCGATTCCGGTTAACCACAACCATATCACTTTGTACACTCAACTCCTTCCCCTCTTGCTCCAGCACGATGGCGTGTTTCTTTACCCGGCAAGTCGTTTCATCCCAATGCCGCACGAAAGCCTCCCGACACCCCGAGCGGAACAAACGATCCCGGTAAAAACCACACTCCAGAACCACTCCACACCCCACGCCAACAACGACCAACATTATACCGAATAACATATACACTCGCCCCGTGCCATGCCGGTTCGGTAATCGCTTCATCCCGCTCACGCTCCACGCCAACAATCCCATCCCGCTCAAAAGATAAATCAACCGATGCAAGGCATAACGCCCCGGGTTCAAATGTCCCACCATCTCGGAAAAAAGAGTCGGCACCCCGCATCCCGTGTAATCCAACGTCCCGTGCTGCCAATAAGGCAACACCAGAATACACCCCAACCACCAGCACACGGGCAACACGATACTCCCCCAATGCCACTTCACCACGTTCCCGAGCCACAATGTCATTCCCGCCACGAACACCCACACCGGGATATTTAACGCCAACAGGTAAAACAAGTAATACTTACACCCCACGGGAACGAAACTCGTCAAGTTCACGGTCAACACCGACACGAGAATCACGATGACATTCAACAGCAAAAAGAGCAGGAAGTTCCCCACTAGCACTCCCCAATAATACGTTACGTTATTATAAGGCCGTGTTTGAAATACCTCCCTTCCTGCCAATCGCCTCATTCTACGGGAAGCTTCCGCCATCATCACGATTAAAAACAATGATTGCACCACGCTAAAAAGATAAGCGTTCATCAACGGCATCGAGCAAGGCAATGCCACCGCCCTCCAGTTCACACAATTCCCCTCCCCTTGCCAGTACACGTGACACACCACAATACCTACCAACACCAACAAAGCAAACACCCGAAAAACCCAACTCCGAAGTTGTTGTTTCATTTCATACCTAACGATACATATCATTTCCCGCAAACTTTCCATAAACATCCGTATTACATCAATTACTTCACATTCATTTTCCCGTTATAATCTCCACCACCCGCTCGTTTTCAACAATCATCATCCCAAGCCTGTCATTCGAAATCCCCTCTTCCAACCGATAGGTGTACGTGGGTATCTTTCCTTTCATCACAGTCGGCAAACACACAAACCTAAAATGCTCACTCTTTTCTGCCAACGTAAATCCCGCCTCCGTGATATGCGTGGAAACCATGTAAGAACAATTTCGGCTACTTCCAAAAGCCGTTATCACAGCCACTGTCGCATCATAAGCATCTTTCACGTTCGTACCCTTGAACAACTCGTCGAAAATCACGATCAAGCGTTTGTCACGACTCACCTCGATAGCGACCTTCTTCACGCGAAGGACCTCCGCATAGAAGTGACTGTAACCCAAATTAATATTATCCGGCACATTAATAGACGTGTACATTCCATCTTGAATCCGGAACTGCATGGAAGTTGCTGCCACGGGGAAGCCCATGTGAGCCAGGTACACCGCAATACCGAATGACTTCATCAACGTGGACTTCCCGGCCATGTTAGCACCCGTCAGGAAGAACACATTCTTCGTGGCCGTCACCTCCAGGTCATTAGAGATCGCCCCATCAATACGAGGATGGTGCAATCCCTTCACGGCAACCAGAATCTCCCCGTCGTCAGCCGCTTCTGCAAAACAGAATTTTTTCTCCCGAGCCACGCTACCCACCACCACGTTCACGTCAATCTCCTGCAACAACTCGATAACTTCCTTGAAATTCTTGTGAGAGATGCACCGCAAATTCCGGTCAAAAAAGATCATATCCATCAAACCAGGATTCTCCCGACAAGAATTTTCCAATAACTTCGTCACCCGACTGTCACTCAATAGAGCTTTTCCGCGTTCTGCGATCTTTTGGAAAGGATTCCCGACCACGTCACGTCCCAACTCGTCAAAATAAGTTCGGGCCTTCCGGAAAAATTCAATCGATGTCACGATACGATCCCGAATAATCCCGAATTCCGGATCATGGCTAATATAAAACATAGCTTTTGCTCGCATAATTTGCAGCATATTCATAAAAGCACGTTTTCCACTAGCCCCGGCAATGTATTGTTCCACGACATCAAACTCGTCCTTCCCGAAAGGGAATCCAAAATCATGATCTTTAAAATAACGGAACACGGCAGAACGCTCGTTAATGGACTTTGCGTCCGTCAACGGATGCAAGAACATATCCTCCATTTTTCGTTCACCTCCCCGGGTGATCGTCCCGACATACAAACTGTAAACGGAATTATTCTTGTATTTCCCCAGAAGATTCAAATCATCTAAGGTCTGTTTATCTGTCTCAAAACTCATGCTTCTCCATTTTTAATGATTTCAATTATATGTTCGTTATTCACGATCATCATACCATGACGATCATCCGTGATACCGGGAGCTAGCGTGTAAGTATAAACAGGCTTACTTCCCTCCATCTTAGTCGGCAAATAAACGAAATTAATATTATCACACTTTTCTTTCAGTACCTCTCCCGCTTCTATAATATGAGTCGAAATGATAAACGTACAATTCCGAATTCCGGCAAAAGCCTCCGTCACTGCAACTGTCGCATCGTAAGCATCTTTCACGTTCGTACCGCGAAACAACTCGTCAAATACCACGATCAAATGTTGCGTTTGTCTAACCTGTTGTGCCACCTTTTTCACCCGTAAAACCTCGGCATAAAAATGGCTATATCCCATGCTCAAGTTATCTGGCAGGTTAATCGTCGTGAACATCCCGTTTTGAACCGAAAATTCCATTTCCTTTGCAGGAACGGGGAATCCCACGTGAGCCAAGAAAACCGTGATACCAAAACTTTTCATAAAAGTCGATTTCCCGGCCATATTCGCCCCTGTCAAGAAAATCACGTTACTGTTCTCGTCTACCGCGATCGTGTTACCAACAGGTTTCGTGAGGAAAGGATGAAACATCCCCTTCATAACCAACGTATTTTTATCATTCGGATGAGCTTTAGCGAAAACAAAACCACGTTCTTTTGCCACATTAGCCACGGCCATGTAAACATCCAGCAAATAAACGTAATACAAAATCTTCATCAACTTATCTCGTTCCTCGAAACGCAACACCCGGTCATAAACAACCGCTTGCTCGTAACTTAGCTTCTTCTTTCCCTTCTCAGAAACATACCAAGACCACTTCTCGTTACCGAGTAACCCCCTTAAATTAGCGGTCAATTCGGCTATTGTCTTGTTATCGGCATCCGCCTTAGAATTTTTCAAGAAGGCATCCAATGTATTCAACAACTCTATACAACAAACAATCCCGTTGTGGATTTGGGTATACTCTGTATCCGTCCCAACGAGATTCTTAAATTTCCGTCCTAATGTGTTATCCTGTGTCATCAACTGCGTACGTCTGTCCGTGTTGCCCAGGTAGAACTCCATCGTGTCAAAAATCTCTCCACGGAATGGGAATTCTGCTTCAATATCACGATAATAACGAATCACATCACTTCTCTCATTAATCTGGTCTGCATCCGACAGAGGATACAAAAACATCTCTTCAAGAATTTTCGCACCACCCCGCGTACGGGTTCGGTTGAAAATATCATAAACAGACTTCGTTCGGTTATTCCCGAAAATAGCCAGATCATCCAATGTCTGTTTGTCTATTTTAAAACTCATCCTATATGAATTAAAAATTGAAATTGAAAATCAAAAATGTACATCCTTACAAATATACATATTCTAATTTTTTAACTCTCTAAATTATAGAATCTTTTTATACCATTATTTATGATCGGGAGATCTGCGCTCTCCCGATCATAAATTAATGTATCTTATCTTCCTTTTCTACGAATCCACAAGAAGATTCCTATTCCCGCTAGTAACAATGGCAACACGATCATGAACGACCATTTAATCACCTTACTTCCGGTTTTTTCCACGTACACCTTATTATCCGGGAGTGCAGGACGTCTCACGTCAATAGGAACTTCATTATCTGACATCCAGAAGAAACCTCCGGTAATCAATGAAAAGTTTGAAGCACGTGCCGTCGGCACTCTTCGTCCGAATTCCCCGTTACTGATACAATCCGCATCACCGGTAAGAATAATCTTCTGCTCTTTATTACCCACTTTTCTAGACAACGCAACCACGGTATTGTAGATTTTCTCAACCTCACCGATAGCCGGGTTCAGACATACCGTATCATCGATGAAATCTGTTGTTTCCAGTTCATTCCAAACACCGATCGTGTCTGTCGTGAACATATTTGTCACCGTGTAACCCTTATCAGCAATTTGCTCCAATCCGGCGGTACTAGGTGTCGTGATAACCATACGACGATTACGCATCGTCCCAAAATCATAAGCAATACTATCTGCCTCTTTCGTCGGGTAAGAAAGAATCACATCAGCCTGCAGGTTTGTATCTCTCTTAACTAGTACACCTGTTGTCATCTCGTAACCGAACTTGGCAAATAAATTATTCATCACGTCTCTACGTTTCGGTTCTCCTAAGATGAACAAATTACCTCCCCGGTCAATATACTGTTGTAAGTTAGCCTCCTGCTTCGGAGTAAACCACTCGCGCATATCAGAAATCACGATAATATTAATATCTTCAGGCACTTGCTGATCCATGGTAACTTTTGCCACATCAAACCCTTGATTTTCCAAAGCATAACGGAAACCCTTATCATTAGCAAACGCACTATAATCACGGTCTTTACCACCAGAATAACTGCGCTCCCCGTGTCCCTCCACAAATCCGACCTTCGGAAGATCCATTACCATCCGTTTGAAAGCGGCAGAAATCTCTTTTTCACTCGGGAAACGTTGCATATCATTATATATTCTCAACCATGCTTTCTCTCCATTATCACGAACAATCTGACGTACGAACGTGTTATTTTCTCCTGACAAATCTATGATTTTCCGAATTTCCTCCGGTCCCATGAACTTGTTGGAATCCAAACCGTAGATCTTACAAACCTCTACCATCTTCTCGCGAAGTGTCGCATTCGGGAATCTTCTGTCCAACATGGGGTTCGACGTGGTATCATAATAATACACGTATTTCAACTTCATGTCCGGTTTAAAACGTAAATATTGCTCGAAACGCTCCATATCCGGTTTCAAAAAATAAGGAGCCGCATACCAGGATGCACCCGGATCAAGAGCATTAATGTAAGTCGTTATTGTTATACCACCATCCAACTTCGCCACGATATCCTGACTATTCGGGGTCAACGTGTTCATTTTCGTTGACGTTGCATCGTGATAAAGCTTCAACTGCGGAAGTGCAGACAAATAACCCAAGAAACAAGCCAAGAAAATAACACCGATATTTCTCCCTAAAGTGATCACAAAACGGATTTTCTGACGAACCGAATTCAAACGAATAATCGTTAACGCCAAGAAAAGACAAACCACGATAACAAAATAAAGGACATCTTCACTACAAATCAAACCGGCAATAAACTTACCGCTTCGACCCGGCATGGACAGCCAGTAAGTCACATCCCGGATAAAATCATAATCCTGCCACCATCCGCCAACCATGCTCAATACCATCAACACGGCAAATGTACCAATAGCCGCCACGATCTGGTAAGAAGTCAAACTGGACATGAAAATACCGATAGCCGCATAAGCACAAATCAATAAATACAAACCCAATAAACCGGTAAGTACCATGGATAATTCAAAATCCTTAACGACAGCCCAGCTACAAAGAGTGATCAAGAACAAGATTCCGATCATGATAAGACCGTAAATCATCATAGAGAAGAATTTTCCCACGATAATCTGGGTATTCGTAATCGGAGAAGAATACAGCAAACGGATAGATCCGCTACTTAACTCTTTACTTACCAAACTCATGGTCAACAGAGGAATATAGAAATACAGGTAATTTTGCATCGTGGTGAAAACCCCTCCCCAATTGCTGGCAAAAATAGTAATTGTAGATCCAGAAACATTATATCCCATTTCTTGAGAACTCACAAGTTGTGCCAACTGATCGGCAAAAAGCATTCCCGATTGAACTCCAAATACGACTAAAATTAACCACGCCACAGGAGAATAGAATAACATTTGCAATTCCGTCCTCGCTATATTATATATCATTTTAAACATAATCCGATTTTTTAATGTGCTTTCTTAGATAATTCTGCGAATATATTATCGAGGGAACTCTTCTCCACCCGAACCTCAGACAAACGCCAATCGTTAGCGGCGCTTAGTTTCACGATCTGGTCAATAACCTCTTGTGATTCTGTAAAACGAATACGGAAATTCCGGTTTCCCAACTCCTCCACACCAAGAACTCCCTCTATCTTTGCCAACTCATCGGCAAGAGGAGGATCTACCATTGAAACATAAAGAGAATTCGGGATAATATAATTGTCAAATTCATCCACTGTTCCCATAAACACCAGCTTACCTTCCTCGATCATCAAGATATGATCACAAACAGCCTGCACTTCTGTCAAAATATGGGTAGAAAGAATCACGGTACGATCCTTGGCAATATCACGGATCAAGTGACGGACTTCCATAATCTGATTCGGGTCCAAACCGTTTGTCGGCTCGTCAAAGATAACCAGATCAGGTTTATGAACGATGGCTTGGGCAATACCAACCCGTTGCTGATATCCACCGGATAGATTCTTGATCAAACGTTTACGAAAATGAGTAATACCACATTTTGCCAACACCTCATCCACTGCCGGGATAATATCCTTATCAGCCACCCAACGTAATCTTGCGCAGTGAATCAAATATTCTTCCACCGTCAAATCACCATATAAAGGTGGTTTCTGTGGTAAAAAACCGATGTGCCGTTTCGCGTCAACCGGTCTCTTACGGGCATCAATACCCTTGATAAAAACCTGCCCTTCGGTTTGTTTAATAACTCCACTAATAATATTCATCGTGGTTGACTTTCCGGCCCCGTTAGACCCTAGCAACCCGTATATTCCCCTCCGGGGAATCTCGAAGCTAATGTCTCTTACGGCCCATTGGATGCTGTAACGATGTGACAAATGTTCGACTTTTACAATTGGCTCTTCCATAAACTTGTTATTAAAATTAATATTGTCTACAACAACACGTATAAACTTTATAAAAAGACGTTCCAAAAACAATTTAGTGTTATTCAAAAATCAACTTTATGAAATTTTTAAGATATTCAATTTCATTAACAAGTTGTTTTACATCAAATTACTTTAATCACCATTCTACTTTTTCAGAAGAAAATAACACTTTCTACTTTTACATCATCACTTCAAAAACAAATACACACCAAAAATCAGGAGCATTTTTTTATATTGTGTTTTGTCAAAAATAGTAAAATCCTAATAGGAGTGATATTAAAAACATGACTTTAACTTTTTATTAATAACAACATTAAGAATCTTTTCACACATTGAAAATCATGTGGATAAAAAAACATTCCTCCCTTATTGCAGTTTCAAGAGGAATCCCCTAACTTGCATCCGGATTTTGAGTGAACATATAGGAATCAAACGGAAAAGATGAAAAAAACGAAATGGATTTGGATCTGGGCAGCCATAGGACTCGTATTAGGTATTATTATCTTTTGGCCCAGCAACAGAGGAAATAAGGAGGCGATATTAGAAGCCAGTGCGGTAGAGGAAGTTATTGACACGACCGAACAACAACAAATTCATTACAAATACGGTATCCCTGATGAAAACTTTATTATAGAAGAGGGTACCGTGGGGAAAAATGAGAATCTTTCCCTCATCCTTTCCAAATACAAGGTATCACCGGCTAAGATCCATGAAATTTCCCAACGCTGCAAAGATATCTTTGACGTACGCAGCATCAGACGAGGTCAAAATTACACTCTTTTCTTGGCACAAGATAGTCTTCACACCCCGGAATTTTTCATTTACGAAAAAAATGCCTTAGAATACGTCGTCATAGATTTCAAGGAAACCGCAGATATTTACGTGGGCAAAAAAGACATCACAACCAAAGAGAAAATGGCCAATATTATTATAAACTCCAATCTATGGAATGCCATGGTCGATGCCCAAACAGATCCCATGCTAGCTGTCACCCTATCTGATATATACGCCTGGAGCATTGACTTCTATGGCATCGCCAAAGGTGATTCCGTGCGGGTTCTTTACGAACAATCATACGTGGAAGACAAACCTTTACAAGACTTTAACGTGAAAGCTGCCATTTTCACCAACTCCGGTAAAGACTTCTATGCCATCCCTTTTGAACAAAACGAAAAATTAGCCTATTTTGATGAAGAAGGAAATAGCCTACAAAAAACCTTTTTAAAAGCCCCGTTAAAATACTCTCGTATTTCTTCGGGATTCTCCAATAACCGGTTCCATCCGGTACTGAAAAGATACAGGGCACATCATGGTGTAGACTATGCAGCCCCGACAGGCACGGAAGTACATA
>OGKG01000006.1_pt1 | contig 194412 bp, 150 predicted proteins | sample 1572201 | NCBI WGS metagenome assembly OGKG01 (sample SAMEA2582146, study PRJEB24529) | metagenome | biome: Human gut stool | place: China | collected 2011 | reverse complement strand
TTGACTTGGTCTTGCGCTTTCGCGCTCGACCCGCACATTCGCTTTTTTCTAGGTTCAATGTTCAGTTTTCAAGGTTCAGTGCCTAGCGATTTTGGCTTTTGTTTTGTTGCCGTATCGCGTCGACTTGTATATAATACCATGTGACCTGCATTATGTCAACATCTTTTTTGTTACTTTTTAACATTTTTTCGTGAAACACGTGGCTCTGTATTCAAAAGAAGCATCATGTATACACGCTTTAAAGCACCTAAAATTTCTTCAAAAAATCTCAAAAAAAGTTAAAATTTCTACCGAAAAACGGTAAAATCTGCGTATATTTCTCCAAAAAAACGAGCTGACTCAAGAATTTTTTCTCTCGCCAGCTCGTTTTTTATTGTACTAATACTATTCTATTTTACTTCAATTGGCAGCTTAATCAGCTTCTGCTGCTCGCCGCTGTTATCCAACATCACAAAAATTTCTTCTGCATTACCGGTTTCCCAGTCTGCTTTAAATAATTCAATCGGATACAACTTATGGATTTGTCGCCAGCTGCTGAATTTATATACAGGAATATATCGACGCACCTTTTCCTCATCACGCCAAAAAGCAGAAACTACCTCAAAAATTGCCTCCGTCTGCCACTTCAGCCACTCCGGACGCCATTGCGGTATCTCGCAGAATACGTCAAAACGCAGAATCTCCAGCAATTCCGTTTGCTGCTCTACATAGTTTTCTTCTATAAACTGCTTTAAGATAGCTGCGACACCCTTATCATTATGCGTCTGCGGATAGAAGCCTGCCTTCACCCACCACTGCGTCAGCTGTTTATAAAAAGCAAATGCCGTCATACCGGAAGCACGCAGCAATGCCCTCAGCGTATACTTAAAGCCACCGCTGTTGGCCGTCTGGTCCAGAATATTATCCAAGTGCTTCAAATACAGCATATCCTCATATGGCATATACTTAGTCGCCAAAATCTCATAAGGCGGTTCGTCCATATAACGCAAATCATGCTGCTCTGTTTCCCTGCGCATCTGCGTACCAGGCAGAACCTTTAAAAAGCCCAGCTGCAGCATATCCGCACCCAAACCGTAAACATCATCAAAGGATTTAGCAAAGGTCGGCAAATCCTCATAAGGCAGGCCGGCAATCAAATCAACATGGATATGCATATTACCGAAGGACAGCAGACGTTTGACATTTGCTGCCAGCTTCTCCCAGTTATCCTGCCTGTTGATGGCCTTTAATGTAGGCTGATGCGTGCTTTGAATGCCGATTTCCAGTTGGAAACGTCCCTTAGGCACCGTCGCCAGGAAATCCATAACGCGCTCTGACAGTATATCGGCCTTAATTTCAAAGTGAAAGGTAGCATTTGTATCAGCCTGCGCCAGATGCTGCATCATCGGCAGAAAGTATTTTTCGTCCAAATTATAGGTACGGTCGACAAACTTCACCAACGGCACACCTGCAGCGATAAAACGGTCCAAATCGCGCAGCACCAGCTCCAGCGGACGCTTGCGCACAGAGCGCGAAATGCTGGACAGACAGTAAGCGCAATTAAAAGGACAGCCACGCGTGCATTCGTAATAAACTATTTTATGCTCTGCCAGCATTTTTTCCAGATCAGGATACGGAAACGGCAGCAGGGACATATCTTCTATTACAGTAATGCCTCCGTTCAGGTTCACCTGCTCCCCTTCGCGATACGCAATATGCTGAGAGACAGCACCACCGCCAGCCAAATACTGCAGCAGCTCGCTGAATACCAGCTCGCCCTCACCCTGCACGATATATTCCGCAAAAATTCTCTCCGCATCGAATGCTACCTCAGGTCCACCAATCACGATTGCAGCCTGCGGACGCAGCTTGCGCAACATACGGATCAGCTTAAATACGAACGGCTTGTTCCAAATATGTACCGAAAATCCGTAAACCTGCGCCGGCACTGCCATGATTTTTTCCAGCACCGCCAAAATAGGCGTGTTAATAGTTTCTTCTATCAGTGTTACCTCATGTCCCTGCGTTTTGGCATATTCGCCGACGTAGCGCAGGCCAAGACCCGTATGAATATATTTACTGTTAATTGCGCTTAATACTACTTGCATTTCCTTGCTCCTCAAATTTTTAACCACAAATACAGAAAAAGCTCTACAACCGAAATTGTAGAGCCTAAATTTACTGGTGCCGAAGGCCGGACTCGAACCGGCACGAGCGTGAACCCGCTTGATTTTGAGTCAAGTGCGTCTGCCAATTCCGCCACTTCGGCATAAGTTCCAATCACTCGGAACAATAATAATTATACTCGTTTCTTAAAGCTTTGTCAATAGCCTTATTTAAAAATTCTTATAGAGAGGATTATTTTCCCAACAGTGCCTTCAGCTCCTTGAGCTTAGCAGCAAACTTCTGCAAAGTTACGGTTACAGGCTGCGGCGTATTCAGATCCACGCCGGCGTTCTTCAGGATGTTCAGAGAATAATCGCTACCGCCCGCATGCAGGAAGCCCAGATATTTTTCCACCGCTCCCGCTTCGCCGCTTAAAATTGCGCTGGCGAAGGCGGTCGCTGCACTGTAGCCTGTTGCGTACTTGTACACATAAAACGGCGTGTAGAAGTGCGGTATGCGTGACCATTCGCTTGCCAGTTCCTTGTCCACAGTCAGCGCCGGGCCATAGTAATCCCTGTTGCTCTGCAGCCAGTATTCCTCCAGCTTTTCGGCCTGCAGTGAACGGCCTGCTGTGATCTCGCCGTGAATATATCTTTCGAATTCCGCAAACTGCACCTGTCTGTAGACTGTTGTGCGCACTGCCTCCAAAAACTGATTCAAAAGATAAATCTTCTGCTCCGCCGTAGCATGCTTCAAGGTATGCTCCAAGAGCAGGTTTTCGTTCGTCGTGGACGCAACCTCAGCGCAGAAAATCGTATATTCCGAATTAACGTAGCTCTGTGCCTGGCTGCTGAAATAGCTGTGCATAGCATGGCCCATTTCGTGCGCGATGGTAGAAATGCTGTTGTAGCGCGCCTGATAATTGAGCAGCACAAAGGGATGCACGCCGTACACGCCCCAGGAATATGCACCGGAGCGCTTGCCCTTGTTTTCGTAAACGTCAATCCAGCCTTCGGTCATGCCTTTGTGGAGTGCCGTCAGATATTCCTTGCCCAACGGTGCCAGTGCCTCCTCAACCTTAGCGCAGGCCTCCGGGAAGCTGCAGGCAAAGCTATCGCCTGCGGTGGAAATAGGCATATACATATCATAGTAATGGAATTCATCTACTCCAAGTACATCCTTCTTTAATTGGATGTATTCATGCAGCGGTGCAAAATTATCATGCACGGTATCAATCAGTCCGTCGTAAAGACTGGACGGAATATTATCCTCTGCCAACGCTGCTTCCAGTGTATCTTTATAGTTATGCACGGTAGCATAAAAATATCCGGTGCGCGCAGAGCCTGTGAGCGTTGCTGCCAGGGTATTGCGGTATTGATGATAGGTATTCATCAGGCCGGTAAAGGAATTTTTACGCAGCACACGGTCAGGCGATGTCATATTCAGCAGATAGCAGCCTTCGCTGACGTTTGCCTTATTGCCCTGGCCGTCGGTAATCTCCGGGAACTGCATATCGGCACTCACAAGTGCGCGGAAGGCCGCTGCCGCCGTGCCTGTTGCCAAATGGCTTTGCGCAAAAACAGCCTCTTTATCTGCAGACAAAACATGGTCTGATAAACGAACCATATTTTCAATATAAAAACGGTATTCTGCCAATGCAGGCTCTTCGTCCAGCATTTGCAGCAGTTTTTCCTTACCTAAGGCCAGCATTTCCGGCTCTACAAAAGCATTAGCGTTACTGAAGGCTGCCGCCATACCTTCAGCCTCGCCTGCGAGCGCCTGCAGCTTCTGGTCCGTATTATCCGCATCCTGCTGCAAGCGTGCGTAAGCGTAAATCTTATCCAGCAGCTTTGCCAACTCTTCCTGCAGCTTTAAGGCTGCACAGACTGCGGCTGCAGTATTCAGTTGGCCCTGCATAGCCTGCAGCTGGGGCAGCTTGCTCTTATATTCTTCGCAGGCCGCCTGCCAATCATTTTCACCGGCATATATATCGCTTATATGCCATTTGCAGGCTGTCGGAATCTGCTCTCTGGCAACATTGCTGCCATGAAGCGGAGTAGTATTTTTTTCTTCTGTCATTATCAATCAGCTCCTTATAAAACTGCTTATTTAGGCCACAGGCTGGGATTGCCGTATTGAGCATCCAGCTCGTCACTGAACCAGCGTCCGTTCAGCACATTATGAATGATATAATTTTTGCTTTGCTCATTGATGCTCTTGTCATTAGCCATCTCTGCCAAAATGCCGGCATAGCTTACTCTACTGTTGATACTGCTGATGCGTGCATGCTGACGGTTGGCATCCCATACAAGTTCCGGACGGTAGGTGGGATTCCATGCCTGCCACGTTGTTCCCAAAGCCGAAGTATTAGGATTACCGGTACGCACAAAGGCTGCAATCGAATCAATAAATGCTTTGCTCAGTTCCTTGGAGCCTGCCTGCTCAAAGGCATCGGTATTTTTGGTATAGCCGTAGCCCTGATCCGTCAGGAAGGGCTGGAAGATGCCATGCAACGCACCGTTACGCACCATATATTCCTTGCCGACAACGTCAGCAGTATGAGCAAAGGCAAAGCTGCAGACATACATATCTGCCTTATAATGCGGATACAAAACCTCGGCAGACTGCTGGCCGTTGAAGAAGCCATACAAAGCACTGCCGTATTTATTGGCAAATTTAAATTCACTCGTAGTCTTATAATCGTTGTTGATTAAGCCAAGACGATCCTTAAAGAAAGGATCACGTGCAGCAAAGGAGCTGAACTCGTCAGCACTTGCCAGCATCAGCAGCGGTACGCTGTAGTAATGCTTCGTAGCAAAGCCTTCTATCGGCAGCACCTCTCCATCGCCGTAAAGATGCGGAAATGCGCTCATGCGGATGACAGCGCCTGCCATCACCGGCGCCAGACGCTCTGCCGGTATTGCCTGCAGATATTGACGCACAGCCTTTTTATCCTTGCCGTTGTCACTAAGCAGCCAGTTTTCGGCGTTAATCAGGTTATTCTGCTTACCATCCTCTACCACCATCGGTGCTAATTTCTGCGCGATAGTTTTTTGACTCTTGGCAGCATCGGCAACAGTCAGACCGCCGCTGAAGGAAATAGCCTTATCAAATTTATTTTTGAAAACAGGCGAAATCAGCATCGCCATAACATCACGTCCACCGGCGGAAAAACCGGAAACAGTAATATTCTTGGCGTCACCACCGAACTCCTTGATATTTTCGCGTACCCAGTCCAAGGCTGCAGCCTGGTCAAGGAAGCCGAAGTTACCGCTCTGTTCCTTCTTGTTACCATCTGCCAGAGCAGGCAGATTATTAAAGCCAAAAAGTCCCAGGCGATACTGTACGGAAACATAAACCATGTTGCCTTCCTGCGCCAGCCTGTTGCCCTCCATCAGATGGCTGTTGCTGGCCTGATTATTGCCGCCGTGAATATAAACCAGTACCGGCAGATTCTTTTCCTGCGTATCCGGGCGCACAATATCCAACGTCAGCATGCCCTCCTGCCCAAGCACCTTTTTGCCGTTGTATTGGATATTCGCCGGTGCAGCCTTGGTGCAGTCCAAAATTCCCTTATGCTTTTTAGCCTGCTGCGCCTCACGCCAGCGGTCAGCGCCCGTCGGCTGCTGCGCATACGGAACACCCAGCCATTGTACTACCTGATGCTTGTCGTCATAAGCACCGGCAACAACACCCTGCTGGGTTTTTACTTCATTATTAAAATTGGCAGCCTCAGCAGCAGTTGTAAAAACGCTTGCCGCCAGCAGCGAAGCAACCACATATTGCATCTTTTTCATCTGTATCATCTGCTCCCTCATAGAAATTTATTAAACACTTACTTTCTATTATAAAGAAGTAGCGCCAGCTTGACAAGCTACGGCACGAAAAAAGAGGCTGCCTTCTCAGCAGCCTCAAATAACTATTGTGATTGACTTTTTCAAATTACCTTAGCAGCATAAAGAGCGCACAGGGTTTTGGCATCATACAGCTCGCCGTCGGCAACCATGCGACGCAGCTCTGCAGGAGTAAAGGCCTGCACGCCGATGAATTCGTCCTCATCGGTATGCTGAGCAAACTTTTGCAGTCCCCAGGCCTTATATAAATGGATAATCTCATCAGAAAATCCCGGCGTAGTCGCAATGCTGATCAGCTGCTGCCAATGCTCTGCGTCATAGCCTGTTTCCTCGCTCAGCTCACGCTTCGCGCACTCCGCAGGATCCTCATCCGGACCATGGTCAAGCTTGCCTGCCGGAATCTCCCACAGCAATGTACCAAGCGGATAACGGCACTGCTTTACCAGCACCACGCTTCCGTCAGCCAGCACTGGTACAATCGCCACTGCGCCCGGATGACGGATATATTCACGCGTTGTATCATTACCGTTCGGTAGCGTTACGTGGTCACGCTGCACCTTCAGCAGGCGGCCGCTAAAGACCTCCTCATTGCTTCCAGGTACATATATTTCATCTAAAGCCGCCTCATGAAATTTTTTCAGCATTATCTTACCTCATTTCTCCTGCAGTTGCTTCAAGCTGCTTTTTATCTGCTCCGCACCCTGCAGAAGCTCGGTAGCACTTTCAAAGGCTGCCCTGCTGGCAGTTGCGCCTGCCGTCATGCGCACCAGCTCCTGCAGACGTCCGTTATAATCAAGCGCTGTCAGCTGCGTTACCGTGCGTCCGTCAGTACTTTGCTTCTCAATATGAATATGATTATCCGCAAAGGCAGCAATCTGCGGCAGATGTGTAATACACAGCACCTGGCCGACACCGGAAATAGCAGCAATTTTTTCCGCCATCTTCTGCGCCGTAACGCCACCGACACCGGTATCAATCTCGTCGAATACCATCGTAGCAACATCGCCGCTGTTCATCAGCACAGTCTTAACCGCCAAAGCAATACGGCTCAGCTCGCCGCCGCTCGCTACCTTTTCCAGGTCATTCAGCGGTTCGCCCATATTCGCACTGAAAATAAATTTCAGCTCATCACGGCCCAGCGGCATAAACTTATCCAGCTGACCGCACTTTATCTGCAGCACACCGTTAGGCATCGCCAAATCGCGGATATGCTGCGTAATACGCTGCGCCAACGCCTTGGCGCTGGCTTCACGCAACTGCGTCAGCACTGCGGCAGCACGTCCCAAACGCACAACCGCTTCCGCTACCGCCTTCTGCGCCTGCTCTAAGAGCTTTGCAATCTGTTGCAGCTGTTCCAGCTTTTCCTGCGTCTGCTGCAGATATTCCAACGCCGACTGTGTACTGCCGCCGTACTTCTTCTGCAGACGGTAAATAATATCAAGGCGCTGCTGTACCTGCGCTGCACGCTCACCGTTAAACTCACTGCCTGCCATATATTCGCTCAGCTCCGTGCGGCAATCGTCCAAGCTGATCCAGGCACTGTCAGCACACTCTGCCAACGGCGCCAGACGGCTGTCGTAGCGTGCCGCATACTGCAGCTGGTCGCGCACTCGCGCCAGACGCGAAAGAATCGCGTCCTCCTCATCAAGCTGCTGATAAGAGCTGTCAACAGCCTTCATAATGCGCTCACTGTTCTGCAGCAGGCGTGCCTCCGCCTCCAGGCCATCTTCCTCACCAGGCTTCAAGGCAGCGTCCGAAATCTCCTTGATTTCCCAGGCGTAACGATCCAGCAGCAAATCCTGCTGCTCATTTTCCTGCTCCAAACTGCTCAAATGCTTTACCGCAGCAGTATACTCGCTGTAAAGCTGCTTATACTCCTGCAGTGCCTGCGCCAGCTTCGAACCGCCAAAAGCATCTGTCAGATGCAGCGGCGCATCCGGCTTCAGCAAGGCCTGGTTCTCGTGCTGGCCGTGAATATCCACCAAACGCGCACCGATAGCCTTCAGCACAGCCAAAGGCACCTGCACGCCGTTGATATAAGCGCGGCTCTTGCCCGCAGCACTTATCTGACGCTTCAGAAATAAATCCTCCTCCGGCTCCAGACCGTGCTCCGCCAGCAGCGCTTTAATCTCCTGCTGACCGCTCACGTCAAAAACAGCCTGCACCCACAGTCCGTCAGTACCGCTGCGCACATAATCGGCAGAAGAGCGCCCGCCAAGCACCATGCCAAAGGCATCTATCAGAATAGATTTACCGGCACCGGTTTCGCCTGTAAAAACATTGAAGCCGGGGGTAAAATCAGCATGCGCGTCCTCTAATAGTGCAAAATTGTGAACATGCAATGATTGCAGCATAATCCCTTGCCTCGCTTATCTGTAATTCTTGAAGCGTTCCAGCAGAGTGATTACAGCTTCTTTATTTGGCAGAGCAATGAAAACGGTGTCATCACCGGCAATAGAACCAAGAATCTCCGGCCATTTCATGTAGTCTACGGCAAAGGCAACAGCCTGCGCTGTGCCCGGCAGCGTGCGGATTACCACCATGCTGTCGGAAGCACGTACACTTACGATAGAATCGTTGAAGGTACGCTCCAGACGCTCCATGGTCAGCATCGAGCTGTGCTCCTTCGGATAAGCATAGTGATAATGTCCGTTGGCATCCGGCACCTTGACCAGCATCAGTTCCTTGATATCACGCGAAACCGTAGCCTGCGTAACATCAATGCCCTGATGACGTAAAGCGGAAGCCAAATCCTCCTGCGTTTCAATTTTATTGTTGTCAATAATCTCTTTAATTTTAGCGTGTCTGGTCATTTTCATAGTCAATCACCTCTAAAAGCAAAATATTTCTATGTCGTACTTTCCTATAATCATGATACTTCTATAAAGGTTATGATTTATAGTAATGCCTTACGTATTTATTTATGGATGACGTATACGGTGCCTTATCATGCGCCGCTACGCCCTGTACATCTATCCTTCGTTTACGTCACAGTACACGAGAAGGTGCCAGAAACGAAGAAGGGTAACGATGGCGTACTACTGCTACGTTGAAGAGATCTGATGGCGTATACGCTAGTGCCTTATCATGCGCCGCTACGCCCTGTACATCTATCCTTCGTTTACGTCACGGCACACGAGAAGGTACCGGAGACGAAGAAGGGCGACGATGGCGTACTACTGCTACGTCGAGGGCCCTGATGAAGTATATGGTGCATTATCGTGCGCCGCCTATAAATTGCGCATTAATTTTTGTTGCCAAGTCTGATAATAATCGCGTCGCGTAAGTCTTACAAACTTCATCTCATAAGGCGATTTGGCGATATGCACACTGGTATCGTTAGGCACCTCTATAACATTTTCGCCGTCAGCCGAAAGCAGCATTTCCTCACTGCCTGGAATCGGCCTGAGCTCTATTGTTTCCGACATAGGAATAACAAGCGCTCTGTTCGTCAGCGAATGTGCGCAGACAGGAGTAATGACGCTGACATCAAGCTCCGGCATAACAAGCGGTCCGCCTGCTGAGAGAGAATATGCCGTAGAACCGGTTGCCGTTGCGATAATCAGACCATCTGCCGCATATTTACCGGATAAACGTCCGTTAATAAAAAGCATCATATGCGCCAGCTTGCTGAACATGCCCTTAGCCAGAACTAAATCGTTGAGCGCATGCGCCGTAGCAAGCAGCTTATCGCCGCAGATAACTCTGGCCTGCAGCAGACTGCGGCTTTCCAGCGTATAGTTGCCCTGTGCCAGACGGCTGATAGCCTTATACATACCCTGCAAATCAATCTCTGCCAAAAATCCCAGCTTGCCGAAGTTGATACCGAACGCAGGCACATCAAGTGGCGCAAGGTGACGCGCCATCTGCAGCAGTGTACCGTCACCGCCGAGACTAACACCATAGTCCAGTGTTTTCAGCGTTTGCGGCTCACTTTTATTGTAGCTGCTCACGCCATACTGCTGCGCCACCTCCTCAGGCAGCACCGGTTCAAGTCCCCAGTCCTTGCAGAGCTGAACAAATTCCGGCAGAGCGATACGGACGTTTTCTTTACCCAGATTAGGAAAAATCCCTAAACGTTTCTTTTGCATCTCATGCCTCTGTCTTTTCTGCTTTCTTATCTAAGTCGCCATGACTGCGGCCTACAAGCTGTGCTACCTGCTCGCTGCTTACGGCATCGTCGTCACCCAGCGTCAGGTGCAGCAAATATTCAATGTTACCCTCAGGTCCCTTGATAGGAGAAAAATCCAGACCGGCAATACCGAAGCCTTCGCTCTTGGCGAAACTGATAACGTTATTGATAACCTGCTCATGCACGGCAGCATCACGTACAACACCCTTCTTGCCGACATTTTCCTTGCCTGCTTCAAACTGCGGCTTGATTAAAGCCACTACAAAGCCTTCAGGCTTGAGAATTTTATGGACCGCAGGCAAAATTTTATCCAGCGAAATAAAAGCTACGTCGATGGTAGCAGCATCAACCTGCTCGGGCAGGCTGTCTGCTTCCAGATAACGCACGTTGGTACGCTCCATATTCACTACGCGCTCATCGTTGCGCAGCTTCCACGCCAGCTGACCATAGCCCACGTCTATCGCATAAACCTTCGCCGCACCATTCTGCAGCGCACAGTCGGTGAAACCGCCGGTAGAAGCACCGATATCGGCAACAACCTTACCTTCTACGCTGATGGGGAAAATCTGCAAAGCCTTCTCCAGCTTCAGGCCGCCGCGGCTTACATAGGGCAGCTTATTGCCCATCAGACGGATAGTAACCTCCGGTGCTACCGGTGTCCCCGGTTTATCTATTTTCTGTTCATTGACCAATACCTGTCCTGCCATAACCGCAGCCTGCGCCTTGGCACGGCTTTCAAACATACCGCGGTTAACTAACAGAACATCAAGTCTTTCTTTTTTCACTCTTCTTCACCCTTTACAAATGCTGCAGCCTTGGCAGCAATGGTTGGCGTATCCAGTCCCAAATCACGGAACAGCAGCTTTTTGTCGCCATGCATAACAAATTCGTCAGGAATGCCGAAGCAACGTACTTCACACTGCTCCAGCAATTTATTTTCATTAAGCTCTTCAAGAATTGCGCTGCCGACACCGCCTGCCAGTACGCCTTCTTCCAGAGTAATAATCTTTCCGTAGCTTTGCGCATGCTCACGCAAGAGTTCAACATCCAGCGGTTTGGCAAAACGCATATTCACAACACCTGCGCTGATTCCCTGCGCTTCCAGCAGCTCCGCTGCATCAAGAGCAGTCTGCACCATGCTGCCAATCGCCCAGAAGCAGACATCCTTGCCTGTACGCAGCACCTCTGCCTTACCAATCGGCAAATCCTGCCACTGCGTATCCAGCGCAACGCCCACACCGCTGCCGCGCGGATAGCGCACGGAAACAGGTCCGTCAAAATCAAGCGCTGTTTTCAGCATGTGCTGCAGTTCATTCTCATCCTTCGGCGCCATAATGGTCATGTTAGGAATGCTGCGCAGATAAGCGTAGTCAAAAACGCCATGATGCGTATAGCCGTCATCACCCACAAGACCGGCACGGTCCAGACATAGCGTTACGTGCAGCTTCTGCATGCAGATATCGTGCATGATGGAGTCATAAGCACGCTGCATGAAGGTAGAATAAATTGCCGCCACAGGCTTCATTCCGGCAGCAGCCATGCCTGCAGCCGCAGTAACCGCATGCTGCTCGGCAATACCAACATCAAAGAAATGATCCTTATGCGCCTCGGCAAAAATATTCAAGCCGGTGCCGTCAGGCATCGCAGCAGTAATACCCACGATTTTATCGTCGATATCAGCCAGTTTAGTCAAAGTTTTACCAAAAACCTCGGTATAACTTACGGGTGCATTCGGATTAGTAATCTTTTTGCCGGTAGCAATATCAAAGGGGCCTGTACCGTGGAACTTATTGGGGCTTTCCTCGGCAGGCTTATAGCCCTTGCCCTTTTTCGTCAGCACATGTACCATAACCGGTCCGTCAATCTTTTTTGCAGCCTGCAGCACATCCAGCAGGCCATCCAGATCATGTCCGTCAACCGGTCCCAAATAAGTAAAGCCAAGCTCTTCAAAAATAGAGGTCGGCACCATCAGGTATTTTACGCTGCCCTTCAGGCGGCGGATAGCCTTCAGCACATCACTGCCGAATTCCATATTTTTGAGCCAGCCCTCAATATCATTTTTAATTTTGTTATAGGTTTCGCCTGTACGCAGCTGGTAAAGATATTCGCTCATCGCACCCACGTTTTTGGAAATAGACATTTCGTTATCGTTGAGCACGACAATCATATTCTTATGCAGCATACCGGCGTTGTTCAACGCCTCAAAAGCCATACCGCCGGTCATGGAGCCGTCGCCGATAACGGCTACGACATTATAATCCTCACCCTGCAGGTCGCGGGCGCAGGCCATGCCCAGAGCAGCGGAAATAGATGTACTGGAATGACCGGTACCGAAGGCATCATGCTCGCTTTCGCTGCGCTTAGGAAAGCCGGAAAGACCGCCGTATTGACGCAGCGTAGGAAATTGCTCCCTGCGTCCGGTGATAATTTTATGGATATAGGCCTGGTGACCTACGTCGAATATAATCTTATCTTCCGGCGTATTGAAAACCTTATGCAAGGCCAAAGTCAGCTCTACCACGCCCAGATTCGGTGCCAAATGGCCGCCGGTGTGCGAAATAACGCTGATTAAAAGCTGTCTGATTTCCTTAGCCAGCTGCTCCAGCTGCGGCACGGAAAGCTTTTTGACATCAGCCGGTGAATTAATTTTATCTAAAAATTTATTCTCTGCCATAATTACTTCTTTCTGTCAGTCATCAGGCGAGTAATTTCACGTAACGGCTCTGCGTTCTCGCCAAACATTTCCAGACATTCCAAAGCCTCTGCCACAGTCTTTTCTGCCAACTCGTGTGCTGCCTGCAGGCCGTACAGTGTTACATAAGTAGATTTGTGGTTCTTGGCATCGCTGCCTACCGGCTTGCCAAGCTCCTCCTCAGTACCTTCGACATCAAGGATATCGTCGGTAATCTGGAAGGCAAGTCCCAGCAAATCAGCAAATTTGGTAAGAGCCAAAAGCTGCTGGTCATTAGCACCGGCCAGATGCGCACCGCCGCGAATAGCAGCAATAAAAAGCGCACCGGTCTTGCCCGCATGCAGTTTGCGCAGCTCCTCCGGCGTAATCTTTTTGCCTTCAAATTCCAAATCAAGGCCCTGGCCGCCAACCATACCGAAGTTACCGGCACACATAGCCATTTCGCGTACAGTTTCAATCAAAACTTTAGGATCGACATTCTTCTGTTCCAGCATTACCTCAAATGCCAAAGTGAGCAGGCCGTCACCGGCAAGCACTGCCATAGCTTCACCAAAAACCTTATGATTGGTCAGACGGCCGCGGCGATAATCATCGTCATCCATGCACGGCAGGTCATCGTGAATCAGAGAATAGGTGTGAATCATTTCCAGACCGCAAGCCACGGGCAAATAATTGTAGCCCTTGCTGCCCACAGCCTCTGCCGCAGCCATCAGCAGAATCGGACGAATGCGTTTACCGCCTGCCATCAGGCTGTATTCCATAGCTTCATCTACCTTGGAAATACCCTTTTTGGCAATTCTGTTCTTCAAATAGTTTTCTACCAGTTTTTGCTGGTTAGCATAATAAGCTTTAAAATCCATTATTTTACCTCCAAATCCTGGAATGTTTCTAATTTATAGCCAACGTCGTTACTGTCGGTAACAACGATTTTATCAACCTCCTGCTTCACTGTTTCCAGTCTGCTGCTGCAGACACGGCTCAGCTCCACACCGTATTTAAACACCTCCAGAGCCTTGTCCAAAGGCAGCTCGCCGCTTTCCAGAAGCTGTACCTGTGCTTCCAGCTCGCTTAAGGCATCTTCAAACTTAATGTTCTTTGCAATCTTTTTCGTTGCCATCCTTTACCGCCTTTCTACCTGCTGCACAACTGAGGTTATCACACCATCTGCTACTGTTGTCAGCAGCTCGTCGCCCCATCTGAGGTCATCAACACTGCTTACCAGCGTATAATCGGATTTTTGGCTCACTGAATAGCCTCGTCCCAAAACAGCCAGCGGACTGAGGCTATCCAGTCTTGCCGCCGCCAGCGCCAGCTTATGCTCATCCTGCTGCAGATGCAGCTCTAAGGCCTCACGCAGTCTGCGCGAAGCAGTATCAAGACGCTGCGCCTGGTCGGCAAAAAGCCTTTCCGGGTCACGCAACGCCCACGAATTAACTAAGTTGTCCAATCTGCGCTGCTGCTGCGTAAGCAAAGCCGACAACAGACTGCGCGCACGCTGCTCCATATAGGCAACGCGTTGCTTATAGCCTTCAACATCAGCCACCACCAGCTCCGCGGCCTGCGACGGTGTCGCAGCCCTCACGTCGGCAGCAAAATCACACAGCGTAAAATCTGTTTCATGACCTACGGCGCTGACTACCGGGATTTTGGAGGCAGCCACCGCTTTTACAGTGATTTCCTCGTTAAAGGCCCACAAATCCTCGATAGAACCGCCGCCACGTCCCACAATCAGAACGTCTGCCAGCTTTTTGCGGTTAAAGAATTCTATAGCCGCGGCAATTTCCGCCGCAGCGCCCTCACCCTGCACCTTAACAGGATAAAGTAACAGCTTTATGCCCTGATTTCTCCTGCGTGACACTGTTATGACATCACGCACAGCGGCACCTGCAGGAGAGGTAATAATTCCCACGGTACGCGGATGCAGCGGCAGCTGCTGTTTACGCTCAGGCGCAAACAGGCCTGCACGCTCCAGCTTCTGCTTGAGCTTTTCGTAAGCCTGCATCAAATCGCCCACGCCCTGCTGCAGCAGTAAATCGGTATACAGCTGATAAACGCCGTCGCGTTCATAGACTGCCAAGCGCCCTACGGCAACAACAGTATCGCCGTTCTGCGGCTGAAAGCGCAGATTAACAGCCTTACTGCGGAACATTACGCATTTGAGCACCGCACCAGCATCCTTCAAAGTAAAATAGCAATGACCTGAAGGATATCGCTTAAAATTAGAGATTTCACCGACAACCTGCAGATTACGCAGCTCCGGCTCCTGCTCCAGTATATGCTTTATGAAATTATTTATTTCGCTTACCGAATAAACAGCTTCAGTCATTTTTCTTATGTAATCTCCAGGCAACAGCGGCACAGCCACTGGCATTATCACAGCTGAAGCGGCCTTCAGGCACCCACAGGCGCACACGGCGCTTCGCCAGCTTTTCTTCAACATGCTTGCGGATGTACTTGTTGGAGCCGACGCCGCCAACCAAAATAACATCTCGCACACCATATGCCGCTGCACCGTTGCGCAGCAGACGGGCAAAGGTTTCCGCCAGCGTATGCTCCACACCCAAGGCCAGAGAGGCAGCATTTGCCCCCGCCTCCAGCTTGCGCATAGCGGCAGTTGCAGGTCCCGATAAGCTCACATCCAGCTTACGCACGGACACCGGCAGCTCCAGCGGTTTCTCCGCCTGTTCTGCAAGCTGCTCCAGTGCCGGACCTGTCGGAAACTGCAGTCCCAACGCCACACCGATGCGGTCAACAAACTGACCGGCGTGCAAATCGAGGCTGCCGCCAACCTGCGTCAGGTTATAACGGCTGTCTTCACGGCGTTCGCACAGCAGCAAATCGGTAGTACCGCCGCTGGCATGCAGCAGCAAAAAGCGCTCCGCCTGCGGACCGCCTGCCGACCAAAGACCGGCCTCCAAATGATTTTCCTGGTGGCTGATGACCTCCAACGGCACCTTATAGGCAGCCGCCAGGCTGCGAGCAACGCTCATGCCGGCAAGAAATGCCGGCATATAGGAGTCCGCAAGCGGACGCGGATAACCGCTGACACCAATCGCTGCCAAGGTGCAGTCCTTATCGGCAAACACCTCCTCCACCAAGCGCGGCAGATTGCGTGTATGCTGAAAAACCATCTCGGACTGCTGCAGGCCGCAGCGTCCCGGCTTAACGCTTAAAATCTGTCTGGCCTCGGCAAGCAGGCTGCCATCCTCCGCCAAAAGAGCGGCAGAGGTAGTATAACAGCTGGTATCAATGCCTAAATAAACCTTTTGGCTCATTTTCTTGCCAGCTTACCTAAAACACCGTTAATAAAGCGCGGAGATTCTTCGGTTCCATAAGCCTTGGCAATCTCCACTGCCTCATTGATAGCAACACCTGTAGCCAGGGCAGGCTTTTCATGGCGCATTTCAAAAACTGCTACGCGCAGGATATTTCTGTCGGTAGCAGGCATACGCTCTACTGTCCAGTCGGTTGCACAGCTGTTCAAAGTCGCATCAATAGCTTCTTTGTTTTCTACAACACCGTTAACAAGCACCATAGAATACTTCTTAACATAGTTTCTGGCACTTGCTGCCCCCAGCTCCTTATGCTGGTCCAAAGCCTTGTCTACCGCAGCCTCCGGATGCAGCTCCTCGTGCTCATCTAAAGCTGCGTCAACAGCCTGTTCTACCTCATTACCGGTAAAGTCTATTTGGAATAACGCCTGTAAGGCAACCTCTCTTGCAAGTCTACGAATCATTTGCACACTCTCCTTGTATAAAAAATTTTAATAAATATCTTGTATGATGATGTATTCAGATTAGGCAGATGGTGCCTTATCTTTTGCCGCCACCGCCGTTATCTGTGATAGCCGGGAGGCAACAACCTATCCAACCACTCCAGCAAATCCTCTTTCTTATCCAGCTTGTTGCCGATAAAAAAGCCCAAGCCGATGCAGATCATCAGAAACAGTGCCTGAAAAAATCCCAGCCACAGCACAACCACGCCAATAAACAGGCCAAACACCGAGCAAAGCAGACGGCCGCGATAATTATTCCAGATATCATTAAGAATATCGTTAAACATAGCTTCTGCCTCCTATTCTTCCTTTGCTTTAATCTGTTTGAAGAACAGCTCTATTTCCTTAACCTCAATGCCGGTAACCTTTTTGATGGTTTCACGGACGTTGGTCTTAATCTCACCGGAGGTTTCCGGAATATTTATGCCGGGTTCAATCGAAGCATTAATGCGTACATCAATGCATTGATCCTCCAACTTCACAATAACCTTTACATGATGGATGCCGTATATTTCCTGCGACAGAACAGCAATATAATCCTCCAATGCGCCCTTGCCTACAAGCACCTTGCCCTTATCGCTGTCACTCAGCTTCAGCGAGCTTACGTCCGTCAGTCCCAGGCCGGTAATCAGCAGGCGTACGCTCACCAGCAGCATAATCACACCGCCGACAGCATAAACCCAGTTGCCCGGGATATGGCTGATAAACGCTACCATACCTGTATCAGAGAAAACGCCCAGGCTGCACAGCAGCGTCAGCACTGAAGCTACCGTCATCAATATCGTATACAGCGTCAGGATAATTCTATCCGCAATACCCATAACAGTTAATCCTCCTCTAAAAACTTCCTATGCTTTTCATCCATGTCTTCCTCCGGCGGCAGCTCAAAATCATGGTTATCATGGAGATTAACCAACTGCTGCTCAAAGGAATTGGCCTCCGTTGCTTCCGCACGCTTAGCCTGCGCCTGCAAAATCTCTGCCATATCTACATCAGATGAGCTTTCCTTTTCCAGCTCGCTTTCACGCCTCTTGGCCACGCCTTCGACATTGACATCGACAAACTGCACCTCGTAACCGGTCATAGCCTCAATGGCATCTTTAACCTTTTCCTGCACCTCCAAAGCAATCTCCGGAATGCAGCAGCCGTATTCAATAACAATATACACACTGGCATTTACCGTCTTGCCTTCAAAATGCAAATGTACGCCCTTAGAAGCGTTCTCCTTGCCCAAGAAGCGGTTAATGCCATCTGTCAGGCCACCGCTCATGCCTACAACTCCCGGCACCTCCTGCGCCGCCAGGCTGGCAACGATACAGATAACCTCGTCGGCAATACGTATATCACCATATTCTTCCTTGTCCTGTGTTTCCGCTGCTTCGGCAGCAGCTTCAGCGGCTTCTGCAGCCTTGGCCCTGATAGTGTCCTTTATATTTTTTTCTTCCATATCCGGCACCTCCTGCTCGCTTACGTGCCGGCAAAAGCGCGACAGCGTAATGAAGACAGTTATACATTATTATCTTCTTATTATAACACATTTTATACAATCCGTATGCATAAAATGTATAAAAAATAAGTGCTAAAAATGTATATGATAAGATTCTGTTTTTTCAATCGCTGTATCTGAACAAGGCAGGCCAAACAGAGAAATTAGCTCCTTATACGCAATATAAAACACCCTACGCACTGCCAACGGCAATACGCAGGGTGTTTTCATTTGCTTATACAAAGCTTATGCAAAATCATTGTAGATACCTTCCTCACGGCGTCTGGTTGCCGTTTTGGAAACGTAGGTACCATGAACAATATTGGTAAGCTTCTTCTTCGCTAAAATCTTTTGGATGTAATCAAGATGCGGGCAAGGCGGCTTATGCGAATTATCCGATACCATGCAGGTAGAAAGATGCACGCAAATCTCTTGTCCATCCTCTTTAAAGCGGCGCAGGCGCTTCGCCAGGTTCTCCAGCTTAACCGTCAGCGCACCGCCGGAGCAGCCACCGCAGGTGAAGCTCATGTAATGCGTATCCTCTGGATAACCGGCAAACTTACCCTCGCGACTGTAAAAAGCGTGCGTACAGTTGTAGCCGCAACAACGCTGCTGCACCGTATCACACTGGATAATTACTACTAGCTTGCTCATCTTATCATGCCTGCTGCTTTTAAAGCTGCATCAAGCTTAGCCTCAGCGGCAGCGCTGATAGGAGTCAGCGGCAGACGCGGAGCACCTGCTTCAATACCGGTAACCTTGGTAACGGCAGCCTTAATAGGAATCGGGTTGCTTTCTATGAACATAGCCTTAGCCAGCGGTACCATAACCTTGTTGAGGTCAGCGGCATCCTTAACGCGACCTTCGCTGTAAGCCTGCATCAATTGCTGCAGCAGGTTGCCGTTAACATTGGCCAGAACGGAAATCAGACCGCAGGCACCAACGGACATGAACGGCAGAATCAGGCCGTCATCACCGCTGTAAATGGAGAAATCTTCCGGCAGTACACGATACAGCTCTGCAGTCTGTGCTACATTGCCTGCTGCCTCTTTGATAGCCACAATGTTGCTGAAATCTGCTGCCAGACGTGCAACAGTTTCCGGAGCAATGTTGCCGCCGGTACGTCCCGGAACATTATAAACGATAATCGGCAGCTTAGTAGCCTTTGCTACGGCTGCAAAATGCTGATAATAGCCTTCCTGAGTCGGTTTGTTGTAGTACGGTCCGACTACGAGCACGCCGTCTACACCGCAGGCTTCCATTTTCTTAACCAAATCAATAGTGCTGGCAGTACAGTTGGTGCCTGCACCGGCAACAATCTTGGCACGGCCGTTGACACGAGCAACGATGGTCTGCATGAATTTAATTTTTTCATCCATGTCCATGGTTGCAGCTTCACCGGTAGAGCCTTCTACTACCAGGCCGTCACTGCCGTTAGCCAGCAGCCAGTCAGCAAAATCTGCACCGGCTGCATAATTAACGCTGCCATCAGCGTTGAACGGCGTAACCATTGCCGTTAATAATCTGCCAAAATACGGTTTTTTCATTGTAATTCCACCTCTTAAAACTAATAGAAACTAAAATTCTCTATGATATATTGCTTATTATCTAAATGATTTTATAATTTTTACGACGTACTTCACGTACGTCGAGGAGACATAACAACGCAGGCGGTGCTTTATTTCCTCTTTACCCTAACAAGCTGTGGAGAAAGTGCCGGATGCTAGGCGCGTTGACGACGGCGTACTAACAGTACGTCGAGGAAACACAACAACGCAGACGGTGCTTTATACACAGACTATAACTTGAAGGCTTCGTGGAGCGCCTTCACCGCCTCCACCAAATGCTCCTCTTTAACAATCGCGGAAATCGTAGTATCGCTGTCCACAGTCTGCAGAATAGCAATATTATGGCTGGCAAGCACACTTACAAAGGTAGCCATAATGCCAGGCACACCACGCATAGCGCTGCCGACAACGGAAACCTTGCCGCAGCCTTCGTTCAGCGTATATTTAAAGCCGCTTTCATTAAGCACCTTGCAGGTGTGCTCTACGTCCGGAGAGAATACTGCAAACATTGCTTCCTTCTCCGACAGGTTCAGGCAGCCTACGCTGATGCCTGCATCCGCCAAATCTTCGAACAGATTACGGCCTGCAGTAATATCCTGCGGGTTCAGGTCAATGCGGAATTGTGCCAGATCATTAAGATGAGCTACACCGCTGGCGCAGGATTCGTTAATCGCAATTTCGCCACCGTTACCCTGACCGATGCGTTCGCTGGTAATCAGAGTGCCGGGAGCATCGCTGAAGGTGGATTTAACATACATAGGAATATTGCTGCCCATGGCAATTTCAACGGCACGCGGATGAATAACCTTAGCACCGTTCTGCGCCATCTGGCAAACCTCAGCATAGGAAATCTGCTGCAGAATATTAGCCTTCTCGACAATACGCGGGTCAGCAGTCATGATGCCCTCAACGTCTGTATAGATTTCCACAAAATCAGCCTTGAGTGCAGCGCCCAGTGCAGCAGCAGAAGTGTCGCTGCCGCCGCGACCCAAGGTCGTAAATTTATAGTTATTTTCCGTCATACCCTGGAAGCCGCAGACAACCGGAATGATGCCTGCCTCCAACAAACGGATAAGACTGGAAGTATTGATATTTTTGATACGTGCTGCCCCAAACTGGGAATCGGTAATGATACCTGCCTGGCCGCCGGTAAGCGCCATAGCGTTAATGCCGAATTTTTGCAGGGTTGCCGCCATTACGCAGGAGGAAATGATTTCGCCGCAGCACATCATCATATCCATCTCACGCACATTAACGGAAAGGTTAACGTCCTTCAGTGCGCCGATAAGCGTATCGGTTGCGTAGGGAGCGCCCTTGCGTCCCATAGCTGAAACTACGACTACCGGGGAGTAACCGTTGCGGATAGCCTGCTGTACCTTGTTTTTAACTGCAACGCGGGCTTCCTCACTCGCGACGGAGGTGCCGCCGAATTTCTGCACAATGATTTTCATGTAAATTGCTCCTCATCTGTTTAAATTAAAATGCAAAATGTACCGGATGCCGGAAAGGCTGCGGCGTACAAGCTGTACGCCGTTTAGTCTTTACACCGCAGAGGTGCATTATTATTTTTCTAACCAGCCGTTTTTAATCATAACCTCAGCAATCTGCAGCGTGTTCAGCGCAGCGCCCTTGCGGATCTGGTCGCCTACTACCCACAGGTTAAAGGTGTTCGGATTGGACTCATCGCGGCGCAGACGGCCAACGAAGCAGTCATATTTTCCCGAGGTATATAAAGGCATCGGATAAATCTGATTGGACGGATCATCCATCATCTGAATTCCGGGGAAAGCGTTGATTGCAGCTGCCATATCCTTCAGCTCCAAATCATGCTCAAACTCAATGTTTACCGATTCGCTGTGGCTGCGGTATACAGGCACACGCACGGTAGTAGCAGTGATGCGCATTTCGTCATCATGCATAATCTTTCTGGTTTCGTTAATCATCTTCATCTCTTCTTTGGTGTAAAGATTATCAAGGAAAACATCAATCTGCGGAATCAGGTTAAACGCAATCGGATAATGCTTCGGCAGGCTTGCGGACGGAAGAATGTGTGCCTCCATCTCACGGCCCTCGCTGTAAGCCTTGGTCTGATCGGTGAGCTCGTCAATGCCCTCCTTGCCGGCACCGGAAACAGCCTGATAGGTAGAAACGACGATACGTTTAATGCGTGCCAGGTCATACAGCGGCTTCAATGCCATAACCATAATAATTGTAGAGCAGTTAGGGTTGGCAATAATGCCCTTGTGCTTCAGGATGTCCTCGGGGTTAACCTCCGGCACAACCAGCGGCACTTCGGGGTCCATACGGAAGGTGCTGGAGTTATCAATAACAACGGCACCGGCTTTCACAGCGTAAGGAGCAAATTCCTTGGAAACGCTACCGCCTGCGAACAAAGCAATATCAATGCCCTCGAAGGAGTCCTTGGTGGCCTCCTGCACAGTATATGTTTTGCCCATAAATTCAATCTGCTTGCCTGCGCTGCGCTTGGAAGCCAGCAGACGCAGTTCTGCAAATGGGAAGTTTCTTTCTTCAATAAGCTTCAGAAATTCAGTACCAACAGCACCGGTAGCGCCTAAAATAGCAACGTTATACTTTTTCATAAAATTCTCCCCCTCACTATTTAGAGTAATTTATCTAAGCCGTATACCAGGCCTGCTTGATCAACAATTTTGCGGCAGCCAAGCGCAACGCCCGGCATGTAGCATTCGCGGTTAATCGGGTCGGTGCTGATTTTCAAAGTTTCGCCCTGACCGCCGAAGATAACCTCCTGGGAAGCAACGTAACCCGGCAAGCGGACACTGTGAATCTTCATGCCCTCGTAATCCGCACCGCGCGCACCTGCCATGGTTTCCTTTTCATCAGGATTACCCTGATGCATAGCCTTGCGCACCTCAGCAATTTTTTGTGCGGTGATAATTGCAGTACCGCTGGGAGCATCCAGCTTGTTATCGTGATGCTTCTCGATAATTTCCACATGCGGGAAATATTTGGCAGCCTCACACGCCAGCTTCATCATAACAACTGCACCAAGCGCAAAGTTCGGAGCAATCAGCAGGCTGGTGTTGTGCTTGCGTGCCAGCTCATCAACCTCTTTTAAATCTGCATCGCTGAAGCCTGTAGTGCCTACTACAGCATGCACGCCAAGCGGCAGCATTTTGCGCAGGTTACCCATAACAACATCAGGACGGGTGAAGTCAACAACAACGTCCGGTTTGGCAGCCTCAATCGCAGCAACCAGGTCAGTAGTTACCTTAACGCCGTCACCCAGAGGCACGGTGCCTTCCTTAATATCTACAGCACCGACAAGCTCCAAATCAGCTTCGCTATATACCTTTTTACATACCTCGCTGCCCATGCGGCCCAGCGCACCATTTACCAAAACACGAATCATGTCGTTCACTCCTTAATCATAAAAATAACCGTTGAGATATTTCCTTTGGATTCTATCTCAACGGTTAGCATGCTAAATAATATTCACACCCATAGCCGAGATAGCCCTCCGCTGCAAATGCAGCGACAGTCCGGCAGCTTTCACTGACGGCCCAGCACAACGACACGGCTGCCATTGCACTTCGGCGTTAGCCCTTTTGTGATGCTTCTCAGCTCCCGCTCCACAACCTACTCATGCTTTCCGCGCCTCTATCTTAATGGTTTGCTATTAGAAAAATTATATTACTGTTACTGCTATTTGTCAACGAGGAAATTTATTAGCATCTTCTTATAACAGCAAGTGTAAAGATTTTACAAAAAGATGAAGTGAGAGGGATTATATTACGAGATTTAGGCACTTCTTCCCTTTTTCCGTAATAGGATTGCCTTTTTTCTGCTTCATCACCATTTCCTATTACGAACTTTTTCACCTAGTGCACTTTTCTCGTAATATATCTTTACTCAAGGAACTCTGATTTTCTACCATAACTTGTAATATAAACACCTTTTTGTGCACGAGTCATTGCTACATACAACAAGCATTTTTCGGAGGTAATAGATTCCTCCTCAGAAACGGCGTCAGACTTATTGATTGCAGAAGAAAGAGGGATAATCCTGTTGTTCACAGCAGCAATAAATACATACTTAAATTCAAGTCCCTTCACTCGGTGCATAGTAGCCACTCTTAATCCATCAAAACTACGATCATCAACTTTGTTTCTCTTTATTGCATAGGAGCGAATTCCGGCTTTTGTAAAAAGCGCAATGTAATCGTCAACCAACTTTTTGGTACGAGCTACAACACATATATCAGTAAGAGAAACACCGTTGTCTTTTAGCTTCTTCACTTCACGGAGGAGAAAATCGAATTCATCATTAGCATTCCCGAAATTCACAACTATCGGTTTTTCTCCATGCGTGAGGGATTGACATTTATCTCCGAGATCAAAACCTTCGTCCAAGTCATCAAAAGAAATTCCCTTCAACAACACCAGAGCCTGTTTGCGAATTTCCTCTGTAGTACGATAGTTAATTTTTAATATGCTACTACGACCACGGACATTTATTCCACACTTAGAAAGTGTAGGATGATTTCGATATATTCTCTGGTGAGAGTCACCAACTATGAAAATATCGTTAGGATGTTCTTCTCCTGCCAACGCTCTAATCAGGCGATATGCATTGTCACTGAAATCTTGTCCCTCGTCGATAATAATACTTGCATACCGTGGTTTTCTACCCGCAGATTGAAGCAACTTGGTGCTTTCATACATGGCGGTATTTATATCACGTATTTGGTTTTCTTTCATTAGATTCTGATAGTTTTCAAAGACCTTCCAAATATGCATCCTTTTTTTTCGATCAAGTCTAGTGCCTCGACCATTTCTGGTTGCCTTCACATACTTTTCAAGTGTAAGAGCTTCTTGTGCTATCACAATCCTGTTCCACTCTTCTTCATAGAATGAAGTCTCAAACGGCAGGTCAATGTTTGCCAACAAAACAGCTCTCTCCCAAAAAGGCTTTATCGCATCGTCATACCCGATTTGCGCAGAGAAACCGGACTCGCGAAGAAACTGATTCACCCATGCATCCAAATGAATGACTTCTATTCTTCTGAGTTCTTCCAAGGTACAAATCTTGCGTAAATTCTCTCTAATATCAGCTGCGAGATTTGCTGTAAAGGTGGTCATCAGAATTCTCTGCTGCCCTTCACATTTAGATGCTAAATGCTTAGCTCTATGCATAGCAACTACAGTTTTACCAGTACCAGCACCGCCAAGCACTCTTGCAGAACCAGAATACTCTTTCCGGGCAATTTTTCTCTGCGTCGGATGAAGAAAAACACGCCATTTTTCCAATGGTTCTGCCATAATCCGACGCAATTCATCTTCTCCATCGACCACAACAAAAGATTTCAGTGTTGTAGGAACATCCAATGCAGCCGCCAAATTCTCGTTGGCAGAAGAAGCGTTCTGTTCTTCCAAAACAAGCTCCAGAACTTCTTCCATAGTAAAACCTTCCGCTAACCAAGAAAGATGCTCATAAGCATCATGTGGCATAGATTGTTCCGCTTTGTAAAAATCCTCTTTACTAATAAAACTTCTAACAAAATCAAGTTGAATCTCAGGTACGCCGAGTTTAAGCAATTCGTCATCCTTTGCAAGAGCAAATAAAGCGACTTTATCAGGTGCAGATACCTTTTCCACCATGGTCTTAACATCAAACACCTGAATAGCACCCGTTTTCGGGTTGACTTCACATCTTTTATGAGCAGCCCATTGATATGCCTTATCATGATGATCTACCCACAAAAGCAGGTATACCCCAACTTCTTGCTGACGGACAACTATACCACGATATGTATCATCAATACGTACAGAAAAAATCTTTTTATCTATTCCCGAATTAAGTTTCTCATAATTAATGCCGGGGGACATCGGATTATTTCGAAATTTATTCACGAACTCCGTTACTTTACCTTGAACTTGTCTCGGAAGCCGAGCAAATGCCGTTAGAAAATCTGACGAAATCGCAACTTTAACATTATCCGTCATCAGTTGTCACCTCCAAAATAGCTTGCAATATCAATATCTGCAGCATTCAGTAAACTCAGTATTCTCCATCCTAATTTTTCTAGCTTCTCTTTATCTTCAGCTTGTTCAGCAGTCATAAAACCAACTCGTCTGTCCGGCCATGCAATTTCTACAGTAGCAACCACTTCTCCATCATCGCCTTCAACTTCGTAACCGACATCATCTTCATTAGGAGCAGGCACACCAGCATCTTTTGCGAGTTCAACAAATGCCTTTGCATCATCATCGAACAGAAGCTCCTTAATTGCATTCCAAGTATCATCACCTGCACTCATAGATATAATAGAATCATCAGCAGTTTCTCCAACAACAGGCAATGCGAGGTAATCCATGTGGCTTATACCTACAGATGACACTGCTATAAACTCTTCCGAGAATTGCAGCAAGTTATAGAATCTCCAAAGTCCATTCCACTCCTGTTCATATTTATCTGTTCTATCATCTTTTTCGTCATTGAGAACAGCGCAAACAGCAACAGCCCCTTCCGCTTTAAGTTTAGATGCAAGAACAGCAGAATAAATTGCCAGATGTGCATTAGAACTTCTTGGAATCCAGCTACCAAATATAGTTCCAGGGAACACAAAATCAACATCAGTAAAGTGTGTCTGTTCATTTACAGCTTTTACATTCTTCTCCCAGTTATTAAAAGCAAGATTGTTTTTCATCAAGGCAGGTTCTAACAAGGACAGAGAATATGCGTACGCTTGTCCCTTAAAAACTCTTTCTGCATCAGTTAGTTTAAGATATTCCAAAAGCAAATCAAATGAAGATAACTTTGCCGGTTCAATGATATCTGCTTTTTGCTTCTTAATCATATTCTGATACATAGTCTTGCCAGAAGGCATTTTTTCTGCCTCAAGTGTATTTGTATAGAAATCTCCCTGTGGTGCAAATACACTTTGAACATCCTTGAAACTCAGCGACCAAACACGGAATTTACCACTTCTGCGAATAGCCTCTCGCTTAATTGTATCATCAGAAACAATATCTTTATGATATAAAAAACCATCTGTGAATACAGCCACAGGCTTGTGTTCCGGTGCGGAAACCGGCCAGAACACAAAATCCGGTTTGCAAGCTACCGAAACACCAGAGGCAGAATCCAGAAGAACTTGCGGTTCGATTTCCCAAGCAAAATTCTCCAACTTTATATAATAACTATGCTTGCCATTGCGAATCGTATCACTTACATTAGCCGTACCAACCTTAGTACGAATCGCTTCCATAAAACGCTGTTCCAACTCGCTATCAAACAACGGATTAACAGGAATATCATTGATTCTATCAATCTTCTGAACATTATCTTTACCTGAAAGAATAGACTTCAAAATTCTGATAGCAGTAGACCTTGAAATATTACCTATCTGCTGACTCTGACGATAAGCATACAAGCAATGGTAACAACCATCTTTCTGCGGATCATCCTTGCAAGAGCAATTCTCCATTACATGAAGCGCCTTATCAAAAATTTCAATTAGGGCGTTCTTTTCATGCATTAACTGCTTCAGATAGCCGGTACCACCCGGAACAGAGTCATAAATGACCAAATACTGCTTTCGATAATCTGCATCCGGAACAGGAACTTCACTGACAGTAGCCCTTAGATGATCAACATTACCGAAATATTCTTTCATACCCAACATAAATGCAGCTACAAATGATTCCACCTTCACAGAAGAAGAATCCATTGTAGTCGCCGGGACAAGAAGTCGGAGAATCTCTGTACTAAACTCACGGTACAGGAACAAGCATTCTTCATAAGCGTCAGCTTGCATCAAATTAGGCATCTTTCTTGTTTTGCAGGCGAAGCTATGATTAGGTTTTCCGTTTTCCGGTTGGATTTTTCCGCAGTACTTACAAATTTTAAAGCCCTTGCGTACTTCTTCAATACCGGAAACAGACAGTTTTTCACCGATCATGTCACTCTCACCAAAGTTAATTTCTCGTAGAGTTGCTTTGCGAACAAACTCATATCCAAACGGGAAATCTTCGTTGTCCATACGATATGCACTGGAAATATCGTGATCTTCATCTACATCAACCAAAAGTTGTTTACAATAGAATACATTATTTCTATCATCGCTCTCATCGTTAATCAAGCTCTTGGTATAATCCATGTTAGAGTAGACCATTTGAACCTTCAGCATTGTTCTAACCTGTCCGGAATCAGCCCAGGCAGGACTACCACACTGAGGGCAAGCCGACGTATTCTTGCCGGTTTCTTCAATTTGAGCATGAGAACAATTCGGGCAAAGTCTCCATCTTGCAGTCTGAGCAGTAGTCAAATCAACCTGATCTATGGTCAGCTTGCGACCGTCAACATAAAAGCTGTTATTAGGAGCAAACTCGCTGATAGCAGAGGATGCACTACGGCTATATTCATAGACCAATTTCTCATATTTTTTCTTCTTAACCGATATTTCTTCATCCTCTTTACGATAGAGAACCGCTCGCAGGATAATACCAGCTTCAGGGAAAGCATAATTCGGAAGTAATCCCTCGTCAGACAGGAAATTAAAGATATTTTTCTTGCCAATTTCCTGAAGGACTGTAAGCAACGCTGCTTCTTCACGCTTTAGCTCTTTGATTTCTTCATCATAGGAACTGTCCTTGGGCTTATCTTCCAAATCCCGAATCATTATTTTTAGTGCATCAACACTCGCTCGCAACGCATCCTGTTGTTTTTTCAAATCCTCGAATGCATCCAGGATTTTTACATACATAGGACTGTTGTTAGCATCCTTTCCTTTGGCGAACATTTGCAGTTCTTCTCTTGCACTATCATCGAGATACGCTGCAAACATTTGCATGAAAGAGTTTAACTGACGAGATAATGTACTTTGTACATAATTCAAGAAATTGAACGGAAACATGTCATCCGGGCGGGCATCCAATTTTTTCAGAACAACACCAACTTTATCAGGAATAGCACCATCCGGAATTCCCTTTTTAACCCAAGAATCCATGCAGAAAGCTACGAACTGCCTTTCCAGAACAGCAGATGCTCGAAGGAAAATTTTAGGTGGAGTTACCTTGCCAGCAATCATATCCAAAGGATCAGAATAAAAATATAAATCGTGAGGTCTTGCATTAGCAACAGCCAAGGTCAATGCATTACCATCCTTACGACCTGCACGTCCAGCTCGCTGTAAAAATTGACTCTGAGCTGGCGGGATGCTACACAGGATAACAGTAGACAAGTCACCAATATCAATGCCCATTTCCAGAGTTGGAGTACACGATAATACATTGGGGTCCCAAATCTCCTGAGTATCTTTGCCACGTTTAAAATCAATTTCAATCTGATCTCTATCTTGGCGCTCTAACAAACCAGTGTGCTCCCTTGCGTTGATACGAACTAAATCACCGGCATTGTAAAGACGACCATAATAATTAATTTCACCTGTATCATATTCTTCGAGGAATCCACTACAAGCAGTCCTTGGACAAGGCGCACCAATCCAAAGCTCTGCATTCTCTGCTGCGACAGCATATACAGAACCACACTTATCACACCGCATCTGCATCACATCATCAGTGATAAAGACACGTTCCTTATTTAATCCGTAAATTTTATAGTTAGCAGAAGAAGGAACCAGAGATATTACATTCAGCTTCACTGCTTCGTCTAAAATAAATCTGCTGATTGCTTGGAAAATACTGTCATTCACCAGCAATTCGCTACAACAAGAAGAAATCCAGTCTACATACTTATTAGCAGCAGGTGAATCAAACTCGAAAGAAGATCGGCCATTACCAATATGCTCGGCAATAAAGTGAGGAGTATTTCGACCAGATTGACGACCGGGAAGCCAACGATTCCTGTCGTTTGACAGCATATAGCCATTACCGTCGCCTATAGTATATTCGTCAAACACTTTATCCCGAAAAGCTCCATTTTTGCGCATTAAGTTCAAGTATCCGACAACCATGCGTTTGAACGAGTCTATATTTTCTGCTGTCAATACACCAAGCTCATTGATGGTTCTTTCCTGTACAGAATCAGCAATCTGAATAATATCTTCCACAGCAAAGGAAATAACAGCGCAATTAGACTTTTCAAGAGTTCGTCCAATCTTACCGGCAAGACCAAATTCAAGCATAATTTCATATTTGATGCGCTGTTCAATTTCATACATCAGAATTTGTGCTTGTTTATCTTTGCCCAAGTTACGCTTTTCAACCATATCTTCATAGGCTTGCTTCCAAGTTAGATTTGGCGCAATGAAGAAGCTCACAAACTGTTCATCAGTCATATGCTCATGCCAATACTTTATAAAACCATTCTGAAAATCTGCAAGGGTTTGACCGGATCCCATCTCAGTACAGTATTTTTGAATAGCGGTTCTAAGGCCAAAACGCCATGTTCTTGAGTTGAAAAAACCGGCTCTATGCGCAGCGTCCTGAACATTATCAGAGAATGCCAGTGTCTTTTTATCATCATTAAACTTGGATGCAAACATTTGAGAAATACTTGCGCTGATTTCTGTTGCGCTGCGAAGACCCATCAACGAAAGACCGCGACGACTACCACAGCAGGGGCAAACGTATTGCCTATGGTTCTTAGTGCCAGAAGTCTTAATCGGATTAGGAATCAGTATATCAACCATTTCGGCACCGCAATTAACGCACTCATCTGTCCCATACTCACCGACTTTTACTTTCAAACAGTCGGGACAAATCCTTGCAGGAACCATGCCCGGAATACGTTCCTTATGAGAATGAGGGAACATCATCACAATTTTTTCGTCTGCACGGAAATATAGATTGTAGAAGGACTCAAGATTTGTCATTGTAGCATTGCTACGTTCATTGAGTACGGATACCCAACCTGTAATACCACAATCACGACAATTTACAACCGGAAGATACTGCTTTGCCTGTTGCTTGTTCAAATCGTGAGCAATCTCATAATTGATTTCATCTGAATCTACTTTGGCAACCAAGCGACGCAGCTCGCGCATCCAAAGCTGAACCTGAACATTCAAAAACGGGCGCAGCTTTCCTACCTTGCCGGTTCTCGCATGAGAAATTAAAGCAAAGAGTGAATTGATAACAACAGTTGCATCAGGCAAAGTTTTCAAATCCGGATAATGGATAGCCAAATCTTCTGCGATTTTAGAAACTTTATAATATGTACCACCTGTCAGATTGATAACCGATTGCATAAAGCTGTGATGCATCAGTTCATATCCAAGACGGATTCTGCCTTCATCTTCAAGAACGTCAAAAGGGAAATCTGGAAGCCAGTCTTTTACCGCACTCTGCAAATAAGCAGAAGGCTCATCCTCCGCAGACAGCTTTTCCAATTCCACAGCCTGCTCCGCTGTCGGCATCGCAAATTCCGTTATATCAACACCCGCAAAGAACTCTTGAGCGCTCAGACGATCTTCTGTGATAATTGCATCCTTATCGAATGGTTCTCCGAAAATTTCTTCTGCGTAATTCAGAATATTATTGTTGTTTTCCTTGGAACCCATTGTTGCAGATGTGCCAATGCAACACAGATATCCATCATAGATGCCCAAGCGTCGTTTCAAACGGCGAAGCAAACAAGCCAAATCTGTGCCTTGTGCTCCATCAAATGTATGCAGCTCATCAACTGCGATATATTTCAGAGTTTCAGAGTCGTTATCCTGCCATAAAAGAGCATCTTTCGGACGCACCAGCAGATAGTCCAACATTTTATAGTTGGTCATCAGAATATCAGGTGCGTTGTTCAGCATGGTTTCATGGTCTGTAATAACTCCATGTTCACTCATAGTTCGAGCAGGCGTATGTTCTTGACCACCAACATACATACCGACAGTAACATTTCCATGGAGCTCATCACTTCCATAAATCATCTCTGCAATACGTTTAGATTGATCCGTCGCCAAAGCATTCATCGGATATATAATAAGTGCTTTTATTCCTCGCTCGCCTCGATGCTGATAGCAATACTCCAAAATCGGGTATAGGAAACACTCTGTCTTACCTGAACCGGTACCAGTTGCAACTAATGTGGAGCGACCATCATCTCCGATTAGTCTCTCAAAGGCTTTTTGCTGATGCACATAAGGAAGATATGCAGGATGAATTGCTTCAAAGCAAGTTGGCATTTTCTCTGCCACACGGAAGGGAAGACGCACAGCAATATAAGGCTCATGGTAAACAGAGCCTTTATTTGCCAGCATTTTTTGAACTGAGCCTTTGAAGGGTTCGTTGGTCATTGGGAATGTGGTTTCGATATAATCCCCTATACCTTTCTGTAATTGTTTAGCAAGTATGGATGGTAACATACTGCAATCCTCCTTTGTACTATCTAAGGGTTAATATCTATTCTATGTGTTATATAGATACTCTATAGATCTTTCCATGTTCTGGAATCTTAATCAACGCACCTTCATTTTCCTCTATTATCTTGGTAGAATGATCCGCAATGGTTTCACTAAGTTTACGTAAATCAGTGTTAATGCCCAATGATTGTATTTCCGCAGATGTTGCAAAGATGTATTTATCGGATTGCTTCTGCATAAGCAATTCTAAATCTTTTTCTTGATCCTTGGTTGGTATCAACTCTACAATATCAGCAAGTAGAAGCTCGTATATTTGAAAATGCTTCCCATATTCAAGTTTACTAATATGTCTGCCGCAAACTCTATAAGTAATCTCATTCCAATTTACTAAGGCAGTTTCAACCATTTCTTCTCTGAACTCTCGACTCAAATCATAAAGCTGCTCTCTAGAAGCCCCATTGTCAAACCGTTTTACAAAATTTCTCAAATGTTTATTTGCCAATCTAAGCCTATAATCATTTCTTGACGATTCATCAATCGAAATTTTGTCATCATCCATAACCTGATACAAGTTTTTAAGTTCGGTTTTCTCATCTCCAAAAAGCTTATAGACGCCTCCTACAGGCTGAAATTTTCTTGTTCCACGAGCATTACGCACCAAAAGATACTTATCACCTATTTTAATTCTAAACAAATATGCAAATGAAATGCGCACCAGTGTATCCTTCTTTATAAAGCCACCACGCTCCAATTTTCTTTGTGAAACTTTCCATTCTGTTGTATCAACAAGATCCTGTAATGATGCAAGTAATTCAGGTAGTAAAAGGCCAAGCACTATACCGGCTATGTTGCTTGCTGCAGGCCAATCCTGAACCTTAAACATAATTATTCCTAGCATACTAATTGATACGAAACCTAATACTAAACTTTTCTTAATCTTCACAGTGTTAACCCTTTCCAATAGGGATATCAACTTTATCTTTTGCAACACATACACCATCCTTAACTATGTAGCACTCGATATAATGCTTGCCAAAAAAGTTGCTATGCTCCACTATAGAATTTCCCCTCTCATAGATTTCCCCACGGAGCATATTTCGCCTCTCCGCCTCAACACCTACATTTCTAACCTTCCAAAAAATCTTGTATGGCGGAGGACAATTTGTGTATTCCATTGTACAACGAATTTCAAAGTTGTGTGGCAAATACCGTTGAAGGAGTGACAAGAATTCCCCAATCGGCTTCGGTCGCCAACCGTTCCTACTTACAATGCACGAAATTTTACACGAATACACTTGATTAACTGGAAACATCTCTTCAATAAATTGCTCGTTATCTCCAAAGGAACATACTGACTTATCGAAGCACCGCAATTTGTTGTATTCTGACTTTGTTTCATTTTCATTCCAGAACTCATGGTCGAAGAAACCATACCATGCCTGAATAGCATCTGCCTTGGTACAGTCTTCACTGAAAAGAATATCTAAGTCAGCAAGTTTGCTTTTTAGTCGATTCTTCCAGTTTGTCATTTTCTGTTTATCACTCTGTCGCGGAGTTAAATCACGCCCATTATCTACCGGTGCAACAACAGATGTACTCTCTTCGATGCGATTGACAATTTCTTTCATTGTATAATAAAATAACTCGTCAATTCGATCATAGGAGTCTTGCAGCATTTCGTCGCATAAGACAGTTTGAAGTAATCCACTTGGCATATTTTTCCAAGAAAATCTTGATTTACAAAACATTTTGGATAGACGAACAACTTTTCTCAATTTTCCATTTGAATTATCGTTCTGCGTCTTAAACCAATCTGTTAATCCCCTTAGTTCTCTTGAAGTCCATTCTGAACCTGCGTGTTCATAAATCCACTCTTTATTGATAATATCATAAGAACGCCTATAAACAGCAAAGTCGATATGGTAGCCATCGGCATATTTCACTCGAACACAACTGGTCTTTACTTCCGGCTCTGCATTAAATTGTTTTGTTTTTCGACGAAGAGCATTTGCAACCATATTTCTGGTAGATAGAGCACCCTTACCATCTAAATCTGACTTACCTAAAACAATGGCAGCATCTATATCATAATCGGATTCTTCGTTTTGAACGACCGTTGACATTGCCACACTGCCTTGAACACAATCATCAACTATTGAATATGAAGTTTTGTATTCAGTATTATATTCCTTCAAGCCATCCTTTAGACGCTGAAGATTTAAGTCTTTTTTATGATACAGACTGCTCTGCTCACTCTGTGGCAAAACAACATATGAACTGTAAAAAATATTGAACTTTGATGATAAATCGTACATTTTTCTCCTTTCTATACACATCGAATATCCGTATTTCATTCCCTGTTCTTAGCAAAGATGTCAAAATGCTTCATATCAATATATTGCAGACATCCCGCTCTTCTGAATAAAGTAATAGACAATTATTGAGTATCTCCGTACTTCTCCTCAAAGAACTTCCATGCGGTTTCGTAGTCCTGTTCACGGTCGCAGCGGTCAAAGGGGGCTACGTACTCAATGGTGCGCTCCACCGGGCCGCCGGGTATAGTATCATCCATGATAGTACGATAGAACTTTTTGCCTGCAGGTGCGCCCTTAATGCCATTTTCCCATTCTGTACGAGAGAAACCAACTCCCGACAAACCTCTGTTATTTGTGAATACAATTTGACCATTGCTGTCATACCATGTGTCTGTTTCATAGGCTTGCAAAACAGGAAATTGAATTTTATAAATACTTGTCAACTGTTCCAATGTCATTCCTAAAGCCATTGCCGTAAGAACATCAATCTCAACCAAAGCTTGTCTACGTGCATAGTCGCTTCGTATTAAAGCATTTCCCATGTTTTCTGCAGATAGGTTACCGTAACCATATTTCGCCAAACGAGAATCGTTACTCGCCCATGTATAGCTGACAAAATTATCGTTCCAACAATAGCTCCACAACTGTTCATAATGCGCTGACACACAATTAAGTCGCAATCCTCTGATGACTAATTCCGAATTATATACACTATCAGGAATTGGAAGTTTACCCGCATTATCTGCATGGAGATTTGACTTTCCTAACACCTTTATAAAGAAATCGAACGGGATTGAAGCAAATACACTTGCCATTAATGCAAGCTCATACAGATTTTTGAAAGAAAAACTTGTTACTGCATTTGTATGACCAACTTTCGGCGGATATATTGCTCCCATCAATGTTCTTTCTTGTTTAAGATTAAGCATCTTTCTACAGAAGATTCGATAGTTTTCAATTGTTTTATTATTCCACGTTGTAGTAGAGCAACGAGAAACATATTCATCAATCGAACATTCCATACGATAATTACTACGAGGCAAATATTTCTGATCAACAAAATCCAAATAGATTCTATCAAAGTCAGCCTTTTCCTTGCATATCCTCCTTGGGGTCTTAAACATTGGATTGGCTACACTTATATGTGGTCCTGCACATATAAGTCCAGCTAAATTGTCAGGAAAATGTGTATCTCTTTTTATAGTATGGTCTTCTTGCGCATAGGTCTCATTCCACATGAAATCCTGGTAAATTTCATTGTTTTTTCCAAGTATTCTTTCCTGACTTGCAAAGCAATGCAATACATCGATCATTGTAGATGCATGAAGAGACGGTAATCTGGCGCTCTCATATTCATCATTATCATCGAAAATTTTTGCAAACAGCTTAAGTTCTTTTCTTGTAACTGTTATAATCCTTTTCTTATGACCATTGATGTTCCAATTGTTATCGCTGTCTTTTAATCCCGGAATCTCGCATTTTCCATCAGCGGAATAGCATTCATCTATGGTTTTAGGATCAAATAAGTTCGAAATTGTTTCAAACTTATTTGTCTCACTATTTGAATAAATATTAAGGCTAAATATTGTCGGGTGTCCTACTTCTGCAAACAGCAATTTTTCGTTGATAAACTGATAATGTCTGCGCAACTTAGGATATACAATTTTTCTAAGTTCCCCACCATTAGGATCATCATACACTCCATCTGGGTGAACAAAAGCAAAAATGCCTTTCTCGTTAGAAAATGCCCAGGACTGAGGCAAAAAGCATTTATAGAGATTTACACCACCTTGTAGGCACTTGTAATTCTGGTTTGCACGAAGGAAATTTTGCTGACCAGAAATTACAATGTATTCATCAATGTATGTACCCCTTGTTATAGCATTGTCCAATTCGCTTTTTCGTGCGTTGGCAACCTGTGATGCAGTCAGCTTTTTTACAGAAAAAACAGGATTTGCATCAGACAAAACACCAAACTCTTCCCAAATAATCTTAATCCACGGCGGATTACCAATAATCAAATCAAACCCGCCACGCTCTGCAAACAAATCTGCAAATTCAAGCTCCCAATGCATGAACTTATTCTGTTCAGCAATGCTTGCAGCTAAATCCAGTCGTGGATTTTCCTTACGCAGACGAGGAATATCTACAACAGTATCCGTACCATAGGTATCAATAATGTCCAACGCCAGTTCTTCCATTTCGGTGGGGAACAGCGTCATCTGGCCACCTTTCACGGAATCGGTAACTTTCACAGATTCCATAGTTCCTTCAAGAATCAGACCCATATCAAACAAGAACTCACTTCTCGTAGGAAGCAAATCCGCTTTATCAATAGGCCAGAACCACAGTGCGCACCAATAATCCATAGCAAACTTCAATCTTGCATACGGGCCGGCATTCTTCATATGTTCGCTCTTATATAGTTCGCTAAAGATTTTATCCTTCTGACGAATCGTGGTATGCGAATCCTCTGCATCATCAGTATAGCCAAAGATAGAAAGAGAATCCTGTGTCTTAGCATCTACTTCTTTGCGTAACCGAATTTGCGCTTCCCACAGCTTATCAATCGCCGCAGATAGTCGCAATAAAGTAACAATATCATCATCATTAACGGAATTAGTAAACTTCTTATTCCACTCTTTCATAGCCTTGATTTTTGCAGGCTCCAACTGTTTGATGACTTTATCGGAATAGCTGCACATTCCCGGATCGCCAAGCAGGAAGTGGTAGACCTGTTTTTTCGGCATACGTTTTGTTCCCAAAGGCACTCGCTCCGGCTCCAACTCATACCAACGCATACCTTTAGAGGTGGATTGTGCATTTTCAATACGGTATACCTGTCTCCGTGCACCAATCAGGGAATTTCCGTTCACCAACTGTGTGCCAAACCAAGGTACAAAGCCACCCTCATAAATAGTATTCAGCCACAGAGAAACCTCTGCCAGTTCAACAGCAACAGGGTTCAGGTCAATGCCATAAACATTACGGTCGGCTATGAACATCTTAACCTTCTGCAACTCATTAAATCTCTTTTCATAGCTTATAATCTCACCGGTTTCTTTCTCCTTACGAGAGATATAGGCTTCTGCCAACTGATTGATAGCTTCGTTCAAGAACGCAGCACTACCCATAGCAGGCTCGCAGATAGTCAGTTTAAGAATTTCATCCGCAGTTTTTCCCTCAAGAAGCTCCTTCAGGGCATACTTAACCAAGCACTTTGTCAAAACCTCCGGTGTATAGTAGGATGCGGATTTCTCACGCTCCCTACCAGCCAGACGATAAATGAAAGTGCCTTTTTCATACATACGAAGCTTACCCTTTTTTTCACCATGTTCATAACGAACACGCTCATCTTCGGTATATTGGTCAAGCTCAGATTCAGATACAAAGTAACCTACATCCAGTTCGTTGAAGCTGTCACCGGCTCTCTTTACTTCATAAAGGTCATGTTCGGCAATAAAACCACGATAGGAAAGAAGTGCCTCGTACACCGCGCCCATCTGGTTGATTCCCAGATTTGCATAGGAAATACGGCCACGGCGACTATTTTTTCTTCCTGTAGCCCTTGTCAAGCTCATAAGGTCAATGATACGCAGCATACAGCTGTTTCGCAGCTTGGCCGCAGTAATCATCTTAGTATATTCCGGATCGAAGATATGCGCCTTCAGCGGAGCAATCAGGAACATATCATGCAGGCTGTCGGAACCTGTCACTTTTTTCAGTTCATCTTCCGTTTTCGGATAGCCGTTATAAATCAGCTCGTAAAGCTTTGCTAGAGTCTCATGCAGATAATAACCATCGCCGACTTCATTTACATCATCACGAATGTTATCTACAATATCACGCAAACTTTCCAGAGAATATCCGGAGTAATAGCTCTGTGCTTTAATTGGTGCATAGCCAAGTTCCGGTCTGGACTCAATAAAGAGTACAAACAGCATACGATACATATAACGCAGACATTCTAAAGTCAACTGTCCTGCATCTACCGGCTCTGCATCAAGATCACGTCCAAGGCGTGTCTTCATATCGTAAAGGACTTCATTTCCGAGCAATTCAATGCTTTCACGGAGGGCATACTTTAAGTCTTGTGATACACCGGAAGCATTCTTCTGGCTCTGCTCATCCAATTCATCCAACAAAATTTTTCCATCATCAGGACAAAGAGAATCCTTATGGAGAAGAACAGCCATTGCCTGCAAAGTTGTGTTTTCCAGTCGAGAGAAAATCTCCTCAAGCTCAAACTGAAGATATCGCTTTTCATTCCACTTGTTGCGGTCAATAAGAGCAATCTGATTCATGCCTATAAGCATGATAAAACGAGGAGGTTCAGCAGAGCCAAAGAGGATTTTGGTAACCAAATCCTCATTTGCCAGCTCACCAAGAACGCCCTTGTTGAGCGCACCGGCAGCATCGTCATCTATATCGCTGGCATTAAACACAAAGCTCTCCATAATGCCTGCATCCGATTCTTTAGATGCTGATAACAATACCCACAGCAAAGGAGCTCCATTGCTCTTTGTCATTTCAAGATAAATAGGAACCGACAAAGATTCATCCACTGTTACGACTTCAGGCTTTGCTTCCGGATAACCCAAAGATTTTAAGTAATTATCTGCCAACATCTTGATATTGGCAAGAACTTGCAAGTTTACAGAAGAACGAACAAATTTATCATGTGCAGCATAATACTGTCTGGCATTCTGACGCAGAAGTGACCAAGGCGTTCTGACTTCTTCTGACTCTCTTGCGGCTGTGTTCCAACCGCTGATAGCAGCACTCGTATTTTCTTCAAATACAGTAGAAAAATAATGGTTGGTATAGTATTCGTTTTTATTAGTGATACCTGTTAAATCTATGCTCATTGCGATACCCCTATCAGCACAGATACAACTCTGATGTATGGGTTGTTCTGTATTGTCAAAGTTTCTTTCACCCAGCTCATAAACTGATCAAAAAGTTCATCTACCCGGCGCTCCTGTTCCTGCAACTTTCGTTCATGTTCGAACAAGGTCTGCTGGTAGTATTCCTTATGCTTTTCCTGAAGCTCAATCAGCTTACTAACTTCTTCTTCCAGTAACGGACTCATTTCCGACTGGTATCTCTTGTAATGTTCATTCAAATGCATTTTTGCATGGGAAATTACATCTCTCAGCAAGAAGCTTGCTGCAGAAATTTCATCTTCACCGATGCAATTCGTATTCGGAATCTTGGGATTGCTTAATCCTGTTTTCTGCACCACTTCATTCATGGATAGCACTTTAACAAATTTGCCATCCTGATACAGTAAGCCAAACCATTCATCAACCAAAGGAGTTGACTTCAAATTAGGTATACTGCCGGTTACAATATAAATGCTTTCGCCAGCTTTCAACACTCCGGGAAGTCCAATAATAGGGGCTTCTTCTCTCTTAAATAACAGGCTTGCTTTGTCATTAACCCAACTCAGAACCGGATGAAGTTTCCATAAATACTGAGTAGTCGGCCAAGCGGATTCGTCCATGTTTTTCTGCATACTGCTTCGCATCTGTTCCATGCAGAAAGCTTTGTCATCAGAAACACGGAGAGTGTTCCCCTGCGGAAATGCTTCTTCCGGAACAAGTGCTTTCAAGCGTCGTTCCATATCAGAAGTCAACTTGATATCTAAACCGGAAACTGTTTTCAACCTTTCAACAGAATGATTTTCTGTCTGATTCAGATATGTGAGTGCCTGATACAAATATTCCACATCCGAGAACAAGGTCTCATCCGAAACAATCTCCGATTTTATCTCTTCATCATCTTCTGCTTCACTTACCGCTGCCATCAATGCTTCAAATGGATCAAAGTCATCTTCGCCAGCATCCAAAGTTTTTTCAAAAGCATCTGAATCTGAACCGGCTTCGATAGTTTCAGCTACAACAAGTTCTTCGTCTTCTATGGTAAACTTACCAAGTAACATTGAAGGATCTCCGATATTTTTCAGAGCTTGCTCTTCTTTCGTAACCAAAATTTCGATTATACGCATATCACCCTTGATACGTTTGTTATCACTCTCGATAAGCATATAACGAATATCCGGGCGCTTTTGCTGACCATATCTGTCGATTCTACCGTTTCTCTGTTGGAACACCATCAAAGACCAAGGAATGTCAAAATGAATCAAGCGATGGCTCAAATAATGCAGGTTTAAACCTTCAGATGCAACATCAGAGGCTACCAAAACACGAACCGGAGATTCAGTACGACCGAAATCTTCAACTATACGCTGTTGTTCAGCATCGCTCATTCCACCGTAAATCTCCTGAATAACGTTTGCTTTCAAGCCAAGATCTTGGCGAAGTCTTTCGGCAACATACTTCATTGTTTCTATGCGTTCAGTAAAAATAACAACACGGTCACCGCTATCAGCCGGATTCCAAGCGTATTCCTTACTCTTGAGAAGAGCAAGAAGTTTCTGATAACGTGTAAAATCTGCTGGAGTAATATTCTCTAGTGCAGTTTTTAAATCTTCAAGCAGACGAATATCTTTGATGTCATCTGCGGCATATTTTTTATATAGTTTTTTCAAACGTGCTTCTATACTCTTGATACAAGCTGCCGGACTGGAGAACAGGGATTTTTCCAAGCTGGTCTTAAACAGCTGCCCTGTGCCTTTGGTCTTACCTAAATCCATCTCTAGTTGCATTTCAGCAAAAATATCAAAAGCGTATTCTTCTTTTGCAGATGCACAGCAACGCTCAAGTGTGATTTTTCTTTCCAAGAAAGAACCACTAACTTGATCTTTAACATCTTTCTTAAAACGACGAATGCAAAGTCCTTTAATATCTTCCGGGGTATAATTTTGCGGGTCTGCAATCGCAGTCGGGTCGAGCATATTCATCAAAGATGCAAAGCTCTTTGCTCTACCATCGTGAGGAGTTGCTGACAGCATTATCATGGTATCACTACGATCTGCAAGAAGCTTTGCAAGACGAGAACGCTGCGCCTGATGATCTCCACGTTCTGCAACATTCTGCGCTTCGTCGATTACGATAATATCCCAATATGCATTTTCCAGATGAGTACGGTACTCAACATCTCGCTTTAAGGTATCGATGGATATAATTGTCTTGTCATAATAGAAAAAAGGATTATAATTCGACGGCAAGTTGGCACGAATCTTTTGAATCCGTTTAGAATCAAGGCGTACCAAAGGAATGGTGAAGCGATTCCACATTTCTTTTTGAAACTGCGTCATCATACTCTTAACAGTAACGACCAATATTCTTTTACCCTTTCCACGAGCAATTAACTCTGACATCAAAATACCCGCTTCCAGAGTTTTACCAAGACCTACAGTGTCCGCAATAAGAATTCTCTGCCTTGGACGTTGCAAAGAAAGCTTTGCAGGGTCAAGCTGATAGGGCATCAAGTCCATAGCTGCTTGATGACCAATATGTAAATTTGCATCAGTAGGAATTTGCTGACGCCATTGGCTCTCCAGATATAATAGTGCTCGTTTGTAGAAAGGAGAAGCATCCGCAACCAATTTTACTTCCGCAGGATCAACGATTTGAACCTGTTCCAAATCCGTAAGAAAAATCGCCTCTCTATCCTTAACCAATGGAGAAATACCAACACAGTATAAAGTCTTATTACCAAGATCTTGATCATCCATTCCTCGTCACGAATAATGGTTCTCATGCCTGGAGCAAAATCAATCATTTCGCAGTCTCCTTGTCTATAAAAAGATTGAAATTAAACAATTATTATAAATGCCAATTTATCACAGGTTTAATCCCTAAAAACGGATATATCTCTTTTCGTAGTTACACTCTCAACTAGATATATTTTAATAATCGTATAGTTACCCATATTTGCCTGTTCAGCCAAATATTTTTATTCATATCTCAGTCAATCAATATCTTCCATAATCTATTATAGCTGACAGCCAAGTTTTTGTTTGGTGTTGTTCACCCACTTTTGTTGATGAAGGCTCTTTTTCTATTACGAGATTTGGGCACTTTTTCCCTTTTATCGTAATAGAATTATAAAAGCATGCTTTCAGGTTGAAGTAAAAACTGCTGCAACCCCAACACCAAAATTCCCTCTTCATTATACCAAGGCTTTATATCATCCTTGACCACGATAATCTTTTTAAACGAATCATTGATACGGACAAGGGAATTCTGCTCCTGCTCCATCTTTTCCCTATCAGGAATGGAAAAGGCGGACTGAATATAAAAGCGCTGACTTCCCTTATTGCAAACAAAATCCACCTCTAAATTCACCTTTTCCTGCTTTCCTTCAGCATTTTTGGTACGATACTCTACAATTCCGACATCAACATTAAAATCACGCACCAGCAATTCATTATAAATAATGTTTTCCATAATGTGATTCTCTTCCTGTTGACGAAAATTCAAACGTGCATTGCGTAAGCCAACATCAGTAAAATAATATTTGAATGGCGAAGCAATATACTTCTTACCTTTAATATCATATCGTTCCGCTTTACTCACTAAAAAAGCATCCTGCAGATAATCAATATATGCCCCAATGGTTTTATCACTGACCTTAATACCCTTGCTAGCAAAAGTATTAGCTAACTTGGAAGGATTAGTCAAAGAACCAACGGACGAAGCCAAAATATTTACCAAAGTATCCATAACCACATCGCCACGCAAGCTATTACGCTCTACTATATCAGCCAAATACACCTTGCTGAACAAATCTCTCAAATATTTTGCTTTTAGCTCATCCTTTTTACGAGCTAAAATCTGTGGCAAGCCACCATAAGTATAATAATTCTTCCATGCTTCTTCTTTGCTTCCTTCAAATGCTGAAACAAATTCTGCATAATTCAAGGGATAAATGCGTACTTCATCGCCACGCCCGCGAAACTCTGTCAAAATGTCAGTAGACAAAAACTTAGAATTGCTGCCGGTAACATAAATATCCAAATTACTGTAGCGATTTAATCCATTCAATAGCTTTGCAAAACCATCAACAAACTGTACCTCATCAAGAAAAACATAGTTTATTTTCTCTGGGACTATCTTGCTTTTAATATACTCATTAAGCATCTGAATATTAAGCATATCTTCCCATTCAGGACTATCTAAAGCTATGCGTATAATGCAATCCTTATCTACTTCTTTTTGCAGCAGGTAATTGTAATACAGATTAAATAACAGATATGATTTGCCACATCTGCGAATACCGGTAATAACCTTAATCTCTCCGTTTTCTTTACGGTCTATAAGCTTTTGCAGATAAAGATCTCGTTTAATTTCTGTCATTTCACACACTCCTATTACGAGATTTTTCACCTAGTGCACTTTTCTCGTAATAAGTATAGCATTATTAAGCACATTAAGCAAGCTTAAGCATACTTTCTATTACGAATTTTATGCACTTTTTCCCATTTCTCGTAGTAGAATTGCCTTTTTGCTGCTTCATCGCCACTTTCTATTACGAGATTTTTCATCTAGCTCACGTTTCTCGTAATAGAGTTGCCTTTTTGCTGCTTCAACGCTACTTTCTATTACGAGATTTTTCACCTAGTGCACTTTTCTCGTAATAGAATTCCTTATTACAGAAAAAAGTTTAAACTATTTTCTTCATTTTTCTAGCTAAATACTCTGTTAAGCCTGCAAAAAATTCATCGAAATCCATATAAAAATCACGCAAGCACAGTAAACTGCTTACGTGATTGATTCAAAATATTATATTGCATACTAAAAATTAAAGATCTACTTTTCTGAGCAGGAAATCAATGAGATTATAATGGATAATGCCATTTCTTGAAATGGTATGCTTATCCAAAGTTATAACATATTTGGGATAATTATCAGCAATTTTTTCATATGCTCCAAACTCTCGCTCTATCGTTTTTTCATCAGTTAAAAGATACGCTGCCTGAATATAAATAATCTTACCATTCAATTCTGCGATAAAGTCAATCTCACCCTTCCAGGTTTTACCTACATAGACCTTATAGCCACGCGAAATCAGCTCATTATAGCAAATTGTTTCAATAATATAGTTATACTCGTCCTTAATTCTGTTTTTCTTCAAATGCAGAAAGCCAAGGTCGCAAACATAATACTTCTCTTCAAATGCAAGCGCCTTCTTGCCACGAATATCATAACGCGAAACCTTATCGCAAACACAGGCATCAACAATGCAGCGCAGATAATCATACACAACAGGTGCAGAAACCTTATGCCCATTACTTGAAAGCGTACCGGCAATAGCATTACCGGAAACAGTCAGTGAAGAGTTACCTACAATATAATCAAGTACCTTTTCCAGAACCAGCGGCGAATTTATTTTGTTACGCATGACTATATCCTTCAGCACAACCGCATCATATATATTATTTAAAATAACCTCTTTGGTTTCCTTATTGGCAGCGCCACATACCAAAGGCAAGCCACCATAAGTCATGTATTCCGCCAACAGAGTTTCATAATCCGGCGCAGAGATATCTTTGTATTGACAGAACTCCATAAAATTGAACGGTAATACGCGCAAAGATACAGTCCTGCCACTTAAATGCGTAGCTAATTCTCCCGAAAGCAGTTTAGAATTAGAACCGGTAATAAAGATACTCACATTATGAGTTGCCCGAAAAGAATTTACCACAAGCTCAAAATTATTTACATTTTGAATTTCATCGAAAAACAGATAATATTTACTTTCATCAACAATTTTTTGCTCAACATATTCATAAAAAGCATCTGCATCTGTCAGCTTATGATACTTATAATCTTCAAAATTTATGTAAACGATATGCGAATCCTCGATACCATTTTCCTTTATTTCAGCAATAACCTGACGCAAAATAGTAGATTTACCGCAACGTCTGATGCCGGTAATAACCTTTACCAGCTCCGAATCATAAAACGGGCGCAAACGTTCCAGATACTGTGTTCTGATAACCATAACCCTGCTCCTTTCCGCTTTGTCAGCACATTTTCCTTTATTATATTCTAACACAACCCACTCCCTTCCGCAACAGTGTTAATTATTTTTAACACTATCGCACATTTCGTCGATAGTATTAATTTATTTTAACACTATGAGCGATTTTTGCGTTACTGTTAATTATTTTTAATACTTTTGCACGAGTTGCTCCTCCTTAACCTAAACGCAGGCACAAAAAAGGTTCTATAATTGGAAAACTGAAATCGCAAATATAATTGGCGAAAGAGTTTCTAACGGGTTTATTGAAGGCAGTAATAATAAAATAAAAGTATTGAAGCGAATCAGCTATGGTGTGCAGAATTTCGATAGGTTTCGTAACAGAATACTGTATCTGCAATAAAATATTGTGAAAATGCATTAGGATAACTATGTCTTATTTTAGAAAAATAAAACCAGCCTCCAATATAAATATACTAGAGGCTGGTTGAATTGCCAAAATAATTATGTATTGTCTAGGTCTATGATGTTAAAGTCTTGAATACCCCAAAACTTGACATAGAACCCTTTAAGATCCATTTCAAATTAAGCTTACAGCGCTGCTTTAACCTTTGCAACCAGGTTTTCAACAGTAAAGCCGTATTTTTCCATCATTACATCGCCGGGTGCGGAAGCGCCGAAGGTAGTAATGCCCAGAACATTCTTTTCAGTGCCGGTGTAACGGCTCCAACCGTAAGGAACGCCTGCTTCAACAGCAAACTTGGTTACGCCTGCAGGCAGAACACTTTCCTTGTACTCATCGCTTTGAACATCAAAAGCATCCCAGCAAGGCATAGATACAACGCTAACGTCAATGCCCTCTTCTGCCAGCTTAGCTTGTGCAGCCAGTGCCAGATGTACTTCACTGCCGGTACCGATCAGAACAGCCTTAGCCTCGTTCTTAGCCGGACTCAGTACATAAGCGCCCTTATGAGCGTTTTCATGGATGGTTGCTGCATAGTCATGCAGTACAGTCAGTTTTTGACGGCTCAGCAGCAGGCAGGTAGGTTTATGTTTGTTCAGGCAAGCCTGTTGCCATGCGGTAGCAGTTTCCAGAGCATCAGCCGGACGGATAACGCTTACGTTCGGAATCAGACGCAGAGCCATAGTGGTTTCAATCGGCTGATGAGTAGGACCGTCTTCGCCCAGTGCAATGCTATCGTGAGTCAGTACGAATACAGACTGAATTCCCATGAGTGCTGCCATACGGATGGTAGGACGCAGGAAGTCAGCGAATACCAGGAAGGTACCACCGAAGGGAATGAAGCCGCCATGCAGGGAAATACCGTTCAGAACGGTACCCATAGCGTGCTCGCGAACGCCAAAGTGAATGTTGCGGCCGGTTCTGTCCAGCTTGGAGAAGTAACCGCCGGTTTTCATGATAGTTTTGTTGGAAGGACCAAGGTCAGCACTGCCGCCAACCAGCTCAGGCAGCTGTGCAGCCAAAACTTGGATAATATCACCGCTTGCTTCGCGGGTAGCGTTTTTAACGGTATCCTTGAAGATTGCTTCCAGAGCACTCAGGTTAACCATGGAGTTGCCGGCAATGCGGTCTTCCAGCTCTTTAGCCAGCTCTGGATATACCATCTTATAGTCATCCATCAAAGCCTTCCAAGCAGCTTCATTTGCAGCACAGCCATCCAGCTTAGCAGCAAAATGTTCTTTAACCTCAGCAGGTACATAGAACATTTCCTGCGGCCAGCCGGCTTTTTCTTTGGTAGCCGCCAATGCTTCACCACCCAGCGGCTCGCCATGGCAGGACGGGCTGTCCTGTTTCGGGCTGCCGAAGCCGATGTGAGTACGTACAATAATCAGAGAAGGATGCATAGTATCAGCCTTAGCTTCTTCGATAGCTGCCTGCATAGCGTCAACATCCTCGCTGCTTTCTACGCGCAGAACCTGCCAGCCATAAGCCCTGAAGCGGGCTTCAACATCCTCAGTGAAGGCAATATCAGTGCTGCCTTCGATAGTAATTTTGTTGTCATCATATAAGTAAATCAGTTTGCCCAAGCCAAGGGTACCTGCCAGAGAAGCAGCCTCGCAGGAAACGCCCTCCATCAGGTCGCCGTCAGAGGTCAGACCAAAGGTGTAGTGGTCAACAACCGGGAAATCAGGTTTGTTGTACTTTGCGCCCAGCATAGCTTCGGCAATAGCAAAGCCAACACCCATAGCAAAGCCATGGCCCAGAGGACCGGTAGAAACGTCAACGCCCGGAGTCAGGCCGAATTCCGGATGACCCGGAGTCTTGCTGCCCCATTGACGGAAGTTTTTCAGCTCATCCAGGGACAGGTCATAGCCTGCCAGATGCAACATAGCATAAAGCAAAGCGCTGCCGTGACCCGGAGAAAGGATGAAACGGTCGCGGTTGAACCATTGCGGATCAGCCGGATTATAATTCATAAAGCGGTCCCAAATGGTGTACATCAAAGGAGCTGTACCCAGAGGGAAGCCAGGATGGCCGGATTTAGCCTTTTCTACCTGGTCTGCTGCCAAAAAGCGAAGAGTGTTTACACATGCCTGATCAATTTTCTGCATCGAGAAAACCTCCATTTTCCAAAATTATCTACATTAATTATATCATACTTCCCTATATTGTCTACACTTTTTCGTCAAAATTGTAAACTATTTACACTTTTAACCGAATCTCCAAGCGAAGTAATACTGTAATATTATTATTTGCCTGTGCTGCCGAAGCCACCGCCACGCACTGCCTTGGCAACCTTATCATCATCATCCACCGTCAGGTAATTGTAAAAAATACCTTGGGCAATGCGTTCACCCTGAGGAATAGTAACAGCCTCGGTACCCATATTCATCAAAGCCACCATAATGTGACCTTCGTTATCAGCATTGTTATAATAATCGGCATCAATAATACCGACATTATTCACCAGCATCAGATGCTTCTTCACCGCCATGCTGCTGCGGATATGCAGGCCCAAGAACTCGCCTGTCTGCATATAGGCCTTCACACCGGTAGGCACCAGCACCAGCTTGCCCGGCTCCAGCACAACCTCTTCGGCAGCGCTGATATCATAACCGGCGCTGAACTGTGTCTTGCGCTCCGGCATCGGGAACTCAACATCCATATACTTGGCAACCTTTTCAAAACCACGTGTTTTCATTAGTAACTCACTCCTCCAATCTACAAAAAAGAGCTGTCACAAATGCGACAGCTCTTTTAAATTCACAAATTATTTTTGTACGCTCTTCATCAGAACAGCCTTGCGGGACAGGTTAATGCGGCCCTTGTTGTCGATTTCGGTAACCTTAACAACAATTTCATCACCAACACTTACAACATCCTCAACCTTATCTACATGCTCGGTAGACAGCTGGGAAATATGTACCAGACCTTCCTTGCCCGGCAGAATCTCAACGAAAGCGCCAAAGTTCATCAGACGGGTAACCTTACCGGTATAAACCTTGCCAACCTCAGCCTCAGCAGTAATGCCCTCGATCATCTCGATAGCCTTATTAGCAGCCTCGGTATTAACAGCAGCGATAAATACGCGGCCGGTATCATCGATATCAATCTTAGCGCCGGTTTCGTCAACGATCTTCTTGATCATCTTGCCGCCGGGTCCGATAACCTTAGCAATCTTATCAGGATCTACATGGATAGTAGTAATCTTCGGAGCATATTTGGACAGCTCTTTGCGCGGTTCGCTGATGCATTCCATCATTTTGCCCATGATGAACTCACGGCCGCGTTTAGCCTGTGCCAAAGCCTGAGTGAAGATATCCTTGTTGATACCGTCAATCTTAATATCCATCTGGATAGCAGTAATACCTTTTTCGGTACCTGCAACCTTGAAGTCCATATCGCCCAGAGCATCCTCCAGACCTTGGATATCAGTCAGAATAGTGAAGTATTCGCCATCCTTAACAAGGCCCATAGCAACGCCGGCAACAGGAGCCTTAATAGGAACACCTGCATCCATCAGGGACAGGGTGCTTGCGCAAACAGAGCCCATGGAGGAGGAACCGTTGGATTCCAGAACCTCGGATACCAGACGGATTGCATACGGGAAATCCTCTTCAGAAGGAATAACCGGACGCAGAGCACGCTCAGCCAGAGCACCGTGACCGATTTCACGACGGCCGGGGCTGCGCAGCGGTTTGGTTTCGCCTACGCTGTACGGCGGGAAGTTGTAGTGATGGATATAACGCTTGGTTTCCTCAGCGCCGAGGCCATCAAGAATCTGTGCTTCACGCAACGGAGCCAGAGCCAGAACGTTCAAAATCTGAGTTTGACCACGGGTGAACAGAGAGCTGCCATGCGGACGAGCCAGCAGGCCAACCTCGCAGCTTACCGGACGTACTTCGTCTAATTGACGACCGTCAGGACGAATCTTATCTACAGAGATAGTGCGGCGAACGATTTTCTTAACCAGCTTTTGGGTGATATAAGCAACGTCTTTAGCATTATCAGGATATTTCTCCAGGAATACTTCAGCGATTTCAGCTTTAACCTTAGCAACGTTTTCTTCGCGCTCCAGCTTGTTAGCATCCATCAGAGCATCTTTGAGCTTTTGAGCACCGTATTCTTCGATTTCCGCAACCATTTCTTCAGGCGGAGCGTAGAACGGAACTTCCATTTTTTCTTTGCCGATTTCAGCAACGATTTTCTCTTGGAACTCAACGAGCTGTTTGATTACGCCATGACCGAACCAGATAGCGTCCAGCATGGTTTCTTCGGAAACTTCGTTAGCACCTGCTTCTACCATCAGGATAGCGTCTTTGGTGCCGGCAACAGCCAGGTTCAGTTGGCTGATTTTAGCCTGTTCAACAGTCGGGTTGATGATGAATTCACCATCAATCAGGCCTACGCGCACACCTGCGATAGGACCTTCGAACGGAATATCGGAAATAGACAGAGCGCAGGATGCACCGATCATAGCGGGCATATCCGGAGCATTGTCGGGATCAACGGAAACAGCGGTAGCAACGATCTGTACATCGTTGTGGTAGCCTTCCGGGAACATCGGGCGAATCGGACGGTCAATCAGACGGCTGGTCAGGATAGCCTGCTCAGACGGACGGCCTTCGCGTTTAATAAAGCCGCCAGGGATTTTACCTACGGCGTACATTTTTTCTTCAAAATCAACAGTCAAAGGGAAGAAGTCTACACCCTCACGCGGGGTTTTGGTGCCGGTAACGGCAACTACTACGGCGGTATCGCCATAACGAACTAATACAGCGCCATTAGCTTGTTTTGCAATCTTGCCGGCTTCAATAGTAAGAGTTCTGCCGCCAAGATCCATGCTGTAACTATGCATATCTTATGCCTCCTATTCTTTTCACACATTGTGTACCTGCATATTATTCGCCGTCAATCAGAAAAATCCTCTATATTTTTACGGCTTTTTAAAATTTTTTTGAAAAAATTTCTACAACAGACGAAAACAGCCGGCAGCTCTGCCAAAGGCAACACTGCCGGCCGTCAGAAACACATTTTTTAAGCCTTTAAAAGCCCATAAAAAGGCGCATAATAAACAAAACTATTGCGCCCACAGCAGCAAAGACAATAAACGTCGGCAGCAAAAAGAAGATAACTGCCACAATGCCGCACAAAATCAGAAAGGTAATCAGAATGCCGCTGCCGCAGCCAAAGGTATGCACCTTAATATTCGGCGGCACCTGCTGCTGTCTTTCATTATAAGCATCAGCGCCGCTGTCATATACAGCGCCTTCCCTGGCGCTTTTGGTTTCCTCTGTGCCTGCGCTCTCGTCTATCGTCACGCCCTCAAAGGTATCGCGCTCCTCCGGACTGAGCACCTGCGCATCAATCTTGAACTGATAATGGCAGTACGGACATTCCACTGTGCCGGGAGCAACCTCGTGTCCGCAAAAATCACACTTCATATTCTGGTGCCTCCTCTCACTGCAGCAGCATCAGCAACAGACCCTCTTCGTTAACATAACGCGGGTCGTGTGCCTCCAGCTGCAAGGTTTTATTTAGCATATCTATCATCTGCTTCAGCTTTACATGGTCGGTAGCACGGCACATAGCAAAAACCTGCTTTTCCGTAAAGGTATAAACATCATTCAGCTTAACAAAGCAGTACATAACAGCTGCCGTCCAATGCTCAAAATCAGCGTCTGTATTATCAGGCAAAGCATTGCCACGAAGCATAAAATCGCTCCACATGGTACGCATCAGCTGTATATCATAGGCAGAAAAAAGGCCTGTTCCTCTAAGAGATTCCAGCATTGCCGAGGTCTTGTCCTCAAGCAGCGCCGCCGGCTGATAATCACTTATCTGCGTGCTGAAATTAAAGCCCTCCATCCGCACATAGATGGCATATACAACAGAAACATGGCGCACGAACATCGGATTACGGTTGATAAACTCCTCCCAGCTCATTTCGCCGCTTTGGCGCACAGCAAACCAGTCCTTCGCCGCGCTGACAACCTCGAAAAAGCGCTTACGCGAGGTTTGCGACATCACCAGTCCGCGCAGGAAGTTCATCACCATAGTATTTTCATAAAAAATATGGCCCATGAAAATATAGCCTTCTGTGTCAATATTATCATCTACCGGCAGCATCAGGGTATATTTTTCATTGGTGAAAATATTTCTGCAGACATACATTCCCTCCTCCGTGCGTCTTTGCACATCAAAGAGAACCAGCTTTGCCTTAATCAGCTCATTCAAAATATCAACGGAGGTATCCATCTCGGAAGCGTCGCGGCAGATTACATCACGGTAATGCTGCAGCGGCGTTTTGTCATCTTCAAGCAAGCGATAGTCAAAAAGAAAATAATCCCAAAAGGTCTGTGAATATTCCTCCGTGCCCGGCTTTTCCTGAACTGTACCATTCTGAAAAATACCGCCGAAGAGAAAATCGGCCCGCTCCAAATCGCGACGGAACTGCTTCTGCGTATAGTAGCTTTGCACATCATCCAGCAGATTCTGCATTCTCTCGCCGATGTTCAAGTACACTTTCGTCGGCAAATCCGGCGTAGAATAAAGATTGTAGCGGTCATGCTCCGGCAAAAAGCTGCCATCTTTGCCGACAATCTGCAGTTTTCCGTCAACCAGCAGCTTGGCTTTGGCTTCGGCAGGCGCATTATCACGGGTAATAATGCGTTTCTTTTTCATATATGCATAAAACTCCTGCATAACATCCAGGAAATGTGCGATGTTGCTCTCCGTTGCCGGGAAGCCGGAAACATTGCGGCAGCACCAGTCTACGCAGTCAATAAAATCCTCACGCGACATATCACCGAGAAAGTTCTCGGAATTGCCAAGGTAAATACAAAGAATCGTAATATAATCCCAAATCTTGACCAGCTCGCCATCCTTGGCTCCCTGCCATGTTTTATAGCGCAGGAAATCCTCAGCACAGGCTTGCTGCAATACCGTATTCCATTCTTCATCCTGTGTATAAAATTCTTCTATCAAATCGAAAACATTAGTCATTTTTTCTCCATTCTCTGACGTATTATGGAGATATTATACCACACTTTTGTGGCTAATTTATGTTTTTTTGCGCCAACTGCGCCGCCAGATAGATATCCTGCAGCGGCACTCCCTGCTCCTGTGCCAGTTTGGCAGCACTGTCATATTCCACATAACAGCGTTCGCCGTTCTCCAGCAGGCAGCGCTTCACCGCCACATCACCGTAAGCAGTGTGCACCACATACCTGCTACGCGGCAGCACAGTGCGTTCCATGCGCGCACGACGGATACCGATGGTTGTCGTTTCCGCAAAAATCAGCGCTTCCAGCTTCGCTCTGTCCTCCTCGCGGCAGATAACAGTAAGCTCCCACGCCGGACGGCTCTTCTTCATGAACACCGGCTGATAATGAGCATCCAGCGCTCCTGCCGCCAGCAGGCGCTCCAGCGTGTAGCCCAAAAGCTCGCCGCTGCAGTCATCAATATCAGACTGCAATTGGCAGATGCAATCTGTCTGCAAAGCGTTACTGTTTACAGAGTTTTTTTTTGTGCATTATCCTCAATCAGCAGCGCACGCAAAATGCTGGGACGCTCATACTGACGCTTGCCTGCTCCCAGACCGATGCCCAGAATCTTAAAGCTCTGCGGCAACTCGTCCGTAGTCATCAGCGCAGCAGCGGCAGCAGCACCGGTCGGTGTAACGAACTCGCCCTGCACCGGCAGCAAGTGTACATTAAATCCAAAGCGCTGCATAATATTAGCTGTTGCCGGAACAGGCACCGGCAGCACGCCATGCTGGCAGCGCACAGTGCCGCGGCCCTCGCACAGCTCAGGTACAATTACGTTTTCAACACCAAGACTGTCGGCACACACAGCAATCGCCACAATATCAACGATAGAATCAATCGCACCAACCTCGTGGAAATGCACTGCATTCTTCTCCACTGCATGCGCCTTTGCCTCAGCATCCGCAATAATATCAAAAATCTTCAGCGCCAATTCCTTGGCTGCAGCACTCATATCCGTAGCATCAATAATCGCAATAACCTCCTGCAGACCGCGGTGCTCATGGTGATGATGATGCTCATGCGGCACATGGCTGTGCTCATGTTCATGGTCGTGGTCATGATGATGTTCATGCTCGTGCTCATGGTCATGGTCATGATGATGTTCGTGTTCGTGCTCATGCTCGTGGTCATGATGATGCTCATGCTCATGGCTATGCACTACAGCATCGTCGTTGCCATGCAAAAAGGCCATATCATGGTCATGGTTAGCATGCTCCTCGTCCAGAATAACATCAAAATCACAGCAGTTAACGCCTGCTTTAGACACTCTGCTGATTTTATATTCAAAGCCCTTTGCAGGAATACTCTGCAGAGCCTTATCCAGTGCCTCTTTGTCCGCGCCCAGGTCCAAAAGTGCTGCTACCAGCATATCGCCGCTGATGCCGGCATTACATTCCAAATATAAGCTTTTCATAAATCTTCCTCCTAATCTGAAGCCTGCATACTTGTAGCAGGCTAATGCTAAAATTCGCTATAAGTACAAATTAATCCTGCTTTAAAGTTTCATTCATGCTGCCTGTACGATAGCCTTGCAAATCAAGTGCCACATAAGCAAAGCCTGCAGCCTTCAATCCTTTGTAAATCGTACTGCGCATCGGCTCCGCCACTGCCAGCTCCAGCTGCTCGGGCAACAGCTCAACGCGCGCCAAACTGCCATGCACACGCACACGGAACTGCTTAAAGCCCAGCTCCCACAAAAGCTGCTCCGCCTTATCCACCGCCGCCAGCTTCTCCGCTGTAATACGCTCACCGTAAACAAAGCGCGAAGCAAGACAAGCAAATGACGGCTTATCCCAAGTCGGCAGCTGCAGCTTATGCGACAGCAGGCGGATTTCTTCCTTCGTCAGCTCTGCAGTGCGCAGAGGGCTCTGCACTTTCAGCTCAGCCAAAGCCCTCAGACCGGGGCGGTAATCACCCAAATCATCCATATTCGAGCCTTCGCAAAGCACAGCACCGTTTTCCTGTGCAATGCGCAAGAAATTACTGAACAGCGTTTTTTTGCAGATATAGCAGCGGTCCGGCGGATTTTCGGCAAACCCCGGCACCTGCAGCTCATCAAAATCAAAGTAAAGATGACAGATTCCCTGCTTCCGACAGAACTCCTCTGCCTCCGCTATATCACGCTGCGGCACAACACCGGAACGTGCCGTCACAGCAAGTGCCTTATCTCCCAACGTCAAATGCGCCGCCTGCAGCAAAAACGTCGAATCAACGCCGCCGCTGAACGCAACCAGCACACTGCCCAAGCGCCGCAGCTCCTGCTGCAGCACGGCAAACTTAGCTTCCGCCTGTATTTCTAAATCTTTATTTATAGGCATAATAGTTCTCCCTCATAAAAATTAAACGCATAGCTAGCCCCCTTCCGCCTCGCTTAGCTCGGCACCTTCCCTATACTAAGACACATTTTTCATGCAATGAAAAATGCTGGTCGTGTTATACTCGAAGAGTGCAAGGGGCAGGCAAGAAAGGTTGGACAAGCAATTAATATATTGCCAAGCACAACCCTCAGTCATCGCCTGCGGCGATGCCAGCTCCCTTGCAGGGAGCATATAAAAGTTTATATCTCCCCTGAAAGGGGAGGTGGAGGCGAGCTTTGCGAGCAGACGGAAGGGTTGGATCTCACTTGCACGCCAACCTGTTAATCTGCGTCGCAATAATCCCCGCGCCATATCCATTATCAATATTCACAACTGAAACACAGTTAGCGCAGGAATTAATCATCGTCAGCAGCGCACTCAGCCCATGAAAGCTCGCACCGTATCCGACAGAAGTCGGCACCGCAATCACCGGATTACGCACAAGGCCACCGATAACACTCGCCAGCGCGCCCTCCATGCCTGCAGCCGTCACTACACAATTTGCTTGCTGCAGCAAATCAACCTTATCCAAAAGACGGTGAATCCCGCTCACGCCAACATCGTAAAGACGCTCCACATGCGCCCCGAAAAATTCAGCCGTCTGCGCCGCCTCCTCCGCAACGGGAATATCGGCAGTACCCGCAGTACACACAACAACGCAACCGCTCCGCACCTTATCCGGACGCTCCTGCTTCAGCGTCCGCGCCACCGGATCATAAACAATATCAGGCAGCTGCCGCCGCACCAGCTCATACTGCTCCGGCGTTGCCCGCGTGCCGAACACCTCACCCTGCTCCGCCAAAAGACGCTTATAAATATCCGCCAAATACGCATCAGGCTTACCGCTGCAGTAAACCACCTCCGCAAAGCCCGTGCGCTGCTCACGCGAAGTATCAAGACGCGCATAATTTAAATTCTCGTACGCCTTGCGATTAAAATAGCGCTCCGCCTCAGCCACCGACAGCTTGCCGCTGCGCACCTGTTCAAGTACACTCCTGGAGTCCACTTTATACCTCCTTTTATGACAAAGACTTAGTCCGCCGCCCGGCAGACTAAGTCTTGCATATATAAATATTAAATTTCGGGTTTATTATAGCGAAAACATACCCGCAACGCAAGTATTCTTCACTTCAAGCCACAATTACACCAAGTTCTTCACAACCGCCAGCTCCATCTTGTCCGCAGGAATAACCTCGGAATGCAGCACCGGCAGATTCTCCAACGCCAACATACGCGGCGGAATCTCCGTACCGGTATCGGCATGCAGCTTTTGCAGCAGCTCAAAAGGATTGCTGCTCTGCGGCTGAGCATCATCAAGCGCAGCCAAAACACTGTCGGCAAACTTATACGGACTTGCGGTAGACAGCACCACGGTATAGGTTTCATCACTGGTCAGGAAACGATATTTTTCCATCGCACGCCAGGCAACGGCAGTATGCGTATCCATCAGATAATGGTAATCATTATAAATACGTCCGATAGCCTCCTTTGTTTCCAGCTCATCAACCCAGGCACCGAAGAACTGGCTTTGAATCTGCTTCAGATCATCGCTGTCAATCTCATAATGACCTTCGGTATTCAAACGCTTCATATAATCCGCTACGCGTGCAGCGTCATGCTCAGTCACACTGTAAAGCAGACGCTCCAGATTACTGGAAACAAGAATATCCATAGAAGGAGATGCAGTTTTAAAGAACTCACGGCGTCTGTCATAAACACCGGTATTTATAAAATCAGTCAGCACGTTATTACTGTTGGATGCACACAGCAGTCTGTCAATCGGCAAGCCCATCAGCTTAGCATAATAGCCTGCCAGAATATCACCGAAGTTGCCGGTCGGAACAACAAAATTAATCGGGTCACCGGCAGCAATCTTGCCTGCCTTCACAGCATCTACATAAGCGCTGAAGTAGTAAACAATCTGCGGCACCAGACGGCCCCAGTTAATAGAATTGGCAGAAGAGAAGGTATATCCCTTTTTCTCCAGCTCATCACTGAGCGCAGTATTACCGAAGATTTCCTTCACGCCGCGCTGAGCATCATCAAAGTTACCCTCAATACCGAAAACCTTAACATTTTTGCCTGCCTGGGTAATCATCTGCTGCTTCTGGATATCACTCACACCCTCGCTGGGGTAGAAAACAATAATCTGCGTTCCAGGAACATCAGCAAAGCCCTCCAAAGCAGCCTTGCCGGTATCACCGGAGGTAGCAACCAGAATAACAACCTTATTCGTTTCACCGGTCTTTTGCATCGAACGTGTCAAAAGATGCGGCAAAAGCTGCAGTGCCATATCCTTAAAAGCAGACGTCGGGCCATGCCACAGCTCCAGCACACCGGTGTTATCATTTACCTGTACCAAAGGCACAGGATTATCACCGAATTTTTCTGGCGCGTAGGCAGCATTTACACATTCGCGCAGCTCGTCCTCGCTGAAATCAGTAAGATACTGCAGCAGAACGTCAACAGCACGCTCCGTATAAGGCTTGCGCTCCATCGCCTTTATATCAACCATACGCATCGCAGGAATATTCTGCGGTACAAACAATCCTCCATCCGCTGCCAAGCCACGGGTTATCGCGTGTGCAGCGGAAAACAAATCAGTTTTCCCTCTTGTACTAACATATAACATATATTCAACCTACTTTCTTCTTTGAATTTTGACGTCATACTGCCGTCAGCGTTAATAATACGCCTTCAGGCCAGCACAGTCGTATTTCTTTCAAACACAATTGTGCAAATAGGTTATCAAGATTATAATAGCATATTTTATAGGAAGGAACAAGAGTTACTCTGCAAAAATCAGCGGTGCCACCGTTGCAGCCGTAGCACGCTGCAAATCAGCAGGCGCTGCAATAATCTGCATACCGCGCTGACCGGCGCTGATTGCAATCTCCGGCCAGTTATTGCTTGTCTCATCCATATATACAGGGTAGTTCTTTTTAGCGCCCAATGGTGAACAGCCGCCGCGAATATAGCCTGTCAGCGGCAATACCTCCTTCAGATGTACCAGCTCGGCACGCTTATTGCCGCTGGCTCTGGCCAACGCCTTTAAATCAAGCTCGCTATCACCGGGAATTACGGCAAACATAATGCCGTTCTTGTCACCGCGTACTACCAGTGTTTTGAATACCTGTGATGCAGGCATGCCAACCTCTGCGGCAACATGCACAGCATCCAGATGCTCCTCGTCCACCGGATATTCCATAATACGGTATTCTATCTTCAGCTCGTCCAAACGGCGGGCTGCATTAGTTTTTTTGTTATGTTTCATAAGGAAAAACCCCCTCTAAGCTAGAGAAATTACTTCATCTCTGTTATAATAGCACTATAGTAATGTAAAATGCAAATAAAATTGTGAGGACAATAAATTGAAGCTGAAAATTATCTGCGGACAGCTGGAAATTACTCCCGGCCGTCCTGATGTAAACTATAAGAAAATCATTGACGCTATTGAAAAAGCACGCAGCCTTGAGGCCGATATCCTGCTTCTGCCCGAAATGGCACTGCCGGGTTATCTTATCGGCGACATTTGGGAGCAGCAGACATTTTTGGATGACTGCGCCTATTATGTCGAAAAGATCGTCGCTGCCACCGAAAATATCTGCGTTATCTTCGGTAGCGTTGCCACCGAACCAGGCAAGCTCAACGAGGACGGACGCGTACGCAAATACAACGCCGCCTTTGCCTGCCAAAACGGTAAGCTGCTCGGCGGTTATCAGGGACGCAGCTTCTTCATCAAGACATCGCTGCCCAACTACCGCGAATTTGATGACTGCCGTCATTTTTACAGCCTGCAGAAACTCTGCGCCGAAGAAGGTGCAAGCGTCAGCGAAGCACTGCAGCCTTTGGAAATCGTCATCCGAGGCACCAGCCTGCGCATCGGCGTCATGCTGTGCGAGGACGGCTGGACGGAAAACTATCACCTTAACGTACCGCAAACGTTGGCAGCCAACGGAGCACAGCTCTTGTGCAACCTTTCCTGCTCCCCCTATACGCTGGGCAAAAACCGTAAGCGCAACCGCCTTTTCAGTGCGCAGGCACGCACCGCAGGCATTCCGCTCATCTACTGCAACAATGTCGGCATCCAGAACAACGGCAAGAACATCTTCACCTACGACGGCTGTACTTCCGCCTACAACGGCGACGGCAGTCTGGTTACCTCTGCGCCCATGTATGCCGATACCTTTTTAGAATTCACCTGGGATACAAAAGTGAACCGCATCATTCCCACCTGTCCGCCGGCAGAGCTGCCGCAGGAGCCGGAATCCGTATACCGCGCTCTGCGCTACGGCACCGCCAAATTCCTGCAGCAATGCGGTATCAAACGCATGACCGTCGGCCTTTCCGGCGGCATCGACAGCGCCGTAACCGCTGTCATGTATGCGGATATTTTGGGACCGGAGAACGTGCTGCTGCTCAATTTGCCTTCACGCTTCAACTCTGCTGCCACACGCAACAGCGCGCAGCAGCTGGCGCAGGCATTGGGAGCAAACTATGCCGTAATGCCAATCAGCGAAAGCTATGAGCTGACAGTCAAGCAATTAGAAGAAACGCCTATCACCAATCTGGCAGACGGCAGCAGCTTCAACCTGCAGCTCAGCGGACTCATAAAAGAAAATATTCAGGCCCGCGACCGCGGCGCACGCGTCATTGCTGCTGCGTCAGCAGCCTTCGGCGGCGCCTTCAGCTGCAACTCCAACAAAGCAGAGCTTGCTATCGGCTACGCCACCTTCTACGGCGACATCTGCGGCGCCATGGCCATGATCGGTGACCTTTGGAAGCATCAGGTATATGCCCTTAGCCATTATCTGAACGAAGTGATTTACAAACGCGAAGTAATCCCCGAAGCTATCTTCAATATCCGTCCCAGCGCCGAGCTTTCGGATGCACAGACAGTAGGCAACGGCGGCGACCCGCTGGTGTATGGTTATCACGATTACCTGCTGCGTGCCTTTATCGAAAACTGGCACAAAACAACGCCGGCAGACATCCTGCGCTGGTACAAAGCCGGCACGCTGGCCTCAGAGCTTGGCTGTACGCAGGAAGCGATTAACGAAGCCTGCCCCGATGCCGCTGCGCTGATTGCCGATTTGGAGCGCTGGTGGAAGCTGTTCGCCGGCTTTGCTGTTGCCAAACGCATTCAGGCACCACCGGTTTTGTCGCTCACCAAACGCGCCTTTGGCTATGACCATCGTGAAGCACAGCTTACACCCTATTTCTCACGCGAATATTACGAGCTTAAGGAAGAACTGCTGAAATAAGCAATCTGTAAGGCAAAAGGAAAATATGATTTCAAATATTTTTCTTCTGCTTCATGATTAACAAAGTATATATTTTCTCTTGACATCTGTTTAATTAAATAGTATAATACCTTTTGTATTCGGGGTGTAGCGCAGTTTGGTAGCGCACCTGCCTTGGGAGCAGGGTGTCGCAGGTTCGAATCCTGCCACTCCGACCATGCGGGTGTAGTTTAGTGGTAAAACCTCAGCCTTCCAAGCTGATGTTGTGGGTTCGATTCCCATCGCCCGCTCCAAGTTAATATGGTTCAGTAGCTCAGTTGGATAGAGCAACGGCCTTCTAAGCCGTGGGTCGGGGGTTCGAATCCCTCCTGGATCACCATGAAAGAAACCCCGCAACCATGCAGGTTGCGGGGTATTTTTGTGTGTAAACAACGCAGAATGTACTCATCTTCTCAGTACATTCTGCGTTTTGCTTTACAGGCTCAAAAAGTTTTTCAAAATCGTCCGTCCCTGCGGCGTCATAATCGACTCCGGATGGAACTGCACGCCATACACCGGCAGAGTTTTATGCTGCAGCGCCATGATTTCATTCTTCGCTGTTTTCGCCGTAACCTCCAGGCATTCCGGCAAGCTTTCCGGCTCCACAATCAGCGAATGATAGCGCGCTGCCTCAAAGCCATCAGGCATATCCTTAAAAATGGGGCTTGCCGCCTCCAGATACACCTTATCTGCCTTACCATGCACAATCTCCGGCGCATGCACAACGTTACCGCCAAAAGCCTCACCAATCGCCTGATGCCCCAGGCAGACGCCCAAAATCGGAAACTTCCCGGCAAGCTGACGGATAACCTCCAGACAAATACCTGCCTGCTTGGGATTGCCCGGCCCCGGCGAAATAATAATATGATCCGGTTGCATAGCTCTGATATCCTCAATCGTCAGCTTATCATTGCGCACAACCTTGATATCAGGATTAATTTCGCCAATCAGCTGATACAGATTAAAAGTAAAGCTGTCGTAGTTGTCTATAATCAAAATCATTCCTTACTCCTCCTCTGCCGTCATGCGCAGCGCCGTCATGCAGGCACCTGCCTTATTCACGGTCTCCTGAAATTCATTGTCCAACACGGAATCCGCAACGATACCGCCGCCAGCCTGAATATAAACCCTGTCGTTCTTCTTAACCATAGTGCGGATAGTAATACAGATATCCATGTTGCCGCCAAAATCAAGATAACCCATGCCACCGCCGTAAATACCGCGGCGCTCCGGCTCCAGCTCGTCAATAATCTCGCAGGCGCGAATCTTCGGCGCTCCGCTCAGCGTGCCTGCCGGGAATACTGCTCGCAACGCGTCCAATGCGTCCTTATCGGCGCTCAGTTGGCCTGTAACCTTGCTCGTGATATGCATAACGTGCGAAAAACGCTTAATCGCCTTGTAATCGCTCACCTTAACGCTGCCAAAGTCGCAGACACGGCCCACATCGTTGCGCCCCAAATCCACCAGCATATTATGCTCCGCGATTTCCTTGGCATCTGCCAAAAGCTCCTGCTCCAGCGCCAAGTCCTCCTCACTCGTACGTCCGCGACGGCGTGTGCCGGCAATCGGCATGCTGATGACCTTTTTGCCTACAACCTTCACCAACGTTTCCGGCGAGCTGCCGGCGATTTCCATATCGTCATTATGTAAAAACACCATGTACTGCGACGGATTCGTTGTCCGCAAATAGCGGTAAGCGCTGAAGAGGCTCTGGTCATAGGTTGCGCTGAATTTTTGCGCGTAAACAATCTGAAAGGCATCGCCGTTTTTGATATATTCCTTGCAGCGGAGCACATTTTTATTATACTGCTCACGGCTCTGGTTACTGGTGAACTCGCCCAGCTTAGCCTTTACAGGCTTCTTCGGCTGCACAGGCTGCAGCAGCATTTCCTCCATCGCCGCAATTTCACGCTCTGCTTTAGCGTAATTGATGGCAGCATTATCCGTTTTTACATTCACAATCAGGAAAATCTTCTGCTTGAGATGGTCAAAGGCAATCAGCTTATCAAACAGCATTAAATCAACATCGGCAAATTCCGCCTTGCGCTCTTTATTCACACGCATATCCGGCTCGCAGTAGCGCATAAAATCAAAGCCGAAGGTGCCTACAAGACCGCCGGTAAAATTAGGCAGGCCTTCAATCTGCGGTGCCTTGTATTCCTCCAGGATATGGCGGATGCAGCCCAAGGGATCGTTTTCCTGATACTTCACGGCAGCACCGCTGATGATTTCCGCATTACCGTCGGTTATTTTCAAACGCAGCACAGGATCATAGCCTACAAAGGAATAACGCGCCCAATGCTCACCGCCCTCAATGCTTTCCAAAAGGAAGTAGTTGCGGCTGCTGCGTCTTACATTGTCCAAAAATGCCAGCGGCGTCAGCATATCCGCCAGGCATTCCTTCGCTACCGGTACAGCCTTGAAATCCTTTGCATACTGCAAGACCTGCTCCAAAGATAAATTCAACATTTTGTCACCTCATCTGCTTATTTTCACCCGTGTCAACAAAAAAGCCTGTCCTCGTACTGCTCACTTTGAGCAATATCAAGGACAGGCTATAAATACTTATACCTGCGGTACCACCTTGCTTCGCCGTACATCGGCGCTCTCTCGCAGAATGCTGACACATTCCTCACCCTTAACGCCGGTGCAACGTTGCCGAATACTCTCGCCTAAACGATTTGACAGCACCCTCAACGGTCCATTTATCAGCCTGCATCTCTATCCGGCTTCCACCTGCCCGAACTCTCTGTAAGCGCATCTGCTGACTTGATCTCCGTCTCAACGGTTTGTGGTCTTTTTGAAGTTGTGCCTAGTGTAACACTCTACATTGATAGAGTCAAGAAAATATTACACTTTGCGTACTTCCGATTATTTTGCAGTAAATAATGTAAAGCAGGTTACAGTTTCAAAATAACTGCGCAACAGCAAGCAATGTATATATTACGCAAGTTTTTCTTCTGTATGAGAAAAACTCATCAAAAGCCCAAAGTTTTTCTTTTGTAAACGAAAAACTTCTGATTTTTAAGCATTGTTTCTTCTGCAGGCGAAAAACTTTTGGATGTAGGAAACAATATAACTACTTGACTCAATTTTCTTCCAAAAGAAAATCTATGATATTCTTTTGCTCAATCCCATCCTCACCCATAGGGAATTCATCAAGAGTAAGCACATACTTCGGATAGCTGTCATTAATCTTTTTTAGCGGAGCAAACTCACGCTCATATGTTTTTTCATCCAAAACCGATGCAGATACTTGATAATAAATGCGCTTATCCTCTTTTTGAGCAATGAAATCTACTTCGAGCAGATCTAATTTGCCTATGCTAACCTGATATCCTCTTCGCAAAAGCTCCAGATAAACAATATTTTCAAGAGTATGTCCGATATCGCGAGTGCGTTCACCCAATAAAAGGTTACGCAAGCCTATATCAACGATATAATATTTCTCCAGTGATTTCAAAAACTCTTTGCCTTTGATATCATAGCGATTTGCTTCATACAAAATAAAAGCATCTTTTAGTGCTCGAATATAGTTATCAATAGTCCCTGATGTAGTCCTTCTGCCATTACTGTTCAAGGTATCAGCTATTTTTTTAGTTGAAACTATATTTCCTATATTATCAAATAAAAATCGTATTACATCTTCTAAGAGCTTTACGTCTGAAATCCTCTTGCGTTCAACAATATCCTTAAGTAAAACAGTGTTGAATATACCTCTAAAGTATTCCAAGCGAACTTCTTTGTTATCAATAGTTGCAGCATAAGGAAAGCCACCATTAAGATAATATTTATTAAACGCCGTCTTTTTATCTCCACCGACTAATTCCCAATACTCCTTAAACGACAACGGTAGTATGCTCAGTTCAATATACCTTCCAGACAACAATGTAGATAATTCACCAGAAAGCAAATATGCATTAGAACCAGTAATATAAATATCTACATCATCACGTAAGAACAAACTGTTGATAGCCTTTTGAAACTCTGGAACAATTTGTATTTCATCTAAGAATATGTAATTTTTTTCATTAGGGGATAAGTTTTCCAGGATATGATTATATAAAGTATGATAATCCTTAAGACTTTCCCAACGCAAATCTTCAAAATTTATATATTGACAGCATGAAGGATGCACACCGCTGCTTACTAAAAAATCTCTATACATTTCCAGCAGTGTCGACTTACCGGAACGACGCACACCTGTAATAACCTTGATAATCTTTTTATCTCGCATCAATTTTAGTTTTTCCAAATATGTCTGACGTACAATCATACAAATCCTCCTCTCTCGAACTACCACTATATTTCTTTGTCCTTTATATCATAACAGAAAGCATAATGCCATGCAACTTTTTCTTCTCCATGAGAAAAACTCATCAAATATCAGAAGTTTTTCTTCTATAAACGAAAAACTTCTGATTCTTAAGCACTTTGCCTTCTACAGGTGAAAAATTTTGGCTTCTTTTTTTCTTTCACATGTCAAAAGATAGTCTCTATGTCTGCCTTTTTAAATTGAATTTGCGCAACTGATTTTATACGTCATCAAAAAAGGCGGCGCACTCGCACCGCCCCAAGGTTTCAGGTTAATTTTACTATTTCATGCATGCATCACGCGGCAGTCCCAGCTGTTCGCAGATGTCGCCCCATTTTTGCTGACGTGTTTTCATCGCCAGCAGCTCTTCCACGCTCTTGTCACAGTGACGCGCCAAAAACATAGCACGCTTCACCTGATGCGAAGCATACCCCATGCGCATGTATTTGTCCACCAGCTTTTTATCCAGGCCGAACAGGCGGTGGATGCGGTCAACCTTGTACTCATGCTCGGCACGCGCCAGCTTTTCCGGCGTCAGCCCCAAAAGGTAATCAACACGCGTCCAGACGTATTTGTCGCGCAGCTGCGCAACCTCCTTCACTGGCTTTTTCGCTGCGTAGGCATGCAGGCAGAGCTTTTTCAGCTCCATGTAGCTGATGCCGCTGTCAAAAAGCTCGCCAAGCTCTTCCTTGTCAAAGAGAAAGCTGTCATGCAGACCGTTCACTGCCTTTTCCTTATCCATAGGCTTCTTGCCTGCGGCGCTGGCAGTTGCTCCGCCAACAACAAACAGACCGCAGAGCATCAGGCAGATCAAAAGCGTTATTTTTTTCATTTTACACCTCCGAGGTAAGTCAGCAAGTCAAAAAGTGGTGGCGCAAACGCACCGCCGTAATGGTTAAGTGTTAGAAGCTATATTCGTAGCCAACCATGAAGTTAATACCAGTGGTATAGTAGCCATAGGTAGTTTCATCAGGACCTTTAGAGGTAGTGTAATCTTTTCTGTCTAACAAGTTATTGATATGGAGGAATGCTTTCTGATTTTTCTCAGGAGCATAGGAGAAGTGCAAATCAGTATACAGGGCAGGTTTCATTCTGTCATGAACAGCAGATGTGCCATCTGTTCTCATACCAATATAGTTAGCGCTCAAAGCACTTGCAAACTTGTCTGCATGATAATTTACGCCCATGTTGAACTGGAACTGATTATTATATTTAATCCATTCGCCACCTGCACTGTTATCGGTTTTGAAGGATTTTTGCTTCGGATTGCTATAGGTAACGCCCCAGAAGGAATCCAGGTTATCATTATGCTTAACATTCAAAGACAGCTCTACGCCAGTATTTTTAACGTCAGTATTGCTGTAGATCAAATTACCTGCTTGCGCACTACCGCTAATGCTTTCAATAGCATCTTTAATATCGTAATTAAAGATTGCCAATCTCCAGGAGCGGTTTGCTTCGTTAAGCTTATAACCCATTTCGTAATGCACGCCATGCTCCGGCTTCAAATCCACAGACGGTAAAATAACACTGCCACCGAAGATTTTGGTCAGCTCCGGTAATCTGTAGGATTTGCCGGCTTTAGCATAGAAGGAGCTGTTGTCAGTCAAATCACGGATATACTGAATTTCCGGAGTGAATTTACTCTGATTCATCTGTACAGTTTTAGTAGTAATGCCTGTACTCAGGTCAGTGTTATCACCTTTAGCATTTCTTACAAAGGTTTCGCGCAGGTTAACAATCAGCTTGTCATTGTCAGTCATCTGCCAGTCATAAGATGCATAGAAAGAGTAGATATCGCGATTATATGTGCCGGTACGTTCCGGTTTAGCAGGAGTATTGCCCATTTTCTTGCTAGCAGAGTTGTAAACATCCAAATCCTCGCGTTTGAAGGATGCACCTACCAAAAATTTATCTTTTGCGTTGACATCAAAAACCTTCTGCACGTTGATATTGGTATTGTGACCCTTGCGCCAGCTATATTTTATAGCACTGCTGATTGCACCATTGCTCTTCCATGTAGTCTGGTCATAATTTCTTTCCTGAGTACCATAAGAAATATTGGAAGTAAAGCCATGCTTATCATCTATAGCTAAAGCAAAGGTGTTATTATGGTCATCGTATTCTTTTCTTTGATAAGGGCTCTTAAGATATTTATTATCGATTACATCCATCACATTATTATTTTCTACATAATTATGTGTGAACTTAATATTGTCATTAATATTATAATTCCATAAGATACCCTTACTTTCGCCATTTACATAATCATAATGGCGGTAGGAAGTCTTGCCCATAGCAGTATTTTTAATGGTAGTTGTCATATTGGATATCTTACCACGATTCTCTAATGAAGCGGTTGCATTAAATCTGTCTGCACCTACAGATACTGCATAACGCTCACGGCCATAATTGCCGGCAGAAACTTTAACGCTGTTTCTCAAAGTATTTTTAGTGATAATATTAACAACGCCACCAGTAGCCTCAGAGCCGTATAATACGGAACCGCCGCCACGAACTATCTCTATTTTTTCAATCATATCAGACGGAATATCTTCCAAGTTGTATTTTCCGTCCTGGTTCATTGGAACACCGTCAACCATAACGAGAGTACCTTTATCTACGCCACGAATAATAATTTTACTGGTCATAGAACCCATTGCTGCACCATTAGGACCTTGTGCACTTGACATAATGCCCAAAGCGTTTTGCAATACATCATAAGCGGAACCAGCACCACTGTTTTCAATTTTTTCTTTGGTAACTACTTCTACAGCAGCCGGAGTTTTTAAATCTTTAGACTCCATTCTCTGTGCAGTAATAACCATCGGATCAAGCGTGTACTCCTGCAGTTCTTCGGCAAAAGCAGCTGCACTGCTCATCAAGGTACCGGTAATCAACGCCGTCATCAATAAGCCTTTTTTCATCTTCATTTTTCTCATACTCCTATCAAAAATATTTATTGAAAAGCCCTTGCATACCTAATCTTTCATGGTCATATGCAGCAAGCCTTACAATCGGCAAAAAATATTTGTATATCAACTCATCTAGATAACATTATATCTTATTTTAAAGTATATAGCTACTTTATAGACAAGATTTTCATGAAAATTTTTGCAAGTAAAAATCACCGCTAGATTCGTCTTCAATCTCAGCGGTGATCAATATTATTATTAATTTGTATCCCTAGGCGCTCATTTTAGCAGCCAGCGCACGTACTTCCTTCACCGAAAGCTTAGAGTACTTAACAACCTTATCTATGCATTCATTATCGGCTAGCATCTCTTTAGCTAAACTGATGCGCGCTTCCTTTTGCGCTTTAGCAACTTTAGCTTCATATTTTTTCGCCATTTTTTCCAAAGCTTCTTTTTCACGCTTTGCTATAAGCTTTTCCATTACATCGCCCATTTTATCCAAGCCCTCCTTCTCTTCTTTAAAGTATCTAATTTTTTCAGCAAGCTTTTTATAATGCATATCATCAGGATTCTTGCAGCAAAAGTCATGCATCAGCATTCCTAACGGAGTGTCATTATGAATTTTGGCATTAACGTAGATAATATGCGAGCCATCTGCAAAGCTGCTACCATTCTCATCTATCATTCTATGAATATGATAAATCGGCAACAGTCCTTTAAGAACATCTTCCCTTGTAATGAAAATAACATAGTTCTCAGGGATTTTGTCAAAATACTCCCCTTTCGGCAAGCTTTTCGCATCCAACAGGCTCATATGATAGCGTGCTCTTTGAGGGATGGCACCACTGCTTTCATTCTGTACTTCGACGTTAAACTTGGTGCCATCAGCTTTTTCAGCTAAGATATCAAGCTGTAAATCCCTTCCCTGAAGATTTTTCAGACGTTTTTGTGTAGATGCTTTCTTTACTTTGATTGTATCATTTTCTAAAATAATCCGCAATATTAATTGCGTGCGCTCTATGTCATCTTCAAAAACCTTGGTCATAAACGGGTCATCCATAAGAGTAAATTCTTTAATGGAATTCAATAAATCTTGCTTTACTTTTACCATTTATTTTCTATAGCCTTTCTTCTGATTTTTCTGACTAGTCTTTGTGCTTATTATATTAGCAGAGAAGGTTACAATAGTTAAGAAATTTTTCTGAAAATCCGCTTTTATTTTAATGGTATATTAAAAGGCGGCGCAAGCGCGCCGCCAAGTTGATTATTTGATTAGAACTAGTATAGATAAACGCAAATGGCTTCTTAATTGTCAAAAACCTTTCAAAAACTCCTCCGGCTCTAAAACAACACAGTCACCATAAACCAGATTTGCCAGCTTCTGCACCGACCATACGCAATTCTGATGACCGATAAAAATGTATTTTTCATCAAGCAGAGCTACATTCCCGTTTTTTACCGCTCGCAAATTTTCTAAGCTCTTATCAGCTAAAAACTCACCCAGCAATTTCTCATCCTTGGCCTTATTAGCCTTCCATGGCTTTGCAAGAAAGAAGAAATCCGGATTTATCTCTATCATGACCTCTTTATTGACTGTCTGTCCGGTATTCATTCCCAAATCTGCAATACCGTTTCTTATCTTGGCATGCTTGCAGATATCATCATACATACAACCCTTGCCTCCGTAGGACGCGTAATTGGCTGATACAAGAACAGTACTTTTACTGTAATGAAGCTCTTGTGGTATATTGCGTTCAATCCTCTCCAGCTTATCGTTCATTTTTTGGACTAAAATCTTACCACGCTGCTCTTCACCTACTAGCCGGGAAAGCTTGATAATTTCATTTTTGACTTCTTCTATATTTGTAGACAGCCTTACAACATAAACAGGTATACCCATATCACGATAAGACTGAATTTTATCTGCACCAATTACCTCATTAACAATGAATATATCCGGCTTTAAAGCCAGAACTGCTTCCAATCCCGGATTTGTAATCTTATTTTCGACCAATGAACTTACCATATTGCCAAACGATTTTGCCGAGTTATCCATATTTTTAGATACAGACAGCATTTTTTCAGGCTCCACTAATCCCAAAAGGATGTTATCAAGATAAATATTGTTGGTCATAATTTTTTCCGGCTTCTTCTTTAGTTTTACCTGATAACCGGTATTGTCCGTTACAACGATTGCGTTATCTTTGCCTGCAAACTTCGCAGATTGGCCAAAGTTTTCTGTTGTGCATCCGAAAAGAATACAGGCTATAACAAGCATAAGGATTAAGCGATACATGGTTTCCCTTTCAAATTTAAATAAATATTACTTTACCGGCAAATATTGGCGGTGTTTTTAAATAAAGCTATTTTTAAAAATGTGACGCATTTAAGCGCCACATTTTTCATTAAATTTAGAATGTGTGGTTGTAACTAATAGTCCAGTTATATGGTAAATCCCAATACTCAAAACTACCATTTGTTATTACATTATGGCGATCAAGGATATTGTTCATATTAAGAGTGAAATAATTGTTCTCATCCATATTGTAATTTACTACTGCATTTAAATTAATTAAATCAGGATTGGTGCCACCATCACGGTTTTTCAATCTCTTAGTAAGCCAATTTAAAGCCAGGCTAGAATCCCATTTACCCACAGTATAATTAACGCCTGTATTAAATTGAATCTTGGGATAAGTTTGTTCCCATTGAGAGCTGCTTGTTGCTTGATTTTTAGGATTAGACCAGCTAAAACCTACATTTGCTTTGAATTTATCGCTCAAAATAGAGGTGTAGTCAGCTTCAAAGCCAACATTTTTAAACTTACCTTTATTTACTCTAATATCTTGACCATTTTCTTTTTCCCAGCCAAACATATTCTTGAAATCCATATAATATAAAGAGAATTTCCAAGAATTGTTATCGTTGATGATTTTATAACCGGTCTCATAGTTCCAACCATCTTGCGGTTTTAAATTCTTACCGCTAACCTGCTGATACATAGCGCCACTCTTCTTAAAAGTATCAGACAAGGCAGGCATTTGGAATGCTCTACCAATATTCATATACCAAGAACTATTATCTTCCACTTTATATAATGCTTGGAATTGTGGTAAGAATACCTTTTGATCTTTTACCATATCTTCAATAATCTGTTCACGAATACCAAAGACAGTTTTTAATTTATCAGTAGCTTGGTATGTATATTGCGCATATAAAGCATAGTTTTCTCTATCAGCAATAACATCGTTATTTGCGGCAGATGTTCCTTTATATTTATCTCTACTTACCAAAATACCTGCCAGTAAGCTATCTTTGTCATTTCTTAAATTCCATACCTTCTGAGTATCTAAACCAACGTTATATGCTTTGTAGTTACTAGCATTTTCAGTATATTTATATGTCGATCTATTTCTGGTTTCACCATACAAATCTCTATCATTGAAAAAGAAAATAGATTTAAATCCAGAATCTTTATCATCATATGTTACAGAAAGACTATCTTTATTATCCTTATAATGATAATCTTTAGTTGCAGCAGCATTAGCTGCAACAGTTGATTTATTATAGGTTACTTGTCCATAGGTGGAATCCGCTTCCGAACGCATAAAGCTTGCATTCAACTTATCTGTAAGGTTCAAGCTTAAAGCATAATTAGCTTTATTACCTTTGCTTCTATCATTGTAATATCCACGATCTTCACGATTAGGAGAAGTTCTTTCCTGCGCGCCAAAGAACTGCTTGCTATAGGAGAAAGATGCCTTATCACTGGTATAGGAAGCTGCATATTTACGATAACCAATGTTACCTGCTGTTACACTTGCTCTAAGTTTTTCAGCTCCACCTTTTTTAGTAATGATATTAACAACACCACCAAAAGCCTCTGCACCATAGAGAACAGAACTTGCACCTTTTAAAATCTCAATTTTCTCAACATTATCAGTCATAATACCATCAAGACTGTTTTTGCTATTTAAATTGATAGGAGCACCATTAACAAGAATCAACGCGCCTCTTTCAAAACCTCTTAAGTTAACACGGCTATCCATTGCACCATAATCAAGACCACCAGGACCATAAGAGAAATTTGTTGTACCTGTAGTGAAAGAAAGAGCATCGAAAACAGTTTTAGCACCACTATTTTTGATATCTTTTTCGGTAATAACGGTAACAGCTGCTGGTGTCTCCAGTTCCCTAGTTTCCATTCTTTGCGCCGTTACAACCATCTGGTCCAGCGTATACTCCTGCAGCTCTTCAGCAAATACGTTTGTACCCCCCCATATTACACTACCAGTAATGAGGGCCGTCATCAATAAACCCTTGGAAAAATTACTCTTCATGTTTACTCATACTCCTCAAAAATATATTTTGACCACTCTTCCCCCGCCCATTCTTGCATGGCCACGGGCTACCAAGCGCATCAAGCAGATTTACAAGCTATACGGCAATATAGCTATGAAAAAAACGCCCTTGCTTTTATAATCATCAAAGGCGCAAGTTACTCCTCTGATATTATATAGAAAGCTTCTTTGCAAAGTTATATTTTGCTTTAGGAATCTCTCTTTTTATATGTCTATAGTATACTACACAAGTCTTATGTATTCAATATCTATTCTTATTATTAAACTAAATTCTACTAGGAAATTTTTCTTTCAACCACAAAAACAGTATCGGCAGCACCAACAGCGTAAACACCGTTGATGTTATCATACCGCCGATGATAACCCACGCCATGCTCACGCGCGTTTCCGAGCCTGCGCTCAGCGAAAGCGCTGTCGGCAGCATGCCCACCACCATCGTCAGCGCTGTCATAAAGATAGGCTTCAGACGAGTTTTGCCTGCTTCAATTACCGCTGCCTTCGCCGTCATGCCTTCATGCATCAGCGTCAGCGTATAATCCAAAAGCAGCGTGCCGTTTTTCGCTACCAGACCGTCCATAACCAAGATGCCGATGAGAGAATACAGGTTGATGGTGTTATGTGTCAAAAGCAGGCAGAAGATTGCACCGATGATGCCCAGCGGCAACGAAAACATACGGATGAACGGCGTGAATACCGATTCATAAAGCACTGCCAGCAGCAGATAAATCAACAGCAATGACAGCGACAATGCCATAGCCATTTCGGCAAAGGAATCGTTCATCGTGGTCGCTTGGCCGGAAAACTCATAGGTACTCTTGAGGCCTGCAGCATTTAGCTTTTGCGTCAGCTCCTTGACCACCTCGTTCAGTGGCCTGTCCGTCAGGTTACACTGGATGTTGATTATGCGCTCCTTGTTCACGCGACGGATTGTAATTGGGCCTACACCCTCTTCTACGTCGGCAAGGTCGCCAAGAAAGACGCTTCCTCTGCCTGTCTGCACGGGAATAGCGCGTACATCTTCGATATTATAGCCACTGCCACCGGCAAAACGTACTGCTATGTCCGTATCATTGCCATGGTTTTGCACATCGTTCGCCAGCACGCCGGCGCTGCGTCCACCAATAGCGGCGTTAAAGGACTGCGCCACGTCATTGACTGTCGCGTGATAATATTTCAGCTTGTCGCGGTCTACTGTCACCTTCAGCTCCGGCATGCCTTTAACATAGGAATTTTTGATATCCTTCAGGCCTGCAGTCGAAGCAAAAATCTGCTCCACCTTGGCGGAATCAGCCACCAGCTGGTCCATATCGCTGCCCTTAAGCTCCACCTGTACCGGCGAGCGCACAAGGTTGCGACCGCCCGAAACACCGGTAACGGATGACTGAATTTCGTTGACGCGCACCTTGATTTCGCCCAAATTCTGTTTGGCGAAGCTGCGAATGCCCTGTGCTACCTGCCAGACGTCCCTGCTGCGTTCATCGCTGCTTTTCAGCGCAATGACCAGCTTGCCCATGCTCTGCGTAGTGGTCACATTCGTCATATAATGCTCGATTTCCGGCACCTTGGCCAGATAATCTTCGAACAGCAGCAGAGCCTCGTTCGTCTGGTCGGCGTTATAGCCCGTCGGCAGCTCAATATTCACCTGAATCGCACTTTCGTCGGTACGCGGCATGTACTCCGAGCCGACGATACCGAGCGGCACCAGCGCCACCGCCACCGCGAAGGCTGCCAGTACTCCCAGCACCAGCTTCTTCGGTTTTTCTATGCATTTGCGCAGTAGCACATCATACTTTGCAATCGTCTGCGCTTCAAAGTCATCCAGTCTGCTCCACAGCTTGCCCTTAGGCTCCTCCACGCCGTTTTTATAAAAGCGCGAAGCCAGCATCGGCGTCAGCGTAAAGGAAACGACCAGCGACATCAGTGTAGCAAAAACAATCGTCATGCCAAACTGCTTGAAGAACTGGCCGGTCGCACTCTGCATAAAGGCAATAGGCAAAAATACCACCACGTCGCAAAGCGTCATAGCGATTGCGGCCATGCCAATCTCATTACGTCCTTCCTCCGCCGCCACGTCAGCGCTTTTACCCATCGCCAGAAAACGATGGATATTCTCCAACACAACAATGGAGTCATCGACAAGAATACCAATACACAATGCCATACCCATAAGTGACATCATATTGAAGGTAAAGCCTGCCAAATACATCAGGAAGAAGGTTGCAATCAGCGAGGTAGGAATGGCAATCATAACTGCCATAGAGGACTTCCAGCCACGCAGGAACAGATACAAGACAAGGCCGGTAGTAACAAGGCCTTCCAGTAGCGTTTTAAGCGTGTTGCTTAGGGAATCGCGCACGAAATGCGACTGGTCATAAACAACGGTAAAAACGTAGTCCGGGTAATCCTTGCGCAGCGTTTCCAGCTGCTGCAGCACGCCATCTGCTGTGTCGACGATATTGGCACCGCTAGCCTTATACACCTCCAGTGATACCGCCTCGTTGCCGTCAACACGGCTATAGGCCACGGCACGCTTATCCTTGGCCTGCACGTTGGCCACCTGCCCCAGCTCGATATATCTGCCGCCTGCACCCTTAAGCTGCAGATGCTGAATCTCCTCCGGAGCCTTATACTGCGCCTGCAGACGCACGGTTTTTTCCAAAGCATCGGTATAGACGGAGCCGGAAGAAACAATAACGTTTTCCTTGCGCACCGCCGTAATAATATCCTGCAGCGTCAGTCCGTAATAATTGAGCTTATCCTTATCAACTTCGATTGCGACTTCCTTGGTACGACCGCCGGTAACGTCAACATCAGCTACGCCGGCTGCCTGCTGCAAGCGCTCCTTAAAGCTGCTGTCTGCCAAGGCAAAAATATCGTCCAGGTTATCCTTAGACGTTGCTGCAATCTGGATAATCGGATATTCTTCTGAAGAACGCTTGAGCACTGCAGGCTCATCAATATCCTCCGGCAGATTCTTACGGATACGGCTGACTTTTTTCGTTGCCTCGATAGCCACCATATCAGCATCGGCCTGACTGTCCAGCTCGACAAAAATCTCCGCACGTCCGGGACGTGTAGCGGAACGCACCTGCTTAAAGTGCGAAATTGAGGACAGCTCGTCCTCAATCGGCTTCGTCACCTGCTGTTCAACGGATTCCGTACTGGCGCCCGGATAGTTGACAATTACGCTGATAAATTTAGAGTCCACGTCCGGCAGCAGCTCCACGCCAATGCGAAAGAAGCTGATAAGACCGAGGACGCAGACTAATATGTAAATCATGCAGATACCGATAGGCCGTTTAATAGAAAAGCGTGTAATATTCATTACTTCGCCTCCTCCTTGGCCACCTCAACCACCATGCCGTCACGCAGACGCGCAAGATTATCAAGGATAACCGTTTCGCCTATCTTCACACCCTGCACTATTTCAATACTTTCATTATTACTTGCACCGGTAGTAACAGGCTTTTTCAGAGCCTTATTACCCTTGCCCAGCACATAGACAAAATATTTGCCATCCCGTTCGAGAACGGTATTTTTAGGTAAATATATAGTGGATGGCTTTTGCAGAAAACGCAATTCACCCTTGGCAAACAAGCCTGCCTTTACGTTGGAGCCAGGCTCATCCAGCCTGATGCGGAGGGTAAACTTGTTTGTTTCCCTGCTTCTTACAGGGCTCACATAAACAACAGTACCCCGGCATATTTCGCCAATCGCCTCCAGCTTCAGCTCGACCTGCGTGCCAACGGTCACAGAAGCAGCCTCGGCCTCTGTAATATCGCAGTCCACTGTAAAACCACTGTCATCTAAAAGGGTAAGCAGCCTGCTCCCTGCAGGCGCATAGCCACCCACTTCTGCATCGCGGTAGGTAATAATACCTGCGCGTGGTGCCTTAAAAATCAGATCGTGATACTTGTTTTGCGCAATAATGTACTCCTGCTCACGTCTGGCAGCAATCTGCTCCTGACGGTAGACCTGCGACGGTGTGCCATCATAGCTTTCCTGCTGCGCCAAAGCATCGTACTGCGCTTTTTTATTAGCCAGCGTCTGCTCCATACTGTCCAGCTCAGACTTGGAAACAGCGCCCTGCGCATACAACTTGCGGTAACGCTCCGCGTTGACCTGCGCCAGCTTATAATCAGCCTCATAGCGAGTAAGGCTGGTGCTGTAGCTCACATCCGTAGTTGCCGCATTAGCTCCGGCCTCGGCATAGCGTGCCTTGGCCTTGAGCATTTCGGCGCGGGCATCATCAAGATGCTGCACCAGGAGGATATCTCCGGCCTGCACCTTGCTGCCCAAATCCACATTAATCTCATCGACGATACCGGCATACTTATTGACGATATCAATCTGTGCCTTGGCCTTGAGCTGTCCAAAAAGATTAATGCTTTTATACAATGGTCGTCTGCTCACTACCTGCGTGTGCACAATAGGTTTCATTACTGCTTTTTTTGACGTAGACTGGTTGGAGAGATGCCTGAGGCCCAGTGTCAAAGTAATGCCTATCACACAGATAGCAAGCAGACTAAGGAGTTTGTGTTGTAATATATAGTTTTTTGCCTGAGTAAAATCGGGGCGCAGCATTATTTCGCTGCTGCCTGAGCATCAGCAGCTACGGCCTGTTGGCAGACTTCCAGCATAGCCTCAGCAAAGCTGCCTGCCGGAACCGGAACAAACTTCAGCTCCTTAGCCTGATGGCTCAGCAGAGTTTTCTTGCTGCCATAAACATCCATTACCTCTACACCGTAGGTTTTATCCTGCAGGTTAAAGGTCATGACGATTTCACAGTATTGCACCTTCTCTTTTTTAGTCAGAGAAGCCTTGTATTTTTCATTGAGCTTTTTCAGCATATCCTTATCGGTAAAAACGGTTTTCGTCAGCACGGAAATAATATTTTTATCGGGCAGGCCGTTAGTAACCTTGCTGAATGTCAGAGAATCCATATCGTAAGCATAAATACCTACGTTATTTTCTACAACAATAGACCAACGTGCCTGCTCCTGTTCTTCTTCGCTCGGTTTAGGCATCATGCTGATTTCCCAGTTCATACCCTCCTGAGTTGCAGGCTTCTTGTCTGCATCCGCAGCAAAAGCGGTTGCACAGCAAAATAAAGTCATCAATAAAACAATCAGCTTTTTCATGAAAACTTCACTCCTTTATATTTCAATATACCTATTAGTATACTATACTCTTATCTTTAATTCAAATTTCTTACAATATGAATTATATTTTCCTTAGACAGCTTCTGCAGCGTATAATAATTGGCCTGCATGGCGGCGGCAACCTTCTTTGCCAGGCCCAGCTTGATAAAACCGCTTTCCGTATCAATCACTACTGAAGTAATTTTAGCCTTAGCGATTTTTTCAGCAATGCTGATTGCTGCTGCTACAGGATCCTTTTCGCCCTCGTGCACGGCATTCGCGCGTCCGTCGGTAACAACGATCAGAAGCGGCTCCAGCTCACTGTCACGCTTGTTCATCATTGCCAACGTCTGCAGTGACAGCGCCAGTCCGTCAGCCAGCGGCGTTTTGCCACCGGTCGGCATTTCTGCCAGACGCTTCTGCGCCAGGTCCACGCTACGTGTAATCGGCAGCAGCATATCTGCCTTATCGCGACGAAAGGCAATCATGCCTACGCGGTCACGCTTTTGGTACGCCTCCTGCAGCATGTAGAAAATGGCACCCTTAACGGCGCACATACGCTCACGTGCACCCATGGAACCGCTGGCATCCACCGCAAACAGGAAGGTGTTGCCGATGCGTTTTTCGCGCACCTTCTGGCGTAAATCCTCTTCCTTGATGTTCAGCGCACAGCCGTTATCCTCACGCAGGCGCTGATAAGGCGCTGCCGCGCGGATGGTTGCGTCAAAGGCCAGGTCCGTAACCTTGCTTTTAGGCTGTTCGGCGCGCACGTAACGTCCCTGCTTCAGGTCAGTCTTGGTCACGCTGCGTTTGCCGCTACCACGGCGCACATTGCGATCCTTGCCCAAATCCAGCAGCATCTTCGGCAAGCGGAAGCTTTTGTCGATATCGGCAAGCTGCTCCTCCGGTGCCAAGTTGTTATTATTACGCTCCTGCTGCTGCTCGTCCTCGTCGCTTTCGTCGTCCTCGTCCTCGTCGTCTGAAGCATCGTCATCTTCGTCGTCCTCGCCGTTATCCAATGGCGGTGGTGGCGGCAGCTGGTTATCTTCGTTGTCCTCGTCGTTATTATCATCGTCAGGATTATCTTCGTTATCCTGCTCGTTTTCTTCTTCGTTTTGGTTATCGTCCTGTTGCTCCTGCTCCTCGGGCTGTTGCTCTGGCGGCTTGCGCATACGGTGCGGCAGCACGAACTGCGCTGCCTCCTCCACGTCCTTCGGCAGCACGTAAGTGCGCCCCGCCAGGGCGGCGATAGCGCGCGCAGCCTCGAGCAGATAAATTTCCGCACGATGGCCGGCACAAAAAGCCTGCGAGCACAGCTGAGCAGCAAGCATCAGCATCGCATCGCTCACCTCAACCTGCGGCAGCAGCTCACGCGCTGCCTGCACCTTCGATGCCAGGGTAGCGGTTTCTTCCGCATACTGCTCACAAAACGCAAGGGTATTGTTACTATATGCTAAGGCACGTTGGATAACCTCCACGCGCTGACTGATATCCTGCAGTGCCTGCATATCTGCGTACATACCGAAGCGGTCCAGAATATGTCCGGGCAGAGTGCCCTCCTCAGGATTCATCGTAGCAATAACGGTCGTGCGCACCTCATGGCTGCAGCTGATACCGTCACGCTCTACATTGTTGATGCCTGCGCTGTTAGCATCCAATGCCGCAGTCAGCAGCTCCTGACGCAGCAGATTAGCTTCATCAATATAAAGAATGTTATCCGTAGCACGTGCCAGAATGCCAGGTGAAAAGCGTTTTTCGCCCAGGCTTACGGCAGCCTCCAGGTCAATGCTGCCAAAAAGCATATCCTCTGTTACATTCAGCGGCAACGTCATCATCCTTTGCGCACCAATCAAACTCTGCACACTGCGGGCCAGCACGGATTTTGCCGTACCCTTGGCCCCGCCTATGAGCAGGCCGCCAGCTCTGCGGTTGACAAGAGCAATGAGCAAGGCCTTTTTAGCCTCCTCCTGCCCCACGACCGCAGCAAAGGGATAAAGATTATTTTTAAGCATAGTCAACGCTCCTTAGGCTTCGGCAGCCAAAAAGCTCTCTACCTTATTCCAATCCAGCTCGCCCTCTTCAAACGGACGACGGCGCATACGATGCGGCAGCACCAGCTTAGCTGATTCCTTCAGGTCATCAAGGTTAGCCTGCTTGCGGCCGTTGAAGGCAGCCAAGGTCAGCGCTGTCTTGATAACGGTAATATCTGCACGGTGACCGTCTACACCCAGCTCAACAGAAAGCTTAGCCACAGTTTCCAGCAGCTTGTCATCAATAGTTACCTCCGGCAGCAGCTTGCCGGCAGCGATAATTTTTTCTGCCAGCTCCTCCTGCGCTTCCTTATAGCCTGCAATGAAGCTCTCAGCATCGTTTTCATAAGCCAGACGGCGCTTGATTACCTCTACGCGCTGCAGCGGGTCATGTTCGCCGGTTACAACAACGCTCAAACCAAAGCGGTCCAAAAGCTGCGGGCGGATGTCACCCTCTTCGGGGTTCATAGTGCCAACCAGCACAAATCGTGCGGGGTGGGAATAGGAAACACCCTCGCGTTCAACGGTGTTTACGCCCATAGCAGCGGCATCCAGCAGCACGTCTACAACGTGGTCATCCAGCAGATTGATTTCATCTACATATAAAATGTTGCGGTTGGCCTGCGCCAAAATACCGGGTTCAAACTTTTTCTCACCATGCTTAATCGCATGCTCAATATCCAATGTGCCGACAACGCGGTCCTCTGTAGCACTTACAGGCAACTCAACCACGCGCATGTTGATGGTTTCCTCTGGCAAGGTGCCCTCTGCCTGCAGCTTGGCAGTACAGTCATCACACAGCTGGCTGCTGTGCGGGTCACAGTGGAAGCGACAGCCGTGCACAGCCGCCATCGGCGGCAGCAGCTCGGCAAGAGCGCGAACAGCGGTAGATTTTGCCGTGCCCTTTTCACCCTTAATCAAAACACCGCCTAAAGCCGGGTTGATAACATTTAAAATCAAGGACAGCTTCATTTCCTCCTGTCCTACAATCGCAGTAAAAGGATATACAGCAGTACGTTTCATTTATATTCCTCCGTTTATTAAAAATAACTATCAATAAAATATGTATCTAATTATACAGTGTCTACTAGGTATACACGCAAGCGGTTTAGTGAAAAAATTTATGCATCGCCGCGTTCTTCGATTTCTCCTTCGATATTCAGCAACAACTCCTGCAGTGACTGCTTAGTCTGCGGCTTGGCGTTCCACAGCCGGCGCTGTTCCGCCTCCAGCAAAACCTCCGTCAGTCTGCGCAGCGCCCAGGGATTAACCTCAGCAAACCATTTTTGCATATCTTTGTCCAAAGCGTACTTTTCCGCAAACTTTTCATACATCCAGTCCTCCATAACAGCGCTGGTAGCATCCCATTGGAAGCAATTGTCAACATATGTTGCCAAATCACCTGCTCCCTTATAGCCAAACTCCTTCATGCCCCGTATATATTTGGGATTAATTGCCTCACCGCGGAACAGGCGCTTGACCTCCTCTGCCAGCGTGCGAATCACCACATGCTGACGGTCAGAGCTGTCACTGCAATAGTTTTTCGGCATCTTGCCGCTGAAATTACGCACTGCAGCAATCATGCCGCCGCGGTAAGCGTTATAATCATCGGAATTCAACAAGTTAGACTCGCGGTTATCAATATTGCTTACAGTAACCTCCAGCTTTGCCATCCGCTCTGTAAACAGCTGCGGCCTGTACTGACCTTTTTCGCCCTCGCCATAGACATGCGCGCCCCAACGCACATACACATCAGCAATATCGCCTAGGTCATCCCAATTGCGGGAAGCCAAAAGTGCGCTCACGCCCGCACCATGCGCTCCCGGCGGGTCGCCGAAAATGCGGTAGGATGCCTGCCTCCAAGCCAGCTCCTTATCCACGCCCTCGCTTTCTAATCGCTGAGATTCCTCCACCACATGCTTGCGCACAAAGTTGTCTTCAAAGCTCTCATCCAGTGCTGCCACCTGCTGCACTGCCTTATCCAGCCAGCAAACTGCTCCCGGCAGCGTATCACGGAACAGACTACTGATGCGTCCGGTAACATCAACACGTGGACGCTTCAGCTCATCAAGCGGAATAATCTCGATGCCTGTCACCTTCAGGGTTCCCTTCTGCCAAACAGGACGCACGCCCATCAGGCGCATAAATTCCGCCATACACTGACCATTAGAGCGCATGTTATAGGTTGCCCACAGCAAAATACCAACACTTTCTGGATAACGCCCTTCCTCCGCCACAAACTTGTTGATTACGTCCTCTGCCATCTGCGAACCGATTTTCCACGCTACGGGAGTAGGCAGCAACTGCGGGTCAACGCCGTAAAAATTGCGTCCGGTCGGCAAAATCTCGGCACCTCCGCTCGTAGGCGCACCGCCGGCGCTAGGCTCAATATATTCTGACTGCAGCGCACGAATACAGTTGCTGCGTTCCCAGGTAGTATGCGCCAGACTGGGATACAGCTTATCGCAGATAAAGCCGGCAATTTTAATTATCTTCTGCTGTACAGCTTCATCCCAGCATTTTACGCACTCCAACGCACGTAATTTATCTTCGTGGACTACGAAACCATCATTTTGCAGCAGACGGATAATCTCCAAGCATTGACCGTTGATTTTATCAAGCAGCATACCATAGCTCAAAATACCGTCCGGCAACAGCTTGCTGCTGTTGTCAATCAGTTCGTAATAATCGTAGCCGTAAGCCTGCGCCAAGGTTTTGGGCAGTGACCGCATATCAGGATTTTCCAAGCGCACCAGTGCATAAAGATATTCCGTAAGTTTTTCGCCCTGCGGCGGATTACCCATGATATGCAGGCCGGTAGTCATCTGCATATTCTTCAAATCCGTCAGATATGTGTGCAGATGACCTACATAATCGTCAAAATCAGCGGCATCCTCCTCACGTACCTCGTCTGTAAGGTCGGCAGCAGCAGCTTTCTCTCTGATTTGTGCCATCGGCTAGCTCAAATCGGCATCATTATCAGCCTTAAAGTGCACATATTCCTCCAAAGCCTTTTCCAGCTCCGCCAGCTCATCATACACACCGCTGATGCTAAGCGGCGCCGAGAGATAACTGATGAGGCAGGCCGCACTGCGTCGTTTGGCCTGTATGCCCTCGCCTGTATCCACAACCCAATAGGGATAAATATTAGGTAAATCGCCGGTACAGATATCGGGATAGCATTCATCACACATCGCTACACCCTTGCCCGGAAGCCATTCTAAACTGCCGTGCGTACCAATATGCATCATAGCATCTGCGCCCCAGATATCGCGCAGCCAGTGATAAAAGCCCAAATAATGGTGTGTCGGCGCGCAGTCTGGCGAATGATAGATTTTATCCGGATCCTCGCCAAATCCGCGCGGCGGTTGCATCGTAATAAAAATGTTGCCGTTCATCATGCCAGGAATCAGCAAAAAATCATCATAAAGGAATACATCACCCGGTGCTTCGCCCCAATCCTGCTCCAAGCGTTGCTGTACCTTTTCCGGCAGTGTCTTATAATAATCGCGGTAGGCACTGACGAGGAGCTTGGCATCGGCATTATCAATCTGCTTTTCGCTCATGTAGTCCCTGTCATTCGTCGCACCGGCAATCAGTTCGTCAATAAACTCCTGCCTGTCCGCCGGAATATGGTCAACGACATAACCTGCATCCCGCAAGTCCTGCAGCAGCAAACGCACGCTTTCAATACTGTCAATCGCCGAACAGCTGCCGATATTAGAATTGGTCGACGGATGGTTGTGAAAAACAATGGCTATTTTCTTTTCGGCATTCGGCTTAATACGCAAAAGTGCCAGCTTTTTGGCTTTGCGCACCAACATATTCATGCGCTCCGCAATCGTCTGCGTAACCTGCTTGCCCTCAGCATCACGCTCCATCGTAGTCGCCGGGCAGCTATGGATAATACCATCAAACTCCGGCAAGCTCACGCTATACGCTACCTCTACGGCACTCATGCCGTCAAAGTTTTCATACCATTCCTGATACGAACGATACAAGGTATAGGCCTGCAGTACCGTGATATTGAGCTTGGTCAAATCATCAAGTGCGCAGGCACGGATGCTGAACAGTGAAAATTTTATAGTGTTGATGAAAACATCGGCATAGCATTTGCCGTCCGCGCAAACATACTTGCTTAAGGCTTCTTTAAAGCCGCCGCAGCCGCTTGCGGCGTCAGGCGAGCTTGTGGAGAAGAAGCATAAGGCGTTGCACCCCAGCGCTTCAATCTCTCTGACTACCGCATCTGCAAAAACGGTATTGCCCCACAGCCAGTCACTGCGGAAGAAGACAACAGCCAGCGTAGGTCTGTCCGCCTTGCAAAAATCACAGCGATATTCCTCCACATCATCGTATACCTTGCCTGCACGAGGATGATAAATGCCATCCCACGGCAAAAGCTCGGGAGCAGGCGCATCACAAGCCACCTGCAAAAACTGCTGCGCCAACCACAGCCACAAATTTGTCCAGTTCTGCAGACCGCCGAATTTATAATAATCATTTATCCGCTTCAGCTCCTCCTCAGCTAGACCGCCGTGCAGTATATCCTCTGGATTACCGGTCATCAGATAAACATGCCTCTTCTTATTGGCAAGCAGATAGGATGAGGATTCCGACAGAAACTTAGTGCTCAGGCCAGTTCCCATCCAGGGGAAAATGACAACCTCCGCCTGCTGCAGCTGCTTTTCCATATCCCTCGTCCATTCTGTATCGCTTGGGACATACAGCACCTGTCCTGCTACAGCTTTCTGCGTCTGCTGCGCCAGCTTCAATGCATCCTGCAGATAGGTTGCAGTTTGCTCCATATTGGTGAGAAATAAAATTTGTTGCATTCTTTCACCTCCGAAAATTATCGATACTCCTATGCTTTCATAAAAATGAGGACGAACAACCATCGCCCTCACAATAAAATAATATTACGCTATATAGTTCTCATACAGTCAAGCACTTCAGACTTATTTGCTAATATCCCTTAAGAAAAACTTCCTCTTCATCAGTAAATATATTTCCATAAGCAAGATTGGCAATCTTCTTAATCGCCCATACGCAGTTTTGATTGGAAGCATATAAATACTTGTCCTTCAAATAGCAGACATGATTATTCTTGACCGCCTCCAGATTAGCCAACGCAGGATCCTCCAAAAATTCCTTTTTATACCCATCCTTATTATCATGCTTAAGCTCCCAGGACAGTGAAAGCAGAAAGTAATCTGGGTTAGCACGTAGCATTACTTCTTTGTCCATCAGCTGACCATTGAGCACCCCTATCTCTGCAGGTGCATTTTTCACCCCCGCAAAGTGGCACATATCATCAAAAAAAGAGCCCTTACCACCGTAATTATGGTTCATTTTAGAAACAAGCATCACACTTTTTGGCTTCATGCTAGCGCTATCAACCTTGCTTTTGATATAGTCAAGCTGTGTCTGCATTCTCTGCTGTAGCTTTTCCGCACGCTCTGATTCCCCCACAGCCTGACCTATCTCCTGAATCTGCTTTTTTATCTCTTCCACATTATTCGCATTGCTCACCACGTATACAGGTATCCCCATGGCGCGATAGGTCTGTATGCGGTTTTCACCTGTGCTCTCTCGGGCGATGATTAAATCCGGCTTGAGTGCCAGAACCTGCTCTGAGGAAAAATCATAGTTTAATTTTGTAGGCTTTTTGATTGCCTCAGTACTGATATAAGATACCGAAGCATCATACATTGATTTAGAGAGAGCAATAACACGCTCTTCATCAACAAGTCCCATTACAATATTGTCCAGATTAAAATGTGTTGTCATAATCCGCTGGGGCTTTTGGGCAAATTTTATTACATTCCCCTGCGAATCAACTACCTGATAGGCTGCCCCGCTTGTTTTTTCAACATACTGCTTTTGACAGCCTGCTGTGCAAAATGCCAGCAGCAGTAAAAGCAGCAGTAAATTCTTCCACATTTTTTCACCTCATTTTCCTGTTATATGAAAAAGCAGGACGGAATATGTCCGCCCCACTTTTTCGGGAGTGTGAGTTATGAAAAGGTTTAGTTATGCCAAATATACTTAGAATGCATATTCCATGCCTACAAGGAAGGAACGGCCGGGAGCACGCCACCATTGTCCGTCCGGGTCTGCGCTCCAGTTATAACGGGCATTAGAATGCTCTGCATAGAATTTGTCGAAGATATTATTAACTTTGAAATAAATCTTTGCATTCTTATTAACATTGTAGTTCATGGATGCATCCCAAACAAAGTAGGTTGTTGCCGGGAAGAAAGCATCAACAGCGTCTGCAGACTGAGGTCCCATACGGTCAATAACACCCTTACCGATCAGGCTGGCATTAAAGTCCTTGTTATCATAATCCAGGCCAATATCCCATGCGCCTTTCGGTACATAGCCGTCAACATTTTTTGCACGTTGAGCAGTCGCATCAATAACTGAATGTGTATAGCCGACATAAGTAGAGAATTGCGGTGTAAATTGTTTTTTCAGTTGTATATCCCAACCGCGCGCTTTTTCATCACCAACATTCGTATACTTCGGTTTCACATAACCGATTCTATTCTCGGAATAGCGTTTGAAAGCATGTGCAGATAATACAAAGGTATCATCAAATTTATGGTTAATGCCTATTTCCTTAGTATTACCGGTTTCCGGCTTGATATTCGGATTACCGTATGATGCACTGTAAAGGTTACTCGGAGAAGGCGGAATGAAATACTCACTATAGCTTACATATACATTGGTTCTGTCATTATTAAAGGTATATCCCAGATTAGCACTGGGAGTAGTGTGCTTGCCAAAGCCGGAGTTATTATCATGACGCACGCCTGCAGTCAGCTTCAGCTGGTCGGTAATATCAAACTGATCCTGCAGGAAGAAGGCTCTGTTCATCATCTTCTTGCCATTAAAAGTAATAACTTTATCATGGCTGAACTCAAAGCCGGCAGTCAGCAAATGATTACCTAACTGTGTAGACAGCTGGTCAGTAATACGTTTGGTATTGGTTTTTGTCTTGTAAGCATTAAAATCAGTATCATTATCAAGATTTACGAAAGATAAAACATTTGTCGTATTACCATCAAAATTACTGTTCAAAATAAATTTATAGTTTTGATTGTCTACTTTACCATTCTTCAAAGCAGGCTCCCACAAAGCAGTATATTTATAATCTGCTTTATAGGAATCATAAGTAGCTGTCAGCTCATGCTTATCGCTCAGCTTTTTAGTGATTTTGAAATTAGTGCTTGTAGACTTGGAAGAAGACGGAGTGGTTATACCATCGCCATCTTTGAAATCTCCACTGAGGTTTCTGCTTACGTTAGCATCCCATGACCAGTCTTTTTCTTTGCCGGACTGACCCATATAGTAGTTGGTTACGCTATTACTGCCGCCGTCTACACGGAAATAAGTAGAAATTTTTTCCGGTTTTTTGGTAATAATATTGATAACGCCGCCCTTAGCATCAGAACCGTAAAGAGTAGAAGCAGAACCCTTCAGTACCTCAATACGATCAACATTGTCCATGTTTTTGAGCATTACTGCAGACACACGATTACTTACATTGTTAATCTTAACACCATCTACCAAAACAACGATTTCATCAGCTCCGTTAATTTTCAGAGCATTACTGTTATCATAGCCGGCAGGAGCGTAGTTGCCGATATAAACACCAGGAACCATGCGCAAGGCTTCAGATAAATCACTATAATGTCTTTCCTTAATTTCCTTACTTGTGATAACACTTACATTTGCATTAGTTTTAAATGCTTCTACCGGAGTTCTTGTTGCCGTAACAACCATCGTATCCAAAAAATATTCCGGAGTTTTTTCAGCAGCAAACGCTGTTGTACCCCATACTACACTTGTACTCATAAGTGCAGACATCAATACCGCGTTACTCAATACCTTGACTTTGTTCATTGTTGATTTTCAATCCTTTCATAATCATCGGTTTAGTTTTTGTTCACGTACAAACACAGCTAGTCTTTCATAGTCCTGCGCTATCTATTGAACCATGAGTTATCATAAACGATATAGCAATCATATAGTCAAGTATTTTTATTTTATTATTTTTCTTTTTGAGAGCCATTCCGCTTTTATATTAAAAAGCAGGACAGAATAAATCCGTCCTGCCTGGCATTGCATACTACATTATTATTTTCTCACATATCTTTGCTTGGAGCTTTTAGGCTTGTCCGGCAGCGTCAAAGCAATTTTGCCGTCATCAATCAACGGCTGCACAATTTTTGACATGGAATAATAGCGCGAAAAGCCCAGGAATTCAATAATCTCCTGTCTGGAGCGCGGCACTGTGCAAAACTCTATCAAGCGTTCTTCTATGCTATATGCCCGCTGTCCATTGTATTGCTCCTGCTCCTCCTGCACACTGCTGACAGTTGCATAAGGTGCATCATAAACCTGAGAAATTTTGCTCTTGAAGGTAACTACAAATTCGCCATGGCGGATACAAAAAGCCGGCGGTGGCAGCTGCGCCTTCTGCAGCTCGTGATAAATAGTCGGAATGCCGCTGTAACGGTTTTCCGTAACCTGCATCAGCTCCAAAATATTTGCCAAAGCACTGTTACGTGTATCCGGACGCACTTTGCCTAATGAATCAATCGTCAGCTTGCCATATAAGCCACCGCTGGAAATAATCTCCAGACGATTACGATATATTTCCAAACGCACAGGCACGTTTTCCGAGTGAATACTGTAATCGCGATGTACCAATGCATTAAGAATCGCCTCACGCACTGCCTTCAGCGGATATTCATCCCTGTCCGCACGCTTGCCCTTATCATCTATAATCGTACTGTGGCGGCTGTTGCGGTTCACAAAATCAACCGCCTCGTCTACCATTTCATCTATCGTGCCGGTAATACGCTCATTATCAATAAAGCGCTCTCCCTGTAATCCCGGCTCGCCCATTACATTGCCAGGCAAAGCAACAGCCGTAATGCAAAGCTGTGGAAAAGCTCCCTGCGGGTATTTAGAAAAGCACAGCTCGCCCGCTAACGTCGGCTGTCCGTTTACCGTAACACCCATCAGCTCTAAAATATCTTCATCACTGACATGCTTAGCCAAATTTTTGCGGTCTTTTTTTACTGCCTGCAAAAAGCAAGCCAGCTTTTCTTCATCAAAAAAGCTTCTGCGTGCACCAGTTGCTTCGCGAATATCGTCTCGGATACGCTTGCGGAAGGCATCATAGCTGTAAATTTCATATTCACTCATCGGTTCATCAGCATCGCCCACACGTATATAAGCGCCTTTCAATCTGCCTGTACCACGATAAAAACACGGTCTTTCTGCGACATCAAGCCCCGGAATCTCTGCCGAAACTACAACCTTGTCATCTATTTCGCAAACAGTAAATAAAGCACGCACACACGGCGACATCTGATTACACTGTTCTGTTACCTTTTTCTGCAAATCCTGCGCATCATAAACGCCGACAACATCAAAGCCTTTTCTTTCATCTATGCCGAACACGATAACGCCGCCCTCGTCCTGATTGGCAAAGCTCGACAATGTATCGTATAAACGTGTAGGACAGCCCTTGTTGGTAGCCTTCAGCTCTACTGTTTGCATTTCACATTGCAGATGTTTTATTTTAGCAACCAAATTGCGCAAAGCTTCAGTTTGCATAGTACGCCCTCCTTTTAATTGCTATTGCTCTTACAGTTTAGCAACTTTTTGGCAACTAGTCAATTGTTTTGCCAACTATTTTGACAACATTAACAAAAAAAGTCGGCAAGCAGCATTGCACCGCTCACCGACGTCATTGATAATTTTATTCACTATATACAGCGTCCGCCAAATCCTCTACAGCGTTGACAATGTACTGCGACACGCACAGCACATGCTTCGCCGGCACTGTATAGACCTTTCTGTTTTTCACTGCGTCCGTAGTCTGGTAACCGGAATTGTTCAGCAGTTCCTCCTCCATCTGCTTCGGATCATGCTGACCATCATAATTCCAGCCTGCGAGTAAAAACACCTCCGGATTAAGCTGAACCACTGCCTCCTGATTTACTATGCCAGGCTTATCATAATGCAGCTCCTCCAAGGCATTGCGCACCTGCGCATATCTGCAGACATCGTTAAACGAAGCCTCCGGACTGTAGTAGGCACCGTTACTGCGCATAAAAACAATGCGCTTCTGTTTTTCCTTAGGGATTTTGCCTATTTTATCCTGCACCTTCTTCAGATGCTCGTCCATAGCGGTAACCATCATTTCGCCGCGTTCCTTTTCGCCAACGGCCTCGCCCAGAAAGCGTATGCACTGACGCACATCATCCATACTCTTGGGAGTTTTATAAACATAAACCTGCAGATTCATGTCACGCAGCGACTGAATAACCTCCGGCTTAACAAAATCCGGTATCAATATCAAATCAGGGTGCAGCGCCATAATTGCCTCCGAGCTTTGGCCATCTACTCTGCTGCCCACACTCTGCGCCCGCTCTACAATATTGGATATCCCCGGGTCGTCCACCAGACGTGAGAAGGCAGCAATGCGACTGCTTGGTACAAGGTCAATGAGGATTTCATCAGTGCTTATAGACATAGATATAATGCGTTGGGGTTTTTCTTTAAAATACAGCTTATGCCCCTGCGAATCCGTAACAGTATAGGCTGCAGTACTTTTCGATTTTTGCGCACTATCACTGCTACAGCCTGCAACTATTAATAGTATACTCAAACACAGCAGCAGTGCTGTTATTATCTTTTGATATTTTTGTTTCGGCATATTTTCTTCATCCTTTATTTTCCTTCAGTATAGCTATTATAGCACGAACATCAGCTTTCGACATAAGCAAGTTATAGCAGTTTGGCATATGAAAAAGGCAGAACAGATTTTACTCTGCTCCGCCTTTCTCAAAGGAGTTAAGTGTATATGAATAAGGTTAGGGGCTGATTAGAAGGTGTATTCTACGCCAACCTCAAAGTTTCTGCCCGGTGCAGAATACCAAGAAGTGCCGGTTTCAGGCAGCAAGCAGGCTCTTTGCTCAGTATAAAGTCTGTCAAAGACGTTATTGCATTTTGCATAAATATTGATAACCTTAGACGGTTTATAGTTCATGCCTAAATCAAATACCCAATAAGTATGATAGGAGCTTGCTTCTGCAGAGGTATTATCACCATAAGTTTTGGCAAAACCACCTTGCTTTGCAATGGTACCACGAGCAGCCAGATTAGCACTAAATTTTTCCAGATCATAGCTTACGCCAATGTTCCACGCACTACGCGGAACTCTGCCATCGCTGTTCGGGTTTTTATTAGGAGCAGTCGGTTTAATATAAGTATAGGTATAACCAACATTCGTAGACAGATGACTGTCAAAGGCCTTGCGTACCTGAACATCAAAACCAGTAGCAACTTCCTCACCAGAGTTCAAATATTTCTTAGTGCCTGAATCATAGTTAATGGTATCCTTCATATCGCGTCTAAAAACATGGACACTGCTTACAAAGGTCGGATCAAAGCGATAATTTACACCACCCTCAAATGCAGAACCAGTTTCCGGATTCAAATCAGGTGTACCATATTGACCATACAACTGAGACGGATAAGGAGCTACAAAGAATTTTTTAAAGCCCAAATAATAATTCAGCTTATCATTCGGAGTATTACCTAAAACAATGCTTGGCAACCATTTAGAGCCATAATTAGAATCGTCATTATAACGCACACCATAGGACAAACTCCATGTATCAGTTAAAGCAAACTCGTCATTAATATAGATTGCTTTATTGGTTGTGCTCTTATCGCTGTATTTACTGGAAGCACTAGTCATGTAATTGTCAACCTTGTCTTTATACCATTCAAAACCACCAACAAGAGTATGTTTATCATCAGCCTTCACAGTAACTTGATCACTGAAACCCATAGAACTATAGTGATAAATATAAGGTTGAGTTGTTGCATTAGTTTTACCAGGATTCTTCCAAGTAATTTCATCAGAAACATGTTTATTTCTGTATAATGCCAGCTGATTAGTAACCTTGTCGCTCATTTTTTGAGTATATACGATATTCAGCTTGCTGTTATCTTTACTACCTGTATTGAACTGATTATTCGCCTTATTTGAAGCAACAACATTCCAGCCACCAGTAGGACGTAGATAATCAGCCTTATAAGTCTGATAGGTTACGTTAATATCGGCATTATCATCAAATTTCTTACCAATCTTGAGCATATTGTTTTCGGAATTCAAATGCTCAGGAATTTCTCTGTTCCAACCATCTTTAAAGTTTCCGGAAATCTTCTTTTGTAATGCCAAATCCCAATAGAAGCCATCAACATTGCCTCTATGAGTCAAGTTGTAGCGTTCCTTACCATAACTGCCGGTTGCTGCTGCCAATTTGGTAGATACGCCATTTTCAGTAGCTTTTCTTGTAATAATATTAATAACACCGCCAGCTGCATCAGCGCCATACAAAGTAGAAGCAGAGCTTTTTAAAACCTCAATGCGCTCAATAGAATCCATATTAGACAATTCAGATGTAGCCATTTTGCCATAGGTGCTAGAACTACCATTGATATTTGCACGTACACCATCAATCAAAACTACAACCTTATCACTGCCATTTAAGATTAAACTGTTGGAACTATATACTTCACCGGTATTGCCATAGCCAGCAATAGTAACACCAGGAATATCTCTTAAAGCATCCTGAACATTAGAATAATGATTCTTTTCAATAGTATCTCTGGTAACTACGCTAATATTTGCATTAGCCTTGAACTCCTCTACAGGGGTTCTAGTCGCAGTTACAACCAATTCTCCCAGTAAATATTCCGGTGTTTCTTCAGCATAAACAGCTGATGCACTACCCAAAAGCAGTGTCAAAAGCACCGCGCTGCTCAAACCCTTAACAACCTTCATAAATTTGCACATCCTTTACTCATACTTTATTTGCAGGTAATTCTTTAGGTTAAAATATTCTATCTGCAAATCATTTTCATCAAATAACATATACGAGTATAAACTATATACCGTTCATACAGTCAAGGGAAAATTTATTCTCCTCGTTCCTCCAATTCCCCCTCCATCGACAGAAACAACTCTTGCAATGCCTGCTTTGTTTCCGGCTTAGCCTGCCACATACCACGTTGCTCCGCCTCCAGCAAAACTTCTGTAATACGGTGCAACGCCCACGGATTTACCTCCTGCATCCATTTCTGCATATCCTTATCCAAGGCATACTTGGCAGCATATTTTTCATACATCCAGTTTTCCATAATATCGCTGGTTGCATCCCACTGATAGCTTACCGCAACATATGTCGCCAAATCGCCAGCCCCCTTATAGCCATGCTTCTTCATACCTGCAATATATTTGGGATTCATTGCTTCGCCACGGAACCAACGCTTCAGCTCTTCCGTAAGGCTGCGCAGCTGCACCTTGCTTCTGTCCGAACTATCGCTGACATAATTACGCGGCATACTGCCCTTGTAACTGCGTACTGCTGCAATCATACCGCCGCGATAATTATTATAATCATCACCGCTGAGCATAGAAGATTCCCTGTGGTCAACATTTTGCACCGTAATATCTATCTGCGCCATACGCTTTTTAAAGACCTCCGGCATATAGGTGCCTTCACTGCCCTTACCATAAGCATGTGCCCCCCATCTGGTATATACTGCAGCAATATCATCAATCGTTTCCCAATTTTTCGCTTCTAAAACAGCACCTGTACCGGCGCCATGTGCTCCCGGAGGATCACCGAACACGCGATACGAAGCCTGTCTCCAGGCCGCCTGCTTATCCAAGCCTGATTTTTCCAGCTCGCCTGCTTCCTCCAGTACATGCTTACGCACAAAGTTCAGCTCAGTCGGCTCATCCAGAGATGCTATTCTCTGCGCAGCATCATCTAGCCAGATAACACTTCCGGGCATACTGTCCCTAAAGAGACCACTGATGCGTCCTGTTACGTCTACACGCGGACGCTGCAGCTCCTCCAAAGGAATCACCTCTAAGTCAACAACGCGTTGGCTTCCAGGCTGCCACACAGGACGTAAGCCCATCAGATATAAGAATTCGGCAACGCATTGTCCGTGATTACGCAAATTACTCGTAGCCCACAAAATTATACCGACGCTTTCCGGATAACGTCCTTCTTCTTCGATAAATCTGCCGATAACATCCTCTGCCATCTGCTTACCGATTTCCCAGGCAGGCTTCGTCGGCAGGCAGCGTGGGTCGATACTGTAAAAATTGCGTCCCGTAGGCAGCAAATCAGCGCCGCCGCTTGTAGGCGCACCGCTGGGACAAGGGTCAATATATTTGCCGTTTAATGCGTTTAAAGTATTTTCCTGCTCCAAGGCAGTCATAAGCAGACTGGGGGCAATATGCTCACAGATATACGTCAGAGATTGCAGCAGCTTATCCCGAATTTCCCCTTGTAAATTATTCGCCCAGGATAAGTGAAACACTTCTTCAATTTTAGCAGCATCAAAGGAATTTTTTTGCAAAATCAAGATAGCTTCTCTTGCCTGCTCGCGTATTTTATCCAAAAGCATACCATAGGTCATGCTGCCATCAGCCAGCATCTGCTCGCTGTGCTCCATCAGCTCATAGTAATCATGCCCATGCATTGCAGCAAGGTTTTTCATCAATGACGGCACCTTACCGTTATCCAGCTTCGTCAACGCCAACAGATATTCTACCAGCTCTTCTCCTTCCGGAGGCACGCCCAAAACATGCAGGCCTGTACTGATCTGCATATTCTTTAAATCAGTAATAAAGTTATGCAGTTTACCGATATAATCATCAAAATCCTCTGCTTCACTTTCCGGAACATCCTCGTCAAGATTACATTCTGCAGCTTTACTACGAATCATTTCCTTTATGCTGTCCATACCTGTGGCGACAGCATCGTCATTTTTGAAATGGCAATATTCCTCCAACAGATTTTCCAAATCTGCCAATTCTTCGTATGTACCGGAAATGCTCATAGGAGCGGACAAATAGCTTATCAGGCAGGCAGCACTGCGGCGCTTAGCCTGAATTCCTTCACCGGTACAGGTAATCCAATAGGGATAGATGTTAGGAATATCACCTGTGCAGATATCAGGGTAGCAGGCATTACTCATAGCATTACCCTTTCCCGGCAGCCACTCCAGATTACCATGCGTTCCCACGTGAATCATGGCATCTGCGCCCCAGATATCACGCAGCCAATGGTAAAAACCAAGATAATGATGTGTCGGTGCGCAATCCGGCGAATGATAAATTTTTCCCGGATCATCACCAAAGCCACGCGGAGGCTGGACCGTAATAAAAATATTGCCGTTGAGCATACCGGGGACAATCAACACGTCGCCGTAGCGGAAAACCTCGCCCGGTGCTTCGCCCCAGTCGCGTAAAAGCTGTTCCTGTGTTTTTACCGGAAGCTGCTCAAAAAAACTTTTATAGTCCAGCTTTTCCAGCTTACCGTCTGCCTTTTCCAATAATGCCTCAGAGATAAAGCGTCTGTCATTTGTAGCATGTGCTGTTATATCATTAATAAACGACTGACTGTCTGTCGGTATATTATCAAGCCTATATCCCTGCTTTTGCATTTCTTCCAACAGAATACGTACACTTTCAATCGAATCCAGACTTGCTGCGCTGCCTATATTAGAATTAGTAGGCGGATAATTATGAAAAACTATCGCTATTTTTTTATCACAAGGCTTTTTATAACGCAACGAGGCCAGCTTGCGTGCCTTTCTTGCCAGCATATTAATGCGATCTGCAAGCGGCATGCGGTAATGTGTACCATCCTCACGTTCCTCATTAGTGGAAACCGGCACAGAATGCAAAGCTCCGTCAAATTCAGGCATGCACACAGCATAGGAAACCTCATTCGGAGTTAGGCCAACCATGCTCTGCTGCCACCACTTATAAGGCATATAGGTATTGACAACCTGCAGCACAGGCACACCAAGCTGCTGCAAATCCTGCAGCTTTAAAAATCCTGTAACTGTCAATGAAAATACAAAGGGATTAATAAGAACATCTATACAGGGCTTACCATCTTGATAAAAAAACCTTTCAAATGCTGTGTCTAAGCTTACTGCACCAGTCTGTTCATTAGGCATGGTAGTGCTAAATACAGCAATAACATTACAATTTTGTGCTTCTACAGACCGGATAATTTCATTTTGATAAGCAAGACGCTGCCAAAGCCAATCCTCACGCGAAAAAATAAAACCCACAGTAGGCTTGCTGCTGTCATAATGCTTTGCCAGATAAGCATCAAGCTCGACGAACTCATGCTTAAATTCCGGATGATAAATTCCGCACCACGGCAGCTGCTGAGGTAAATTATAAGCTGTCTGATACTGTGTAAAAGCATCAACAAGATATAAGCACAGATTCTGATAATTCTTCAGACCACCGCAGGCCAGATATTGCTTCAGCAGGCTCTTTTGCTCCTCCTGCAGGCCGTAATCCATCTTGTCATCCCCGGGGTCAATGATATCAAAAAGATGGCGCAGCTTCTTCTGCTGTAAAAAGGCAGAAGCTTTTTTCAGATAATCACAGCTCAAGCCTGTACCCATCCAGGTACAAAAGAAAAAGTCAGCATACTGCAGCTTCTGCTGCCAATAGCCGTTCCACTGCTCACTGTCATTTATTTGAATTACTTCGACAGCGTCACTGATTTCTTTGTTCTCCATGGTGTTTAAAGCATCGCGCATACCAACATAATGGGGTTCCATGTTAGTCACAAAAATGATGTTTGCCACTTTCCTGCTCCTCTCAGCTTACTTAAAATATTCAGGATATACCAGCTTATCAATTGCCAAAATACTGTCAGCGACATATTGACTTACGCAATACATATCCTGACCGGACAACGTCACCAGATTTTTATTTTGAATTGCTTTTACGCTTTGCAAAGACTTGTCATTGAGCAGTTCTTTTTCTGTTTCCAAGGTCTGCGTAGGTGCACCGTTCCATCCCGGCATGATAATGACATCAGGATTGGACTGGACAATAAATTCCTTTGAAACAGTAGTATTCTGTCCTGTCTGTAATTGCTCCATGCAGTTATCAACCTGAGCATATCGGCAGATATCGGCAAAAAGCGAACCCTTAGTACCAATCACTCCATTTCCTGACATCACAACAACCTTTTTCTGCTGGTTAATGTTTGCAGCCTTGATAACAGATTGTGCCTTAGCGATTTTTGCATCATATTCTTTAATTACCGCTTCGCCCTGCTGCTTAGCATCCACAACATCGGCAATCTCGCGAACAGCTTTTTTTATATCTGCCACTGTATACGGTGTTTTATAAACATATACGCTAATTCCCATATCGCGGATAGTCTGAATGCAGCCAGGTGTCCACCAGTCGCCCAAAATGACAAGGTCGGGCTTTAAGGCCATGATACGCTCTACGCTCGGCGTTCCTTTAATGCGCTCTTTAACAGCCTTGCTTTTTTCCACGACATGTGAAATTCCTGCATCATCACAAAGATAGCTTACAGAAGCTATACGCTCCGGCTCCACTAAACCAAGCAAAATTTCATCACAGCTGATGGAGAAGGAAACTATCCGCATAGGATGTGCAGGTACCTTTACCTCATAGCCCTTGGCGTCCTTGACAACTCTCGTTCCGTTGTTTTCCGGCTTATCATTGCCGCATCCCAGACATGAGCAACAGGCTATTACTATACACAAAAAAAATACTGCTAATTTTTTCACTGTCATTCACCTTAAATATCCGTCAAATTTATTGTTACAAATTCTGTAGACAAAACCTGTTTCTTTTCTTCATCAAAATCTATAATCAGCACTGCCTCGCGTCCTTCATAGGTAAAAAGTACTTCCCCATTGCAGAGAACAGCACTTTGCGCATGGCTGCAATCCATGCCTTCTGTCCCCGTCTGATTACAGATAAGCACCGGAATACCATTTGCCGAACGGCTCAAACGCTTCCACGCCTCCTCCGGCGGTCCCCCATGTCCTCCAGGTGGCCAAGCAGCAACAACTACAGCAAACTCTGCTCCCTGCTCGGCAATTTTTTCTCCGTGCTCGGCAAAATATGCATCCGCACAGACCATAACACCGGTATTGATACCTTCTAAATTCCAAACCTCAAATTTTTCTCCTGGATGTGCCCAGTTTTCCGTTATCCACGGCACAACCTTCGTTTTATCGTGACGATTATAATATGTTCCGTCCGGCGAAATAATTGCGCAGCTGTTACGCGGAGTTTTTTCGTCGACAAAACCACAGCCCAAAAACAACCTTTGCTTGTATTGCCTGCAAGCCTCCATAAACTCCTGTAAAAGATTATTTTGCAGCGAAGCAAGCTGAAACTGCTTATCGCTGCGCATCATATAATAACCCTGCAACGCCATTTCCGGCGTCAGTACCCAGCTTGCGCCATACTGTGCCGCCAGCTTCATCCCCTGTAAAATTTTCTTTGCATTATCCGCTTGCGGTCCACAGCAATATGCAAAATGCAAAAAAGCTATTTTCAAATTCAAGCCCCCCTCTCCAAAAACGTCTGTATATAGGTGTGGTGGCATAAGCGTTATGTATGCCTATGCCACCACTGGTGTATGAGAAAAAAGATTAAGCTCTTAGAATGTGTATTCTACACCTGCAACAAAGTTACGGCCCGGTTGTGAATACCAGCCATCGCCGCCAGGATTACGCATATCAGAAGTCATATCCGTATACATGCGGTCAAAGATGTTGTTCAGCTTGAAGAATACGTTCATGCCTTTAACAGGCTTGTAGTTCAAAGCAAGATTTGCGGTCCAGATGCTCTTATAAGTATCTAAAACCTGCGCTTCTTTAGCTTTACTTCCAGGACGGTCTACAATACCTTTAATATTCAGGCTGCCATTGAATTTTGTATCGTCATAATTAAATGTCAAATCATATTGGCCTTTAGGAATGTAGCCATTACGGTTAGGATTAACATCTGCGGAAGTCGCAGGAATATAGGTATGTGTATAAGCTGCAGTAGCGCTGAAGTGATCATCAAAAGCCTTAGTCAGTTGAACATCCCAGCCTTTAATGGTTTCTGCACCTGCATTGTAATACTTCCAATTAGCATTGTTGAAACCAATAAGATTATCAGAATCCGTACGGAAATAATGTGCGGAGAAGGTAGTCTTGTCATCAATGCGTGTATTAAGACCGATTTCTTTAGTTTCGCCTTCTTCAGGATTCAGCTTCTCACTGCCATAGAACGGATTGTACAGCTCATACATGTACGGAGCACGGAAGAATTCCTTATAAGATACATACATGTTGGTCAAATCATTAAATTTATAGGAAAGCACGCCGCTGCCTGTGGTTTTGTTGCCATACTCGGAATGCTTGGAGAAGCGCACACCGGGAGTAAAGCCCCAAGCACCAAACTGCATCTGGTCCTGAATAAAGAAAGCCTTATTATCTACAGTACCGGTCATGTTAGGTGTATACTGGTCCTGATATTTGTTCATAGCGTCTTTATAGTAATCATAGCCGCCAACAATGGTATGATTACCGTTTGCATATGTCAGCTCTTCAGAGAAACCCCAGGTTTTTTCACGCATCAGCCACAGAGAAGCCGGATGATTTGTATCATCATCCAAGTCTGATGTACGGGAGAAATAGGTCAGTCTGTTGCTCAGCTTATCGTTGAATTTGTAATCAAAAGCAACAGTATATTTTGTATTGTCTTTTTTACCATCAGTCATACCACCTGTAAAAATAGTCGGTCCCATCATAGAGGAACCTGTTTCCGGTCTGCCGTAATCCAGCTTGTAGCGGGAATAAGAAACATTGATATCAGCTTTATCGTCAAATTTTTGGCCCAGCTTTACACCATAGCTCTTGCTGTCAATTTTATTGGGAGTGGAATTGCCATGGCCATCCTTATAATCGCCCATTTTATCTGTCTGACCATTAACAGTCCAATAGAAGCCGCCTTTAGTCATGCCTTCGTTATAAACATTATATGTTTTCTTACCATAGCTGCCCCAAGCGCCGGAAATTTTTGTAGTTGTACCACCGGCTTTAGGCTTACGGGTAATAATATTGATTACGCCGCCGACAGCATCACTGCCGTAAAGAGTAGAAGCGGAGCCTTTCAGCACCTCAATTCGTTCAATATTATCCATATTGCTTACTTCGGAAGGTTGGAATACGCTAAATGTAGAACCATTGGTGTTCGCTCTCTGTCCGTCCACCAAAACAAGAACATGGCTGGTACCATTAACATATAAATAGTCAGCAGAATAGTTAGCACCGGTAGCACTGTAGTTTTGGATGGCAACGCCCGGAACAGCACGCAGGGCATCACTTACCGTCTGATAATGCTTTTCTTCAATATCCTTACGGGTAACAACGTTTACGTTAGCATTTGCTTCAAAATTGCTTTCTTCCAATCTACTGGCAGTAACAACCATTTGATCAAGATTAAATTCGCCTATTTTTTCTTCGGCAAATACACCTTGTGCACTGCCGGCACAAATACCGGTTATCAGCATACACATTAATAAGCTCTTAGAACTCTTCTTCACAATAACACCTCATCTTCATAAACTACAGAACAACTCTTGACAAATGCTATGTCAAGCATTTTAATAATATATAGAACCAAAATTCTAATTGTTCTGCTTATCATTAAGAAGAATTTTAAAGTATCTACCTATAGTATAGTCAAGCATTATTTTTACAGGTGAATTTATGAATAAATTATCAGAAACATATTTTACAATCGGAGAATTTGCCTCTCTGTTCAAGCTATCGAAGCAAACATTATTTTATTATGAACGCAATAATATTCTTAGGCCTGCTTATATTGATGAAAACGGTTATCGCTATTACTCTTTAGAACAGTATTTTATCTTTGATATTATTATCAATATGCGTAAACTTGGAATCCCCTTGAAAGAAATTGCCGATTATATCCAAAACAGGGATGTTAATGCTTTGCAGCTTTTTTACAAACGCAAACAAACAGAATACCAGGTACAGATTGATATTATGCAACGCAACATTACTAATCTGCAGACAAAAATCAATCGCCTGGAAAAAATAAAAAATGTTACTACTGATAAGATTACTTTAGAAGAACAGGCCGAAGAATATTATATAGCAACACCTTTCTCTGCCCCGAAAATCTCAATCAAAGAAAAAATAAAGCTGGTTGCCAAGCATAACTACCCTTTCGCTAGCAGCGAATTGTTAAACGAATATCTGATGGGATATATCCTGCCTAAGGACGCTCTGCAGCAAGGCAATTTTTTAGCAATATCACATCTTTATACCCGTATCTCCCATCCTGATGAATACACCGACGTGCAAATAAAAAAAGCAGGCCTATACGCCTCCATTTATACTCCCAACGGTTTCCATACACAATACGAATACTCTTTCAAAAAGCTTTTGGCATTCATTGAACGTAACGCTTTAACAATTGTCGGCGATGTATATATTGAACAATTACGAAATTATTGGTCTACTGCTGATTATACAAAATATATTGTAAAAATAATGATACCTGTAGATTATCTCTAAAAAACAAGCCCCTAAAGCAATCTTTTAATTACTTTAGGAGCTTATTCGTCATTATTTTGCTTCGCTTAACACTTTTTGAAACAGCTCATGCACTTCTTTATCGGATTTTCCTTCAGCCATAGCAGCTTTGGCCTGTTCGACGGCATTTTTATAATTTTTGTGCGCTGCATCATCAGGAAGATTATCGATATCATAATTCATGACACTATTGAAAATCTCATGAATTTCTTCTACTGATTTCCCTGCAGCTTTTGCAGCCTCAACATGCTTCATGGCCATTTTATAGCGATAGCCTGCGTGGGGTGTATTAGGTAAAACATATTCCGGGTGTGACATATCTTATCCTCTCCTCTGTATTTATTTTTTGGACAAATATATTCTACGGTATATACTCATAGTAGAGTAAAGCACTTTTTTCGTAAAACTATTTTGGATAATATTGAGTCAAAATCGCGAAAAGCAAAGCCTCTCTTTTCTCCCCAACTTCACTATCTAACCAATAAATGTTATAATAAACATAACTATTACGCAACGTATTGTGTTAAAGAACCAAGGTGATACATCATGAGTAAAAATCCTAAACTATACTATACTGCAGGCGAGCTGGCAGATCTTTTTGAGCTACCGAAGCAAACCTTGCTTTATTACGATAAAATGGGCGTTCTGTCCCCGGAATTCATTTCTGAAAACAACTATCGCCATTATTCCCTCAAACAGTATTTATTATTGGAAATCATCTTGAACATGCGCAAGCTGGGAATACCTATATCTAAAATCAAGGAATATCTGGTAGAACGCAGCATTGACAGCCTGCAGGCTCTCTTACAAGCTAAAGACCGTGAATGTGAAGAAATTATTGCACATAACGAAAAAATACGCAAAAATATTCACGTTGTTTTTCAGCAGCTGGATAAAATCCGCGAAAGCCGGCTTGATCAGATAACCGTCACCTTCCGCCGTAGCAAGCGATTCCTGCTAAGTCCTGTGCCGCCGGAATGCAGCGGCGACGAAAGTATTAAAATTCTTGCCAGACATAACTTGAATGTTTTTTCCAAAGAGCATTTCAAGGAAAAGGCTGTCGGCTGGCTTGCAGACAAAAATTGCTTTTTGGCAGGTGAATACAGCCGACCGCTGGCCTATTTTTCCAGTGTTAATTCTGATTACCATGGCAAAATGGAGTGTTACACCCGCCCCGCAGGACTCTATATGACGCAACGCTTTCAGGGTACCTTCCGTGAGCATGTACAGGAGTTGGCGGAGTTTTTTAAAGCTTATATGCAGCGTAATAAGCTGCACGCCGTAGACAATCTTTATATTATGCCCCTGAAAAATCATTGGATGACACCTGAGCCCGAAGAATATATCTACCAGATTTCCCTACGGGTTGAGCCTGATGAAAATTAAAAACTGCACCATCCAGTATCGTTTCCGATACTAAGCGGTGCAGTTTTTTCTATTATGCTTTCTACTTAACCCTTAAATGCTGCGCACCCTGCATAGCGAAGGCTTCGCCATAGGCAGCATGGGCGATTTCCTGTACGCCGAAGACTACGTCCTGCGAGCAGTTGTAGATATAGCCTTCATTGGGATAAAAAAGCTGCTTGCTTTTGATGGCGCGCATGGTCTGCAGCGACGGATCCTCTAAAAATTCCTGATTATATTTTTTGATATCAAAATTGCCGTGGTCGTTATACACCGGCATTATCAGCAAATCTGGATCAATCTTCACCAGCATTTCCTTAGTAATCTGCTGGCCGTTTTTGATTCCTGCAGCCGAAACGCCGTTGATAACGCCTGCTTCCTTGCACATATCGTCAAAGATACATCCCTCGCCGCCATAGGAGCTCATCAGCGAAACAAGAACGATTTTCTTCGGCTGCTGCAGCTTGAGCGCCTCTACCTGCTGCTTCACCTGCGTCAGCCTGCTGTCCATCAGCTTTACCAGCTCTTCTCCCTTACTGTCGGCGTGCATGGATTTGGCGACGGTGCGCACGTTTTGCCTGATATCCTCAATAGTCGCCGGTCCTTTCAGTACGATAACATTCATGCCCAAATTACGCAAGTTTTCGACACGGTTCATGTCGCTCCAATCGTAGGCAAAGACTACGTCCGGCTTCAGCGCCAGCACCTCTTCAGCCGAAGGATTTTTGATTTTGTGCTGAATTTTTTTAGCCTGCTCTACAAGGTTAGAGCTTACCGGATCATCGGCCAGATAATTGACGGCAACCAATTTATCTTCCATGCCCAGCCCCATTATTATACCATCACTGCTAAGCGCCAGCGTCAGCACCTTTTGCGGTGCCTGCTTGAACGTGGTTACGGTTCCATGCTCATCAGTTACTTTATAGCTTCCGTCTGCGGCAGCGTCTTTTCCGCCGCTACCTTGTCCGCAGCCTGTAACTAAAAGCAGCAGCAACAGCAATAAACAAAAAATTTTCCTCATGCTTCAAGCCTCTATTCTCATCATTTTATTTCAGCGGTATTGACTTATATGCGGCAATACCGACAATACAGTAATTTATATTATAAAGTATATAGCGCTATGATAGTCAAGAGGGATTACAGTAATATTCCCCTCCCCACACGTCAAAAAGGCAGCGCATTGCGCCGCCTTAAGGGTTAAACTGTTATGTGGTTAGAAGGTGTATTCTGCTCCAATGATGAAGCGTCTTCCCTGTGCAGGATAGGAGTATGCATAATTTACAGCTCCAGCAGATTCAGCATATGCTTTGTTCAACAGGTTATATCCTTTAGCATAGAAGGATAAATCCTTAGATGCTTTATAAGATACGGACATATCCAAGGTAACATAATTGCTGTCCACGTATTTTTGAGTATAATTACCATGCCAATCTTTTGCGCCAGACGTATCCGCGCCACTGCCGCCACGCAGGAACAAATCAGCATTCCACAGGTCATCGTGATAACGAACACCAAAGCGATACATATTAGGAAGATAGCTTGTATCACGTACATAACCATTACCATCATTGTTATCATTTCTTACGCGCACATGGGTATAAGAAGCTTCCAAATCCCAATTATCATTGAGTTCATGATTAACACTAATCTCTATACCATTCTTTTTCTGATGAGCTATATTACGTACTTCAGATTCATAATTTCCAATATCTACCCACTTAATTGCATCTTCTAATTTACTTTGGAAATAATTTACATTAAGACTAGTCTTATCAGCAATTTTAGTTCCATAACCAATAGTCCAGGTATCACCTTTTTCTGCTTTCAAGTTAGGGTTACCATACATTCCGTAAGCATTATAATACAAGTCATCTAATGTAGGTGCCTTGAAAACTTGCCCCCAGTTAAAGTATGCATGACTGTTTTCATCAAATTTCTTGTTCAGTCCTGCACTCCATGTAGTTTTGCTGCCTGCGGTACTATGCTTATCATAGCGTACGCCAGTATCCAAAGTCCAGTTAGGTATAAATTCCCATTGATCACTTACAAAAATAGCTTTATTGTTTATTTTTTCATTATATTTTGCAGCATAATTTCTGCCATCATTAGAAGCTTCGGCATTGCGGTAAGAAGCACCTACTACCAATTTATTGTTATCAGAAGCTGTAATGGCTTGCTGTACTTCAAAGCCCTTATCTTTTTCTTCAAGAGTGCTGGAGCTCAAGAATTTATATTTATTATAATATAACTGAACATAGCCAGCATCCTTATCCTTCAAGAGCCAATCATATTTCAAGCCAAAATTATTAGTTTTCTTGTCGGATTGAGTAGTAGCATAACCATAAGGAACGTTTCCATCAGCTTTAGTGTAATTATATTCGAATTCCAAATTGCTGGTATCTGTCAATTCTTGCGCAATCTTCAAGGAAACCTTTTCATTTTCATAATCAGAATCCTTATTCCAACGTTTTGTGGTTTTATCAGCTACATCCTTATACTTATAATAGCCTTGCTTATATTTAGAAGCTGCAACCATAACACCGGTCTTGCCTTCTTTAACGGTGTACATAGCCTTTGCATCACGTGCCTGTTGAGAACCAAAGCCCATAGAAACTTTACCATAGCTGTGATCCATCTTCTTAGTGATGATATTAACTACACCGCCTACAGCATCACTACCGTAAAGCGCACCGCCATGACCTTTAATTACTTCAACACGTTCAATAAGACTGACATCCGGCAACATTTTCAAATCGTAGCTGCTTCTACCTGATGCTGCTCCCATATCAAAATTGACTCTCTTGCCATCTACTAATACTAAAACACGGTCATCTCCATTTAAAACTACTTTCTTTTCACCAGCGCCAACACCGGTATCCAGTACTGTCGCTCCCGGCACATCCTTCAGCGCATCAGCAACATCCAAATAATGTCTGTCAGCAATTTTCTCCGCAGAAATAACAGTTGCATTTACAGGAACATCAACCATTTTGCTTTCGGTTCTAGTAGCAGTTACCACCATATCATCCAGCGCGAACTCCTGCAAATCCTCCTGTGCAAACACTGTGCCCCCCCATACTACAGTTGTACCTGCAAGCAAGGACACCATTACAGCATTACGTAAGCTTTGAACCTTTTTCATACTCTAAACCCACCTTTGAATAAAATTTATAGCAAACCATCCGCCTCTATACTTTCAAGACAGGCGCACGGCAAGGCTACCTTTCTCTCTCATCTATCAGTTTATCTGGTCAATATTCACTCGTCAACGGCAAAAACAGGGGTATTATTTCGCCGCGAGTATTTTTTACTTACTTTATGTAGTGAACATCATAGGCAATTGACTGCACACGCTTAGCTTCTGCATCATAATCAAAAAGCAACACCGCAGGCTCACCGCTGTACGCCAGCTTCAGCTCGCCCCGGTCAATAACCACGCTCTGCCCCACGTTCATATCCATCCACTGCGGGGAACCGGTCTGATTGCAGACAATTATTGTCACATCAGTTACCTTAGATGCATGCAGCCAAGCGGGAAGCGGATTACCGCATACCTGTGTCGGCGGCCAGGCTGCAATATCAACAATAATTTCAGCCCCCTGTGCCTTCGTCCCCTTGTAATATTCCGGGAACCACAGGTCAGCGCACACCAGCACGCCTGTCTGCAGTCCGCTGCAGGGAAGCACGGTAAAACTGTCACCCTTGCGCGCCCAAGACTCGGATGCCATGCACTCGCCAAAGAGCTTGCGGTGACGGCCGATGATTTCACCATCAGGACCAAAGACAAGACAGCTGTTGAAGTTTTTATCACAGGCAGCATCATATTCGCCGCAGCCTAAAAAGAGGGTAATGCCATATTCACAGCACAATTTACGCAACGGCTCCAATTCAGGTGACGGTTGTGGCACTACCACAGCGTTTTCATCTATGCGATAAAAATAATATCCCTGTACTGCCACCTCCGGCGTTAATACCCAGTCTGCGCCCTGCTCCGCAGCAATGCGCACTGCCTGCTCCAATATATGCAGATTGCGCTCCTGCGGACCGCAGCTGAGCTCTAAATGACATAAAGCAATTTTCATTCCATTGCCTCCGAAAATTCTAAACAATCATTTTTTCTATTTTATTGTATATACTAAGAATATAGTCAAGCAAAAGATACTACCAAGCAGCTTAGTTATGTCAAAAGATATGTAGAAAATACCTGTTAGATGTCAGAAGCATTACCTGACGCATTATTTATTAACAAAGAAACGTCAGCGAAGCGAAATACTTTGTTAAGCACCCGACGCTGACGTTTTTTTACTTTTGTATGCGTTTTATCGCTTCACGCTTCATGCTGCATTCCGCGCCATAGGCAGACTTATCCTCGAAGCCATACCAACGCGCGAAGCAACCGCCGCCACACAATTTAAAATCACCGCATTGACGGCAAAAATCCATAGACTCGGCAATCACCTGCTTAGTTTTTTCTACCAAAGCAGGCTCTAAGCCGTTATATACATTACCAAGGTAAAAATCCGCATTGCCTACCAGCGAGGAGCAGGCGTAAATATCCCCCTTGGCATCCACAAAGGCTGCTTCACCGTTCATGGCGTAGCAATGGCCGAAGGTCAGACTGCAATCCTTACACAAAAGCTGCGCCCGCTCCTGCTGCGCAATCGCTATGCGCATTCCTGTGAGCTTCGCCAGCTCGTCGCAGCGCGCAAAAACGCGCTGCATAGCCTGCTGCATCGCTGCAGGCGTTGGCGGCTGCAGATTGCGGCCACGTCCCTGCCCGCGCAGGATGTCAAAGCCGATTTTACGGATGTTGCCCAAAAAATAGGCAAAATCTACGATGCCTTCCAGTGTATCTACATTTTTCGATGTCACTACACAGGTTACGCCGCAGGCAATATTGTTGCGGCGTAAAACCTCAATACCTTTGAGGATTTCTCCGGTCGCACCGTAGCCATTCTTTTTCAGCCTCAGCTTATCATTGACAGCCGGTCTGCCGTCAAGGCTCACGCCGATAGCAACCTTATTTTTATAGAGATACTTGGCAATCTTATCAGTAAGCAAAGAGCCGTTAGTCTGCAGCTGCAGTACGGCAGGCAGCTTTTCCTGATGCACATAATCTACCACTGCCTTCAGGCAATCAAAGTTCAGCAGCGGCTCGCCGCCGCTGAACTGAATTACGAAGCGTTCACCGCCGTCCGCCGCCAGCTTAACTGCTGCCAACGCTGTTTCCGGTGACATCATACTGCGTTCATGCTCGGCAGCATAGCAGTAACGGCAGGCAAAGTTGCACTGGCCGGTCAGGCTCAGCACTAACATTTTAATGCCCATCTGCTCTGTCCTCCAGCTCGCCCTCCATATCAAGGTAGAGCTTTTGCAGCTCTTCTTTGGTTTCCGGCTTAGCCTGCCACAGTCCGCGCTGTTCTGCCTCCAGCAGAATTTCCGTCATGCGCTGCAGCGCCCAGGGGTTCACATCACGCAGCCATTCCTGTACTGCCGGGTCAAAGGTATATTTTTCAGCATATTTTTCGTACATCCAGTCCTCCATAACGGCGCTCGTCGCATCCCATTGGAAGCTGTGCGCAATCATGTTGGCCATATCGGCAGCGCCCTTATAGCCATGCTGCATCATGCCCTTGATAAACTTAGGATTAATCGCCTCGCTGCGGAACAGGCGCTTTGCCTCCTCCTGCACGCTGTGCATCGTCACACGCGTCCTGTCGGTACTATCGCCGCAGTAGGAGCGCGGCGCGCTGCCCTTAATCGAACGCACTGCTGCAATCATGCCACCATGATATGCATTGTAGTCATCACTGCTTAGCATATTTGTTTCGTGGTTATCCTCGTTTTTAATCGTAATATCCAAGCTGCCCATACGCTTGCGGAACTGCTGCGGCAGGAATTTACCCTTGGTTTTGCCGCCATAGGCATGACCGCCCCAACGTACATAAACATCGGCAATATCATCAATGGTTTCCCAGTTCTTGCTTTCCAACAGCGCCGCAACGCCTGCGCCATAGGTTCCCTGCGCATCGCCAAAGACGCGGAAGGCCGCCTGACGCCATGCTGCAGCGTGCTCCATACCCTCCTGCTGCTCCAGCTCCCTGGTATCCTCCTGAATATGCTTGCGTACAAAGTTTAAGTCATCAGGCTCATCCTGCTCCGCTGCCAACAGCACCGCCTTATCCATCACTTGCATTACCGACGGCATAGTATCGCGGAAGAGGCCGCTGATACGCGCCGTAACGTCAATACGCGGACGTTTGAGCTCCATCAGCGGAATGACCTCCAGCCCGTTGATACGCAGGCTGCCGCTCTGGTACTTGGGACGGATGCCCATGAGATAGAGGAATTCAGCAATGCACTGGCCATGACTGCGCATATTCGCGCCGGACCAGAAGACCATACCGATATTTTCCGGATAATGACCTTCCTCCGCAATGAAGCGCTCTACCACCTGGTCGCCCAGTGTCTGGCCGATTTCCCATGCCGTCGGAGTTGGCAGGCAGCGCGGGTCCACACCGTAGAAGTTGCGTCCTGTCGGCAGCAAATCAGCGCCGCCGCTGGAGGGCGCACCACTAGGACCAGGCTCGATATATTCACCCTCAAAGCCACGCAGCATATTGGTAATTTCCTGCTTCGTTAAAAGCAGATTGGGGTAAAGTGTATCTACAATATAGTTGCATACCACTTCCAGCTTTTCTCTGCTTTCCGCCGGTGCCTGCTGCACCCAGGGCAGCTGCAGAGCGTCGGCAACAGCTTCCTTCACAAAGTCACGCTGCTGCAGGCAGCGAATCAGCTCGCGGCACTGATTGGCGATACGGTCAATCAGCATACCATAGGTGATATTCAGCGGTTCGTATATCAGGCTGCTGTTTTCCAGCAGATAGTAATAATCAAAGCCATACAGCGCAGCAATTGCCTGCGTCAGGCTGGGGATATTGCCGTTATCAAGACGCAGCAGCAGCCACAGATAATCCTCCAGCTGCTGGTCCTCCGGCGGCTGTCCCATAATATGCAGGCCTGTGTGTACCTCCATATTCTTCAAATCCGTAATGTAATTATGCAGATTCATCACGTATTCGTCGAAGGGCTTTTCTTCATCGTAAGTAACCTCATCCTGCAGGTTGGCCTCGGCAACCTTCGCCAGTACAAGCTCCTGCAAGCGCGGCAGATTATCCGGCTGCGTGCTGCTGAAGTGCACGTATTCGTCCATGAGCTTTTCCAGCTCCTCCAGCTCGTCGTACACTCCCGCTTGTGTCTGCGGCGCCGGCAAATGCTCAATCAGGCAGGCAGCGCCACGGCGTTTTGCCTGAATGCCCTCACCGGTAATAGTGATGTTATAAGGATAAATATTCGGCAAATCTCCCAGCGCCAAATCCGGGTAGCAGCTGCAATCAAGGCCGGCGTTCTTGCCCGGCAGCCATTCCAGGCTGCCATGCGTACCGATATGTGCAACAGCGTCTGCCTGCCAAACATCGCGTACCCAACGGTAGAAGGCAAGATATTGATGCGTCGGTGCAACGTAAGGATCGTGGTAAATTTTCTCCGGGTCCTCGCCAAAACCACGCGGCGGCTGCACGGTTACGAAAACATTGCCGTTCATCGTTCCCGGTACCAGGATATCGCCGTCATATTCCATGACAGTGCCGGGCGCTTCGCCCCAATCCTTCACCAGCTGCTCCTGCACCTTTTTGTCCATCAGCGCAAAGAATTCTCTATATTCTGCTCCCGTCAGCTTATAGGCAGCATCAACCTGCTTTTCCGTCAGCATACTGCGGTCATTGGTGGCATTAGCCGTCAGCTGTTTGATAAATTCCTTCGTATCCTCAGGAATCCAATCTACCTTATAGCCACGCTCGCGCATAGCAGCCAGCACGCGACGGATGCTTTCGATTGTATCTAAACCGATAGCACTGCCGATATTGGAATTACGTGGCGGATAGTTATGGAAAATAATAGCGATTTTCTTCTCGCTGTTGGCCTTGTGGCGCAGCATCGCCCACTTCTTCGCCTTGGAGGCCATGCGCTTTACACGCTCCATATTAGGCAGATAGCGGACATCGCCGTTTTCCAGAATTTTTTTGTGTGCTATAGGCACGCCGTGAATAATACCATCAAATTCCGGCAGAGAAACGCTGATGGAAACCTCCATGGCGTTCATGCCTTCAAAGCTGTCCTTCCATTCCTCAAAGGGCGCAATTGTCGTATAGGCAGCCAAAACCGGTACGTTAAGCTTTTTCAGATAATCAAGGTTAATCGAACCGCCGGTAGTCATGGAAAACTTCATGACATTCAGCAACACATCGATTGCAGGCACACCGTCCGCATTGCAGAAGAAGCTGTTGAAAACCTGCGTCAGACTGGGCATGCCCATCTCCTCCACCGGCATGCCGTTGCTGAAAACGCAGACAGCGTTGACGCCCTGTGCTTCCAGCTCTTCTATTATCGCAGTCTGGTAGGTCAAATCGCCCCACACCCATTCGTCGCGATAAAAAAGAATACCGGCTGTCGGACGGCCGCTGACGCAAAAATCACGCTGGTATTCCGCTAAATCGGTATATACCTTTTTCGCGCGCGGGTGATAAATACCGCACCAGTGAATCGGATTAGGCTCATCGACTGTAATAGTCTCACCTTGCAACAGCTGCTGCAGATATAACCACAGATTGCTATAGTTGATTTCGCCGCCGAACATGCAATATTTTTTGATAACAGCAAGCTGCTCTGGTGTCAGTCCCTGCGCCAGCTCGCCCTCCTTGCTGCCGGCAGCATCAATATAAAAGGGCAGGCGCAACTGCTTCAGCAAGCTTACACAGCGCTGCAGAAACGGTGTATCCAGACCTGTACCCATCCATTTCATAATGACCAGCTTGGAGCCGGCAAGCTCCTTGTGCCATTTATCATCCCAAGCCGTCGCATCTGTAATCCAACGGCAGGCGCAGGCATTATCTAGCTTGCCTTCCTGCTGCAGCTTTTCCATAGTCTGCTGCATCATACCCATGCGGCGAATAACATTCGTCAAGAAAATAACCTTCATAATTTCCACCTCATCTTAAAAGAACTGCTTCTGCATTCTGCGCAGCAGATACAGGAAGTACGGCGTACCTAAAAACGCCGTCATAATGCCTACACGCACCTCTGCCGGCGGCATAATAATGCGTCCCAGCGAATCGCAGAATACCAAAAAGGCTGCGCCGCCAAGTGCGCTGGCAGGCAAAAGCACGCGATGGTCAGGACCGATAAGCATACGCATCATATGCGGAATAACCAAGCCGACAAACCCGATATTACCACTGACGCAAACGGAGGTAGCAGTAGTCATAGCTGCTACAAAAAGCAGCCCCATGCGGAAAGCAGTAACAGGCATACCAACGGCTTTGGCTTCCGTTTCGCCCAGCACCAGAATGTTCAGGTGACGTGCCAGCAGGCACATAATAATAATGCCGCACAGCACAGGTCCCACTGCCAGATATACGTGCTCCCAACGACGGTAATCAAGACCGCCGACCATCCAGAACAGATATTGCTGCAGCTTCTGCTCGTTCATAAATGTAAGCAGACCGGAGGTAATCGCACCCAAAAGCATACCCACGGCAACGCCTGCCAAAAGCAGCGTCATAACAGGTATTTTGCCGTTACGCATCGCCAAAAATACCGTCAGGCACACAGCACAGATACTGCCGCAAAAGGCAAAGGCCGGCATAGCAAACATGCTGCCGGAGGCTGCACCCAAAGCAATAGAAAGCACGGCACCGGTAGCAGCACCGGAGGAGATACCGATAAGACCGGGATCAGCCAGCGGGTTGCTGAAGATGCCCTGCATTACAGCGCCGGAAATCCCCAGCGCCGCACCTACAAGCACACCTACCAGCATACGCGGCAGACGGATATACCAGATAACGGCAAGCTGCTCCCTGCTGTAATCAGCATCCGTAAAGCCTGGCAGATTCAACTGAGAGCCGATAACTGCCAGCGCTTTGCCCACAGGCACATCTATCTGACCGAAGGTCAGCGATACACAGGCAATAACAACTAAGAGAACTGCTAAAAGAATAATAGCCAATGGACTCCGTTCACGTTTAATAATCATCTACAAACACACTTCCTCAAAAAATTTCCGGATATACAGCATGCGCGATGTTTTCAATAGCATCGACAATATGCTGGCTGGCAACATAGCGGTATTTGTCCGAAACAAACTTAATCTGCTTGTTGCGTACAGCCTTGACATCACGATAAGCAGGGTCATTCATTACGGCATAAGCATAACCCTGCACATCCTGTTTATTGTTATAATTCCAGGTCGGCAGCATAAAAATATCCGGATTTATGCGTACCACCTGTTCCTTGCTGATAGCAGGCATACCATGCTCACTCTTGTTTTCATCGGCAACAATGGCTGCGCCGTTAATTACATGCGCCATCGTCAGCATGCTGTCGAGCAAATCTCCTCTCCGCCCCATGGCAGAGGTAAAATTAAAGGCTACAGCAACGCGCCTTTCGCTTGACGGAATCTGACGCAAGCGTTTTTGCAGCTGCTGCAGGTGCGTATCCATCTTCTGCACCATCAGCTCCCCCTGCTGATTTTCGCCTACCGCTGCAGCTATACCGCGGATTTTGTCGCACATCTCCTGATAATTATGCGGACTGCGCGCTATATAAACCGGCACGCCCAACCCCTCCAGACTGCGTACCAAGTCGCTAGAGGTGGCCGTTGAAGCAACAACAAGGTCAGGCTGCAATGCATAAACAGCTTCGGTATTTTCCGGCACCTTGCGTCCCACAGTATAGGCCTGCTCCTTGGTAATAAAGCTGATTTCGCTGTCGCCTGCCCAACGGCTGTAGGCCATAATACGTTTTATGTCAACTAAATCGGTAAGGATTTCATCCGTACCATATGTAAGCGAAACTATCCGCTGCGGCTTATGCTCAAAGTGCAGCGTCCTTCCGGCATCGTCCGTAACGCTGTAGGCTGCATCCGCCGCCGGCGGTGCAGGAACATCGGCAGCCTGCTGTTTGTTGCATCCTGCAGTAAATACCAAAAGCAACAGGCTGATAATCATCAATAGCTTTTTCATAGACCACCTACTCTACTTTGTTCTTTTTCCTGCGGATAAAGCAATTCCACAGACGCTCCAGCATATAGGCACTGCCCTGCAGGCCTACCATCGGCTGCTTGGTAATAAACACCTCATCATTCGTAGGATAGCAGATATTGCAGGCATCAAAGCTGCACTGCTTTCTGCGATAAAGAACCGAGCTTTCGCTGCTGCTTGCCAGCAGCAGTACATTTTCACAGGTTTTAAAATATTCACTGATGGCAGCATCGTCCACGCCGACAGTGTAAATCGCCTCTGCAGTGTCGCAGGCAGGCGCATCTTTGAGCGGTTGCTGGCAGATGACCGTCAGCCTGCCGATGTCAGTCCATTCCGTGCGCAGCGTCTGTGCGAGGCACAGCGCCTGTGTAGCAGGCGCGCTGACGAGCACGTTGTCAAACCACATGCTGCCCCAAAGTGCAATCGCTTCATTATTACGGCTCAGCAGATAATTATCCTGCGCCTGAGCTTCTGCCGTCACCTTATCCATAGCGGGTGCAGGCAGCTGCGCATTTATCTGCTGCAGCCAGAGCAGCGTTCCCTGCACCCCGTAAGGCAGTCCGGCAAAAATATACGGCGTGCCGTATTGCTTCTGCAGATATTCGGCAAGCGGCAACCCCAGCTCCGCATTCGTAACAATGTTCAGCGCAGCTTCAGGCAAACGCTGCAGCTCCTCCAGCGTGCATTCGCAGCCGGGAGTGCACAGCACCTCATAGCCTGCCAGCTGCAGTAAGCGTTTTAATTCCCGCGTATCGGCCGCACCCTGCAGATAAAATTCCGATTGTCCTAAAATATTCACTGCCAAGGACTTTGCTGTCGCAGTCTGCGGCAACAGCTGCGCAAACAGCTTCTTGGCAGCCTTGGCGTAGCCCTCGGCAAAGCCGCCGACCATACCGCCGCTGTCCAACGTAACTACCGGAAACGGCAGCTGCAGCTTGCGCGCCATGCCTGCCAGGTCATCACCGATTAAGCTCAGCGAGCAGCTGCTTTCCAAAAGCAGTACCGAAGGCTTATGACCATCCTCCAGCATACGCCGCAGTTCCTGCGTTACATATTCCTCGGAGCCATAAATAACAGCGTTATTATCAGGCTGTGAGCCGTAAAAGCGCGTATACATATCGGGACGCGCCTTTTCCAGATGGCGTAAAGCATAAAAATAACACCACAACGGTCCGTTAATCAAAACCTCACTCTTATCAATAGCAGCAAAAAAGGCTCCTGCACCTGTCAGCGCACAGGTATCCACACGCTCGCAGATATTGCCCCAACCTTGCTTTTCAGACATAGCGCACGCCTCCCTTCAGCCTGCTGCACAGGCTCTGATAGATTCCCTGCATCATCTTGACCTCACCGGCAACGGCAACCTGCGGCAGCATCGGCAGGAAAATTTGGCGTGCCTCCTTATTCTGCAGTTCGTGCGTTGTCAGCACAATGTCTGCATCCGCTACCAGCTTTTCACCCTCCGCCGTAGTATAAACAGGCACATCGCTGTTTTCCTGCACAACCTTCAGCATCGCTTCGCGCTCATCACCGTCATAGGAATCCAAGAGAATAATGCCGGTAAGATTCAAGCGCAAAAGCTTGATGGTCTGCAGGATATTCCCCGGATGAAAATATCTCAGAATACGGCCGATGCACAGCACTGTTTTCTTGCCTTCCGTTACCGGCAGAAAATGCTGCAGATGCTCACTTAAGCGCTGCTGCTCCAGCCTCAGCACCTGCTCTGCCAACGCCTCACGTCCCAGCATACGGCCGATGCTGATAATCCAGTCCTGCGTTTCCTGCCAGCCGACAGGATAAATATCGGCCAGATAATGTGTGCCGTATTTTTCCTGCAGCTGCTCCGCAACCTTACGCAAGCCGATATGCGTCTGCCCGCGGCCGCCAAGCACAACCGCATATTCGGCAGCCGCCACCTTTTCCAGCTCATCCATAGCCATATAGCCGGGGAACTGACCGATAACCTCTACGCCGAACTCCTGCAGAATACGGGTAACCTCTTTTGCGTAATGGCCCCACGGGCCGCCGTTATCGCCTAAAAGCAGGACGCTGTCCTTTTGCTTGGTACAAGGCTTGACGAAGCGCTCCAACAGCTTTTGCGTAATTTCAAAATAACCATCATAATATTCTGCACCCAAAAAGCCGCAGCATTCCACAGTCAGAATAGGAACATTATATTCCTCCTCTACCTCGCGTGCCACGGATTCCACATCGTCACCGATAACACCGGCAACGCAGGAATTGGCAATCATCAGGCATTTTGGCTTATAGGTTTCAATGGCAAAGCGCAAACATTTTTCCAAACGCGCCACACCGCCGAAAATTGCGTCCTTTTCCTGCATCTGGCTGCTGAGCAGCGGAACGGAGCCCCATTGCTCGCGTTCATTCTCGGAAAGCGTGCGGTATTGGGAATTGATATCCATCGTGCGTGCTACATGAGCACAGGCACGCGGGCTGTGAAAAACTACTACAGCGCCGTCCATGTAGGCAACAGCGCGCCACACGCCCGGCATGCTGCAGCTGCAGCTTTTGCGTGCACTGTAAAAGCGTCTTGTTTTAATTGCCATATTCGGCCACCAGCTTTTCAAGCTCTTCAAAGCTCATCGGCGTAGGAATAGCCATGTTTTCATTATGCCAGATATCATGCGCCAGCTTGCGGTAAACACCGGCCTGAGCGCTTTCCGGTGCATATTGCAGTACCGTCTGGCGATTGTTTTCCGCCTTATTGACGATAACGTCACGCGGAATAAAAGCAATCAGCTGAGTGTGCAGGCGTTTGGCAAACTCCTGCAGCAGCTGCTGCTCGTTAGGTGTATTACGGCCGTTGCCGATGATACCGCCAAGACGCACACCGCCACGCATAGCAAAGCGTTTAACGCCCTTGGCAATATTATTGGCAGCGTACAGGCTCATCAGCTCGCCGGAAGAAACAATATATATATCGGTTGCGTAGCCTTCGCGGATTGGCACAGCAAAGCCACCGCAAACTACGTCACCTAAAACGTCATACATAATCAGATCCTCGTCCGTCAGCACCTCCAGCGAACGCAGCTTTTCCAGCGCCACAATAATACCACGGCCCGCACAGCCTACGCCCGGTTCAGGACCGCCGGCCTCTACGCATTTAATGCCGTTATAGCCAGTATGGACAATATCCTCTGCCGCAACCTCATCATTATCGCGCACCATGTCCAGCACAGTCTGGCTGCAGATACGTCCCAGCAAAAGTCTGGTAGAATCATTTTTCGGATCGCAGCCGATCTGGCAAACCTTAAGACCATCCTCACTGAATGCAGCCGACAGATTTGATGTTGTTGTGGACTTGCCGATACCGCCCTTACCATAAATCGCAATTTTTTTCATTAGACATTGACCTCCATCCTATACTCAAAAACTTCTATTCAACTAGCAAGAAAATATGATATAATTTACTAGATAAAAAGAAGTGATATTACTTCTTTTAATATTAAACTATATACTAGTATTATAGTCAAGCTTATGAGGAACAATTATGATTAATAAAGACAAGCGAAAGTACTTTACTGCCGGCGAGCTGGCAGCAATTTTTAATATATCTAAGCAGTCATTGCTCTACTACGACAAGGTTAACCTGCTTTCACCGGATTTTGTCAGTGAAAATGGCTACCGCAATTATTCTATCCAGCAATTTCTGGATTTGGAGATAATCGTCAACCTGCGTGCGCTGGATATCAGCATTGCCAATATCAAAAAATATCTGGAGGACCGCAGCAAGGAGCATTTTCTGCAGCTGCTGCAGGAAAAAACAGCGGAATGTCAGGCAATCATCCACAACAATCAGGAAATCTGCGACACCATCGAACGCATCAAGGAGGATATGCACGTCAAGGAGCTTAATACATGTCGCCACCTGACGCTCAGCTGGCAAAATGACCGTCTGCTGCGTCTGACGCCGCTTGCGGAAAGTGATGACGGCAAAAGCCGTATTACCAAATTTGCCCGTCATGGTCAAAGACGCGCGCATCACAAGGGAGCACTGCCTAATCATGCAGGCTGGGTTTTAGACCAGGAAAGCTTTTTTAAAAAGCATGAATTTCAACGTTCACAGGCATATTTTTCCTGCGTCACCAGCGCCACCAAGCATAGACAGTCCATCAAAATGACGTTGCCTGCCGGTCTGTATCTGGAAATTATTTTTTCTGGTACCTTTTGCGAGAACGCTGAAAAATTATCCCAGCGCATCGAACGCTTTCTACAGACCAATGATTTGGAGCCTGTCGGCAATATTTATATCCTTCCTTTGGAAAATCATTGGTTCTCCTGCGACTGCGAGCAGTACGTCAACAAAATCTTTCTGAAGGTTGAGGATAAAGATACTTCCTCTCTGACGTAAAAATTCTCCCGCGTTATGCTTAAAACTACACCTTTACGTATAATGTCTAAGATAGCCTTTACTGAGTCCGCTCCATGTGAGCGGACTTTTTGCATGCAAAAAACGCTAAAAACTTCAAAGCCTTTAGCGTTTTTGTTTACGTTTTACGTTCTTCAATTAAGTGCCTTCTACACAGCCTCACAGCTGCAGCTGACTCAAAAAGTTTAAGCTGTTCAACGGCTTATCTGTCTGAAAGAAGATAAACTTGAAGAGAATTTTTTCCAGCTCCATGAGCGCACCGCCTCGCACCTTAAAGGGCGTCGGCTGCTCGTAATCGAGCTGCGCCAGCCACTGCCACAGCTCGCGTGTTTCTGCACCACACGGCTCCAGACCGTCACCATTATAGGTGCTTCTACAGCTGCTGCAGATAAGCCCGCCCTGCAGCGGACTGAACCACGCATTCTCCTGTGCCGTCACAGCCTCACCGCAATGCACGCAATGCGTAAGCTGCGGTGCAAAGCCCGTAGCCGCCAGCAATTTTATAGCATAAGACAAAACAACTAGACGCGGATTGCGCTGCATCAGCGCCGCCAGGGCAGCGCCCAGCATTTCATAAAGCTCCGGCTGCGGCACTCTGTCCTCCGTCAGTACGGCAGTAAGCTCCGACGCTACCGCCGCATAAGCCATCTGCTGCATATCCATAGACTTAGGCATCTGCAAAAGCTCACAGCTGCGCAGCTTGTCTATCTTCTGGCCCTGCTGCACCTCAATATGCAGATTGGCAAAGGGCTGCAGCAATCTGCCATGTATATTTTTTTCATAGCGGGCACCATAGGCGATAAAGCGCAGCTTGCCATGCTCCTTCGTAAAGCAGACCGCATATTTATCAGCCGTCTGCCAGTTTTTCACATGCAAAACAAGCGCATCATCTGCCAAAAGCTCCCTTTGCGACTCACTCATCCTGCTGTTCTTCTTTCTGTTCCTGCTCCTGCGGCAGCTTCGCAGCCAGCACGCGCACTACGCGGAAGCCCTCCGTGCGCAGCACCTTAAAGCTGTAGCCGGAAATTTCCACAGCATCGCCAATCTCAGGCTTGCGCCCCAGCAGACCGAACACATAACCGCCGATGGTATCCTCCTCAGGATCATCAAATACAATCGGCAGCTGCTCTGCCACATCGTCCAGCAGCACCATGCCGTCAAATTCAATCCTGCCATCGGGAAGCTGCAACACGTCCGGCGGCTCCTGCGCTTCATGCTCGTCCTGAATATCACCGACGATTTCCTCTACGAGGTCCTCCATCGTAATCAGGCCTGCAGTACCACCGTACTCATCTGCCACCAGTACCATCTGCACATGACGCTGCTGCATCAGACGCAGTGCCTTCGGCACAGGCATAGCCTCCGGAATAACGACAATCGGACGCATCAGGCGACGCAGGTCAAAGGTAGTCTGCCCCGGCTTAAGCTTCAGCAAATCACGCACATGCAGCGTACCCACAACCTGGTCCTTATCCTCCATGCAGAGCGGATAGCGCGTATGATGGCTGCTGCGCACAACAGCCATATTTTCTGCCAGCGTATCATCCAAAAACAGGCATACCATATCCTGACGTGGCACCATGACCTCGCGCGCTACACGGTCGGCAAAGTCAAAAACATTGCCGATCATGCTGCCCTCGACATGGTCAATCTGGCCGTGGCGCTCGCTGGCGCTCACCAGCTGGCGCAGCTCGTCCTCACTGCTGGCGCTGCCCTCCTTGTGCCAGGTGCCTGTTTGCAGGTAATGCCAGGCAAGCGGCAGTCTGTGCCAGAAATCAATCAGTTTCTGAAAAAAATTGATAAGTCCTCACTCCTTGTAGCCAAGCTGCTTCAAGGCTTTATCCTTGTTACGCCAGTCAGCCTTAACCTTAACCCATAAATCCAAAAAGACCTTGCAGTACAACAGGTTTTCGATATCAGCACGCGCCTGCTGGCCGATTTTCTTCAGCAGGCTGCCCTTAGCGCCGATAACAATGCCCTTTTGCGATTCACGCTCTACAAAAATTGTTGCTCTGATATAAACGTTTTCTTCGTCGCGCTCCTTGAATTCGTCCACCTCAACCGCTACGGAATGGGGAATTTCATCACGCGTCAGGCGCAATACCTTCTCACGGATCATTTCAGCGGCAATCACGCGCTCCGGCTGGTCGGTAATCATATCCTCCGGGAAGTACGCCGGTCCCTCCGGCAGATGCTTAGTGATTTCCTGCACCAGTCCTGGGAATTTGCTGTCATTCAATGCAGAAACAGGTACAATCGCCGCAAATTTATACAGCTTATTATAACCTTCCATAATCTGGAACAGCTTTTGCTTGTCTGCCAGCTTGTCAATTTTATTTACTACCAAAATTACCGGTGTTTTTACCTTCTGCAACAGGTTCAGGATATAATCCTCGCCTGCGCCGCGTTTTTCGGTTGCATCCACTACAAAGAGGACAACGTCAACCTCCTGCAGGGTGCTTTCTGCCGTACGCACCATGTATTCGCCCAGCTTATGCTGTGGCTTATGAATGCCCGGTGTATCAAGAAACATAATCTGTGCGTTATCAGTATTCATAATGCACATAATCTTATTGCGTGTAGTCTGCGGTCTGTCGGACATGATGGCGATTTTCTCACCAATCAGACTGTTTGTCAGAGTGGACTTGCCCACATTCGGACGTCCCACCATTGCCACAAAGCCGGCATAATGTTTAGCTTCTTCGTTGTTTACCTTATTTATCTTAATCAGCTCCTGTTATCATAATTCAAAACCATACGGCAGCAACTCTTCTACCGTGGTAATTTTAAAGTCACCCTTCATATTTGCCAAAATCACGGTCTGGATACCAAACTCGCGCATTACCTGTCTGCAGGCACCGCATGGAGAAACGGGGCCGGAGGTATCTGCAACTACACACAGGTCTGTCATCTCACGCTCACCGGCGCAGGCAGCGTGGAAGATTGCGTTACGCTCGCCGCAGACACAAAGTCCATAGGAAGCGTTTTCCACATTACAGCCACCGTAGATTTTTCCGTTGGCACAGCGTACAGCCGCACCTACAGCAAAGTTGGAATAAGGAATGTAAGCATTCTTACGGGCAGCAACCGCTACATCGTACAATTCGCGCCAAGCCGGGGATAATTCATTCAGTTTTACGTCTTTCATGGAAAGCACCTCCTATGTTTTTTGCAGGTTAGTTATAAATAATTGTGCACTAAGCATCAATGAATGCCTGTGGGATGGTCAAAATATTCTTCTGAAAGGTTAATCGCACGCAGAGCTTCCTCCTCTTTCGCACGCATTTCAGCCTTATCCTCCTCCGTCATATGGTCATAGCCCAACAGATGGAACATACCATGCACTGCCAGATACGTCATTTCGCGCTCCAGGCCGTGCCCGTATTCCTCTGCCTGACGCAGTGCTGTTTCCGCCGAAATGATGATATCACCGAAAAGATGCTCCTCCGGTCCGCCAATCAGCTCCGGCTCATCTTCATCCTCGCAGTCCTCGTCTAGCGCAAAGCTCAAAACGTCGGTAGGCTTATCCATACCGCGATACTCACGGTTCAGCGCATGGATTTCCTCATCGTCGACAATAGTTACATCAACTTCGGACTCCTCCGGCAGCTCATTCAAGCGTGCTACTGCCTGCAAGCCCTCCTGCAGGCGCTCCAGCACCTGCGCGGAAAGCTCCAGCTTCTGCTGGTCATTTTCCAAATTAATTATCATGCTTGTTTTTCTCCGTTATATTTTTCTTTTTGTTTTTCAAAGCGTTCATAAGCCTTGATGATGGAACCCACGATTTCGTGGCGCACAACATCCTGCTCGCTGAACTTTATCACGCCGATTCCCGGAACATTTCCCAGAATACGCGCAGCGTCCTTCAGGCCGCTGTTCTTGCCGCCCGGCAAATCTATTTGCGTGATATCGCCGGTAATAACCATCTTACTGCCAAAGCCGAAACGCGTCAGGAACATCTTCATCTGCTCCGGAGTAGTATTCTGCGCCTCGTCCAAAATTATGAAGGCGTCATTCAGCGTGCGTCCGCGCATATAGGCCAGCGGTGCAACCTCAATCGTACCCTTGGTGAGATACTTTTGGAAGGTTTCCGTGCCCAGCATATCATACAGGCCGTCATAAAGAGGACGCAAATACGGGTCTACCTTATCCTGCATATCACCCGGCAAAAAGCCCAGCTTTTCGCCTGCTTCTACCGCAGGACGCGTCAAGATAATGCGCTCCACCTCTTTTTTCTTCAGCGCCGCTACTGCCAGCGCCACTGCCAGGTAGGTTTTGCCTGTGCCTGCAGGTCCGATGCCCAAGGTTATATAGTTATGGCGGATGGTTTCCACATACTGCCACTGTCCCAATGTTTTGGCCTTCACCTGACGGCCACGGTTGTTAACGATAATCGTATCAGCGTACATGCGATGCAGACTTTCCAAATTTCCTGCCTTCACCATATACATGCTGTAACGCACATCATGCGTTGTCAGCGGCAGTCCCTGACGGTACAAAAACAGAAGCTCCTGCAGCAGCTGTTCCAGCTGTGCCACCTCTTCGGCACGTCCGCTCATTGTAATCTGATTGCCGCGCGCGACGATTGTACAGTCAAAAGCACCACGGATTAAACGCAGAAATTCATCATTACGTCCGCAAATGCCAACCATTTCCTGTTGGTCAACAGTTTCGAGTATCCCTTGCATTTTTTCTTCTTCACTAGCCAAGCAACTTCCTCCTACCTGTTTTAAAAGGGGTATTAGCGTTTTTCTATCGTAACCTTCTTAATGATAACAGGCTCCAACGGTTTATCATTGGAATCTGTTGCTGTTTTGCCGATTTTATAAACAACATCCATGCCCTTGCTTACCTTGCCGAAAACAGCGTGCTTACCGTCAAGCCATTTAGTTTCACGCAGGGTGATAAAGAACTGGCTGCCGCCGGTATTCGGGCCGCGGTTTGCCATGGAAATTACACCGGGGCCGTCATGTAGCAGCTTACTGCTGAACTCATCCTTAATAGTATAGCCGGGACCACCGGTACCGTTACCGGCAGGGTCACCGCCCTGAATCATAAAGTTATCGATTACGCGGTGAAAGGTAAGGCCGTTATAAAAGCCCTTTTCTGCCAGCGTAATAAAATTCTTCGACGTTTCCGGTGCATAATCTGTTGCCAGCTTCACCTCAAAATCGCCCATGCTCGTGTTGAAAACAGCCGTCGCAGGCTCTGCCTTCGGCGCCTGCTCCTGCTTTTCCTGACCGCAGGCTGTAAGTACCAGCGCGCACACCAGCATCAGGCAGATTATTAAAAATTTCTTCATGCTCTTTCCTCCCATAGAAAAGGATATAATTTCTCAAGTATATTATACAACTAACAAGCGCCGCATTTCAAGCGTTTGCCCAGCCAATCGCTCAGCAACGCGCCTGCCTGCTCACTGTACTGCGTAAAGCTGTGGTCGCCGCCTTCAAAGATATGCAGCTCAGCCGCATTGCCGATGGCTGCGGCGTTGCGCTGCGCCTGCTCCGCCAGCACCACCTCATCCGCACTGCAGTGCAGCAAAAGTACAGGCAAAGGCTGTGCTTTTTGCAGCAGCGCCGGCAAATCGTATTGGTCAAAATCCGTCAGGAAATCCGGTGTCAAATCGCATTCGCCGCGTTCATCGTTAAAATGCAGCGTTTCGCCGCTATCCAGACGACGATATTCGTCCTCTGTCATCACATAGCGAAAGGTAAAGCGCAGATTATTCGGCGTTGCCCACAAAATCAGGCCGGCAAGAGCGCCGTCCTGCGCTGCAGTAATAATGGATGCTGCACCGCCAAGGCTGCGTCCCAAAAGGAACAGCTTACAGCCGGGCTGTCTGCGGCGTACCTCCGCCAGTACGGCGCGCAGCTCCTCTACCTGACGCGAAATTATCTGCGTACCCGTAAAGTTAAAGCGCACTACGGCAGCGTGTGCAGCAGCCTGCTGCGCCACTCCTGCAGCGCGCCCGCCGCTGTCGCGGCTGCCGCGGAAGCCATGCGCCATAACAAGTACAGCATTATTATCACTCCGATTCGGTTCTACAACACACTCTATTTCCCCTAACGGTCCTTGAAATATAAAGGTATCCTTCAGCATCTTCACTCACTCTTTTCGTAAAATTTTAACGCATTACCTGAAGCATTCAGCGACTCGCTGCATAACGCATTTTTTAACGTATCACCTTAAGCTTCTAAGCTCACGTTCAACCCTAAGTCTTTTTCACGCGTAGCACTTAAGCGTTTTTATTGTCAGACATTCTATACAGGCACACGCCCATGCGCCCTGTTTTGCCCTGCTCCGCGCGGTAGGAACAGAACATTTCGTGGTTATGCTCTGTGCAGACGCCGGCAGTAAGGATATTTTCCGCCTTTAATCCTGCGTCCAGCAGTACCTCGCGGTTATAACCCCACAAATCCAGCAGATACTTGCCCGGCTTTTCTGCTCGTGGCGCAAAGAACTGCTCGTAGCCTGCAGCCTTACTGCGCACAAAGTCGTCCACCTCATAGCAGCATTGGCCGATAGAAGGACCAATCGCCGCAACGATATCTGCGGGACGGGAGCCGAAGGATTGCTGCATAGCTTCTACAGTATTGCGCCCAATCTGTGCTACCGTACCGCACCAGCCTGCGTGTGCCACAGCGCACACGCCTTGGCGCTCGTCGGCGAAAAGCAGTGGCACGCAGTCTGCAAAAAATAGCAGCAGCGGTACGTTTGCCAAATTCGTAACCAAAGCATCCGTATCCTTAATCGTATCAGCAAGCGTAGTAGCACCGGCGCCAACCAAGGCTTCATCTACAACAGCAACATTGCTGCCATGCACCTGCTCGCAGGTAGTAAATTTTGATGCGTCCAAACCTAGAACCTGCGCAAACAGGCGACGGTTCTGCAGCACCAGTTCCACCTCATCACCCACATGCAAAGCCAGGTTCAAAGTACCCGGTACCATGTCGCTTTCTCCATGCAGACGACAGCTGCAGGCATTACCGAAGCCCGCCTGCATCAAACGAGGGAACATTCCCCACCAGATATTATTTTTTTGCGTAATGATAAAATCCTGCATCAAAACCGCTCCTTTTATCTCTAATACCAAAAGAGACGGCTAATGCCGTCTCCCTTTGCAAGTGCCTGCGGCACCCTTTTGCTATTTACTTTTGATATGCTAGCACACCTTCCGGTATATCCAGCACTACGGTGATAATCACCGTGCTGTCGGTAGCCTTGGCTGCTGTGTCCATAAACACAACCTTGGCACCATTATCCAGATAATAATTAACCTCTTTCACAGCTCCGTTATTGTTATTGGAAAACGTAAAGAGTCTTTCCTTAGCCAGTGCCGAGCCGCTGAAGCCGGCCACCAGCATAAGAGCCGTTAAAGTAAGCAGTAAATACTTCTTCATATTTTGCACCTCTATTTTGCGTCTTTAGATTTCTGCATGATGCGTTCCAGCTCCTGCATAAAATTACGCACATCGGCAAACTGACGATATACGGAAGCAAAGCGTACATAAGCAATCTGATCCGTCTGCTCCAGATACTTCATAACCAGCTCACCAATCTGGGCGCTGGGAATTTCCGCATCCGCACTCATCCGCAGCTCTCGCTCGATGCTGTCGGCAATCTCTTTAATCTTTTCATAAGGAACTGGGCGTTTTTCGCAAGCCTTCAAAAGACCTGCCAGCAGCTTTTTACCGTCAAAAAGCTCGCGACGACCATCCTTCTTGCTGACAACAAGCGGTGTTTCCTCATATTTTTCATATGTAGTAAAGCGTTTGCCGCAATTAGGGCATTCTCGTCTGCGACGGATAGAACAGCCTTCCTCTACAGCACGGCTGTCGATAACACGGCTGTCTCGGTAGGAGCAAAACGGGCACTTCATATTACTGCCTTCCTTTCAATCAGTGACGCAGCCATGGCGGAATTTCATTCGGATCGGAGAAATTCTTGATAACACCGCTACTGTTGCGGTTGATAGATGCTGGACCGCCAACTGCATTTTTGGTAACAGGAGATTTCTTCTCAAAGCCTGTTGCGATAACCGTAACACGGATTTCGTCATTAAGGCTTTCATCAATAACAGCACCGAAGATAACCACTGCATTGGGATCTGCTGCTTCATTGACAATATTGGCAGCTTCGTTAACGTCAAACAGGGACAGCTCCTTGCCGCCGATAACGTTAATCAGTACGCCGCGAGCACCATCGATAGATGCTTCCAGCAGCGGGCTCTTGATAGCAGCTTCGGCTGCAGCCTTGCCGCCGCCTTCGCCCTTAGCGGTACCAACGCCCATCAGAGCGCTGCCTGCATTGGACATAACAGTCTTGACATCGGCGAAGTCAACGTTAATCAGACCGGGAACAGCAATCAGGTTGGAAATGCCCTGAACGCCCTGACGCAATACGTCATCGGCCTTTTTAAATGCTTCCAGCATGGAAGTACGTTTTTCGATAATCTGCAGCAAACGGTCGTTAGGAATAGTTACCAGGGTATCAACCTTTTCCTTCAGGTTGACAATGCCTGCCTCAGCCTGCTTCATGCGGCGAGGACCTTCAAAGCCAAAGGGTTTGGTTACAACGCCGACAGTCAGCGCACCGATTTCTTTGGCACATTCCGCAACAACGTGCGCAGCACCGGTACCGGTACCACCGCCCATACCTGCGGTAACAAATACCATATCTGCACCCTTCAGGGATTCCAGAATCTGGTCACGGGATTCTTCGGCAGCTTTTTCGCCGATTTCAGGGTTTGCGCCTGCACCCAGACCTTTAGTCAGCTTTTCGCCGATTTGGATGCGTTTTTCTGCCTTGGAAAGCATCAGGCACTGCTTATCGCAGTTCACTGCAATAAATTCTACGCCGCTTACGCCGGCGTCGATCATACGGTTTACGGCGTTATTGCCGCCACCGCCTACACCAATTACTTTAATATTGGCCAACGGTTCAAAGGTTGTCTCTACGTCATCAAACATATTCTACGTCCCCCTTAGCTTTGGGTAGCTTATTTATAAAAAAATCATTTTTATATTGTTCAACATGAAAGTGCTATTTTCCTGCTTATTAATGAATTTTTTTCTTCATCTTCCGACAGGACACTTATTTGCCCATATAAAGGCGACGGATAATTCCCAGATTCTGGAAAATACGCATACCGAAAATCAGTACCGCTACCAGATATAAATCGATACCGATCAGATTACCTGCATAGCACAAAAAGGCAGTCAGGATACCGTTGATAAAGAATCCGGAAATGAAAACCTGAGTATCATAATTGCCTTCGAGTGAAGCACGTACACCGCCCAGTACTGCATCCATACCGGCCATAACGGCTACGGCAAGCAGACGTGCGTATTCGGGCGGCACTCTGAAAGGACAGTAAACACCGAGTATAAGACCAAGCAAAAGGCCGGCAAATGCAAATCCAATCATTTCGCTGCCTCCTTGCTTTCCACTGTCTTAGCGTATTCAAAGCTACGCGGTGCTTTAAGCGCCGGAATATGCAGCTTTTCAACAGTCTTGATTTTTACCTGAATGCCCCAGAACTCAAAGGTTTCTACAACACCGCCACGCAGACGCAGGGCACTGCTCAGAGTTTTAGGAGCGCCTATAGCCTTTATAACATAAGGCGGAGCGCTGCGGACATTGTTTACCGAAATAGTAGGTCCGGCACAACGAATCTCGCTCATAGCTACAATGCGCTGATCGTTGACAGAAATTGCTTCCGCACCGGCAGCACGCAGCTCGTTGAGTACACGCAGCAAATCTTCATCATGAATAATGTACAAATTAGGATTTTCGCCGGACTTTTTGGCAATATTGCTGTCATCCAGCAAAATCTCAATGCCTTCGCCCTCTACGTCAGTCGTGCCTGCCATCAGCTTCATACGGTCATCAGCAGGATCCTTGGCAGCACCTGCTCGCAAGGTTTCCAGCTCCGTCAGCAGCTGCTTGTTCTCGGCTTCCATAATCTTCAGGCGTTCCGACAAATCCTCTACGCGGTCCATACGCACATTGCGTTGAAGCTCTGTAGTTTTATACTGTACCGAAAGCATAAATCCCAACACCATGAATACCACGGCAATCAACAGCTTGCCCTTTAAATCCATAGTAAAAATTTCTTTCATTATCTCACCCTCACTGTGACATCAGCTGCAACAGCTTTGCAGCTGTAACAAGTTAACAGCAATTTATTTTGGCAAAAGCTTGATATATGGCTTACCGAAGGTCAAATCAATATATTCAGCCTTAATGTTTTTATCTTTAATCTCGTTGAACACAGTCATAAACACAGAAGCCTTCTGTGATACCTCCTGCACCCTGCCCAGACGCACCGGAAAGCTGCCGCTCAGCTGCAGCTTGACATCCTGCTTATCATCAACGGCAATTTCACCGATACGCTGCAGTGCCTCCGGCGTCAGCTGCTGCAAAAATTGCAGAATCTGCAGCACACCCGTATTGGCAACCTTATCGCCCAGATAAAGATTACCGCATTTTATGCCGGCCAGCACAGGAGCCTTAGCATCCGGAATAGTAGTCGTCACACTAAGAACAACGCCGTTATAATCCACCTTCAGATAGCTGTGATAGGAATTGGCAACATAAAGCGCCGGCTGCCGTTCCTCTACGCTCACCTGCAAGGTTGCCGGAAAGCGGTAAGCCACCTCTGCATTCTTAAAGCGGACATCATGCAGCAAAGCCTCACGCAGACGGCCGGAGCTGGCATTGAAAAGATTCAACGGGCCTTGCCCGCAGCCTGCAAGCGAGATAACCTCTGCCTCCGTCAGCTGACTGCTTCCGTGAATGCTGACATTGCCAAAGGCAAATGCAGGATTATGCACATAGCGCCAGGCATATGTACATGTTACAGCAAGTACAGCCGTAGATACCAATAGGCGCACCAGATGCCAGAATTTCCGGCGTCTGCGTCTGCGCAGTTGTTCGCGTATAGTCTGCGATGAATCCATGCTGCACCTCCTTTGGCTCCTAGTAAAACTTTTTTATTTAGCGCTCAGTAAAATTTTCTCGCACAGCTCCGGGAAGCTGATGCCAACAGCAGCAGCAGCCTTCGGAACCAGGCTGGTTGCCGTCATGCCGGGAACAGTATTTGCTTCAAGTACATAAGCAACACCATCCTCATCTCCCAGCATAGCATCTACACGCGCTACACCGGAAAGTCCCAGCAGCTTGTAGGTTTCTACGGCAATTTTTTGGATATAGGCAGTAGTTTTCTCATCAAACGGTGCCGGGCAGTGGTAATCCGTAGCACCCTTGGTGTATTTGGAATGGAAGTCATAGGCTCCGGAATGCGGTGCAATCCAGATAACCGGCAACGGCTTAGGCTCGCCGTTCTCTTCCATAATAGAAATCGTCAGCTCCTTGCCCTTGATGCACTTTTCTGCCAGCACATTTTCGGAATACTTGAAGGCTTCCTCCAGTGCAGGCACAACCTCTTGTGCAGTCTTGGGAATTACCACGCCGATGCTGGAGCCCTGAGTTGCTGCCTTAATAACTACAGGCAGACCGAACTCGGAAATAATTTTTTCTGCCAGCGTCTGCAAATCACCTGCATCATGCTTGTTGATAATCATGCAGGGTGCGGTAGGAATGCCTGCAGACTGCAGATAACGCTTCGTAGCGGATTTATCCATAGAAACAGCGCTTGCCAGTACGCCGCAGCCGGTATAAGGAATACCTGCTGCCTCCAGAATACTCTGCAAACGGCCATCCTCACCGTACATACCATGAACGGCGTTAAATACTACCTTAGCGTTCATATCACGCAGCTCGTTAATCAGATTAGACGGATTCAGCTCTACTTCCTTAGCATTATAGCCCTTTTCGCGCAGTGCGTTGGCAATAGCGCCGCCGGTAACACGCGAAATCTCGGCCTCAGAGGAAGGCCCGCCTAAAACAACAGCAACAGCATCCTGCTTATTAATCTGCATTTCTTTCCAACTCCCTAACTAATTCTTCTCCAATTTTAAACACATCACCGGCACCGATGGTCATCACCAGATCGCCGGGACGTACAACGCGCTCCAGGTATTCCTCAGCCTTGGTCAGCTTGCCGATATACAGCACCTCCTGACCGGTCGCTGCTTTGATACCCTCCGCCAGATGCATGCTGCTCACGCCGGGAATTGCTTCCTCGCTGGCTGCATAAATGTCAGTCAGAATCAGCTCATCGCAATCCTTAAAGCATTCGCAGAACTCAGAGAACAGCAGCTTGGTACGGGTGTAGCGATGCGGCTGGAATACACACAACAGACGCTCAGGCTTCGTCTGTCTGGCAGCCTTCAGCGTTACGCCGATTTCTGTCGGATGATGCGCATAATCATCAACAACCCAGACACCATTGACTTTACCCTTGGTTTCAAAACGACGTTTGGCACCGCCGAACTTTTTCAGGGATGCAAGAATTTTGTCGGTAGCAATGCCCATCTCATGTGCAGCAGCAAACGCGCCCATAGAATTCAGCACATTATGTCTGCCGGGAACAATCAGATGAACCTCTGTCACAAATTCTCCCTTGTAGTACAGCTTGTAGCTGGTGCCGTCAACACCGTAGGAAATATCACGAGCAATGTAGTCAGCACCCTCGCCTTCTACGCCGTAGGTAATTACCTCTTTATCGGTTTCGGCAGCCAGACGGCGTACCTTGGCATTATCAAAGCAAAGGACTGCCTTGCCGCCTTCCTTGATGTTGCCTACAAACTGTTTAAAAGCCTGATATATATTTTCTTCTGTACCGTAATGATCCAGATGATCATCTTCAATATTAGTTACTACAGCAAGATACGGATACAGCTTGAGGAAGGAGCCGTCGCTTTCATCCGCCTCCGCTACCACAAAGCGACCTGCGCCGTTGCGCGCATTACCGCCAAGGCTGCTTACCTCGCCGCCGATGATAACAGTCGGGTCAATACCGCTTTCTGCCGCAATGCAGGAAATCATCGCACTGGTAGTAGTTTTGCCGTGAGCGCCTGCAACAGCTACGCCGTCGGCAGCATTCATCACTGCAGCCAGCACATCGCTGCGGTGCAGCACGGGAATACCGCGCTTTCTGGCCTCCATCAGCTCCGGATTGTTGGGATGAATCGCTGTGGAAATAACTACAGCCTCGGCATCCTCCACCTGACTGGCAGCATGGCCCATATAAACCATAGCGCCTTCTTCCGCCAGATGTGCCGACATATGACCGGCATTTAAATCGGAACCGCTTACATCATAGCCGCGCTTAATCAATACATAAGCAATCGCGCTCATGCCGGCGCCGCCGATACCGATAAAATGTATATTATGCAGGTTTGCTAATTTGTTTTCAGCCACTCGAGGCCCTCCCTTATTGTTTAGTCAAGGCCACAGCCTCTTTGGCTATAACCTCTGCAGCCCGCGGTCTGCCAAGCTTTTGGGCCGCCGCATGCATCTGCTGCAATTCCTCTTCATGTACTAATAAATGCTCGATAAACTCCAACACGGTGTCGCCCGTCAGGTCCTTATCAAGAATAACCTTGGCAGCACCCTGAGCCTCTACCGCTCTGGCATTAAACTCCTGATGATTTGCCGTAGCATACGGATATGGTACCAGAAGCGACGGCACTCCCTTAGCCATCAGCTCTGCCAAGCCGATTGCACCGGCACGGAATACTGCCAGATCGGCCGCAGCCAACGCTACCGGCATATTATGCAGATAAGGCTTGATAATAATGTTATCTGCCACACCGCCGCGCTTTTTGATTTCCGCCATATATGCGTCATAATTCACGTCACCGGTCGCATGCAGCACCTGTACCTCGGCTCTGCCGGAAAGCGCCAGCTCTGCCTCCAGCATAGCGTTGTTAATGGTGCGCGCACCACGGCTGCCGCCGGAAACGAGAATCGTTTTCTTCGCCGGGTCCAGCCCCAGCTCCTTAACAGCTTCCTCACGCGTATGCTGCAGAATTTCACTGCGGATAGGATTGCCGGTATATTCCAGCTCTGCCTTGCCGTGAAAATATTTGCCGCCCTCTTTATAACCTAAAAATACTTTACGCACATAACGTGACAAAATTTTATTGGTTACACCGGGCATAGCGTTCTGCTCCTGAATGCAGCAGGGAATTCCCTTTAACGCTGCCATGAAAACAATCGGGCCGCAGACATAACCGCCGGTACCGATTACCAGGTCCGGTTTTTCGTTACTGATAATCTTGTAGGCATCATATAAGCCGGCAAAAAGCTTTGCCGCGCTGCGCAGGGTATCCAGGCTCAGGCTGCGCTTAAAGCCTGCTACCTCAATGAACTGCAGCTTGTAGCCGTAGCGGGGAATGATATCCTTTTCCAAGCCCTGCTGTGTGCCCACGAAGCTGATTTCCGCCTCAGGCTGCAGTTTTTTTATCTGATCCGCAATGGTCAGGGCCGGATAAATGTGTCCGCCCGTACCGCCGCCGGAAAGAATTACCTTCACTTAACGTTACCTCCCTCCAGCTCGTGTACCAGCTTTTTAAAATAATTTCCGCGTTCGGGATAATTCTTAAACATATCAAAGGATGAGCAGGCCGGCGAAAGCAACACTACCTGTGGCTTATGTGCCATCGAATGCGCCTTGTTCACTGCATCCTCAAAGCTGTCAGCCAGCACGATATTCTGCACGCCGCAGGCAACAGCTGCCTTGTTAAAGCGCTCCTTGGCAGCGCCCAGCAGAATCAGAGCATCAGTCTTTTCCTTAACAAGCTCCATCATCGGCTCCAGCGGCGTCAGCTTATCGTGGCCGCCTGCGAGCAGGATGATGTGGCCATCCTTGAAGGCCTCCAGCGCTTTAATTGTAGAATCGGTGTTGGTAGCCTTGGAATCATTGTAATACGGTACGCCATCAATCGTAGCAACGTATTCAATGCGGTGCTCAATGCTGCGGAAGTTACGCAGCACATCAGCCATATCGCTGATGCTCACACCGGCGAAAAAGCCGCAGGCAATGGCTGCCAGCACGTTTTCTTCGTTGTGACCGCCGAACAGATGCAGCTCGCTGATATTGCAGACAGTTTCCTGCTTGCCGTCCCAACTGATGATAAAATTCCCATCCTGCATATAGATGCCCTGCTGCAGTTTTTCCTTACGGCTGAAGTAACACAGGCGGCCTTTAGTTTCCGCACCCCAGGTACGCACAATAGGATCATCGTAATTAAGCACCGTAACCTGCACTTCGCCCTGCTGACGGAAAATGTTCTTCTTCGCCTCGCCGTAGGCCTCCATCGTATGATGGCGCTCCAGATGATCCGGAGTCAGGTTCAGCACTACTGCGATGTCAGGGCAGAAGCTGCTGACTTTTTCCAGCTGAAAGCTGGAAAGCTCGGCAGCGAGCCAACCATCCTGAGGCAGGCTCTCTACCTCCTTGGACAGTGCCAGGCCGATATTGCCACCTACTGCAGAAGGCTCCGGCAGACGTTTGAGCATCTCGCCCACAATAGTAGTGGTAGTGGTTTTGCCGTTAGTACCGGTGATAGCGGCAATGTGACCGCCATACAGCCTGTAGCCAAGCTCAACCTCGCTGATGACCTCCAGTCCGCGCTGCTCTGCGAGCAGCACATTTGCGTTATCGCAGGCGATACCCGGAGAAAGCACCAGCACACCTGCAATATCAAGCAGGCCTTCAAATGCAGCCTGACCGATGGCCAGCCCACCGCCAACGCTCTCTAAAAGCTGCAGCAGCTGCGGCTCTAAAGTACAGTCCATATCGTTATACAAATATACCTGCTGCTTTCTATCTGCCAGCACCTGCGCTGCGCCACGGCCGCTGATGCCTGCGCCGTAAACGATTACAGCATCCTTTTTAGTCATCAAGAAACACCCTCTATTCATAAACATACATAGGCTATAGCCCTTTCACCGCAAAATTTGCGACAAAACAGTTATAGCCGAAGATTTTTTATACAAATGCATTAAGCCACAGGCATAAGCCAATGACAGACAATACGCAGCTTACTGCTGTAAAAACACGCACAACCTTAACCTCAGGCCAGCCGCCCAGCTCAAAATGATGATGCAGCGGAGACATGCGGAAAATACGCTTACCGCCGCTAAAACGGAAGTAGGTAACCTGAATAATTACCGACAGCGCTTCCGCTACATAGATACCGCCGACAATAACCAGCAGCAGCTCTGTACGTGTCAAAAGCGCTAAAGCGGCAATAGCACCACCCAAAGCCAAGGAACCGGTATCACCCATAAATACCCTGGCAGGATGACGGTTAAACAGCAAAAAGCCCAGGCAGGCACCGGTCAGTCCCAAAGAAAAACCGCTCAGATCCAACATGCCCTGCATGTAAGCAATAAAAGCGAAAACCATGGTAACGGGCAGACTGACAAAGGAAACCAGTCCGTCCAGACCATCCGTCAGGTTTACGGCATTGGTTGTTCCAACCAAAAGCAGGAAGGCCAGCACATAATACCCCCAGCCTAAATCAATGACAGCATTGATGCCGGGAACCCACAGCTCCGTATTGCGGATATGAGTTTCGGCGAAATATACATAGGCACCGGCCAGAATGAACTGCAGTAAAAATTTCTGCTTGGCAGTCAGGCCCAGATTACGCTTCATTACAACCTTGATGTAATCATCTATAAAGCCTATGACCGCATGGCCTACTGTCAGCACCAGAGCAATAATTACATGGGGAGTAAAGTTGCCCCACAGCAAAGCAACCAGCAACGCTGCCAGCATCATAAGTCCGCCCATCGTCGGTGTGCCGCTTTTCGCCATATGGCTTGCCGGTCCGCACTCTCGGATAGACTGGCCGAACTTCAGCTTATGCAGATAAGGAATCAGCACCGGGCCGATTAAAGCACACACGATAAACGCAGTCACAGGAATTCCGATTAACTTTAACATCTACTAAAATCTCACTCTCTTAAGTTTACTTGAACAGCTCCAGCATTTTGTCAACCTGCATGGAATGGCTGCCCTTAAGCAGGATAATATCACCTGCGGAAGCCATCAGACGCAGAGCATCCGCTGCCTCCTGACGGTCAGCGCAATGCTTGCTCTTGCCGCCAAGCTCTGCAGCCTCATCCGCAATATAAGCAGCCTGCGGACCGTAGGTCAGTACAAAATCTACACCGTTTTCTACAGCCCAGCGGCCTACACGGCGATGCGCATCCTCACTGATATCTCCCAACTCCAGCATGTCTGCCAGCACAGCAATAGTGCGGGCCTTGCCATGCGCTGCCTTCTTGGCCTCCGCCAAGGTTTTCAGTGCCGCTTCCATAGAAGCAGGACTTGCATTATATGCGTCATTGATAAAGGTAATATCGCCGATATAAACGATTTCCTGACGGCTGCCTGTCAGACGGGCAGTTGCCAGCGCCTGCGCGCTTACTGCCATCGGCACGCCGTAGCAGAAGGCGCCGGCAATAGCGCTCAATGCGTTATAAACGTTATGCTCGCCAATCAGCTGCAGGCTTACATTGACAGCTTCACCGGTAGCCTTATGGGTACAGGTAAAGGTAGTACCTGCACCGGAGGTCACAATATCACTGCCGCGGAAGTCGCAGTTTTCGCCCAGGCCGAAGTAAACAACTTTTGCCTTGGTTTTGTCTGCTGCCGGCAGTACGTATTCGTTATCGCCGTTGAGCACAGCAAAGCCATCCTCCGGCAAATTAAGTACGATTTCGCTTTTGGCCTTGCCGATGTTTTCCATGCTGCCCAAAAGCTCCATGTGGGTTTCGCCCACGTTGGTAATCAGACCGCTGTCAGGCTCGGCAATGCGGCACAGCTCGGCAATCTGGCCCAAGCCGCGCATGCCCATCTCCACAACGGCAATATCGGTATCAGGCTTAATACTCAGCAAGGTTTTCGGCAGACCGATTTCATTATTGAAGTTGCCCTGAGTTTTGACAACGTTATATTTGCAGCTCAGGCAGGCAGCCAGCAAATCCTTAGTAGAGGTTTTGCCGTTGGAGCCTGTGATAGCAAAAACCTTCAGGCCCTGCTTACGCAGACGGTAGGCATGCGCAAGCTGCTGATAAGCAAGCAGCGTATCCTCTACCATGAACACAGCAACGCCCGCAGGCAGGCCGCTCACCTCATGGGATACGACAACGCCCGCAGCACCCAGCTCCACAGCCTTGGCGCAATAGTCATGGCCGTCAAAATTATCGCCCTTCAGCGCTACGAATAATTCTCCCGGCTTTACCGCACGGGAATCGGTGGTTACGCCGGTAAACTCAAAATCTGCACAAACAGCCTTAGTAGCTGCTAAAACTTCACTGGCCTTCAGCATTTTTTATCACTCCAGTATTCCATTACAACTTCTTTATCATCAAAGTGAATAGTTCTGTCCTTCAAAATCTGGTAATTTTCGTGGCCCTTGCCGGCAATCAGAATAACATCATTGTCAGCAGCCTCTGCCAAAGCATAGCAGATTGCCTCACGTCTGTCGCTCAGACGGGTAACGTGCTTGCCTGCAGGCACATTTTGCAGTGCCGTAAAGATTTCGTCGATAATCAGCTCCGGATCCTCGGTACGCGGATTATCGGAGGTAACAACGATATTGTCAGCCAGCTCCAGCGCCAGCGCACCCATCAGCGGACGCTTTTTGTTGTCACGGTCACCGCCGCAGCCGAACACAACCCACAGCTTACCGCGGGTAATGGAGCGCGCTGTTTTCAGCACGTTCTCCAAACCGTCGGGAGTATGTGCGTAGTCTACAATAACAGTATAAGGCTGTCCTGCCTCAACAAGCTGGAAACGTCCAGGGACGCCGTCAAAACCGTCGAGTACGGAGCCAATGATATCCTTGTCAATATTTTCAGCCAGCATTGCACCGATAACACCCATAACATTATACACGTTGAACTCGCCGGTAATCTTCAGCTCCAGGTCCATTTCGCCCACCGGAGTATGCAACAGCAGCTGCATATGCTTAGGTTCTACCGTAAAGCTCAGCGGATAGATGTCATTATCATGGCCTTCGCCGTAGGTCAGCACGTTGGCCTTGGTACGCTCGCGGATAATTGCGGAGCTCGGATCATCCATATTGAAGACAGCGTTTTTATTCGGCTTACTGCCGTCGGTCAGATGCTCAAAGAGCAGGCTCTTGGCATCGCGATAGTTTTCCATTGTTTTATGGAAGTCCAGGTGATCCTGGGTAATATTCGTCAGCACAGCGCAGTCATATTCAATGCCTGCCACACGCTTCAGCGCCAAAGCATGGCTGGAAACTTCCATTACGCAGTAGTCACAGCCGGCGCAGCACATAGCGTACAGTGTTTTCTGCAGGTCAACTACGTCCGGAGTAGTGTTATGAGATTCGGTAATCTCATCGTTAATCATAATATTGATAGTGCCGATCAGACCAACCTTATAGCCTGCCTTACGCAGAATCAGGCGAATAATATTCGTCGAGGTTGTTTTGCCGTTAGTACCGGTCACGCCGATCATTCTCAGCTTGCGTCCCGGATAATCATAAAAATACGGCGTTACCAGCTCCATAGCCTCACGCGTATCAGCAACCTTAATAAGAGTAACACCCTGCGGTACTTCAGCGGGAACGTCCTCCACCAGCGCAGCAACAGCGCCCTTCTCGGCAGCCATCGTCAAAAATTTATGTCCGTCTACAGTTGCACCCTTCAGGCAGATAAAAAGACTGCCGGCTACCACCGCACGGGAATCGGCAGTTACATCAGTAATAACTTTATCGGCACTGCCAATTACCTCAGCCTGCGGCAATAAGGCAAGGAGTGAAGCTAATTGCTTTTCCATTTATTAACCCCCTGTTTTACGTTCTGCCCCTCAAGGAGCAAAGCCGTAAATTACTTCTAGTTTAATTATAGTATAGAATTTAAATTGAAACGGCAGCCAAAAGGCTGCCTCCCAAAAACCCATTCAAATTATATCACAATATAAACTGAATGGCTATGTTTATTTGTTATGAACAGCCAAAGAATTGCTGCTTCCGCCAGCCTTAACATAAATATTGCTGCGGGCAACACTCATACCCAAATACTGTTCGGCCAAACCGATAATACGGTCAGGACCCTTCAGCTGCTCAACCTCGATTTTCAGCTCGTTGTTTTTGGTGATAAGCTGAGCCTCCTGCTGTTGCAGGCTCACCAGCTCATTGCCATATTGCACCATAGCGTTACTGCGTAAAACAACAATAAAATAAGCTGCCATAATAAGTAAAAATGCTTTAAGAATTCTGTTGCGCAGCACTCTTCTCGGATCAGGTCTATGTACTTTTCTGCGGGCAGGCTGCTGAACCTCATATTGCTCGGCAGGCTGCTCCTGCCAAGCATAATTATCGTATTTTCTGGCAAGCATCAAAATCACCCTTCATCAAAACATCAAAATTTATCTATGTGCATTTGTCAAATCTTAATTGCATAACGCAGGCGCGCACTGCGGCTGCGCGGATTTTCTTCCACCTCTGCCTTGGATGGAACAATATTGCCTGTTTTGCGCAGCAAAGGCTTTTTACCGCATACGCACACCGGCAGCTGCGGCGGGCAAGTGCAGCCCTTGGCAAGCTTGGCAAAGGTCTGCTTAATAATTCTGTCCTCCAGCGAATGGAAGGTAATGACACCGATACGGCCGCCGCTCTTTAAGCGGTTCACGGCTCTTTCCATAGTATCTGCCAAAATTCCCAGCTCGTTGTTTACCTCTATGCGGATAGCCTGAAAGGTACGCTTCGCCGGATGCGGACCGTCAAGTCTTGCTCCCTTGGGAATAGCCTTCTTGATGACATCCACCAGCTCAAAGGTAGTAGTCAACGGCTTTTCTTTGCGCGCCGCCACAATAAACTGTGCGATACGCTTCGCCCAACGTTCCTCACCGTAACGGTGAATGATATCCGCCAGCTCTTCTTCCTTATAGTGGTTTACAATGTACTCTGCATCCAGACTTGCTTCTTTATTCATGCGCATATCCAAAGGTCCGTCATGCATATACGAAAAACCACGCTCCGGTGTATCCAGCTGATAGCTCGAAACACCAAGATCAAAAAAGATACCGTCAATTTCATCGATTCCCATAGAATCCAATACCTGGGAAAAATTTTCAAAATTGGACTTGGCAACTGCGGTTTTGCAGGTAAATTTGTTCAGCAAGCGTTCGGAACCGGCAGCAATAGCATCATCATCCTGATCAATGCCAATCAAAAGACCGCCTGCCTCCAGCTGTGCGGCAAACGCACTGCTATGACCTGCACCGCCCATAGTGCAGTCCACGTAAATACCATTTTTATCTGTTATCAGAAAGTCCACGCTCTCAGCGAGCAGAATACTTGTATGCTTAAATTCCATAGCCAACACCAATCTTATATTCCTAAGTCAGCAAGCTGCTCTGCAAGCTCGCTCACATCCTCGGCATTTTCTTCGTTATATTCGTTCCAACGGCCTGCATCCCAAATTTCGGCTCTGCTGCCTACGCCCACAATCACAGCATCCTTTTCCAGACCGGCATGACGACGCAGGTTTGCCGGCAAAAGCACTCTGCCCTGCTTGTCACATTCGCCCTCGCAGGCACCGCCAAAGAGAAAACGTGTAAAATCACGCGCTGTTTTGCGGCTCATCGGCAAGGCTGCCAGCTTCTGTTCCAACTGATGCCATTGCTCCATATCGTAAACAAAAAGACAGCCGTCCAGACCTTTGGTAATTATAAACTTACTGCCCAAACTTTCACGCAGCTTAGCAGGCATAGCAAGACGACCTTTTGCATCCAGAGTGTGTTCGTATTCACCTAAAAGCATTTTGTCGCCCCCTTTTTACCCACATTGCACCACTTTTCTCCATTATATCGTTTATTAGCCGTAAACGCAAGTATTTCACGGCTTAATGTGAAAAAATAATCAAAAAAACGTGAACTCTGTCAAGCTTATTTCGCAAAAAATTTTCAGTAATAAATTTGGCTTTTAGAAGCACAGATGATATAATGAATGAGTACGGATTTCGTGTACAATTTTTATAAAAAGGAGACTTATACAATGGTTACTAAAGATACCGGCATTATTGAAGCCGTTCAAAACCATCCTGAAATCATGGAGGTTTTCGCTGAATATGGTCTGGGCTGCATCGGCTGCATGGCTGCTCATTTCGAAACCATCGGTCAAGGCGCTGGCGCTCACGGCATTGATGTTGATGCTCTTATCGAAGATATCAATAAAGTTATTGCCGAAGCAGAAGCAAACAAATAAAATAGCGAAGCGGGATAAATACTGCACCGGCATATTTTCACCGCATAGAAAAAATGAGGGAGCTATCTCCAGCACAAGTGGGGACGGTTCCCTGTTTTCATAAGGAGGTCTCTGTTATGTTCAAAACTCGTAAGGTTGTAATCGTCGGCGCAGGTCACGTCGGCTCTCACGTTGCTTTAGCGCTCATCCAATCCGGTGAAGCAGATGATATTGTACTGATTGATATTCTTAAGGAAAAAGCTGCAGCACAGGCACTGGATTTGGACGACTGTGTCAGCGGTGCTCTTTGCGGTCACGACGCAAAAATCCGCGCCGGTGAATACAGTGAGCTCAATGACGCAGATATTCTGGTAATGGCCTTCGGCCGCAGCCGTCGTCCCGGCGAAACTCGTCTGGATATGTTTGATGATTCCATCAAGATGGCTAACGAAGTTATCAGCCACCTGAAACAGGTTGACTTCAAGGGAATTATGATCAGCATTTCCAATCCTGCAGATATTATCTGCGAGCATATCCGCCGTCAGATGCAGTGGGATTCGCATCGCTGCTTCTGCACCGGCACCAGCCTGGAAAGCTACCGCCTGCTGCGCGTACTCAGCGCCGCTACCGGCTACAGCCGTAAATCTATCCAAGCCTTCTGCATGGGTGAGCACGGTAATTCCAGCTTCGTTGTCTGGTCCCGCATCCGCATCGGCAGCAAGAGCTTTGCCCAGCTGCGCAGCGAACGTCCGGAGCTGGCTGCCCTCAGTCTGGATGATTTGCAGCTGCAGGTTAAAAGAGCCGGTGATATCGAGGTTGACGGCAAAGGCTGCACAGAATTCGGTATTGCCAATGCTGCCTGCATGCTGATTACGGCTATCTTCCATGATCAGAAGCTCATCTGGCCCTGCTCCACCGCTCTCAACGGCGAATACGGTCAGAAGAACGTTGCTGCCGGCGTACCCTGTGTCATCGGCAAGAACGGTATCGAAGAGATTCTTGAACTGAAGCTGACGGAAGAAGAAGAAGCTAAGTTCGCTGTCTCCTGCGACATTCTGCGTGGCTTTTTGGATAGAGCAGGCAGCTTGTAAAGATAAGCTTGCAATGCTTATAAGAATGTAAAACGTTAATTACAAAAAACGTCGTAAGCAATGATCAGCACTCATAAGCTCACGACGTTTTTTTATACACATTATAAAACTACAAACTCACACCCTCAATATGCGTCCAATCCGTTGCGTGCGCCGCCGACAACACGCACATTGCTAACATTAAAAGCAGCTTTAATCACAGGCAGATACTTGCCGATCAGCTCCGTGCGCACTCTTTCATCGCCGGCAACCAGCAGCAACGCATCGTCGCCCAGGTTAATATTCAGCAGCGGGCTAATCAGACGCTCAAACGCAGGCGCAGACATAGCCTTCTTCAAAGCCGTCAGTCCGGGTACAAGCTGCGGTTTTTCCTTAGCCATGCGCACCTCCAGCGCTTCAAAAGGAACCTCGAACAGCTTATCATTATCTGCCCCGACAAAGCTTTCATTAAGAGAACCGCTTACACCAACAAAATCTTCTGCCATAAGAAAAACCTCCTTCATAACATATACACATAGGGAGACATAGCCTCCGCTCAAAATAAAAACTCCTGCTAATATGAATTTATCACGATTCGGACTCTTTGTCAAAAAATACATAGTGAAAATTTCAGCAATATTTCAATAACGCTTAACAAAAAATGCTTCTCGGCAAGCGATCTTTACAACATTAATCAAACCTGCTGAAAGCACTATTACAGAGATACAAAAACTGACGAAGCAAAATTTGCCTCGTCAGTTTTATTTTTAGGTAATATTTAATTCAACGTCTGCTAAACGAAGTAATTATTTCACCATAGCAGCAACGATATCAAAAGCAGCAGCAAGTGCTTCATCAACCTTAGCTACGTCCTTAGCACCGGCTTGTGCCATATCCGGACGACCGCCTCCGCCACCGCCGCACAGCTTAGCAACAGCCTTAACGATGTTGCCCGCATGTACGCCTTTAGCAACTGCATCTTTATTAGCCATGGTCAGAATGCTTACCTTCTCGCCCATAACAGCAGCCAGCACAACAACGCCGCCCACCTTATCACGCATCTGGTCACCCAGATTACGCAGAGCGTCAACGCTGTCAGCATTAACCTTCTGTACCAGAACAGGAACGCCGTTAGCATCCTTAATCTGATCAGCAACATTGCTTACCTGCGCCTTAGCGATTTCTGCAGCCAGCTCTTCGGCCTTCTTCTGTGCTGCCTTCAGCTCGCATTGCAGAGCCTCCAGACGAGTCGGAACGTCGCAGCAGCGGCATTTCAGCTCAGCAGCCAGACCGTTCACCATTTCCTCGGTAGCATTTACATGAGCCACAGCACCATGACCGGTAACAGCCTCAATACGGCGCACGCCTGCACCGCTGGAGCCTTCGCTAACGATTTTGAACATACCGATTTGAGCAGTATTGCTTACATGGCTGCCACCGCAGAATTCCATGGAGAAGTCCGGAACGGTAACAACACGAACAATATTGCCGTATTTTTCACCGAAGAGAGCAGTAGCACCCTTCTTCTTAGCTTCCTCAATCGGCAGCTCTTCAATATTAACAGCTTTGCCAGCCAGCACCTGCTCGTTGACAATAGCCTCTACTTCCTTCAGCTCCTCAGCAGTTACCTGAGAGAAGTGGGAGAAGTCAAAACGCAGACGGTCCGGACCAACATAGCTGCCGGCCTGGTTAACATGGGCACCCAGAACCTGTTTCAGAGCAGCATGCAGCAGATGGGTTGCGGTATGGTTACGAGCGATATCCATCTTGCGTGCCTTGTCTACAGCAAAGGTAACAGCGTCACCTACAGCAACAGTGCCTTCGGTTACGGAACCGATCATAATAACAGCGCCGTCAGGCAGCTTTTTGGTAACATTTACAGCGATAACGCCGGTCGAAGCGGTAATAGTACCGATATCGCCCAGCTGGCCGCCGCCCTCAGCATGGAAAGCGGTAACGTCGCAGATAACAGCAACATCAGTGCCGTCAGCAGCGTTTTCAATCGGCTGTGCGTCATGCGCAGGATACATCTTCACAATCTTAGCTTCGGTTGCAGCTTCGTCAACCTTCAGCTCAGCAACATTGATGCCGCTGGTGTTATAAACAATCGGACGACCTTCTTTATCGTTGCGTGCTTCACGCGCCATTTTACGCTGAACCTCCAGCGCAGCGTCGAAGCCTTCTTTATCCATAGTCATGCCGGCTTCTTCCAAGATTTCTTCAGTCAGTTCCCAAGGGAAGCCAAAGGTATCGTTCAGCTTGAAAGCAGTTGCACCGTCGAGAACGGTTTTGTTTTCAGCCTTCAGCTTTTCAATTTCCTCGTTCAGCAGCTCGCATCCCTGCTTCAGAGTGCGCAGGAAGCTGGTTTCTTCCATTTCCACAACCTTTTTGATGAAGTCAGCCTTCTCTACCAGGTTGGGGTAAGCGTGACCGAACATGCCGATAACAACGTCAACAGCACCGGTCAGGAACATCTCGTTGATGCCCAGCAGACGAGCGTGACGGATAGCACGGCGCAGGATGCGGCGCAGTACATAGCCACGGCCTTCGTTGGATGGCAGAATGCCGTCGCCAATCATAAATGTCATGCTGCGTACATGGTCAGCGATAACCTTCAGGGAAACGTCGGTAGCCTTATCCTTAGCATATTCAACATTAGCAATTTTAGCTGCATATTCAATAATCGGGAAAATCAGGTCAGTTTCAAAGTTGGACGGCTTGCCTTGAACAACACTTGCCAGACGCTCCAGACCAGCGCCGGTATCAATGTTCTTGTTTTTCAGCGGCGGATAGGTGCCATCAGGCATCTGGTTGAACTGGGTGAATACCAGGTTCCAGATTTCCAGGAAACGGTCGCAGTCACAGCCGGGGCCGCAGGTCGGTTTGCCGCAGCCGCGTTCAGGACCGAGGTCGATGTGGATTTCGGAGTCAGGACCGCACGGACCGCTTCCGATTTCCCACCAGTTATCTGCCAGGCGTACAATGTGGTCTTCAGGAACACCTACAACATTGTGCCAGATATCAAAAGCTTCATCATCCTCAGTGTGGATGGTGATGTACAGCTTATCGCCAGGCAGGCCAAGCTCCTTGGTCAGGAACTCCCAGCTCCAGGGGATAACTTCTTTTTTGAAGTAATCGCCAAAGGAGAAGTTGCCCAGCATTTCAAAATAGGTATGGTGGCGCGCAGTGCGGCCAACGTTTTCAATATCACCGGTACGCACGCATTTTTGGCAGGTGGTGATACGAGTAGCAGGCGGTTTCATTTTGCCGGTGAAAAACGGCTTGAACGGTGCCATGCCTGCACCGATAATCAGCAGAGTCGGGTCATCCTGAGGAATCAGGGAAGCACTCGGAAGCATAAGATGGCCTCTATCTTGGAAAAATTTCAAAAACTTTTCGCGGATTTCGTTACCAGTCATGTATTTCATAGTAGTTCATTCGCTCCTTCGAAAAATAATACTGCATTACTGCGGAAATTACCGCAGCAGACAAAGATTGCATATAAAAAAATTATATAATTTTTGCCTGTGAATGTCAATAAGCGCAAAGCTCCGCAAGTGTATACATAGCATAAAAAACGGAGCAATTATCTGCCCGAAAGGCAATCTAACTGCTCCGTCTGCTTAAATTTAATTTTTAAGCTTAATCCTGTTCATCCAGCTCATAAAGGCGCTTATAAATGCCGCCAAGGGCCATTAGTTCTTTGTGTGTGCCGATTTCCGCAATTTCACCGTTATGCAGCACCACAATTCTGTCAGCGTTGATAATCGTAGACAGACGATGTGCGATAATCAGCGTAGTGCGGCTTTCAGCCAGCTTATCCAGGGACTTCTGAATCTGCTTTTCCGTTTTGGTATCAAGCGCACTCGTCGCTTCGTCAAAAACCATTACCGGCGGATTTTTCAGGAAGGCACGGGCAATAGCAATACGCTGCTTTTGCCCGCCGCTCAGCTTCACGCCGCGCTCGCCCACCTTAGTTTCGTAGCCCTCCGGCAGTGCGCTGATAAAGTCATCCGCAGCCGCCAGCTTAGCAGCCTGCTCAATCTCCTGCTCGCTCGCCTTAATCTTGCCATACGCAATATTAAAATTAACGGAATCACTGAAAAGAAATACGTCCTGCTGAACCAGACCAACGTGGTTACGCAAATAGCATTGTTTATACTTTCTGATGTCCACGCCGTCAAGCAGCACTCTGCCCTGCGTCGGCTCGTAAAAGCGCAGCAGCAGGCTTGCCAAAGTCGTCTTGCCTGCACCCGTAGCCCCCACAAAGGCCACCTTTTCACCGGGAGCAATATCAAGATCAAAATGCTTCAGTACCGGCTTATCCTGCAGATAACCAAATGTTACATTCTCAAAGGTAATGCGGCCCTTAATCTCACCTGTGGCAATCGCATCAGGTGCATCGTCAATCTCCACCTTATGCTGCATCATCTCATTAAAGCGATGATAGCCGGCCATACCGCGCTGGTACATTTCCGTAAACATCAGCAGACGGAAAACAGGCTTCATAAAGATATTAACATAAAGGAAGAAGGCAACAAAATCGCTGAGCGCCAGTTGGTCATTGGCAACCATCATACCACCGCAAACCAAAACTACCAGATTGGTTGCGTTGGTAAAAAAGGTAATAGTTCCCGAAAAATATGAAAGTATCGCAAATGATTCGGTACGCACACGCAAAAGCTCATTACTCTTGCGCATAAAGCGCTCCAGCTCCAACTGTTCATTAGCAAAGGCCTTTACCAGGCGGATACCGCTCAGAGCCTCCTCTGCCTGCGCGGAAACCTCACCGGATTTTTCACGACTGCGGCGGAAGGCACGCTTCATCTTTCTGTTGACGAAAACAGAATGCACCGCCTTAATAATCAGCATAGCACCGATAATAGAGCCAAGATACGGATTCAGATACAGCATCATGAAAATAGTACCCAGCATACTGATGGTGCAGACAAGAAGGTCATTAGGTCCTTTAAATGTCAGCTCGCTGATTTCCACGATATCGCTTGTAATGCGCGACAGCAGCTGTCCTGTACGGGCATTATCAAAAAAGCGGAAGGACATTTTTTCCATATGTCCGAACAAATCGCGACGCATATCGTTCTCAATGCCGGAGCTCATCACATGACCATAATAGTTGATAGAAAAAAGCAGACCGAAGTTTACAACATATAAGGCTAAAAGTATCCCAGCCCAATAAAGCAGCTCGTCAATATTCTTTTGAGGAATCTGAACATTAAGCATCTGCCTTACGATATAAGGGAACAGCAGCTCCATTAAGGCCGAGAAGCATGAGCCTATCAGCACCAGAAGCAAAATCAGCTTATAGGGCTTATAATAATGAATTATTTTTTCTAACATTTACTTTGCTCCTCCTGCGTTATTTTTCCAGATATGTAAACGGTAAGCACCGATAATTTTGCCATCCGGAGTCAGTGCCGGCGCCTCCACACCTGCCAGCCACTGTCCGTCAGGTGAAATACCAATCGCCTGACAAGGTCCTTCGGTTGGGAAATAGCTGTACTTTTTGCCTGTTTTCAGGTCCAGCACCAGTGCTCCGTGCTCCTTGTAATTGTGCGTGCGCACGTTGCGCCCCACCGCGCAGGCCGCCAGCCTGCCGGCGAAAGCAATTTCCTCCATCGTACCGTCTGCCATATACTGATAGCGGAAGGTACCGTCTGTATTGAATACAAAAATACTGTTATTGCTCGGGTGTTCTACCGGCGTCGGCAGCTGCCAATTTTCACGGTTAAAGGTGTTAATCGTGGTAAAGAGTACGCCGTAGGGTGTTACAAAGCCGTCGCGTCCGCTGGCATTGACATATGCACCATCCACCTGCTGCGGCTTGGAAATGGAACGTGTCCACAGGATTTTGCCTGCCTCATCAAACAAAATTCCGCGTCCGTCACTGGCTCCTGCTGCCAGATATTTGCCGTCCGCACTGAAGTTGGGACTGCCGCGCATAACTGTGTTATCAAACGGTGGAATCGGCGGCACATGCGTTGAATTAAGCAGCTCGCCGGTTCTTTTATCGAGGAAATACATCGTATCCTTATACTTCATATCCTCGCGGTAATCGTAGGCAGAAGTAGAAAACACTGCTCTGCCGTTATTATCGTTGACATCGCACCAGTTTATCCAGCTGTCGATAACCTCATTCTTGGGGAACTGCCACAGCAACTTACCATCCTCATTTACAGCCAGCATTTTTGCATTGTAGCCTCTGCTGCCGTCCTTGCGCATCAAAAAGCGGTAAGCGTTGGCATAGACATTATTTTCATTGTCGACTGCAATATGCACCACCGACGGATAGGAACGCTGCGAAGCATCGGAGCCGACGAAGTCAGCACTCTTATACTGCCAACGGATATCACCCGTATGAACATCAACAGCATACAGCCTGCCTTCAGCGCTCTGCTCGCCTACTATCGCCAGTTTGCCGTCAGACGTAAGGCACAGAGCAATCAGCTTGCCTATGCCAAGGGAACGTTTCCATTTCTGACGTCCTTCATTGTCAAAGAGGAAGAGCTCGCCACGCTCCGTACCGACAATCCAGCCTTCTTCGTCGGCAGCATAACGCACTACCGCCTTAGTAAAGCCCATGCGGTCATAATTCTGTGTTGGGATATCACCCAGATAAACGCTCACACCGGAGCCGTCATTGTTAACATGAAACTGGTTCCATGGCGTTCTGCTGCCGGTAATCCAGTACAGTGCGCACCAGGAAAGCAGCAGTAGCACAAGCGCCAGCCAGCCTTTAAGCTTATTCATAGATACAGCACCGTCCAATCATAGATTTGGCGGAAAACGCCAAAGTAGAAGCCCTGCTCCGACAGCAGGTAAATTATTTTACTGCCAACAACTGCCACCACTACTGCAAACAGCAGCAGGCAGCTTGCCTTTTCGCGTGCGTCCCACTGTTGGCGTCGCCTTCCGGCGCCGCCTGCGAAAAAGCCACGGCTCACAACCGAAAGCGCCAGCGTCTGCGCACGCCTCAGGCAGCGCGCCAACAACGGCTTGGCGATATACGGCAAATGCCGCAGCACAGCAGTGCGTCCCCTCTGGCTGTCACTGCGCAGCTGCAGCGCTGTAATAACCTCGCCTGTTTCTGCCGCCAGCACCGGCAAAAAACGAATCGCCGTCACCAGCATGAACGCCATCTGCGGCGGCAGCCTCCAGCCCAGCAATGCCTGCAGCAGCTGTCGCGGGTCACTCGTCCAGCAAACCAAAAGCCCCAAAGCCAACATGCTGGCGCTGCGCAATCCCTGCACCGCACCGTACAGAATGCCTTCGCGGTAGATGAAAAGTCCGCCCGTCAGCTGGCCGATAAAGCCTGCCTCCGGAGCAATCAGCACCAACAGCGGTGTACGCGGCGTCTGCGCAAAGAACAGCGCCTGGCTGAACATGGAGCCCCACAGACCTAAGAGCAGCAAAATTGCCATTACCTTCCATTTGTAAATGGAGGTTTTCGCTGCCAGATGCAATAATAAGGTAAACGTAAATAAAATAAAGAGTGTCCGCGGATTATCCACGGTAATCATCAGAATAGCAAAGAGAAAGAGGAACAGCAGCTTAGTACGCCCGTTGAGATTCTGCGCCCATCCTGCTGCATCAGTGCCTTCCCATAGCTGTCTTACGGACATAGCGCTTCACCCCCTCTACCGTGATGCAGGGAGGAAGCCCCGCCTGCTCGCACACCGGCAAGAGCGCTGACGGTGTAAGACCGCCGGCCTCCACCAGCTCCTTATTGCTCAAAACCTCTTCTGTCGTGCCGTCGGCAATAATCTGCCCCGCACACAAAACAATTACGCGGTCGGCCACCTGTGCCGCCAGCTCCATATCATGCGTACAGATGAAGATACTGCCCCCCTGCTCCTTATAAGCCAAAAGCAGACGGCGGATTTCCGCCAGACTCTGTTCGTCCTGTCCTGTCGTAGGCTCGTCCAAAAGCAGCAGCGCCGGCTTCTTCGCCAGCATAGCACCCAAAACAACGCGCAAACGTTGCCCTTTGCTCAGCGCCAGCGGAAAATCATCGGCATATTCCGCTAAATTCATATTCTCTAAGAGCTGCTGCAGCTCCTGCTGCGTAATCGTGTGATTCTTCCAACACAATTCCTCGCGCACCGTATCTGCGAGCAGCATCAGATCAGGCTCCTGCCGCAGATAGCCGATTTTGCCCAGCTGCTTGTCGACCGGTTTTCCCTCCAGCAGCATGCTTCCCTGCTGCGTCTGTGTCAGGCCGCCCAAAAGGTTCATCAGCGTGCTTTTGCCAGCGCCGTTGAAGCCCATAATCGCTGTAATCTGCCCCTGATAAAGCGTAAACTGCAAATTCTTCAGCGTTGGCTCCTTGCCGCCGGGATAGGTGTAATACAAATCGCAAGCTTCCATAAGAGGCTGCTGTTGCCCTGCAGGCTTGGCCTGCTCAGCAGCTGCTGCAGGCTCGCATTCGCTGCGCAGCATCTGCACTATTTTTTCCTGGTCTGTCGTCAGCTCCGACAGCTGCAGTGCGCGGCACAGCTTCACCGTCTGCGGTTCACGCAAGCCTAAATCCGTGCGCCCTGTCATCGCCTGCCAGGCATCTTTAACAAGACCGTCATAAACAATACGTCCGTCCTGCATTACTGCCAGACGCGAAAAATATTTGCAAAGCTCGTTTACACGATGCTCAATCATCAAAATAGCAATGCCTGCCTCGCGGTTGAGGCGCACCAAAAGCTGCATAAAGCTCTGCACGCCCTGCGGATTCATCTGGCTCACAGGCTCGTCTAAAATCAAAAGTCCCGGCCTGGTAACAAGAATCGAAGCTAACGCTAGACGTTGCCTCTGGCCACCGCTCAGCTTGTGGATGCTGTAATCCTCAAAGCCTCCCAAGCCTACCAACTGCAAAGTTTCGCTCACCTTGCGCGCGATAATCTCCGGCTCCTCGCCCTGGTTCTCCAGTGCAAAGCCAACCTCATCCGCCACCGTCATCGCAAAAAGCTGGTCGTCCGGTGACTGATAGACAGTGCCCACCAGCTGGCCTGTTTTTTCCGGTGGCCATTTGCTGATATCCTCGCCCTGCAGGTAAATTGCTCCCTGCAGCTCACCGCGCTCCTCGCTGCCCAACAAGCCGCTGACAGCCTTAATCAACGTCGACTTGCCACAGCCGCTGCGACCTGCCAAAAGTAGCATTTCACCGTCCGCCAGCGTCAGGTTGATATTTTTTAAGGTAAACTGCTTCCTAGAGGGATAGCGATAAGATAAATTGTCTATTTTCAGCATCTCTATTCCCCCATAACCTGCTGCAGCTTGCTGCCCGTCTTAGCACCCAGCCAGGCGCCGATGCTGCTGTACACAAGGCCGTTGACCAGCATATACAGCGCCAGATACCAGTCTGCATAATACAGACGGTAGAAGAACATCATCTGCTCCATGTTGACGAAGGTGACAAGCGCATCGCCCACGCCCATCAGCAGGCAGATGAACAGCATATAGCCCTTGCCCAGCTCCTGCCTGCGGTAGAAGCCGGAAAGATACAACAGCGTTTCCAAAATCGCTACGTTGACACACATGCTCAAAAGTCCTAACGGCGTAAAATGTCCGAACATCAGACCGGAAAGCATATATTTGACAAAATACATCAGCGTCAGTACGCCCGGTGCACGGAAGAGCACTAGCAGCGCCACCACCAGCAAATACAGCAGCATACCGCTCAGAATGCCTGTCACCAAGCCGGAGAAAGGCCCTAAGAATACATGCAGCAAATCACCGATAAGTGTCGTCGGCAGTGTGATACCGCCAAAGGCCAGCGCCGCAAAGAGTGCCACCGTAATAGCACCGCGCGCACCGATACGGTAAATACAGCCCTTCAGCTTATAGCTAAAGGCCAGCACAGCCAGCAGGCAGATAAAGGAAAAGCCTACTGCCAAAAGGCCCAGATTATGCTTCTTGGCGATTGTCAGCGGTACCTCCTGCACCTTTTCCTGCCCGTTACCGCTTACAGTAACACGCAGGCTGTAATCGCCCTCCAACACTGTAAAATAATCTACATATAACGGAATGATAAAGGCCTGAGTTTTCTTGCCGTCCAGCGAAATCAGCGCCGTAGTTTCGTTGACGCTGCCTGTGTCACCTGCCCAGCCATGCTCGGAATCCTCATTGTTTTTGCCGGCGGTACAAAGACCGGGCATAACCTTGCCAGTCTTCTTATCAATCAGCTCCGCCTTAAATTTCAACAGGCGCACATCGCGCTGCGGGTTACGCATATCCAGCACCAGAAAAGTTGCAGGATGGTTAAACACTGCCGACCAGTTCGTCGCACCATCGCCCGTCATGCGGTTGCGAAAGCCTTCGAGCGTAGTATCGCGGATAAAAACCACGCCTTCTGCCGCGTGGTCATCCTTATTACCCAAATTATCTACCGGCAGAGTAACGCTCTGAATATACCAGTTGAATTTACTTCTGTCGATTTTCTTCCCCGGCTGCGACGCAATAGCAACAGCTGCTGCCGCCGGCTCATAGCTGAAGCTCAGCTCCCTGCGTTCGTGCCAGCCATCGCCGCTGACCTCAACCAGCAGTTGCTTCTGTCCGCGTGCAAGGTATGTCTGCGGCTGAATGTAAAGCAGATCAAAGCTCTGTCCGAAATCTGCCGGCAGCACCCAATCTGCCTCCGCCGTCTGGCGGCCGTCAGCGCTTCCCAAGCGCCATTTGTCATTGGCAAGCGCCTTAAAGCCTTCCGGCAAAATAACACGCAAATGCGCCGGCTGCTCATGCGGTACATCAAAGCCGGTAATATTGATAAACAAAGGCATTGTGCTGCCGCCATGCACTACATGTGCGGCACTCTTATCCAGATTGTAGGGATACACTGCCTCCAGCTTTACGCCTGCAAAGACCTGCTGCGTGAGGCACAGCAGCGCCAGCAGGATATATAAGATTCTCATACTTCACCTATTCACAGCAAATCTTTTTCAATAATGCTGTTTCCTTCTCTTTGCTTGCCTCATCTACACGAGTTGTAATCTCCAGGTTATTATTCAGCGGATTACGGCTTACGGCAATATCAGCCGCATATGCTCTGCTGAGCAAAGGCTCTGTAAAAACACGCTCCGGAGTATCGTCTGCCAGCAGCTTGCCCTCGCCTAAAAGCAGAATACGGCCGCAGTATTTGGCTGCCAGATTAAGCTCATGCACAACCATCAGCACCGTCTTGCCCATCAGCGCCAGCTCACGCGCAAAACGGAAAATCTCCTCCTGATAAACCATGTCCAGACCGGTAGTAGGCTCATCGAGAAAGAGCACCGGTGTCTGCTGCGCCAAAACCTTTGCCAACAGGATACGCTGCTTCTGACCGCCGGAAACCTCTGTCACCGGCTTATCTGCCAGCTCCCGCGTACCGGTATATTCCATGCAGTCCAGCGCCAGACGCTTATCGTCCTCGCTTTCGCGCTCCCACCATTTAAGATAGGGATAACGGCCTGCCATAACAATATCCTGGCCTGTATAACCAAAGCCAACCTCTACCTGCTGCTGCAGATAGGCTACCTCACGCGCCAAATCTCTGTCGGTATATTCCTCCATCGGCTTATCAAAAAACAAAACCTCACCGCTCTGCTTCGGCAACATGCCGCGGATTGTTTTCAAAAGCGTACTCTTGCCGGCACCGTTGCAGCCGATAATACCTACAAGCTCGCCCTTGCCGATAGTGAAGCTTGCATCGCTGATAACACAGCGGCTGCCGTAGCCTATAGATAAATGATTAACACTCAAAACTGCTTCTGACATTATTACACCTCATGCTCATACTTCATCATAAAATTCAAATAAATTTAAGTGCCATATACTTTTACCCAATTTTTTATATTATACCACATAGAAGCATCAGCGACAATAAATCACAGTCCGCACTCTATATAATCAAGAACTTCTTATCAGATAAAATCTTAAATAAAAAGCACGAACCACGGCAATAGTTCATGCTTAAATAAACTAACGGAAATCAACCTTCAGATGCTGTCTTTCCGGCATCCGCTGATATTTATATTTAGGATAGCCAACCATAAGCGTACCTACAATTTTATGTTTCGGCGGCACGGCAATCAAATCCAGCAGCGGCTGATAGCCTGCAATACCGCAGGATTGGATAAAGCCGGCGATAGTTGTTCCCAAACCGATGGTCGGGGCAAACAGCTCTGCATAGGCCCAACTCTGCTCTGCATTGCTCACACCGGTAATATTCAGACGGCGTGCCAACGCAAAAACCAGACAGGGCGCATTGCGGGCGATAATATCCTGTCCACGCTCACGGTAAGCGCGCAGTACCACCTGAAAATAACGTTTATTTTCGGTGCCTGCCGCAACCTCGTTCTCCATCCAGTTGGCAACAGTGTCGGCAATTGCACGGATCTGTTCCTTATCGCGTATAACGATATAGTACATGCCCTGTGAATTGCCGGCAGTCGGCGCATAGCGTGCCACATCCAGCATACGGGTAATTTCTTCATCCGTCGGTGCCTGAGGCTTGAAGTTGCGCACACTGCGGCGCATACGCAAAAATTCATAAGCAACCTCAGGTGTCGGCAGCGGCATCGTCACCGGACGCTGTTCCGCCAGCGGCGTATATTTATTATCCAAGGCTCCTACGGGACAGATAGCAACGCACTGGCCGCAGCTCATGCAGCCACGGTCAAAATTGCACTCCGGTCCGTTTTCACCCATTGAAAGAATGCAGGAAGGACAGCATTCTACGCAAATGCCGCAACGCAAGCATTTATCATGATTAACTGTTAACAAGTCCATAACGTCACCTCACAGTGCATTATCGGTATAGTGAATGTATTCCAGTCCACTAAAATCTGCCTTATAATGACCATTGCGCATAGGCGTACCCATGAGCTTTTTATCATCAGGCAGACCATCTACATTTACCAGACCGATAGAAGCGGTAGCACAAAGAGCACCAAGCTGTGTTGCTACACGCATAGTATAAGCCTTGTCCGCTTCACCGACAACACCCTTGTGCGGGTACATTGCCGTTGCTGCGACGATAACCGTCAGGATTTTGCCGCTCAGGGCAAAAATATGCGGTACAGTATTCATATCAGTCTGCATATAATCAATTTTAAAATTATGACTTTCCAGCCAGGGAACAAGAGCCTGTAAGCCAAGCTCGTGAATTTCCTGTTCTGTTAAAAGTTGCTGCTCCAAAATTCTCTTCTCCTGTAAACTATTAGTGTGCTCAACCCTTCTCATAAGCAGAGATTGTTAAGAAGATGCCGGATACGAGGAAGGGCGACGACGGCGTATAATCTTATACTCCTAGGAGCCCTGACGACGCAGATGGCGCCTTATCGGCGCTCTCCCACAAATTATTCTTCGCCGAGAACCAGAACCTCAGGTTCAAGATGCACACCGTGCGCTGCAAAAACCTTATCCTGCACATCGCAGATAAGCTGCAGCACATCTGCTGCCGTTGCTCCGCCGATGTTCACCACAAAGCCTGCATGCTTTTCGGAAACCTGCGCACCGCCGACAGTATAGCCCTTAAGACCTGTCTGGTCGATAAGCGTACCGGCAAAATATCCGGGAGGACGCTTGAACATACTGCCTGCACTCGGCAGCTCCAACGGCTGCTTAGTGATACGGCGGTTACTGAAATCTGCCATTTTATCGGCAATAGCCTGCTTATCACCTGCAGTCAGGCGCACAGTTACCGCAGTAACAATTTTACCGCTGCCCTGCAGCGCAGTATGGCGATAGCCAAAATCAAGAGCTGCAGCAGGCAGCTCGCTGATTGTGCCGTCAAGCTCCATTACGCGCACACCGGTAACAACCTTAGCCATTTCACCGTCATAAGCACCGGCATTCATATAAACAGCACCACCGATGCTGCCGGGAATGCCTACAGCAAATTCCATGCCGCTCAGGCCCAGCTCTGCCGCCTTACGGGAAGCAGCAGCCAACGAAACACCGCTGCCAAAGGTCAGGGTGCAGCCGTCAGCAACAACATCATTCAGCATATTGCCCAGCTTGATAACCAGGCCGCGGATGCCCTTATCGCGCACCAACAGATTAGAACCGTTGCCAATCAGCGTAACCGGCACCTTTGACTCGCCGGCACGCTGCAGTAGCTGCTGCAGCTCCTGCTCGCTCTGCGGCATAGCCATCAGATCGGCAGGACCGCCGATACGGAAGGATGTATGCTTCGCCATCGGCTCCTCTGCCAGCAAAGGCTTGGCAGTACAGCCTGCGAAAATCTCCTGCAACGTCATTATTTCTCTCCCATTGCCTCTTTGACAACATCCTGAATAGTATTGGTAACGTCCATCAGCATCATCTGGAAACGAATCAGAGCGTTCAAATATTGAACTGCATCTGCATTCAGATTCAAAATGCCCTGCAGCTTCTGCATTTTATCAACAGAAGCCTGGTCGGGAGTTTTACCCTGATGCTTAGCAAACTCAACTTCCTGAGCAACCATCAGATACTCGTTAACCATTTTCTTAGCATCCGGATCCTTCTCCAGAACAGCAGCTGCTTCCTTCAGTTTTTTGTACTCATGGCTTTCGCGCATAGCCTTAGCCAATTCGTTTGCGTTATCATATACGTTCATAATTAAACACCTCACTAATGATATATTTTTACACTAACGTAAGAAAACCAAATATAGAAAAAAGAACAAAACACATACGCGGGTTATACTGTTAAAGCTTGCAGATATCACGCCAATACAAGCAAGCGGTATGCCGTGCAGCGAATATAAATTTTAGCAAATGAGTGTCCGGAACCAAAGGAATGACGCAACTGTTTGAGCGCTACGCTTAACTCATACAGAAGAATCTGTTAGCTTAGCGCGAGTTTTGCGGTATTCCGTCTTGGTTCCACACGAAATTTGCGTCCGTCAAATCGCTTCCGCAAAATACTCAAGAACAACTTCCCTATCAAGCGATTGACGGGAAAATTTCTCTGAGCGGAATGGTATATCGCTTGCGACGCTATTACTGGTTACTTACATTCAAGTGAGCGAACTTAAAGCAGTCGCCAAACTCAAAATGCCACCACTCCATCTCAATCCCCTTGAATCCCTGCAGCTCCATCTCCTCGCGCAGCAAGCTGCGCAGATAGCGCTCGCGTGACGTACCGCCGGCATAGCTGGCGTACTGACGCAGCGACGGCTCATCAAAGCCGCAGCCCATATCCAATTCCTCACCGCTTTCCAGGCTGTACAGACCCACATCCACAGCATTACCTGTGTTATGCGTGCTGCCCTTAGTTTCCGGGTCCTCCAGCATGTCCTTCTTATCGTCAGACAAAGCCAGATTAGCCAGCTTGCTCACCGACCAGGGGCGGTAGGCATCCCACAGCACCAGGCCGTAGCCGTAAGGTGCCAGACGCTTTTGCACCTTGCCTAAGGCAGCTGCAGCCTCTTTAGAAACAAAAAGCTTAGACGTAGTATAAAGCGGCGCACCGAAAAGGTTATCACTGCCTGCGTAGACAGAATTAACCTTCACACCAGCAACAGTTGCAGCATCCACCAGCTGCGCCTGCTCACCTGCTGCCAGAGCAGCAGGAACGGCTGCCTTGGCAGCCTCCGCTCGCAGCTTAGCCCAATCCTCGGCACTGCGCTCCGCCAGACGGAAGGACTTCGCCCTCTCGCCGGTAGTCGTGCCTAAAAAGTACCGGCTGTAAGTATTACCGCCGACGCGGCAGGAAATACCGTAGCCGTCAGGATCACGCTCAAAACGGACACCGGCTTCGGTATTGCTCATCGGCCCGGATTCCTGCAAAGTGTAAGAATCAAAATGCACCTTGCTGAGCGGATAAAGATTGGCCGCAGCAAAGGACTTATCCCCCAATGCAGTGCGGTACAACAGCTCCAGACGACCGTTATTCTCACGGATAAGAATATTTTCGCCGTTCCCATAGTAAAAGCCAAGAATATACTTAATATCCTTCGGCGCATCCTTAGGCACGGCAGCCAGAGCAAGCTCCGCTCCCGTTTGGACATAGAAAAGCAGACCGGCCGCCAGGCCGGCCAGCAAATTTCGGTAATTCACTATTGAATCAGCTCCTTGCGTACATCAGCTAAAGCATTAAGCCTGCTGCGTACTCTCGCAAAATCTGCCAAATCGATTTCACAGGAAACAACTTCCTCCTGCATACCTGCTTCGGCAAGAATCTTGCCGCTGGGCGCAACAACCATCGAATGACCGTAAAACGGCGCACCCTTAAAGCTGCCTGCACAATTTACCGCTACCACAAAGGTGTGGTTTTCGGCAGCGCGGGCTTGCGCCAGCAAGCGCCAGATATCTCCCCTTGCTTCAGGCCATTCAGCCGGGCAGAAAATGAGCTGTGCTCCCTGCAGAGCCAAATGACGGAAAAGCTCAGGAAAACGCAAATCGTAACAGATAGTCGAGCCGCAGCACAGACCATCTAACGTAAAGGCTTGAAAATTATTGCCGGGAGCAAAGAAATCCTCTTCATGGAAAAGGCCAAAAAGATGCACCTTATCATAAAGATTGACGATTTCACCGTTTTTATTGATAGCCGCAGAGGTATTGTAAATCTTGCCATCGGCATGACGCATAGGCACCGAGCCTGCGAGAATAGCGCACTGCTCATTACGTGCAATTTCAGCAAGCTGCGCCAGCACAGGCGAAGCCTGTGTTTCGGCCTCCTGCTCCAGGTGTCCCAGGCTGTAGCCTGTTGTCCACACCTCGGGCAGCACCAGCAAATCATGTTTTTTGGCAGCCTCCGCTGCCAGCTGCAGACCATGGGCCACATTAGCCTCTTTATTCTTTTCCAGAACTTCAAGCTGCAGCAATGCTATTTTCATAATACGCGCTCCTTAGGCATCATATTATTGCTGTGCAGGCGACCAAGGAAGAATTTCTCCAGCTTGCGGGTGCAGCGGGTAATGAAATGCTCCTTACCGCCTAAGGACTCAACAAAAACTACAGGATGACCGGCAACCTTTGCGCCTAAAACGTCGGTCAACAGTTGGTCGCCGACAAAAAGAATTTTACCGCCGCCCATAGCTTTAGTAATTTGCTTATAAGCCATCGGCAAAGGCTTAGCGGCACGCATAATGGTGCCAAGACCGGTCTGACGGGTGATACCTTTAATGCGGTCACCGCCGTTATTGGAAATCAATGCAACATTGATACCCATCTGATGCAGCTGACGAATCCAGGTCATAGCACGAGGTCCTACCAGGTTCTTGTCGCGCGGCAGCAGGGTATTGTCAATATCAACAACAATTTTGGTGTAGCCATTGCGCTTCAGCCATTTTGCGGAAATGTCAAATAAACTTTTTACTCTGTAATCGGGGCAAACATACTTTAAAATCATACTACCTTATCCTTTGGAAATTTTATTTCAAATGTGGTACCAGAACCACATTTGCTGATTACCTCGGCACTGGCGCCGTGGACACGAATAATTTCTTTGGCAATAGCAAGCCCCAGACCGGTTCCCGGAACACTGCGGCAATGCGATTTTTCAACCTTGTAAAAGCGCTCCCAGATAAAGGGAATATCCTCTTCGGGAATACCCTTGCCCTGGTCGGAAACCGTTACAAGCACGCCGCCATCGTCAAGCTTATTCGCACCTATTGATACAGTACCATTTTCCGGCGAATATTTCAAGGCATTATCGCACAAAATCATAATTAACTGTACCATTTGGTCTCCGTCGCCCAAAATTTTGATATTATCGTCGGCATGAACATTAATAGTAATATTATGCTTCATGCAACGCACCGATAATTTTTCGGCGACATTACGGATGATACCGGCCAGCGGCAGCTCATCCATGTTGCTTACAGTCAGCGGATCGCTGGACTCCAGTCTGCTGATATCCAACAGCTCGCGTACCATACGCTCCAGACGGACTGTTTCTTCATTTATCAGGCCACGGTAACGCTGAATCAGATCAGTATCCGTTACCATACCGTCACAAATTGCCTCATTGTAGCCACGGATAATCGTAATCGGTGTCCGCAGCTCATGCGATACATTAGCCACAAAATCACGGCGGATTTTTTCCGTCCGCTCCATCTTGGCAATGTAATCACCCAAATCCTTGCCTAAAGAATTGAGCGCATTTCCCAGCTCGGCAATTTCATCATCACCATGCACCTGCAGCCTGTGGGAATAATCTCCCGCAGCCATCGCCTGCGCATTGTCCTTCATATCCAGAACCGGCCGGATAATCATACCCGACAGACGTTTGACTAAGAACAAACTGAAAATAATGGCAACGATACCTACAATCATAATATAAATATAAACATTTCGCAAGAATTTTTCAAAACCGCTCAAGGGCTCAATCAGCAAAATAGCGCCTGTGTGTCCTTTACCGAAGGTATAAGGAACGCCGACCAGGATTACCTGCTCCTTGTAATACGGATGATAAATCTGCGATTTGAAGGACTTCCCGGCATAAACATCATTCAGTATCACTTTAATGCGATACGATAAATTACTGCTCTTCATATCCTGATCCAGTTTTCTGACGCTTTCCTGCAACACCTGTTGCGAAGGAGCACCATACTTAAGAAAATCCTTCATAGAAGCATTTTCTCCGGTCTCTTGTACATTTTCGTAATTAGAGGCCGCCAAAAGCTCGTAATTATCATCAAACAGCCAGATGCGTGCGCCAACCAGCTTATCTACAGCTAAAATATAACGATAAAGCATATCCCTGTCCTGCAGGCGGATGAAGGCTTCCACAGTTTCCCCCATCTCATCTCCCTTTTCGGCCAACTCCTGCTCCTTAATCTGGAAAAAGTAGTCGGCAATCAGGTAGGATATGCCTGCTGTAATCCCCACAACGACGATAATTATGATAGTCATAAAACTATACATCAGGCGTGTGCTTAGGGATTTTTTCATAGGTTATTCGTCCTTTAGCTCGAATTTATAGCCTACACCCCAGATAGTTGTAATATCCCATTTGGAATCAGGCGGAATGTTCAATTTCTGTCTGATGCGTTTGATGTGCGTATCAACAGTACGGGTATCACCGTAATAGGAATAGCCCCAGATGGTTTCCAGCAGCTGGTTGCGGCTGAAAGCCTTGCCAGGATTCGATGCCAGGCACCACAGCAGCTCCATTTCCTTAGTCGTAAAGGTCATTTTGTTGCCGAATGCTGTTACCTGATACTGATCCATATCAATAATCAGACCGGGATAGGTGATGCGCGAAACCTCGCCCTTCTTCTCCTGCGTGCCTGCACGGCGCAACACAGCCTTCACGCGGGCTACTACCTCACGCGAATTGAACGGCTTGGTGATATAGTCATCAGCGCCGATTTCCAAGCCGGCAATGCGGTCATCATCATCATCCTTGGCCGTAACCATGATAATGGGTAGGTCCGACATTTTACGTACCTGCTTGCAAACCTCAATACCGTCGAGAACGGGCATCATAATATCCAGCAGCAGAATATCCGGTTTTTCGGACTGCACCTTCAAAATTGCGGCAGCACCGTCTTCGGCTTCAATAACCTCAAAGCCTTCCTTCTCAAAATATATGCGCAAGATTTCGCGAATCTGCGCTTCATCATCAGCAATTAATATTTTCTGTTTTGCCATAATCATCACTCCTGCCTTTAAGCTGACTCATACCATTTATTTATCAGAGCAAACGGCAGAGTCCTACAAGATGTTACTATAATTATAGCACAAATACTTGCTTTCTTAGTATGCTTTCACAAAAGATTTACATATATATACTGCTTTTATCATAAACGTAAACGCGAATGCATTATTTATCACAGAAAATGCTTATAATTTTTGTTTTAAGACAGCTATTAAAGCGGCTTGAAGGCTAGCAGCATTTTTTTGCGCTCACGCCAATCGGGCAAATAGCGTTCGACAATCGCATGGAAGCGCGGTGAATGATTAGCCTCGTGCAGATGCGCCAGCTCATGCACCACGATATATTCCAAACATTTCTCGGGCCAGCAGGCCAGCAGCGTATTCAGATTAATGCCGCCTGTGCGCACGTTGCAGGAACCCCAGCGCGTTTTCATTCGATGCACCTTGAGGCCGGTATGACGCACGCCCATTTTCTTTTCCCATGCCTGCAGCAGCTGTTCTCCTCTGTCGGATACCTCCTGCTTATAGAAAAATTCTACAAAGGCGCACCTGGCTTTCTCGCTCAGCTCACTGCGGTAATAAAAGCAGACAACGTCAGCCTGCACCTCATAGGTACCGTGCTTTTTTCCGCTGAGCAAAAAGTTCGCCGGCAAACGCTTGCCCCACAGCCACACATGCTGCCCGTCAAAGGGAAGCTCACCCATGCTGTATTTCGGCTCCTGCTTTTGCTGCGACTTTTCCTGCAGTACCTGCTGCAGCTTTTGGCGCAGCCATTGCTCCCTGCTCTCTAAGAACTGCTGCACCTCGCTTAGGCTCATTCCTACGGGAGCAGTAAGAAAGATGTCGCCGGTTTCTTTTATGCGCAGCGTAATATTTTTGACCAGCTTAAACCGAAGCTTTATCTTCAACCCGTGCAGGTTCAGCACGGTCTCGCGGATTATTCTGCTGTTCACAGCTTGTCTACCAGAATATTACGTCCCAGCATACGGTTGAACTCCCAGGCACTCTTGCCGTCATGCACGTCAAACTGGTTCATTACGGCGTTGATTTCGTCGGCGTAATGCACAACGAAGGCTTCACGTGTAGAGCAGGCTACAGGGGAACCCTTTTCGTTATCACCGTGATGCGACAGCAGAATATGCTGCAGCTGCTCCAGACGGGAGGACGGCAAGCGCAGCTTAGCAGCTGCCTCCTGCACCATCATGCAGCTCATGGTAATGTGTCCGAGCAAACGGCCTTCACTGGTATAAGGGAAGCCGATTTCCGCAGAAATTTCGCGGATTTTGCCGATGTCGTGCAGCAATGCGCCGGCAATAACAAGATCCTTGTCCACGCCTTCAATCTGCTCGGCCAAGGCCACTGCCAGACCGGTAACATCCACAGAATGCTGCAGCAGGCCGCCCAAATAAGCATGATGCATGCGCATGCCTGCGGGATTGGTCACAAAGCGCTCATAGGTTGCACCGCTGAAAATAGTTTCCAGCAGCATACGCAGTCCGGGAGTGCGCACTGCCTTGATATAATTGGCAAGCTTGGTTTTATAAGCCTCTACATCAAAATCACCATGCGGCAACAGATTGCTGATATCATCCTGCGGCAGCAGATTTTCCAGACGCTGAATGACAACCTGCAGCGTCATATCGTTATTGAATTTGTTGATGTCGACGTTACCGCCCATCATAAAGGCAGTAGGGCCCTCCAGCTCACGCAGCTTGTCTACCAGCACTGCGTCAAAGCAGATAAAGGCAATGCGTCCGCTGTTATCCTCCAGCATGCCGCGGGCAAAAACGCCGCCGTTAGAGGAATTTCCTACCTTCTGTACCCTTACCAAAACTGCCTGACACACCTTGATGCCGGCTTTAAAATCTTTAATCATTCTTCTATCACCTGTTTTCTATATATGCTTCAGCAGCAGTGTTTCGCGTGCTACCTGAATTGCCACATCCCAATGCTTTTCCGCAAAGCGCAGCGACAATCTGTCGGCAAGGTCATCGAGCACCGGCAGCTCCGTCGGCTGATGGCCTGCATCGATAATGTTCAAGCCGCTGAAAACAGCCTGCTGTGCCTCATGATACTTCACGTCGCCTGTCACCAGCGTATCGGCGCCCTGCGCCAAAGCCAGCCCAATCAAATCGGCACCGGCACCGCCACAGACCGCAACACGCTTAACCTTGCGTCCTGCATCGCCTACGGTAAGATAATCGGCCTGCAAAGCCTTTTTGACGAAAACTGCAAAATCATGTAGCTTGCTCGGCTGCGCCAGCTCGCCGATGCGTCCGAGGCCGCTGACAGTATCCAGCACATCTGCGTCCTGCAGACGCAGTCTTTTCGCCAGCACGCTGTTCACACCGTTAGCCACGCAATCCAGATTAGTGTGCGCGCTGTAAACAGCAACGCCGTTTTCTGCCAGCTGCAGCAAAAGCTCCTGCTGCCAGTCGGCATCAGTCACATTGCCCAGCTTATGAAAAATCGCCGGATGATGCGTAATCAGCATATCAGCCTTTTTCGCCACCGCCTGCGCCACAGTTTCCTGCGTCATATCCAACGCCAAAAGCAGCTTGCGCACAGGCTTATTGCGTCTGCCCAGCATCAGGCCGACGTTGTCCCAAGACTCCGCCAGCTCAGGCGGTGCCATTTCATCCAGCAGGTTGATGATATCATTTACTGTCACTACGCTTGCCATTTTGCAGCACCTCCAGTTCTGCTTTCAACGCTTCGATTTCCTTATACTTTTCGCTCGCGCGTGCGCGCTCGCTGCGTCCCATATTCTCCAACAGCTGTCTGCAGGTAGCAAGCTGGCGTTCCAGCTGTTTACCCAGCAGCGGATGCTTCTGTGCGAGCAGCAATGGTCCTACAGCACACTCTGCCGCACTGTAAACAGGCGCTAAGCCGCGCTTAGCGGCAATAATCTCGTAAAAATGTGGGGCATCATCCACCAGCTCTTCGGCAGCCAGCTGCCAGCCGTGGCTGCACAGCCACGCACGCAGAGATGCGGCGCCGGCCATCGGCTGCAGCACCAAAAGCTCTGCGCTCCGCGCTACCTCCGTGTCATCCTCCAAAATGCTGATGATGGTAGAAGCGCCCATGCCTGCAATAGCAATGCAGTCTGCTTCACCGGGGCTTAATACCTTCAGGCCGCTGCCCTGACGTACCTCTACATGCTCATGCTGACCGAACTGCGCCACGGTAGTGCGCGCCGCCTGGCAAGGGCCTGCGGCGATATCGCCGGCAATCGCCCGCGCAATTCTTTGCTTATCCAACAGCCACACGGGTAAATACGCATGGTCCGTGCCGATGTCCGCCAATACGCAGCCCTGCGGCACCAGGTTAGCAATAGTTTCTAATCGTCTATCAATATGCATTGCGTCCCTCCTGAATTTGCTCTAAAATCTTAGTTTCTGAATCGTGACAGCCACAGCCTGTAATATTTTCTGAAGCTGTCCGGAACGTAAATACTCTAACGCTTTATTATAACACAAATCAACGAATATAGAAAATAAGTCTGCAAAGTGATGCCTGCTGCCAATGCTATGATAACTGCTGAAATAAAGAAAAACCCCCGCATTGCTGCGGAGGCCGTGATTGGCATTCAACGCTCAGTTTTTCAGTTCGTTCTTTACCACAAACATTACCCATTGGGCGATATTCGTAGAATGGTCGGCAATGCGCTCCACATATTTGGCAATCATCAGATAGTCAACATATTGGGGTACGTATTGCGGCTTTTGCTGCATTACAGTGGTCAGATGCTGACGCATTTCGGCAAAATAATTGTCTACCTCATCATCGGTAGCAATAACCTTGTTGGCCAGCTCCAAATCATTTTCGCTGATGGCGCTGATGCTGTCGTACACCATCTGGCGCATAACCTGCAGCATAGCCATAAAGTTATCCGGCAGCGGCACAGGATCCTTTTCAATCAGCTTCAAGGTGTATTGGCTGATATCGCTGCAATGGTCGGCAATGCGCTCCATATCGCCCACCAACTTCAGACAGCTGGCAATCTCGCGCCAGTCAGTTGCTACCGGAGTCTGTGTCAGCACCAGCTCCAGGCATTGCTTTTCGATATTTACTTCGCTGTTGTCAAAATTATCATCGTCGCTGATAATTTGCTGCGCCAAGGCGGCATCCTTCTGCTCCAGGTTGGCGATAACCTTATCCAGGGTATCCTCCAGATTTACGCCCATCACGCGCACACTGTTGAGCAGCTGCTTCAGCTCCTCGTTGAATTTGTTACGTGTCATTTTATTGTTCCTTTCTCCTTGCATCAACCGAATCTGCCGGTAATATACTCTTCTGTCTTAGGATTAGACGGATTAGCAAACAGCTGCTTTGTTTCGTTGAACTCAATCAGCTCGCCCAAAAGGAAGAAGGCCGTTTTATCGGAAATACGTGCAGCCTGCTGCATATTATGCGTAACAATAACAATGGTATAATCCTTTTTCAGCTCCAACGCCAAATCCTCAATCTTCATCGTAGAAATCGGGTCCAGCGCACTGGTAGGCTCGTCCATGAGGATAACCTCCGGCTGCACAGCCAGGGTACGTGCAATGCACAGGCGCTGCTGCTGGCCGCCGCTCAAGTCCAGCGCACTCTTATTCAGTCTGTCCTTCAGCTCGTCCCAGATGGCAGCCTGACGCAGACTGCGCTCCACAATCTCGTCCAGCTCGCTCTTTTTCGTCACGCCATGAATACGCGGACCGTAAGCAACGTTATCATAAATGCTTTTTGGAAAGGGGTTAGGCTGTTGGAAGACCATACCTACACGATGGCGCAGGCTGATGGGGTCAATCTCCTCAAAAATATCCTTGCCATCCAGTGCAATGCTGCCTTCAATGCGAACGCCCTCTTCCAAGTCGTTCATTCTGTTAAGTGTTTTCAAAAAGGTGGATTTGCCGCAGCCGGAAGGACCGATAAGTGCGGTAATTTCCTTTTCCTTAATATCAAGATTTATTTTTTTCAACGCCTGGAATTTGCCGTAATACAAATCCAGATCCTGCACTAAAAATTTAATTGCAGCCTTATCATTCGTCATTTTCTGCTACCTCCGGTTTTTGTATCTAAATAAGTGCTCAGGTAACGTGCGCCCAGGCTAAAGGACAGCACAAGCAGCATTAAGATTGCTGAAGAAAGGTTGGCCATCTGCGCTGCATTGGCCGCCAGAGCCTCGGTACGCGATGCCCAGATATGCAGTGCCAGCGTTTCGCCCGGACGGAAGGGGTTCAGCGGACAGGTCGGCGACAGCAGGTTCCAGCTGTTCCAGTTGATATCTGTGCTCATTCCTGCAGTATACAAGAGAGCTGCCGCTTCACCGAAGCCACGACCTGCGGCCAGAATGACACCTGTCATAATACGCGGCAGGCACGCCGGCAGCAGGACTTTGTAAATTGTCTGCCACAGCGTTGCGCTCATGGCCAGGCTGCCGCGCTTATAGCCCTGCGGCAGTGATTTGAAGGCATCCTCTGTTACCGTCATAATCAGCGGGATGCTGAGAATAGAAACTGCTAGCGCACCGCTGAACAGGTTCCACTGTGAGCCGGTCATTACGATAAATACCAGGTAACCGAACAAGCCGACAACAATGGACGGCAGTGAGGACATCGTTTCGATACACATACGCAGGAACTTGGTGAACTTGCCCTGCTTAGCATATTCCGCCATGTATATACCGGCAGCGACGCCTAGCGGCACGCTCACCAGCAGCGACAGGAAAACCAGATAAATAGTGTTGAAGAATAAATTACCGATGCCGCTTCCCTCAAAGGATACCAGGCTCCAACTGAAATCCTTGAAGCCGTTGATAATAACATACAGGGCAAAGGCTACGAGCAGCAGGATAAAGAAGCCTGCTACGCAATAAAACACAGCTGTCATCAGCTTATCAATAAACTTTGCACGCGCTATACTGTCGTTCATGCCTGCTTCCCTCCTTTAGCATTTAAAAAGTGGATGGCAAAGATACAGGCCAGAGAGATAATAAACAGCATCAATGCCATTGTCCATAAGGCAATGTTGTATTCGCTGCCCTCCATTGCGCCGCCCATATCTGCCGCAATCGCCGCCGTCAGATTGTTAGTCGGGGAAAGCAGTGAGGTTGGGAAGGCACGCATCTTGCCTATCACCATTGCTACAGCCAGCGCTTCGCCGAAGGCACGCGCCAGGCCCAGGATAACGGCCGTCATCAGACCGGTGACTGCCGCAGGCACTACGACCTTGGCAATAGTCTGCCAACGGGTTGCGCCCAAACCATAGGAAACAGCACGGTAGCTTTTGGGGATGCTGCGCAGTGCATCTGCCGCCAAACTTGTAATCGTCGGGAAAATCATAACCGCCAGTACAATGCCTGCCGCTAATACGGAAAAACCGAAGCGCAGGTTAAAAATGTTTTTAATCAGCGGTACCAAAATTGTCAGGCCGATCCAGCCGTAAACTACGGAAGGAATGCCGACAAAAATTTCCACAGCCGGTTGGACAAAGCGCTTGCCCAGTTCCGGCGAAATCTCCGTCATGAAAATTGCGGTTGCCAGGCTGAACGGTGTAGCAATCGCCAGCGCCAATGCGCAGGTAATAACAGAACCGAAGATAAAGATGGCTGCACCAACACTGCCGCCGCCCTCAGCGCTGTCACTCGGCGCCCAATCTGCCGAAAAAAGAAACTCTGCAATACTGTGGTTGTAGGTAGTAAATGTGCCTACGCCCTTGTAGCACAGGAAAGCGCCGATAGACAGCGTCAGAACAATGAGCGCCAGACCGCAGCCGGTAATAATGTAGCGCCACAACGCATCCTGCCTATAAGCATTTGTTGTAACCTGTTGCATAAACTATTCTCCTCTGATGTAACTCGTGAATATTTCTTTCGTAAAACTAAAGGCTATGCAGAGGCTCGCAGCTGATAACTTACCAGCTCCTGCCCGGCACAGCCTTGATATTTATTCTAAAGGGGATGAGAAGACCGGTAAGACGCATCTCTTGGCGTATGCTGTCTTCCTGCTTCTCGTTTAGATGGAAGCGTAATAATTGTTTTGGGATTGACGCTAATGCGCCTTAGCCGAAGTCCGAATTATCGTTTAACCTGCATTTTAGCAGTAACACCATAACCCTGCTTTTCAATTTCCTTACCATAATCAGCAGAGATGATGAAGTCCAAGAATGCTTTTACAGCGCCGGTAGCTTCGCCTTTAGTATACATATGCTCATAACCCCATACAGGATATTTGCCGTTATAGGTGTTGTCCAGAGTAGGCTCTACACCGTCGATTGCTACGGTTGCAACGTCTTTGTTATTTACAAGGTAGGACAGAGCAACATAACCGATAGCGCCTTTGTTATCCTTTACGCTTTGCAGCAGAGTGCCGGAGTCATCAGTTTCCAGAGATTTGTTGGTTGCTTCTTTAGCACCGCCCAGAGCGAACTCCTGGAAGAGAGCGCGGGTACCGCTTGTAGCAGGACGGGTAATCAGAACGATAGGTTCATCCGGACCGCCAACCTGTTTCCAGTTGGTTACCTTAGCAGTGAAGATGTCGGTCAGCTGAGCCTTGGTCAGGCTTTTTACTTTAGCTGCCAGATCTTTGTTGATAACCGGAGCCATGGTAACTACGCAAACCTTGTGGTCTACAAGTCCTTTGGCAACTTCGGGTTTCAGCTTGCTTTCTGCCGGTACGTCAGAGTTACCGATGTTAACGCTGCCGTCCGCAACCTGTTTCAGACCGGTGCCGCTGCCGCCGCCGTTAAGGGTGATGGAAACATCCGGGTTAATAGCTTTGAATTTGCTTGCTGCATCCTTTGCCAGCGGCAGAAGTGCGGAAGAACCGCTGCCGGTTACACTGCCTGTAACCTTGCTGCCTGCTTTGTTATCAGCAGCCTTGTTATCACTGCCGCAGCCCAGAGCACCGAGTGCTACCATAGCTGCCAGACCTAAACATGCGACTTTTTTCAATTTCATAATATATTTCCTCCTTCAACCATCGTCAAAAAATTTATTTCCGATAAGGCCTGCGCCTCATCAGTAGGGTTCGTGGTTTATGATGCTAGTATAATATATCATTGTTAAGGAAGTATTATGCTGATGTTAAGAACATGTTAAATAGCAAAAAATGCGCACAAGAAAAGCACCTGCCTATCAGTTGTATGATAAGCAGGTGCTTTGAAATTTAGGTTAGATTAGCTTACTTGCCCTCTTCGAGGATAGCGCGCTCAAAAATTTCTCACTTCGCAAAGCTCGTGACAAATCAGGTCTTACTTGTCCTCTTCGAGGATAATTCCACCTTTTCGATTTCTCGCTTCGTTACACTCGCGACAAATCGGGTGTCATTTACCAGTTCTGCCACGTTTGGTGAACGGTACACCTTTAGCGCACAGCGGACAGGTTGCCGGATCATAGGTTTCTACATTCAAGTGCAGCAGAGCTTCGGTGCGAACGCCGAAATCTACCTTGCCGCCGCTGCGGTCAACCAGCAGGCCTACGCCTACAAGCTCGCCGCCATGCTCTTTAACTACTTCCATAACCTCTTTAACGCTGCCGCCGGTGGTTACGATATCTTCAACAACCAGTACGCGGGTGCCTGCCGGAATTTGGAAGCCGCGACGCAGAGTCATTTTGCCGTTTTCACGCTCGGTGAAGATAGCACGGGTGCCCAGAGCCTTGCCAACCTCGTGAGCCAACAGAATACCGCCGGTCATCGGGCCAACTACCAGTTCAACATTGTCGTTTTCATAACGACGTGCGATTTCCTGGCACAGACGCTCGGTATATTTAGGATGCTGCAGTACGTTGAATTTTTCAACATACATAGGGCTGTGCAGACCGCTGGTTAGCAAAAAGTGACCATGGAGAACTGCTTTAGTTTCCTCGAGCATTTTCATAACATCTTTTTCTTCTAAAACTGCCATTTGCTTACACTCCTTTAATCTCTTCTACAATTGCCAATGCTGCTGCCTGTCTTGCCTCAGCCTTAGTAATAGGTCTGCCTACTACAATGTGGCTGCTGCCGTTTTGCAGAGCGCCTGCCGGTTTTGCTACGCGCTTCTGGTCATCCAAAGAGCTGCCCGCAGGACGTACGCCCGGGGTAACAATCAAAAACTCAGGTCCGCAAGCCTCGCGGATTGCTGCAGCTTCCTTAGGAGAAGCAACAACACCGTCCATGCCTGCTTCCTTCGCCAGCTTAGCCAGGCTGATAACCTGCTCGGCAATGGTATTATTATAATTCAAATCAGCAAACTGTTCATCATCCATGCTAGTAAGAATGGTTACAGCAATCAGCTTCGGTGCCGGACGACCTGCTGCCTCAGCAGCCTCATGCACAGCCTTAACAGCCTCTGCCATCATCTTTTTGCCGCCGACAGCATGAACGTTCATCATATCTGCACCCAAATCGCTGAGTACGGTAAGTGCATGAGCAACAGTGTTAGGAATATCCTGCAGCTTGAGGTCTAGGAAAACATGCTTGCCCTGTTCCTTCAAGAAGCGGATAATTTCGCTGCCTACTGCATAATAAAGCTCCATGCCAACCTTATAGTAGCTTACTGCGTCACCCAATTCGACAACGCAAGCCTTAGCCTGTTCCAAGGTAGGAAAGTCAAGTGCGACTATTAATCTATCATCATGTTGCATGAGAAAATCTCCCTTATATCATACTTTATAGACGCTGGAGAATAATGTTATACAGCGTCGTTAAACAACGGCATGCTTGCTTTGCCGTTTGGCAAAGCAAGACCAACAATTTCAGAAATGTTCTGCGCGTTGTGTCTGTCCAGATATGCCAGCATACCATGGGCAATGGTTTCAGCGATATCAGGCTGTACAAAGTTTGCGGTACCAACTGCTACCGCACTTGCGCCTGCCAGCATGAACTCAATTGCATCCTCGGCACACATGATGCCGCCCATGCCGATGATGGGGATATGCACAGCCTGCGCTACCTGGTAAACCAGGCGCACTGCTACCGGACGTACAGCAGGACCGCTGAGGCCGCCGGTTACATTGCCAAGCACAGGACGCTGACGCTCAATATCAATCTTGGTACCGAGCAGCGTATTAATCATGGAAATTGCATCCGCACCTGCTGCCTCTACAGCCTTGGCCATTACCACGATATCCGTTACATTAGGAGAAAGCTTGGCGATAACCATTTTGCCGGTGTTGGCCTTAACCGCACGTACGACTTCGGCAGCTGCTTCCGGCACAGTGCCGAAAACAATGCCGCCCTCTTTAACATTCGGGCAGGAGATGTTGATTTCTACTGCATCAACACCGTCTACGTCCAGCTTTTTGGCAACAGCGCCGTATTCCTCGGGAGTATGACCGTAAATGTTGACAATCACAGGAACATTATATTTTTTCAGCTCAGGCAGAGTTTGCTCCAAGAAGTACTCACTGCCGGGGTTTTCAAGACCGATGCAGTTCAGCATACCGGACGGGGTTTCTACCGCACGCTGGCCCTTATTGCCTGCCGCAGGCTCTAAGGAGGTACCCTTTACGGTAACAGCGCCAACCTTTTCCAGGTCGAGAAAATCGGTAAATTCCAAGCCAAAGCCAAAGGTGCCGGAGCCGGTAGTAACAGGAGTAGCCATTTTCAGGCCGGCAATATCAACTGCCAGACGGCCATCATACAATGCTTTTACCATTCTCCTACCTCCTCTGCCCAGAATACCGGACCGTCCTTGCAGACCTTGATGCGCTTGCCGATGCCTTCGCAGGCACAGGACAGGCACGCACCCAGACCGCAGGCCATGTATTTTTCCAGAGATACCTGACATTTTACGCCGGCTTCTAAGCAGGCATTGGCAACTGCGCGCATCATCGGTACAGGACCGCAAACGTATACGCAGTCATAGCCGCCCTCTTTTAACAGCTGCGGCAGCAGAGCCATTACGGTGCCCTTAGTGCCGACACTGCCATCATCGGTGGTCAGATAAATATTTTTGCTGAGGCTTTCATAAAGCTTGGTCCAGAACAATTCCTCGGCACTGCGGCCGCCCATCAGGATATCGGTATTGCCCTCACCGAAGCCCTCTGCCAAAAACAGCAGCGGAGCCAGGCCCAAGCCGCCGCCAACCAGCAGCGGTTTTTTGGCGCTCATATCAAAGCCGTGTCCCAGCGGACCGACGATGCTCAGCTCGTCGCCGCTGCAAACGTCAGCCAGAATATGAGTTGCTTCACCGATGATACGATAGATCATGGTGATGGTTCCCTCAGCCTTGTTAACTCCTGCTACGCCGAAGGGACGGCGCAGCAGCGGAGCAGTATTCTTGCACACCTTCACGTTGACGAACTGTCCTGGGACAGCTTCGTCAGCGATTTCCGGTGTATAAACATTTATTAATTTTGTCGTACTATTTAAAACTCGTTGACCAATTACCTTGGCACTCGCAATAGTTTTAGACATAATCAATCCTCCCAGGTCAGGTCCTGCAGAGCGGTAACTCGTACAACGCTACGACGACGCATTGCGCTCATAACGTTCAGCAGCTCGCGTGCAGTATCCATAGAGGTCAGGCAGGCAATTGCATGCTCTACGGTAGAACGGCGGATCTTGAAGCCGTCACGTTCAGCGTCACGGCCATGGTTGGTGGTGTTGATAACCATACCGATGCGTCCGCTCTTGATATCATCAATCAGGTTCGGATGACCTTCGCTTACTTTGGTAGCAACCTCAACAGTTACACCGTATTGCTGCAGATATTCCGCAGTACCGTCGGTTGCAATAACAGTGTAGCCCAACTCTTCAAAGCCGCGAGCAATAGCAACTGCCTCAGGCTTATCCATATCAGCAACGGTAATCAGAATTGCACCCTCGTGCGGTACATTGATACCGGAAGCGATGCAGGCCTTATACAGCGCACGGCTATACTGGTAGTCGCAGGCCATAACCTCACCGGTGGATTTCATTTCAGGTCCAAGGGTGATATCTACATTGCTCATCTTATTGAAGCTGAATACAGGAGCTTTAACAGCATAGTAGTCCGGGAAGAAGCGTAAACCTGCTTGCAGGCCCTGCTCTTTAAGGCTCATGCCCATTGCGCATCTGGTAGCAACGTCTACCATAGAGATGCCGGTAATTTTGCTCAGGAACGGTACGGTTCTGGAGGAACGCGGGTTAACCTCGATTACATATACATGCTCGTCACGAACGATGTACTGAATGTTGATCATGCCCTTAACTTCCAGTCCCAGAGCCATCTTGTTGGTGTATTCGATAATGGTACGGATAACACTTTCGCTCAGGCTGCGCGGCGGATATACGGCAATGGAGTCACCGCTGTGTACGCCTGCACGTTCAACGTGTTCCATGATGCCGGGGATTAATACTTCCTTGCCGTCGCAGATAGCGTCAACCTCTACCTCAGTACCCTGCAGGTAATGGTCAACCAGTACCGGATGCTCGTGAGAAGCCTTAACGGCATAGGTCATGTAGTTGCGCAGCTCGTCATCGTTATAAACGATTTCCATAGCACGGCCGCCTAATACGTAGGAAGGACGAACCATAGTCGGATAGCCAACCTTGTGAGCAGCAACCAGCGCACCCTCGGTATCGAATACGGTGTGGCCTTGCGGACGCGGGATATCGCAGCTTGTCAGCAGCTCATCGAAGCGTTCACGGTCCTCGGCACGGTCGATGCTGTCAACGGAGGAACCCAGAATCTTCACGCCTGCGCGGGAGAGCGGGCCTGCCAGGTTGATAGCGGTCTGACCACCGAATTGAACGATAACGCCTTCCGGTTTTTCTTTGTCGATAACATTGAGAACATCCTCTACAGTCAGCGGCTCAAAGTACAGTTTATCGGAAATATCGAAGTCAGTGGAAACGGTTTCCGGGTTGTTGTTGATGATAATGGTTTCATAGCCCATTTCCTTCAACGCCCATACGCAGTGTACGGAGCAGTAGTCGAATTCTACGCCCTGACCGATACGGATAGGACCGGAGCCAAGTACAACTACTCTCTTTCTGTCGCTTACTTCAACCTCATCCTCGGTTTCGTAGCAGGAATAGTAGTACGGAGTTGCAGCTTCAAATTCCGCAGCGCAGGTATCAACCATTTTGTAGGTTGGCAGAATGCCGTTAGCCTTACGCATATCGCGGATTTCGAACTCAGTCTTGCCTACGCGTTTGCCGATAACAGCATCGGCAAAGCCCATTCTCTTAGCCTTACGCAGCAGGCTCGGAGTCAGCTCGTGAGTTTCCAGAGCTTTTTCCATTTTAATGATGTTTTGGATTTTGGAGAGGAACCACAGGTCAATCTTAGTGATATCGTGAATCTCTTCCAGAGTAATACCGCGGCGGATAGCCTCAGCAACAACGAAGCAGCGCTCGTCGTCAATGCGTTTGATGCGGTCATGAATTTCTTCATCACTCAGAGCCTTCAGCTCAGGCATTTCCAGATGGTTGAGGCCGATTTCCAGGCAGCGAACTGCTTTCAGCATGGAAGCTTCAAAGCTGCGCTCAATTGCCATAACCTCACCGGTAGCCTTCATCTGAGTTCCCAGGGTGCGGTCAGCAGTTACAAATTTATCGAACGGCCAACGCGGGAATTTCAGTACGATATAGTCAATGGTAGGCTCGAAGCAAGCCTTAGTCTTTTTGGTAACAGCGTTTTCGATTTCGTCCAGGTTGTAGCCGACAGCGATTTTGCTGGTAACCTTAGCAATCGGATAACCGGTAGCTTTGGAAGCCAGTGCGGAAGAACGGCTTACACGAGGGTTAACTTCAATTACATAATAGTTTTCGGAGTACGGGTCGAGAGCCAGCTGTACGTTACAGCCGCCAACTACACCCAGCTCACGCACGATATCGATGGAAGCCTGACGCAGCAACTGTACCTCTTTATCGCTCAGAGTCTGTGCCGGAGCCACAACTATGGAGTCGCCGGTGTGTACACCAACGGGGTCCAGGTTTTCCATGGAGCAGACGGTGATGCAGTTATCAGCAGCGTCGCGGATTACTTCGTATTCGATTTCTTTCCAGCCGGCGATGCTGCGTTCAATCAGGCATTGGCCGATGGGGCTGTAGCCCAGGCCCTTTTGCACGATATCAATCAGCTCTTCCTCGTTTTCAGCAATACCGCCACCGGTACCGCCGAGGGTATAAGCAGGACGGACAATCAGCGGATAGCCGATTTCCTTGCCGAAGTCGCAAGCAGCCTCAATGGTTTCTACAATGGTGCTTTCAGGAATCGGCTGATGGATTTTCTCCATAGTTTCCTTGAACATTTCGCGGTCTTCGCCACGTTTGATTGCGCTGATCTGAGTGCCCAGCAGACGAACATTGTACTTGTCCAAAATGCCTTGCTCTTCCAATTTCATAGCCATGTTCAGACCAACCTGACCACCAAGAGTTGCCAGCAGGGAATCAGGACGCTCACGTTTGATAATTTTTTCAATGAATTCATCGCTGATAGGTTCAACATATACACGGTCAGCCACATGCACATCAGTCATAATGGTTGCAGGGTTACTGTTAATCAGTACAACCTCCAGGCCTTCTTCCTTCAGAGCGCGGCAAGCCTGAGTGCCTGCATAGTCAAACTCTGCTGCCTGACCGATGATAATAGGGCCGGAGCCGATAACGAGAACCTTTTTAATATCTTTAAGTTTCGGCATAATTAACGACCCTCCATCATATCAACAAAATGTTTAAACAAATAATCATGATCGCCGGGGCCAGGGCAGGCTTCCGGATGATATTGAACGGTAAAGGTAGGATGCTTGGTGTATTCCAGGCCTTCGATAGTACCGTCGTTCATGGAAATATGGCTGATGTTGATGCCCTTGCCTTCCAGAGATTTTTCATCTACAGCATAGCCGTGGTTTTGGGCGCTGATGTAGATGCGGCCGGTTGCCAGGTATTTTACCGGTTGGTTGATACCGCGATGGCCGAATTTCATTTTATAGGTATCAGCGCCGTTAGCCAAAGCCATGAGCTGATGACCGAGGCAGATACCGAAAATCGGTTTCTTGCCGATTAATTTCTTAATGTTTTCAATAACCTCAGGCAAATCCTTCGGGTCGCCGGGGCCATTGGACAGGAAGATACCGTCCGGGTCGCAAGCCAGTACTTCTTCTGCGGTAGCGGAAGCAGGGAATACTGTCAGGCGGCAGCCAAAGGCTTCAATGGATTTCAGGATATTGCGTTTAATACCGAAGTCCATCACAGCTACATGCAGCTTGCCCTCGCCCATGGTGTAAACCTCGGGAGTGGTAACCTCCTCAACCTGGTTGCGTACTGCCGGTAAGTCCAACAGTTTCTGTACTTCCTCATCAGGCATTTCTGCCGGAACGATTACGCCCTGCAGTACGCCGTGATTACGGATTTTACGGGTGATAGCACGTGTATCTACACCTGCTAAGGTCGGGATATCCTGTTCAGTCAGGAAATCCTCCAGGCTCTGCTCATTGCGCCAGTTGCTGGGGCAATCGCACAGCTCGCCGATTACGAAGCCCTGGAAGAAGCATTTCTTGCCTTGGTTAAACAACGGATTGCAGCCATAGTTGCCTACCAGAGGATAGGTCATTACTACAATCTGACCGCAGAAGGACGGATCAGTCAAGGTCTCCTGGTAACCGCTCATGCCGGTGGTGAATACAACCTCACCTACAGCATTGCGCTTGCCGCCATACAGAGTGCCTTCAAAAACGCTGCCGTCTTTTAAAACTAATTTTCCTTTTCTTACTTTTTCGTGCATACTACACCATTCCTCATTACAAAATTACCATGCAGCATAGTAGCAACAGCCTTGCCGGTGCAAGCCTTGCCTTCGTACGGGGTGAATTTGCCGCGGGTATAGAATTTGGAGCTGTCAACAGTCCATTTTTTATTCAGGTCCATAATAGTGATATCAGCAACGCTGCCTTCTTTCAGAGTACCGCCGGCCAGCTTGAACAGCTTAGCAGGCTCACAGCTCATTTTGCTGATAATAGTATTCAGGTCGAATACATGGGTGTGATATAAGTCAGTCAGAATTACTGCCAGAGAGGTTTCCAGACCGCAGAAGCCGTTCGGAGCATAACGGAATTCAACATCCTTTTCTTCCGGTGCGTGCGGGGAGTGGTCGGTAACGATAGCGTCAACAGTGCCGTCTAAAACAGCCTCACGCATAGCCTGTACGTGGTCTGCACTGCGCAGCGGCGGGTTAACGCGGGTTGCAGAATTATAATCTGCGCAAGCCTCATCAGTCAGAGTCAGATGATGTACGGTTACTTCACTGGTAACATTTACGCCGCGTTTTTTAGCCTGGCGGATGATATCGATAGCACCCTTGGAAGCAACGTGGCAGATATGTACATGTGCGCCGGTGTATTCAGCGATGATGCAGTCACGTGCAACAGCGATATCCTCACTGATTGCCGGTACGCCTGGTACGCCGATACGTGCGGAAACAACGCCTTCATGCATGTAGCCTTCGGAATCCAGCTCAGGATCAATTGCATGGCACAGCAAAGGTTTGTCAAAAGCAGTTACATATTTAGCAGCCAGCACCATCAGGCGGGAGCTCTTTACATAGTGGCCGTCATCAGAGAAGCCCATAGCGCCTTTTTCTGCCATATCGCCCATCTCTGCCAGCTCTTCGCCCTTTTCGCCCTTGCTGATTGCGCCGATAACTTCAACGTTAGCGTAGCTTTCTTCGCGAGCACGTTCTTTAATACCGCTTACTACGATGGAGGTATCGATAACAGGCTTGGTATTAGGCATGCAGGCAACGGTGGTTACACCGCCGGCAGCAGCAGCCTTGGTACCGCTGATAATATCTTCCTTAGCTTCCAGGCCGGGCTCACGCATATGAGTGTGTACGTCAATCAGACCGGGAGTTACTACGAGGCCGGTTGCATCAAAAACCTCGTCAGCAGCTTCGGCAATATCCTTGCCCAAAGCTTTAATTTTGCCATCCTCAACGAGGATATCCATTACAGCATCTAATTGTTGGCTGGGGTCTACTACCCTGCCGTTTTTAATCAACGTTTTCAATGTGTTTACCTCCTGTCAAAGTCAAGAATAAGAGTGCCATACGTACAGCTACGCCGTTTTGTACCTCAGTACGGATTGCGGCGTTATCGCAGTAACCAACCTCCCAGGAGATTTCCAGACCACGGTTCATCGGGCCGGGATGCAGCACGGTTACGTCAGGCTTAGCCAGCTTCAGGCGGTTTTCGTTAATACCGAAGATACGTGCATATTCACGCGGAGACGGGAACAGGCCCTTTTGCTGACGTTCCAGCTGAATACGCAGGATATCGATTACGTCAGCGCCTTCGATTGCTTCTTCAACGCGTTTGTGTACGGTAACGCCCAGAGAAGCAATATCATGCGGCAGCAGAGTCATAGGACCTGCAACGTGTACCTCAGCTCCCATTTTGGTCCAGGCAGCAATATTGGTGCGGGCAACACGGCTGTAGAGAATATCACCGATGATTGCCATTTTCAAGCCCTTCAGATTTTTGCCCTGCTCACGGATAGTAAACATATCCAGGAAGCCTTGAGAAGGATGTGCGTGTGCGCCATCGCCGGCGTTGATGATTACAGGGTCTGCAACCTTAGCAGCATATGCTGCAGCGCCTTCAATGGGGTGACGCATAACAATCGCATCACAAGCCATGGATTGTACAGTCAGGATGGTGTCGCGCAGGCATTCACCTTTGACAACACTGGAGGAGGATGTAGTGATGTTTACTACATCGGCACCCAGATATTTGCCTGCCAGCTCGAAGGATGTACGGGTACGTGTACTGGGCTCATAGAACAGATTTATGATAGATTTACCGCGCAGTGAGGGCACCTTTTTGATATCCCTCTTCATAATCTTCTTCATTTCCTCAGCGGTTTTCAAAACCAGCTCGATTTCCTCAACGCTGAGGCTTTCCAGATCCAGTATATCTCTGCCACCCAGAGATACATTTGATTTAGCCATTAGCTTTACCTCCTGTTTTTTATAATAAAATTGCATAATAAAAGGCCTTCTCGTCCCATGATGGTGCAAAAAGGCCTTAGGTTTCATAATAACTTATACCTTGCAGTCTCACAGGACCAATTTAAAGGTGCAAATTGATTGTATATATTTTACACCTTAATGAAGAATACGTCAAATACTTCGAGGTAAAATCTTGGCAGGATTTTTTTACTTATAGTATAATAAAGAAGATTAAAAATTAGCGAGGTACTTATGCGAAACACCATTATAGATAATCTGCGTGGCATCTGCATGCTTGGCGTCATCGGTATTCATATCGGCAGCCTGGCACTTGCCCCCAACAACTTTACTCTTTACTTATTACTGGAGATTTTAAGCCGTTACAGTGTCCCCTCCTTTTTCTTTATCTCCGGCTACGGCCTGGCCTGTACGGATAAAGGCCTATTAAGCGGCAGCCGGCTGAACTATATCGACTTTATGAAGAAGCGTCTGCGGGGAGCAGGCCTGCCCTATCTCAGCTGGTCGCTTTTTTACATGCTTTACTTCTGGCTGATTCTGCCACCGGGCTTCGTCAGCTGGAATCCGCTGCATGTGGCCTATGTGTTATTCTTCGGCCTGGGCTGCTACCATTTGTATTTTATGGTCATCCTGCTGTGGTTTTATGCAAGCTATCCGCTCTGGCGCCAACTTCTGCGTATAATTATACACAAAAGCATACCATTTATGCTAGTGCTTTTATTAATATTCCAGCTTGCATTTAACTGGTGGACAACGCATCCTGGCCTGAATACAGCGGGTTGGAGCGTCATAGCTAAAAATTTCTTTGATTATCGCCTCAACTATCTTCCCTTGCATTATTTACTTATTTTTATGAGTGGCGGCTTGGCAGCCGGCTATTGGGAAAAATTCATCGCCCTCCTGCGCAGATACAGCGCCATGGTATGCATGATTTTTGCTGCAAGCATGGCCTGGGACGTGCAAAGCTGTTACGAAGCAGTTACGGTCAAAGGCTACACGCTGATTGATCTGGCCAACACCTATCACCAGCTCAGCCCGCAGGGACTCTGCTACACCGTAGGCTCGCTGCTCTTCTTCTGCCTGGCACTTGATTGGCTGGAGCGCAAGGCGCAAAGCGAAGGTTCCCTCGCGAAGCCTTTCTATAAAGCCATCAGCATCCTTTCCTCCTACTCCATGCTCATCTACTTTGTGCATCCGCTGCTCCTGGACTGGCTCAGCAGCGCCTACAACCATTTCGGCATCATCATGACCGTCAAAAAGGTAGCACTGTCCTACGTGCTGCTGGTGCTTGGCTCTCTGGCCCTAAGCATCCTGCTGACGAAAGCATTTGAAAAATGCAGTATGGCAAAGCTGCTGTTTACAGGTAAACGCTGAATTTAATACATAGCAAAAAGACGTTGCGTGCTTTTTCAGCACACAACGTCTGCTTTTTTGCCATCTTAAATTTTACAGCTGAGCCTTCATTAATTTCTTATAAACCTCAACGCCAGGCTGGTCAAATGCATCCACATCCGCCAGCTCGCCCTCGTAGGCAATCGTCAGCATCAAAAAATACATCAGCTGACCAAGATAATATTCATTCAGCTTCGGCAGCGTAAAGCGCGCATTGTAACGGTTATCACCCGTCAGCGCCGCTTCATTGGCATTCAGCGCCGCTTTAAGAGCCTTCGCCATATCCATGCCCTCGTACTTATCAAAGAACGGTACATCCGCAAAGGGATTGTGCAAAATTGCCTCCTCCTCAGGGTTGGCAACCTCCAGGAACTGTACCACCTTGTTCAGACGGCCGTCCTGATGCTGCTGCGTCTGCGCATGCATATCCGTCGTGCCAACAGCAACAATCGGCGTTCTACCGTAGTAAACAACCTCACCCTCACGGTTGCAGCGCTTGCCCAACGATTCCGCCAGCAGCTGCACGTACCATTCGCTCAAGGATTTCAGGCGCATGCTGTACGGCATGAACACTTCTATATCACGTCCGCGCTCATAGGCCATAAATTTCAGTAAAGCGTTGAGCAGCGCAGGATTCTCCGCAAGCTCTGCCTGCCGGCAATAGATGTCCATATCACGCGCTCCACGCAAAAATTCTTCGATATCTCCGCCCAAGGCAGCCATCGTCACTAGGCCCGGGTCCGTCATGATGCTGAAGCGTCCGCCGATGCCTTCCTTGATATCAAAACGCTCCCAGCCGAATTTTTCCGCCAGCTGCAGCAGCGGCGCAGATTCAATCGGTGCCTGCAAATCGGTAACCACCGTACAATCAAGGTCGATGTCTGCGTTTTGAGACAGATTAGCATAGAAATACGTAAAGGCAGAAATTGTTTCCAGCGTAGTACCGGATTTAGAAATCGGCACCAGCATAATCTTTAGCTTCTTGCCTTCCTGCGCACTTACTCCAGCCATACGGCGCATCTTGAACAGCAGTGAATTGCAGTCCACCGGATCAAGATTATTGCCGGAAAAATAAATGCAGGGCTGCCCCTGACGCAAGGTTGCGCTGGTATTCCAGTGATAACCGCCAAAGGCATCAAACAGCACCTTGTTGCCCAAGTAGGAGCCGCCAACGCCCAAAAAGATTACGACATCCTTACTGCGCAGATGCTTGCTGTAGCGCATCAGCTTGATAATCGACTGCTCCGTATTGGGGTTGCCGTCAGCAATATACGGCATGCGTGGAAAATAAACATGCTCAGGCGTGCCGTCCTTAGATAAATGCTTCTTGGCAAAGCCGCTGCGGCGCAGCTCGCACACAGCCTTCTCGGCTACGGCTCCCTGCTGCTGCAGTGCCTGCTCCACTTCCTGCGGCTGCAGTCTGCCTGCTCCCAGCATATTATTGAAATCAAAAACGATTCCGCTAGGCACCACAATTCTATAATCCACCATAAACACTCCTAAATATCAGTTGCAAAAATGCACGTATGCTATTGTACCATATCAGCACTGCAAAATCTATGGCCAAAGCAAATTGCATTTTACTGTATGGCAGCAGCAATACTTTATTTTACCTCTACCAGCTCAATGTGGAAGTTCAGTTCCTTGCCGGCCATTTCATGGTTAGCGTCAAAGGTAATGTTGGTATCATCCTTTTCGGTTACCAGTACAGGAACAGGCTGACCGAATTGGTTCTGCAGGTAAACTCTCTGGCCAACGGTCAGGTTTTCAGAACCAGGCAGTTGGGCAATCGGCATGGTGAAGATAGCCTTCGGATCAGCCTCACCGTATGCTTCTGCCGGCAGCAGATGGATGTCAACCTCAGCGCCAACCTCCAGGTCTGCAACAGCTGCATCAAAGCCTTTAATCATCTGGCCTGCGCCGCAAACAAATTCCAACGGCTCGCCACGATCATAGGAAGAATCAAATTGCTTGCCGTCATTAAAGGTACCTTTATAGTGTACGCGACAGGTTTTTCCTACATTACGTCCGGTTAATTCATTACTCATTATTAAATCACCTCATAAAAATATTTGATATAAAGCCGGTATAAGCGTATATCAGTCACAGTTATGTATATTATACTATAAATTTCGCCTTATTTCACCTCAAAAAAAAACGGCAGCCAGTTAAATTCCGACTGCCATCATATTTCAGGCTCATCACATCAGCCCTTTTATTCACCTTCCTGCAGAAAGATACTGCCTCATCAGACCCTTAAAGCCATGCTTTTTGAAGTCCTTCAACGGTAAAAATTCAATCTCAACACTGTTATTAGCGTATTCAGACCTCATTTCATTGAACTCTTCCACAGTCATATCTGTTTCCTGCGAAGCATCTGCCTCACTCCTGCAGCTCATGTTGCGGCAAACGCCAAGGCCGTCATCCTTTGGCCAGGTAAAATAAAGCTCATAGCATCCTAGGTTGCCGTCAGGCTGCAAATGCTCAACAGCAAGCACCTGATGCGAAATGCCGGTGCCGCCTCGTGTCACCAGATTGTCATTTGCCATAAGCTGCAGACTGCTACGGCTCCAGCCCTCCGCAACGTATTTCACGCTGTCGTCCGCAAAGGTGTAAATCGCATAAATCTCCTTACCGTAATGCCCCGCGCCGCGTTTTTGGCTAATCCAACCGATAAGCAGCTCCGGAACACCGTCGCCGCTGATATCCTGCAGCGTGTAGCCAAGCTGCTGCAGGGCCGCCTCCCGCTTGGCGAAATCCCGCACCTCACAGATGCCTGTTCTTCCCTGCTCCGGCAGGTTATCACTCGTACCGTCAGCGATAAATTCATAAACACTGTCTACAACCTTTGCATATTCCTGCTCATAGGCCGGCGCTGCTTTGGCAGCGGCCTCAGCCTTAGGCAAATCCATCTGCGGTAATACGGAATTTTTTTCTGTGCCGCAACCGGCAAATGCCGCCAGAAGCATTGCCAGGCACATGCTCTTAAACAGCTTACGCTTCATTACGCCACCTCCTGTCAAAAGATGTTTTTAGCAAAATTTGCTTCATCCGTCAGTTCGCTAAATGAACATCACTCTCACAGTACATAATTTCTGCAATCACATCACGAGAATCCAGTTTTACATAAAAGCTCTTATGCAGGCATTTTTGCCCCCTTGCGTTGTATGCATATTTTACCCAACCGATCATATGATGCGTATCCGATATACCCACACCCATAGAATCGTTCTCCCAGCCATTCATTTTCAGGTACCCGTCCAGAGCAATCTGCCTGTCTGTGTCAAGCTGCTGACCGACAGCATAGCCTGCCATGCTGCCATGAAGTTTATTAATCTTCACATCATTTACTTTGTTTCTCGCTGAATCTATATAGAACAGACGCGGTCCGACCTGCATCTTTTTATCAGCATAGGAGATAATATCATCCGTATTCTGTTCCACAGGCCCCGGGTAATAGGCACCTGAAGCAAAAATCTCGGGATCCATAATCCAATCTGCTTCGAGGGCAGCATTAAAGCGTCCTGCTGCGCTGGCAGCTCTCGGGGTTGTATCAAGATATTTGCTTGCCATAAAACCAACATGGCCCCTTTCAGTAGTTCCAAGAAGCCATTTGTATTCACTGTTTACTACATCTACAACCATGCTTACATAAAATTTATCTCCCCTTTGCAGCATGGTGATAACATCACAGTCAGTATTAGGCTGTGTTCTGACATTAACATCGGTTGCGTTGCAATATACCTCCAGCGGCCAGCCGGGATAAGACCTGAGCTCGTTGGCCAAATAATCTGTATTAACCTCGGCAAAGGCAGTGTTGGCAAACATTGCCAGACCAAGCGCTGCACTTAAGAATATTCTCTTTTGCATATCCATCCCTCCTATTCCTGCCATCTGCGTTACGGGCAGTTGTTTTCCTGATTATATTTTAACTTGAAAATAAGCAAAGCGCCCCACCCGAAAGCGTGAATTCGGGTAGGGCGAGAGGGAAATTTGGGGAGAAAGGATATATTTTTATGCCTCATCAAGCTCCTGCAAACGTTTCAACCATCTTATAACAGAGCCACTTTCGATAAAGCCTAATAACGCACCATCACAAAAGCGCTCTGCCCTAAGAGAAGCTATCAGTAAAGCCAATATACATTGAGCATCTAATTCAGAAGCATCGGCTTTCATCATGGAATCATAACCCCATTCTATGCCATTAGCCTGAATAATTTCTGCATATTTACTCGGTACTATTTCATCACTTTCTTTGGCAAATTTATAGATATCATCTGCCAAGTTATTAACCGCTATAGAATAACTGACGAAAGGAACGTGTATCGGTCTTTCCGAAGAACCATCATTTTCCTTATCACAAATCCATTCTCCAGCATTATCATTTTTCAAAAGGTTGATATATTTTGTCAATGCAGAGTATTTTTTCATCACACTTCATCCCTCTTCCAATCTCTCCACACTATCATAACACGACAATTCATTTTCATTATCTCTATTATACCATTAAAACCCGAAAACTTTCTTGTCTCATGTGTTGTTTTTATTAATTCAGTGTATAATTAAAGCAAAGAAAAATTTAGAAAGCAGACGATATTTTATTTGCCAGCCCTTCCGCTGCCTAATTATTTGTCTGCAGAGCCAGCACAATCAGTTATCTCTCGTGGCATAATTTCTAAGAAGTGACATTAATAAAAGGATTACGACAGACTACCTCAATCAGGTAATCTGCAGGAATCCTTTTTTATGAAAGTTCAATTCTTCTGTTTACTTATTAGTTAAATTTATTTTCATCACATTTCACCTAAAAATGTAATTTGTATGCTAATAAATTTACTTTAATAATTTAGAAGAAAAAATTGCTTATCATCAATGTCAAATTAAATATTATTTTTCTCCTTTAGCAAAAAACGAATTTCATTCGATTCCAATCCCATATATTCAGCAATTGCTTTTATGCAATCTATTTTTTCTGAATTAGATTTATTGGTTTCTATATACATATTTTTACTAAGTTCAAAAGGTCTTCTCATGCCATCTTTACACTCTTTTGCCCATGAAAACTCTCCTCCATGATAAGCCGTAGGATCATAAGAATACAGTACCTCATTAATTTTTCTAAAAGCATCAGTTACGTTAGTAGTCTTTATTCTTTGTCCTTTTATAATTATTTCAGTAACTAATTTTTTAGTAGAATTAAACTCTTCATCCCAATCAAACCACTCATCTACATTATCTGCAGATGAAGCAACTGAAGGCATCCACCAGATTTCTACTGCTTTATTATATAACAAACTTGCCCGTTCTCTAATTTCTTTTTCTCCCCAAGCATCACATTGAGCAATATATTGATTTAGAGCTAATTTAGAAAATGAAAATCCTTTTTCTTTCATATCCCTTTTTACTTTAAATGCTGAATTACTGTAATCTGAATTATAAGCCGTCAACGTAAGATTGCCGATAGTATCCTTGTATTTAGTATGAATCAGTTCCCAAGAAGAGCCAAGTTCTGCCTTCCACTCATCAGTTAACGTTTGTGGCATAACATGCTCAATTGTCAACTGCTCTTTCTCCAATTGTTCATCAACAGCAATCCGCTCTTTATTTTGATAGTTCTCCAATCTTTCTAAAATATACTTTCTGATTGAAGCTTTGGCATTGTATAAATCATATGTGTAAAACTTATCTTCAAAATCATGATTATTGGGAAACCTACTCTTAGCTGTACGTTTCATTATCTCTTTACAAAAAGCCTGATAATAAGTCTGCTTTTTATTTTCTATATCTTTTTCAACATCTGCTCCAACTTGAATAAAAACCTTATTCAAAACATTTGTCGGCAGGTCGCATATTTCTCTTCTAACTATATAATTCTCAATTATTTTTAGAGCATCAGATAATTCATCTAAATTCAAAAAGCCTTCTTTATTAGCTTTAAATAAATCCATACATAACGGAACGCAAGTTTTTACTTCCAGTTTATTAATTCTCTTAAGTGTTTCTGTGTATAACTGACTGCTATCTGACGGATTATTGATTATTTTATAGTAATCCGCATATTCCAACATGTCTTGCAATAATGATTCAATTGATAATCCACTAAGCTGATGGAACAGCTTAAACTCTGCATATACTCTGCCTTCAGCTACAAACACTCTGTTTTTTACTTCAAGATAAAATCTAATAAATTTATTCAACTCTTTAGCAGTAATACCTTCTTCAAGCGGTTTCCAATACTTTTTATAAAACCTTTCCTGAGCTTTGCTATTCATACGCATAAGAACATAATTTCTTACTTTATCAGAAGACTGTAAATCCAAACCAGTTGAATTAAGACTTTCAAAAATTAATTGCGGATCATCTCCATTTTGTGGCTCAAGACTAATACTAACTATCATAAGTTTTGTAATAGCTTTATACAATCCACTCAAATCCTCTTTTGATAATTTTTGAACCTCACTATACAAATAATTATAGTTTGCAGTAACGCTTGTATTTTCAATTAAAGAGTTACCTTCCAATATTGCATCATAAGCTGCATCGTCATTCTGTACTAATTTGAGTTTTAGTTTTTTCCCATCGTCAGCGTACTCATCTACTAAATAAGCATTTTTAATTTTTATTGGATTAATACCTTGAATATCACTATCTTTATTAAGTCTAATACGATTCATGATAGCCAATAAGAGTAATGATACTGTAGTTATTCTCTGCTGTCCGTCTATAATTGTATACTCTTCGCACTCACCATCATTTTGCGATACATAAACAATAGATCCAAAAAAATGTGTTTCATAACCTCGAATATATACATCTGTCAAATCTTTAATAAGCTGTGCGCAATTTTCTCTTTTCCAACTGTACGGACGCTGATAAACAGGAATAACAAATCTCTTATCCTGTCCATCCATAAATCTCAAAATAGTTTTCTCACTTGCTTTCATAAAACAGATCCCCCAATATTTTAAGTTATTTTTTCTCTAGAAACATATTGTTATTATATCACAATATTCTCAGGAGTCATACACGAAAGAAGAACTCCCTCTTAATTAAAATATCACAATTGAACAACCTTAAAATATTTTCTTACGACATGCCAAACCTCAACAATTCAGTGTATAATTAAAGCATAAATAATTTTTCAGAAAAGGAGAATCCTCACATGAAATGCTTACTCATTAAAAACGCGGACGTATACGCTCCGCACCCCCTCGGAATAGTCGACATCCTGATCATCAATGACAAAATCGCCAAAATAGGCCAACAGCTTGCAGCACCGCAAGGCTTAGACTGCCAAATTCTTGATGCCCAAAAGCGCAAGGTAGTCCCCGGTTATGTTGACCAACACGTACATATTATCGGTGGCGGCGGTGAATCCGGTCCCTATAGCCGTACACCGGAAATCAACCTCAGCGAGCTGACGAAGGTTGGCATTACAACCGTAGTAGGCGTTTTGGGTACAGACGGCACCTCCAGACACAACGAAAGCCTGCTGGCGAAGGCCAGAGGCCTGACGCATGAAGGCATCACCGCGTACATGCTCACCGGCTCTTACGAAATCCCCCTGCATAACATGACCGGTGATGTGCGCCGCGACATCATCCTGATTAACGAATGCCTTGGCATCGGCGAGGTTGCCTTATCCGACCACAGAAGCTCGCAGCCTACACGCGAAGAGCTGGAAAAGGTGCTTACACAGGCTCGCCTGGGCGGTATGCTTTCCGGCAAGGCCGGCGTTGTGCAGTTCCACATGGGCGTAGGCAAGCGTGGCATAGATGTCCTGCTGGCTATTGTACGCGAAACGGAAATCCCCGCCCGTCATTTTATCCCCACCCACGTCAACCGTGCCTTCCATCTTTTTGAGCAGGCCAAGGAGTTTGCCCGCTTAGGCGGTTATGTAGATATCACCTCCGGCATCAGGGAGCAGGACGGCTTCCCCGCCTGCGTCAAGCCCAGTGACGCCATCAAAATTCTTTACGAAGAGGGCGTGCCGATGGACAAAGTCACCATGAGCTCGGATGCCAACGGCTGCATGAGCGTTACACTTCCCGACGGCAGCCAAAAGCAGCTTGCCGTTTCGCCGGATTCCTTCCAAGAGGAAGTTAAGGATGCTCTGCTTGCAGGCGTTCCCACGGAGGTTGTGGCAAAGGTTGTCAGCAGCAATCCGGCGCAGGCCAACGGTCTGTATCCTCAAAAGGGCTGCCTGCAAGCCGACAGTGATGCCGATCTGATTATTTACAGCGACAGCTATGACGTAGATACCGTAATCGCCAAAGGCCAAATCATGGTGGCAGCAGGCGAAGCGCTTGTCAAAGGCACCTTTGAAAAATAAACATTGTAACGAAAATCCCCTGCACAAGCCTTTGCTTATGTAGGGGATTAATTTTTTTATGATATTTTCGTTATAGCTTGACGCACTCAGGCCGCTGCTTATCTGGCAACAGAAAGCTGCTGCTGCATCAGCGGAATCATTTCCTCGATAGTTTCATATGCCAGCTCATGATTGACATACTGCGGCTGAACGCACTGCAGAATCTGCTTGGCTGCCGTTGTAGTAAAAGGCTTATGCAGGTCAATCGCCGCAATATGACGCCAAATAGCTTCCGCATTCAAATCAGCCGGCACCTTGCGTTCAAAGCTGCGCAAATACTTGCCGGAAAGCGAGCTTGAAAGATGCACGCCCTTAATCAGCTCAGCATAAGGACCGAGCTTGTCCACCGTGCGGCAGACAAAATCCGCTGCCTCCTCCTCCGTGCGCAGACGCGGATTGGTATTCATCAGGTGACCGGTATCCAGCATAATACCGACGTTTTTGCGCTCAATGCGCTCAAAGAAAAACTTCACCTTGCGCGCATCCGTCAGGCGCAGACCTGGCCACCACAAATTTTCAAACAGCACCGTAACGTTGGCAGGAATCTCATCTGCCACAGCATTAAAAACATCTGCCGAAGCAGCCAACACCTCGCGGTCATCGTAACGGAAATCAAAGGTAAAGATTGTTTCGGTATCGGCCTCCGCCACATGCCACACCAGATATTCCGGCTTCTGCGAAATGGCAGCGCAGATATTACGGCGGATTACAGCCAGCCATTCATCACAGCTCATAGCTGTCTTAAAATATGTCTGGCGTTCGTGGATACTGCGAAACTGCTGCTGCAAGCGTTTAGCCTTTCGCAGCCAGAAATCCATCCAATACGGCCAATAATTCAAATGTGCGCCAATCGTCAGCTCCTTGTAATCAGGGAATGCTTCCGGATCTCTGTAAATAAACTGTTCAATACCGTCAACACCCAGCTGCTGCACTAAACCGGCTAAGGTCATCCCCTTACGCTTCAATTCATCTTCATACCAATCAATCGGACAATAGTTAATAAGATGCTTCGTCATTTCTCACCCTTCTTTGCTACATACTGCACGCTCTTAGCGTTTGCTCTAACTGTGCTACCGACAAATAGCTTGGAATTCTTGTTTCATAAAAAAACTGCGGCGGTCACGCTGCAGTCATAATTTAGCTCACGCAAGCAGCACTACCGGAATACTAAAGATGGTTTTACCATCCTTCCTTTCACCTGTACATCGCAAGCTTGCGGAAAAAACTTTTGGGCATAGGCACTCTGACTAAGCTCATCGCCAGGGCAGCATCTTGTGAGGATATGCGCTGCCAAGCTCACATTACAGTTGCGGTACAGTACCAGATTCACACTGGTTTTCCTTCTGCTCAAAGCATATTAAGTTTTTATTGTCTTGCTTTCTTTATCTGACGAAAGCTGTGTAATAGTAATATCTACTATTTATAGCACAATTAGTATATCATTAATCAGCTTTTTTGGCAATAGAATTATGAAATTTTTTCCACATCTGTACTGCAGAAATAATAAACTCCCGCAAGCACGATGCTTTCGGGAGTTTGTTGTTGAATATGCGCCATGACGCAGACAAGGCTTTAGCGACAGACTGTAATAGGAACGAGGGCGGGCAGCCCATTACTGCACGCAAACTCATCCGCCTGCACGCGGAACACGTCCGCCAGCAGCTTGGACGTAACAATTTCTTTAGGCTCACCGCTGACTACCAGGCGTCCTGCCTTGATAACGGCAACATAATCAGCGTACTGAATAGCATGGTTCAAATCATGGATAACCATTACTACAGTAAGTCCCAGCTCTTTGTTGAGCTTATCAAGCAGCTGCATAACCTCCAGCTGGTGACAGATATCAAGATAGGTCGTGGGTTCATCGAGCAGCAGCACCTGCGGTCTTTGCGCCAGCGCCATCGCTATCCAGGCGCGCTGACGCTCGCCGCCGCTCAGCGTGTGCAGAAGGCGGTGGCTCATCGAGGTCATGTTGGTCTGCTCCAATGCCCAGGCAACGTGCTGCGCATCGTCCTTATCCCCACGCCCTAAAAAGCTGCGATGCGGGAAGCGTCCCATTTCAACCAAATCCTGCACCGTCAAATCCGTAGGCGCAACCGGTGACTGCGTCAAAATTGCCAGACAGCGGGCAAATTCGCGGTGCGACAGGCTATGGATATCCTTGCCCAGGAAGCTGATGCTGCCCTTGGCGCACGGCAGAATGCGGGCAATCGCCTTCAGTGTTGTACTTTTGCCGCAGCCGTTGGGGCCGATGATAGCGGTAATCTTGCCCTCGGGTATCGCCAGCGACAAATCATGGATAATTGTTTTTTTGTTAATTGCTATATCAATATGCGTTGCCTCTAAAACAGCTTTAAAGGGCGCTGCATTATTTTGTGTCATCAGATTTCCCTCCTTAACAGGAATAAGAAGAAGGGCGCGCCCAAAAAGGCCATAATAATACCAACAGGCAGTTCAATCGGCGCAAAAATTACACGCGCAAAGGTATCACTGAGCGTAACAATGGCAATGCCCAAAAGTGCGGAAGCAGGCAGCAGAAAGCGGTAGTCGCTGCCTATCAGCAGTCGCGCCGCATGCGGCACCACAAGGCCTACAAAGCCCAGCAGACCGACAACGCTGACAGCGCTGGCTGCGAGCAAAGCTGCAATAGCCGTAAGGATAATGCGCGTTACCTCAACATTGACACCAAGACCGCGCGCCATCTCATCGCCCAGCTGCAGGATGTTCAGATAAGCGGCACTGGCAAGCGCCAGAATCAGGCCGATAACAGCATATGGCAGAATAATATTTACATGCGGCCAGCTGCGTGCGGCAAGACCGCCTACCATCCACATTAAAGCACCATGCACTCTGTCACTGTAAAAAATCATCAGGCCGCTGATGCCTGCACCCAAAAAGGCAGATACCGCAACACCGGCCAAAATAATACGCACCGGCTTAATGCCGTTTTTCCACGCCAGAATATAAATGCAGACAGCAGCCAGCATCGCACCGATGAAGGCAACAGGCGTAATCAGATATTCCATCGCCGGGAACAAAATCATAATCACAACACCTGCCAGTCCTGCGCCGGAGCTGATGCCGATGATATGCGGGTCTGCCAGCGGATTACGCATAATCGCCTGCAGAATCGCACCGGAAAGTGACAGGTTAATGCCGACCAAGGCACCGACGATGGTACGCGGCATACGGATGTTCCAGATAATCTGACTGCGAGGATCATTACCGGGATTAAGCAGAATATCGGTAATCTCCTTGATGCTGATAATGCTGGAGCCTTTTGTTAAGCTCAAAAAGCTGCCCAATAGTGCCAAGAACAAAAATATCACAAGAATAGTAATACGCCATTTAGTACGGCCGATACCAAAATGCTCCGTCTGCTCTGCAGACTGCTTATTTTCCATTAGTAAAGACCTCCGGATAAACCTGCTGTGCCATAAACTTTACAGCCTCAGGATAGCGCAGGCCGGGGTTAATCAAGAACAGTTTTTCCGGCAGCACATATACTCTGCCTGCTTTTACAGCCGGCAGACTGTTCCAGGCGGGGTTATTTTTAAAGTCGGTGCGCAGACGATTTTCAATTTCCTCAGGCTTGCCCATAGAGGTAATAAAGATAATTTCCGGATTCTGCTCTACCAGTGTTTCCATGCTGTAAGGAGTTTTGTTGGATTTTCCCTTGAGCGCTGCAGCAGCAACGTTTTCAAAGCCCAGGATATCGCTTACACAGCCGGCAATGCTGTGCGAGCCTTCTACCGTAACGGCGCTGGCTGTTGCATGCATAATAACGATGCGTTTCTTTTCCTTAGGAAGCTTACTGGTAACGGCGGCAACCTGTTTATCAAGCAGCTCATTTTCCTTTTGGGCCTTATCCTGCGTACCATAAATATCGCCCAAGGTTTTAATGGCACCCTTAACATCCTCAAAGGTTTGGGTATCAAACTCCACTACGTTGATTTTGTTGGATTGCAGCATGGGAATAAATTTATCATGCTGATTTTTGCTGGCCAGAACAAGATCAGGCTTCAGGCCCACAAGCGCTTCCATATTAATATTGTAGACCATGCCTACCTCCGGCACAGACTTCATAGATTCGGGAATCTTACCTACCTTGGAGCTGGCGCGACCGACTACAGTACCGCCGACAGCCTCAATCATACTCAAATATGAAGGGCTGAGGCTTACCACTCTTTCAGGCTTTTTGGCAAGCGAAACCTGTCTGCCTGCAGCATCGGTAAGCTGCAGATAAGCCTTGTCACCGCCAGTTTGCGTTCCTACACCGCCGCAACCGGCAGCAAGCAGCATAGCCGCACATAATAGACCACAAGCAATTTTTTTCAAGATCATGTTAATCACCTCATACTCATCTTACATTACCCAAGCCCAAGGCTTTGGCAATATATATAACTCTCTGATAAAAAAAGCTTAATAATATTGCCCTCATAATAGCACAAATCAGAAGTATAGTCAATGAAAGTTGCTAAGAAGCGCACATAATAGTATAATTAAATGAATAAGCTTGTTATAACAAAGGAGTAAAAATATTATGGAAATCAATGCAATGATTAACCGCATAAATGCATTAGCCAAAAAGAAGAAAACTTCCGGTCTTACCCCGGAGGAGTTGGCAGAACAAAAGGAGCTGTACAAGGAATATCTGGCCAACATCCGCAGCCAGCTGAAGGCTCAGCTCGATAACATCGAGGTAGTCGACGAGCAGCCGGATAAAAAACAGCTGCACTGATGGCTGCTATCCTGTCGCCATCCATGCTGGCCTACGAGGACGATTTTCTGCTGATTATCGATAAGCCTGCAGGCATGCTGGTACACCCCACCGTCAGCGAGCGTGGCACTACGCTCTACGATTATGTAAAGGCATATTATGAAGCCAACGGCATTAATGCCGGTATACATCCCGTGTCGCGTCTGGACCGCAACACCTCCGGCCTCGTTATTTTTGCCAAGGAGCCTATTGTACAGCACTGGCTTAGTCAGCAGCAGGTTGAAAAGGAATATCTGGCGCTGGCCTGCGGCCGCTTTGAAACCAGCGAAGGTATTATCGAAGCGCCCATCGCCCGCAAGGAAGGCAGTATCATTGAACGCTGCGTTGACTACACGCGCGGCAAATACGCCAAAACAGCCTATGAGGTTTTGGCGTCTTACAGCAATCATACGCTGCTCAAGGTCCGTCTTTTCACCGGACGCACGCACCAGATACGTGTCCACCTTGCTTCTATCGGCCACCCGTTAGTCAATGACAATCTTTACGGCACGCCCGGTCCCCAGGCGCGCCATGCGCTGCATGCCTACCGCCTGGCCTTCAAGCATCCGGTCAGCGATGTGTTTTTAGAAATTACCCGTTCTTTACCAAATGATTTACTGAAACTTCTGTACTAAATAAGCAGACCATGATATAATTAGTGTATACTAATGTAAAGACAGAGTAGCTGTAAGACTACCCTGAATAAGGAGGAATAGACAAATGCCCTTAGTTACATCTACTGAAATGTTCAAAAAAGCTTACGAAGGCCACTATGCTGTTGGTGCCTTCAACGTCAACAACATGGAAATCATCCAAGGTATCGTTGCTGCAGCTCAACAGGAAAAATCCCCGCTGATTCTGCAGGTAAGTGCCGGCGCCCGCAAATACGCCAACCACATCTACCTGATGAAGCTGGTTGAAGCAGCAATCGAAGACACAGGTCTGCCTATCTGCCTGCATCTGGACCATGGCGAAGATTTTGACATCTGCAAAGCTTGCATCGACGGCGGCTTCACCTCCGTTATGATTGATGGCAGCAAGCATCCTTTCGAAGAAAATATCGAAATGACTCGTCGTGTTGTTGAATATGCACACGAAAGAGGCGTTGTAGTTGAGGCAGAGCTTGGCCGACTGGCAGGCGTTGAAGACGCTGTTAAGGTTAACACAAAGGATGCTACCTACACCGATCCCGATCAGGCTGTAGAATTTGTTGAACGCACCGGTTGCGACAGCCTGGCTATCGCTATCGGCACCAGCCACGGCGCTTACAAATTCAAAGGCAAACCGGAACTGGACTTCGCTCGTCTGGAAAAAATCACCAACATGCTGCCCGGTTATCCGCTGGTTCTGCACGGTGCTTCCACCGTTATTCCATCCTTTGTTGAAGAATGCAACAAATACGGCGGCAAGCTGGACGGCGCTCAAGGCGTACCTGAAGACATGCTGCTGCAAGCAGGCAAATTCGGTGTTTGCAAAATCAACATCGATACCGACCTGCGTCTGGCAATGACCGCTTCCATACGTAAACACCTGGTAGAAAACCCCGGCGACTTCGATCCTCGCCAATACCTGAAACCCGCACGTCAGGCTATCCAAGACATGGTAGCTCACAAAATGCGTGACGTACTCAACAGCAGCAACAGACTGTAAGCTATAACGATTTAAAAACTAAAATGAGGCTGGGACAAAACCACTCTCTCAAACTAAAAAAGGACTGGAATTTGAGTTTTTTCTCAAATTCCAGTCCTTT